>WUUC01132786.1_pt1 | contig 10587 bp, 6 predicted proteins | sample 6278441 | NCBI WGS metagenome assembly WUUC01 (sample SAMN13675441, study PRJNA597444) | soil metagenome | isolation source: soil | place: USA: Washington | collected 2017-10 | reverse complement strand
CAGGATGGATCAAAAATTTGCTCAGCATCAGTTAGACTTTTTATACGCGGCGCGCGGCGGCGACGTTGACGCGTTATACGAAGTGGTGTTGGAGTATTTTGAGCCGCCTTTTGATACCGACCTCGTCACCCTGGAAGATGTTTTCAAATCGCGCATTTCACGGTGGCTTGAAGCCGGCGATGATGAATATTCTCCCGCCGAGGAAAGCAGTTTTGTGGCGCACATGACGCTCTGCATGGACGATTTCCGCCGCCTGCAAATCCCCGTGCCGGGCACTATTCTAGCCTGCTATAAAGCCTTCGCCGCCGTTGATGAGGTCATCTTAACGATGGCGCCGGAACTTGATGTGAAAGTCGCGTGGGCAGGATTCTTCCGCGAAACGCTCACCGCGCGCGTCCAGAAACAGATTAATTTCGATACTCTGTCGGAAGTGTTTCTCGAATACGAAGCGCTGATGCTTACCCTTCCTCGCCAACTCAGAGCGTCCATGCGCCGGCTACGCCGTGGCCATTACCCGGTCGTCAGGATTGTAAGTAAAGGGGACCTACGCGGGTGGAAGTTCATGCGCGCACTGGCGACCTCCCTGATTCTGGCGATGGTGGTGGCCCGCGTCTGGCTCTATTTTTACCCGACCGCGCGACTGCGCGAGTTGTCTGTCCTTCTATCGCCGGCCGCTTTCTGGGGGTCTCTGGTGGGCCTGATTTTCTTGCGCCGCATTTTCAGCATTCGTTATGAGTCCGCGGCGCGGGGGAACTATCGCATGAGGCTGCCCTGACGAATGCTGCTGGTGCTGCTCGGCCTGAACAGGTGGCACCCGGAACGAAGAGCACCTGGCTCTTCTTGTGAGTCGTTGGCAGGGGGGGCGGGTCTGCGGCGATGGGTGGAGGTTATCGTAACCGATCTCATGCGGCGTAAAGGGAGATGAGGGATGAAAGAAGAAAGACCTGGCAAACTGCAACGTCTCGAACCGCAAGAACCCGCGATTGACCCGCTCGACCTTATGTACGCCGGCCTTGGCTATCTGGGAGTCTGGTATGAAAGTCAGTTGGTCTTTATTAAGCATGAAATGGAAAAGGAAGAACTCTCCGAGCGCGACGAAGAGCTGGTCCAGTCTCTTCAGGCTGTGCACGTCCTCGGGGTGGAGCTATTCTCTCGATTGTTTGCGCGGCAGCCGCCGAGCGAGAATGTTTTGCGGGCCTTCCATCAAAGCACTGCGCAAGCCATGAAGCACCTGGCCCACGAAGGCAAAAGATTTGTGGAGCAGCTTGAAGAGGGGAGAAACAAACCGTGAGCCGAGATCGAATTTTGTTCGTCACCGCATACATCGAAGATCGGCTCTACGATTATGTCGGTCAATACAGCCCTGATACACGGTTCCGAGACGCGTTTCCCCGAGACATCGCCTTCGGACTGAGGTTTATCAAACAGAACATTCCCTCGATTGAGATTCTTGAATATCCTTCCGCCGCAGAATACAAGGAAGTCCTCAAACAGGGCTGGGATGTGGTCGGGTTTTCGTTTTACATGAACGAAACCGACCGTGTCCTGCGGATGATCGAATGGGCAATGGAGGCCGGGGTACAGGAGATTTGGGGCGGAAACTACGGGGTCGTCAACAAGGATATCGAACATCTTTTCGACCGGCGCTTCGTTGGCTATGCCGAGGGTCAATTACAAAATATCCTTGGATTGCCGCAGACCGAGATCATCCACCCGCCGCTGTCTATGCGCGTGGGTTGGCCCGCCCAGGGAAACCGCTACTTGACTTCCTACCGGGTCGGGGTGTTGTTCACAACTCGCGGGTGCAGTTTCAAATGCACTTTCTGCCAATCGCCTGCCTTTGCGCCCAAGCCGATTGCCATCCCCTTTGAGAACATCAACCGAGTTCTGGAATTCTACAAGTCCGAAGGCATCGACGAAGTTATGGTGCTTGACGAGAATTTCGGGAACATCCCAAAACAAGCGCAAATGGTCATCAACAGAATGGGCGAGCTGAAGCTCAACTGGACACCCATGACCCGCGGCGACCTTCTCACCCGTAATTTCGACTCGTGGTCCGCGAATGGTCTGGCCGGCGCGCTCATGGGCGTCGAAAGCATGAACCAGGAGGTGCTCAACGAGATTAAGAAGAAGAGCTTGATTGAAACCATGACCAATCTGGTCTCGAAGATGAATCGAAAAAATCTTCTGACAATCGGGTTCTACATCATTGGTTTCGAGACAGACACGGCGGAATCAGTGAGGCGCGACCTGAAGGCCGTGGCGGAATTGAATCTTGATATCACCCAGGTGTGCATCCTGACGCCGCTGCCCGGGACTCCGCTGTGGGATGAAATAGACGCCAAGTATGGAATCTTTGAAAAAGATTACGAAAAATATGATGCCGGTCATCTGGTTTGGAACCATCCGCACCTGACGCCGGCGGAAGCTCGCGAGATTGTCGACTGGAGCCTCGATTTTCTACAGTCGCCGCGCACATTTTTCCGTCGGTTCGCTAAGTGGCAACTGTTCCGAGTGGAAAAATACGGCCGGATGATGGCGCCCTTTTTGATCAACCGCAACTTTGTGCGCTCGAACCTCAATGGCTTGCAGCAACTCGATATGCCACAGCCGCTTGTGCTCTTTCCGAATGATCGGCTCGGAAAGGGAGCACCGTTACCCGTGCCCTTCGCAAATGGCAATTCGCTCAAGATAATTAAGGTTTAATCGGTACTGCGCCGACACCGCCGATAGGGCTCGGAGTTGGTCCGCACGGTCAATGTATTGTTTATTGACAGCGTGCCATGTCGGGCGTATCATCAATTTCAATCTCGCATCATTTCCTAATTGGGAGTGAATATATGGCTAACACTAGAGAGAATGTCAGGAGAGTCAATGAAGCCATAGGGGAGCTTGAAAAAGCTATCGTCCCCGTCGCTCACCAGGTCTTCAGCGTCATCCAGAAGAGCGTGGCGGAAATCGGCTCTGCCGTGCAGTTAATGGATAGCAACGTCGACCGTATTGCCAGCGCAGCCGTCCGCCTGGGTGTTGCGAACAGCGAGTTGACGGCATCCACCGCGCCTGCCACTAACAAGGTAAAGGCCCGCGCTAAGACGGCGAAAAAGCGTCAGCGAGTCTGATAGATTCAGCCGGGTTTCAGTCACCGCCTCGCCATTCTATTTCTGAGGGTCTGGGCAGACCTTGCCGGTGACCGCTGCTGCTGCCTCGCGAGCCGGTCGCAACCCCCATTTCACTTTTTCAAGCTCAGGCAACTAGTCCGGGAAATCTATTAAACGCATCGACCGCAGTCCGAACGTTGGATTATGGGAGCAGAATAGATGACCTCACGAAAGGGGGCCTACGATGGCTGAGAATAGGGTTGAAAGAGACCGCGAGAAAGTCCAAGAGGAACGCGAGAGTTATGAGCGCGCCCGCGAACGGCAGCAGAAAAACTTACGGCAAAGAGAACTCGACAGGGAGGAAGAACGAGAGCGCGATCTAAAGGAGTTTCGTGCGCGGGAGCGCCGCCGGGCCGAAGAAGCGGCGCGTGACGAGAGGACGGCTAGCCCGAGGGCCCGTTACGGCCCCCGCGACGCGGCGCCCGGTCCCGGCCCGAGCATCGTGATGCAGGACTTGGGCCGCCTCGCTTACGCCTGGACACGGACCAGCGCGGAGACGATCAACGGCATCACCCAGACGATGGGAGACCTCGTCCTGAATTTAACCGACTCCATTTGGGGTCGCCGACCAGATGAAACCACCACCAGCGCCCGCGCCAGATACAGCGGCCGTGCCCGCTACGATGAGCGCGACTATTACAGCGGCAGGTCTACGTACGACAATCGCCGTGACACCCGTACTCGGAGCGATGAGTATGCTGACCGTTCCTGGAATGCCGGCCCTGGCGTTGTCTCGGACATCTCCGTTGATGTGAGCAAAGCGGTCAGGCAGACCGCCGACGTGTTGAGCCGGTCCGCGGAAAACTTCTCACGCGTTTTCGAGCGGGAGACGGAGCGTGATGACTTCGTGAACGAAACCGAGCGCGATGACTTCGTGGACGAACATGACGAGCCGCCGCCGCCGGCTTCCGCGTCAACCGTGGCGGATGATTCTAAAGAGCCCAAGAAGCCGATTACAGAGAGGCCGAACAGGTAGACCATCTCGGTGGCGGGATTTGCACGCCTTCTTGTGGGCGAACGGGCTCGGTTACTTGGAATTGCACGGCCCGGAGGTGACCTGATTCCCCAGTACCTCGTGGGGGGCGCGCCGCGCGCCGGTCAGAGCACGGCGTCGGTTGAAGGACTGTTGGCACCGCGCACAATTGCGATGGCGCGTCCCAGAGTTTTCGCCGACAACGTGTTCTGTTGTCCTTGAGTCGGCGCGGGCCCTCCCCGACGAGAGAAGCTTCGGAATTCATCGCCAGCCGCTAATCTACCAGCGTACACCCGCCCCTTCCCTAGAGCTGCGTAGACCGATTCTCATTTGGTCAGTGCTGCGGGTGCTCCGGTACTCGTAAGAGCTATGCGCATAGGTCTAACCGAGACTCACATGCGTATGACCTCGCCTGTACTCATATCACGCCCGTAAACGTCCACCGGCCTCCGATAGCGCATTTAAGAAACCGGATTGGTGCGGCGCCGACGTGTCGCACTTCTGTTAAATGGCGGCCGACCTATGGCCGGAGGCGTGGCGGCGCGGCTATTTCTATGACGTCTACCATCCTCGACATCCAACGCGTCCTGACTCTTCTGCGGGTCGTCCTGAAATACGGAGCTAAACCGCTTCTGCGCCGCATCTTCCTCGCCCCACAACTTCCGCACGCCGGTGCAGGCTTGCGGCTCGCGCTTGAGGAACTGGGTCTCACCTACCTGAAGCTCGGACAGTTTCTGGCGCTGCGGTTCGACATTTTACCGGCCGAAGTTTGCCGCGAACTGAACAAGCTTTTCGAAGCCGTCCCCCCCATGAGTTTCGAAGAAGTCCGGACGCGCGTCGAATCTGAACTCGACGCCCCGCTCGGCGAAGCGTTTCCTGTTTTCAACCGGGTTCCCATCGCCGCCGCTTCCGTCGCGCAGGTCCACGAAGCATTTACACATAACAACGAGAAGGTGGCGGTCAAGGTCCAGCGCCCCGGTATCGAGCGTCTTTTCGCGGCTGACATGCGCAACTTGCGCCGGCTGGCGAAGCTCATAGATTTTGTTGGAATCGCCGGAGCCTTCTCGGCGCGGGAGATCGCCGATCAATTCGCCGGATGGACTGAGCGCGAGATGGATTTCATCGCCGAGGGGCGCACCGCCGAGCGGTTGCGGAAAAATGCTGCGCCCTATGAAGCAGTCCCGCGAATCTACTGGGGGCTGACCACCAAAAAAGTGCTGACGATGGAGTTTATCGAGGGCGTCAGTGTTGCCAGAATCGCCGACATGATGGATGCGGGCCGCGCTGAGGAACTGGCCGCGCTGCTCCCCAACCTGGACTTGTCCGTGACAGGCAGACACATTGCGTTTGCCGTGTTGAGGCAGTTATTTGTCTTCGGGTTCTTTCAAGGAGACCCGCACCCTGGGAACATCTTGATTCGCGCTGACAACACCATCGCCTTCGTGGACTTCGGGATTTTCGGAGAGCTGACCAACCAACAGCGTGAAAATCTGGCGGGGTTCTTCGAGAACATCGCCCTGGGGAATATCGAACAGGCTTTTCGGTACTACGCGAAACAACATACGCCGACCGTCGACACTGATCTCAAAGCGTTTGAGCGCGACGGTAAAGCCATTCTGCGCCGGTGGTATCAAACCTCCGTGAACCCCCACACAACTCCGGAGGAGCGCCACATGGGCAGATACGCCATGCAGATGATCGAAGCTGTGCGGCAGCATCGGCTCCGGACCGACCCGGACACTGTGCTCCTCTGGCGTGCCCTCTACGCCCTGGACGCCAGCTCCGAGCGCTTGTCCGACTACTTCGATATGATGGCCCAGATTCGCGCGTTTTTCCTGGGGTTCCGTCCCGGGCCTCTGGAGCGTGTGGCACAGATGCTGGCCGACCGGAACCGCACCTCGTCATTGTTTCGGCTCAAGCGGGAAGGCCCCGAACGCGTGGCCCGCGTGCTCGGCGATATGCCCCGTGGCAAATTGCGTTTGACGGCGCAGGCCGACGAGTCCAAAGCCTCGGGACGAGTTTCTGACTGGCGGTCGAGGTCGGTAACTCAGGGCGTGGTGGGAATCTCGCTCGCGACGCTGGCGGTGGCGGTGCCGATGAGTGTTCCTTATAAAGTGGTCGCCTCCGTCTTAGCGATCATCGTCTTCACCCTTCTGGCCGTGCAGACAAAAGCCCCATGAGCAGCGTGAACCAACGATTCAGGGCCAATCTCGGAAAACGGATCATCAAAGGACCCGAGGATTTCCGCTTGTTCCTGGAGCGGATGGGTCCGACATTCATCAAGATCGGTCAGTTCCTCGCGTTGCGCCCGGACCTCCTGCCGCAGGAATACTGCGACGAACTGATGTTGCTGCTTGACCGCGTTCCACCCTTCCCCTGGGCCGAGGCCCGCGCCGTCCTCGAAACCGAACTCGGGCCCGACCGGCTGGACGCATATTCCTTCATCGACCCGGAACCTGTCGCCGCGGGGTCTTTGGCGCAGACCCATTTCGCGCGGCTGCGCGATGCCACGGAGGTGGCGGTCAAGGTTCAGCGTCCCAACATCAGGGCGAGAGTCCAACGAGATTTGAGGCGCGCGCGCTTACTGGTGCGCGTGCTCGAACTCTCCCGAACCGAACTCATCATTTCACCCCGCGAGGTCTTGCGGGAGGTGAGCGATTGGATGATGCAGGAGTTGGACTTCACGCTGGAACTGGCGAACATGACTCGGCTGTACCACCTGACCCACGAATCTCCGAATGAGGTGGTGCCGCGCCCTTACCCTGACCTCAGCACCGGGAAAGTTTTGACCGCGGAATATTTGCACGGCACGCGATTCACCACTCTGCTGGGGCTGGTGCGCTCCGGGCCTGAGGGCAAAAGACGTCTCGCCGAGATGGGGCTTGACCGAGAAGCGCTCGCAGGGAATCTATTGTTCGCGTGTTTGACACAGATCTTCCGCTACCAGTTCTTCCACGCCGACCTGCACCCTGGAAATTTGATCGCCCTTTCCGGTGACGCAATCGGCTTCGTGGATTTCGGCCTCTGCGACGAGCTTGATCCGGTCGTCCGCGAGCGGCAGATGCGCTATCTGCAAGCCGTCTATGCCGACGACTTGGAGTCAATGTTCCGGTCGCTCGTAGACATCCTCATCCCCACCGAGAAAACGAATTTCGAGGCGTTTCGCCGGGACTTTTTTGATGTCACCGGCACATGGCAAAGTCGGTCGAAGCCGGAGGCTCTGGAGTTCGGGGAATATTCCGCGGCCCAGGGGCGTTCGCCGACCGGCGAATGGATGGTCAATGTCATGCGCGCGGCGCGGGAAAATGGTCTGCAAGTGCCGAGCAGAATTTTGTCTATGTATCGAGCCTTGCTAACCGCCGAAGCGGTGGCCAACCGGCTCGAAGCCAGGCTCGACCTGGGATCAGTTGGGCGGCGCTTCTTCCAACTGCTGCAAACGCAGGAACTCTTGAAGTCCCTCGAACCCGAAGCCGTCCAGGCTTTCCAGCTCAACTTGTTCAATCTCATCCGCGACTCGCCGGTACAACTACAGCAGCTTCTCGAAGATCTTTCGAATGGGCATTTTTCGATCAACGTAAATAGGCTCGAATCGCCCAAGCTGGCCCGGACAGTTAATCGCCGAACAAAATTACTCGCCACCGCAATTATCTCGGTCGGCGTAGCTCTGCTGTTAGCCCACCCTGCGCTACCCGCCTTCGGCGGCATCAGCGCGGCGTGGCCGCTCGGCGTCGGGTTAGCTCTTCTTTATCTGTCGCTTGCCCTCCAGTGGTATAGATTGAGATAGGGGGCGACAGGTTCATGATGGGCAGACGAATTTAGAGCGGGTTCGTCTGCCGGCCGCCGGCGGGCGTCATGCTTTTCGTTCGCTCAGACCGTAATCTTCAGGGTCCTCCGACTCGCGTATCAACTGCCGCAGACTCGGGCTCATCACCCCGCCTTAACCCTCCCATAAATCTTGACGTAAGAAGTACAAGGTGATAGGCTCCGCCCGCCGTTCCGCGGCGAAACTACCCGAGCGAAGAAGCCCTTCGGTAGTTTATCCCTGCCCCGTAACTCAGGCTTCCCGCATTGATGTAGGGTGTAGGCAGCAACTCTTTAGGTCGAGACCTCTTCCTCGCAAGCGAACTAACAACTGACCTTATAATCAGTTTCCACGCTCGCTCGTCTAAAGTACTCCCTATCCATCAACCGGCCCGAGGAGTAGCTATGACCGCCAATCCGAATAAGCATGTCTCGCCCGTGCTGCAAACCCCGGAGACACAAGAGCCAATCGCTATTATCGGCATCGGCTGCCGGTTCCCCGGGAACGTCAACAGTCCCGACGACTTTTGGAAATTGTTGTGTGACGGCACCGACCCGATCCGGGAGGTGCCTGCGGACCGCTGGGACCTCCGCGCCTTCTACGATGCGGACCACTCCAAGCCCGGGAAGGTACACTCACGCTGGGGCGGCTATATCGAGAATATAGACCAGTTCGATGCCGATTTTTTTGGCATCTCTCCGAGAGAGGCGGCGCGAGTTGATCCGCAGCACAGGCTGCTGCTCGAAGTTTCCTACGAAGCACTGGAAGATGCCGGGCAATCGCCGGAACGTACCGCCGGTTTCAAGACCGGCGTGTTCATCGGAATTTCGACCTGCGACTACGGCGGCATACAGGTTTGCGTAACCGAACGCCAGAGGATAGACGCCTATACGAACATCGGCCTCGGCCTCTGCATCGCGGCCAACCGCATTTCTCACCAGTTCGATTTCCACGGGCCGAGTATTGCCATCGATACGGCGTGTTCCTCTTCGCTGGTGGCCATTCACCTGGCCTGCCAGGCCATCCGGGCAGGAGAGTGCGAGGTTGCTCTCGCCGGCGGGGTGAATGCGCTGCTGAGGCCGGAAGGCAACATCGGATTCAGCAAAGCCTCCATGCTCGCTCCCGACGGACGTTGTAAGAGCTTCGATGCGCGGGCCAACGGTTATGTCCGTTCAGAGGGCGCCGGCATCATCGTCTTGAAACCCCTCTCCCGGGCCCTTGCCGATGGCGACCCGGTCTATGCCGTTGTGCTCGGCACGCTGGTGAACCAGGACGGGCGGACGCCCGGCCTGGCACTTCCCAACCGCGCGGCCCAGGAACTCATGCTGCGCGAAGCATACCAACGTGCGCAGGTTGCGCCCGAGCAAATCCACTTCATCGAAGCGCACGGCACGGGCACGGTCGTCGGCGATCCGATTGAACTCAACGCCATTGGCAGCGTGCTCGGCAGCAATCGGGCCCCGGGGAACGAGTGCGTCGTCGGTTCCGTGAAGAGCAACATCGGGCATCTGGAAGCCGCCTCCGGCGTCGCCGGGCTCATCAAAGCGGCGCTCTGCATCAAGTACGGCGCTATCCCGCCGAACCTGCATTTCGAGCAGCCCAACCCGGACATCCACTTCGAGAGCATGAAGCTGCGCGTGGCGCAGACCTTCGAGCCGTGGTCGGCTAACGGCTCGACTGCGCGCCTGGCCGGAGTCAACTCGTTCGGGTTTGGCGGCACCAACGCACACGTCATACTGGGGAACGCCCCGCCGGTTGCCGAGACCGGGCTCGCCGCCGCCGCCCCGGCAGAGGACCCGGCCGCGGGCCAGGCCGTTATCTTGCCCATCTCCGCCCGCAGTCCGCAGGCGCTCGAAGACTTCGCCAAATCATACAGCGCGTTCCTCGACGACGAGGGCAATAGCGGGCCCCCGTTGCGGGACGTCTGCTACAGTGCCGCGCTACGTCGCGGCCACGGCGACTATCGCCTGACCGTCGTCGGCAATTCCAAGAGGGAGTTGATTCAGCAACTGGATGCGTTCGCCGCGGGCGAGAGCCGGCTGTCCATGGCCTCGGGCCGGAGAGTCACCAAGCCATCCCCGAAGCTGGCTTTCGTGTTCTCCGGCATGGGCCCGCAGTGGTGGGGCATGGGACGACAGCTCCTCGACGAGGAGCCGGTATTCCGCGAGATCGTCACCCGCTGCGACGCGCTCTTAGGAAAGCTGACGGACTGGTCGCTTCTCGAAGAACTCTCGGCCGACGACGAGCACTCCCGAATCAACGAAACGCAAATCTCACAGCCCGCGATCTTCGCCCTCCAGGTCGGACTCGCCGCGCTCTGGCAATCCTGGGGCGTCGAGCCGGAAGCCATCGTCGGGCACAGCGTCGGCGAAGTCGCGGCCGCATACGTCTCCGGGGCGCTGGGTCTGGAAGACTCTGTCAGCCTAATCTTCCACCGCAGCCGTTTGCAGCGGCGGACTGCCGGGCAGGGAGAGATGCTAGCCGTCGGACTCCCCTGGCGCGAAGCAGAGAGTCTGTTGAATGGGCACGACCACAGCGTCTCGATTGCCGCCATCAACAGCCCGGGAGACGTGACCCTCTCGGGTGACGCCGAGGTGTTGAGAGGGATCGCCGCGGCACTCGACGAAAAACAGGTCTTCTGCCGCTTCCTGCAA
>WUUC01090429.1_pt1 | contig 10588 bp, 12 predicted proteins | sample 6278441 | NCBI WGS metagenome assembly WUUC01 (sample SAMN13675441, study PRJNA597444) | soil metagenome | isolation source: soil | place: USA: Washington | collected 2017-10 | reverse complement strand
TTGTCGGCTTACCTCGCTGACCCGGCGCCGACACTTCCGGGATTGCAGGCGGCCGAAGCGCCGCAAGAAAGCAGAACAGCGTGATCACCATTCGCAGACTCGACGCCGGCCGTCTCGGCAAGGCATCTCGAACTCCACAGGGCGGCGTCCGCGTCGCTGCCTCGCTCACACGGACGGGTGTTCTCCCGTATCGGAACCCCGATGGCTCAACGCGGCTCGAGTACCGCCCGCCATCTGAGGTCTTTCGTTCGGACTCGCTCGCCAGCCTAGCAAGTGCTCCCGTCACACAGGGGCATGTGGCCTGGATTACGGCTGCAAACTGGAAGGAGCACGCCCTCGGCCACGTGTCGGACGGCAGCGTGCGCCAGGACGGTCAGCTGATCGCGGCCGAGCTCGTGATCCAGGACGACGCAGGTGTCACCCGGATCGATACGTCGGAACTGTCCGAGGTCAGCATGGGCTACACGTGCGACTTCGACGCCACTCCGGGAACGTCGCCCGAGGGAGAGCGGTACGACGGCGTACAGCGAGACATACGATACAACCATGTAGCCCTGCTCCCGCCTGGCAGTGGCCGTGCGGGGCGCGATGTGGCGTTGCGGTTGGACGCGCTTGACGTGTGCGATCAGAGCGTCGTTCCGCGCGAGGACTCGATCGATCCAGACGAGCTCATGCGCAAGGCGCGGGCCCGTGCGGAGAATGCTTGGCGAAACATGCCTGACCAACCGCGCCGCGATACAGGGATCCAACGCAGCGACTCGCACCTGATCGACCCGGACGAGAGCATGCGCCGTTCGCGCGAGCGCAACGCGAACGCCTGGAAGAAGCCTTGAGCGCATTCGGCTGGCTGAACCCTGGAATCGTGGGCGAGGTGCCGAGGGCACTCGGCCTTCTCGAACCGGCCGATCCCGCTCTGCGGCAAAGCTACGTGCGTTCTTCGGCGCTGTGCAGTGCGCCGATCAAGGCTGGACTTTTCGTGGTGCGGCGCTCGACCGATGCAGACGGCGACTTGTCGCTACCGGGTAGCGCCGCGGACATCACTAACCGCCCACGCGGGATCGTGATCGTACCCTCAGACTTCGAACAGCGGCGGCTGGGGATCTGGCAATACGACGCTTTCGATCCCGTCAACTATCTCAGCAACGGTAAGGTGTGGGTTTCGGTCGAGAGCCCCGTGGCCGAGTTCGGCGCCGTGTTCGCTCGCTTCGCAGCTGGGCCCGGTGGATCGGACCTCGGCGCGCTCAGAGGTGATGCCGACTCGAACACGTGCGCGCTGGTGGCCAAGGCTCAGTTCCGCACCCACGCGCAGCGGTACGCGCTCGTTGCACTCAATCTCCCCTGACCGGTTCCCCGGTCTTTTTCAGCAAGGACAACATGAACACCCAAGACACGATCAAAGCCGCCGAGCAAAAGCTCGCGACCGCAGCCAGCACGCATAGCGACGCTCAAGCACAGCTCGAGCAGGCACTAGCCACGCTCAAGACCGAGGGCACGGACAAGGCACGCAAGGTGGTGCTCGCTGCCGAGGATGCTCTGCGCCTGGCCAGCATCGAGCTCGGCTGGGCGCACGTGCGCGTCGAACGCGCGCACGCGGAGCACGAGCAGGCAGAGCACGCCGCGCGCGTGGCCGAGTACGAGCAGACCTCCCTGGCTTGCTCGGTCGATGCCTTCCGCGCGCAAGCTGCCCCCCTCGCCAAGCGTCTGGCCGACCTCGCTCGCGAGACGGCGGAGATCACGGCCGGTGGCGCGGCACTGTCAGCCGACTTCGCGAGCTCGGCAGCGCAGACGCGCTCTCGGGCTATCGAACTCGGACTGACCCCAGCCCCGATTCCGGAATTCGCCAAAGTTTTCGGAGCGGCCTGTGCGCTAGCTGCGGGCAAGACCCCGGCCGACGTGCTTGCGCTGTTCTTCGGCGTCGAGCCCACGCCGGGCGTGGACGCAGGCGGCCAGCTGGTTTTGGCTTTTCAGGGCCAAGATCCTGCCGAGGTTAGCACCCTGCTCGGTAGCCTTCGCGACGCAGAGAGCCGCCGCGGGCGCATCGTGCGTCAGCTGTTGGTCGAGGGCAGCGGCCTCGGCACGAACGCGAACCCAACCGTTTTCGGCTCGTTCAAGTCAGCGTGCGGAGAGTGCAGCAGCACGCGCGCGCGCCTGGCCGCGCTCGGGTTCAAAGCCGTCGCCGATCATGTATCCACGGACGAGCTGGCGGACGAGCTCGAGCAAGCCGACATGGGGCGAGCCGCCAAGCTGATCGACCGTTACAGGGCCGCAGACTATGAACGAGCTTGCGCAGAACTCGGACGCCGTGACTCCAAAGCGCACGCCGCCGAAGCGGAAGCCGCCAAGCTCGGGCTCGCGCAGGTCGGTTGCCCGCAACTAGCGGCGGCCTTGCCGCGCGCTCGCTTTGCGAACGGCGGCAGCACGACAGCGATCGGCGCCATCGCGGCGTTCTAAAAGAACTAGCAGATTGGCGGGTTTCCTTGCCCGCGCGCGCAGAGACCAGCGCGCCGCTCCGTCTCGCGAGAATTCATGCGCGAGACGGAGCGCGATCGAGGCCGCCTCACGGCGCAACTTTTAAGAGGTAAGACATGGCTATCGGAATTGGAATCGAAGGCGCGGCGGAGGAACGGGTGCTCGAGCTCGACGAGGCAGGCCGAGGCGCCGCGTACAAGCACATGCGCGAGGGCGGCTTTGGTGCCCGGCTTCTGACAGTGCCGGGGGCGCAGAACCCGTTCCTGGTGAACGAGCTGGAACGCAGCGCGAAGCGCGCAACGAGGGCCGCATGACCGAGCCAGTCAGTATTCTTCTCGTTCGCGCAGCAGAGCGTGAGCTGAGCGCCGCATTCATGCGCGGCGAGTTCGACCAGGCACTGCGGGCATACGTTGCCGGCTACGCGCGCGCACGACTGGACGCCGGGAGTCTCGGCCATCACGAGGCAGGGCCGCAACGCGAGCGCTTCTGCTACGAGCTGGCAAGGCGCTGGGCGGCACTGCCCGAAGCGCACCGGTTGGGCAGCGTCACCGCTTACTTGCACGATGGTCTGAGCTTGCGCGAACTTCCGGCCGAGTTTCGGCAAGCACTGGTCGTGCCATTGAGGCCGTCCCGCCCGAAGCCGATCGAGCTCTCAGCCCAACCCAACCTGAGACGTTCCGCGCTGCTCGAGCTGGTGCTGCGCACCAGGGGCGGGGCAGAGACGGAAGTAACGACCGGTAGGATGGGAGGGTGCGACAATGGCCGCATTACGTGAACTGCTCGTCTCGTTCGGAATCGAGGTCAACACCAAGCCGCTGGAGGAAGCTAACGCCAAAACGAACGGCTTGGTGGACAAGATCAGCAAGGTCGCGGGCGCTGTCGCAGCGGCGTTCGCACTCGACAAGGTGTCGGACTTCGTTCTTGGCATGGTCAGCGCCGCCGACGCCGTCGGCGACCAAGCCGCGCGCTTGAACTTGTCCAGCAAAGAACTAGAGCAGTGGACGTACCAAGCGAAGTTCGCTGACCTCGAAGCGTCCGAGCTGAACGGCGTGTTCGACAAGCTCGCCCGAACCAGCGTTGCTGGCGCGGACGCGACTAGCGAGCAGGGCAAAGCCCTCAAGGCCCTAGGCGTTGACGTGCGCGCTGTCGGCGGGGGCTTCAAAGACACATCACAGCTATTCGAGGAGGTCGGGCTAGCTCTCGCGGGTGTGGACGACGAGACCCAACGGACGGCGATGTCTTTCGACTTCTTCGGGAAAACCGCGGGGCCGAAGGTCCTTCAGATGTTTAAGGATGGCCCTGCCGGGATCGCCAAGTTCCGCGCCGAGTTCGAAGAACTGGGGGGCGGGTTCGGCGAATTCGTTGAGGAGGCCGGTGCCGTTGACGATCAGATGCACCGTTTCGACCTCGCCTGGACGGGGGCCAAGACCAAGATCGTGGGACTCGTCATGCCCGCCGTAATGTGGATCACGCGGGGGCTGACTACGCTCGCAGTCGGGATCGCGAAAGTCGCAAAGGAGACGTACCTATTCGAGGCAGCATTCGGTGTGGTCGCTGCGGCAGCTGTTGCGTACGCGGCGCCAATCATCGCAGCATGGGCTCCTATCGCGCTTGCCGTCGCTCTTGTCGTGCTCGCGGTCGAGGACCTGATCACGATGTTTCGGGGCGGCGACTCCGTGATCGGGCGCACGCTCGATAAGTTGTTCGGCCCTGGCTCCGCAAAGAAGTTGGTCAAGTGGACGAAGGACGTCGGCGAAGCGTTCGGAACATTCTTCGGGGACCTCATCAACCGACCGCACCAGTTCGAAGAAAACTGGGCGCGAACGAGCGCGGCGATCAAAAACGACATTCGAAACGCGCTTGGGCCGGCCTTTGGCGAGTTCGGCGTCTCCGTCTACGAAGCGTCGGGTGTCATGCTCTCCGTCTTGACCGATGGGTGGCAGGTTTTCTCTGAACGGTTCAGCGCCATCATTGACGGCGTTGGGTTCGCGTTCCGCACCGCGTGGACTGAGATGAAGTTCTTCGGGCTCGGCGTGGTCGCCGAACTCGCCGACGCTGTCGAGGGCATGGTGGCCAAGCTCCCGGACAGCGTGCGCGGGGCGCTGGGACTCGGGACGGCAGCAGACTCGGGCGGCTCGGCGGTCGGTCGAGTAGACAAGGAAAAGCTTGCGGCCTTTGCCAACCTCATGGCCGAGGGCACGCTGATCCAGGCGCGTATCTCGGCGCCAGCTCACGCTGCGCCCGCCTACGGAGCCGGACTTATCGGCCCGCCCGCGCCGGCTGGCGGCACCCCAGTACAACAGACGACCACGATCACAATCCACGGCGCCGACCTAAGCAATCCGTACCAAACGGGCCAAGCCGTTAAGCGCGCCCTCGGGCGCCCCAACGCAGCCGCGGGCGGCTCGCTCGACAGGCGGGGTCGCAAGTGATCGCCCTCGGCATACTTGGTGCGGGGCTAGCATTGCTCGTCGGGCAGGACGTGGTCACGTCCCTTCGTGGCGGTGACGGCATGCTGGCTCGTCTCGGCAAGGGCGAGCCCCTGGCCAAGCGCAAGCCCGAGCGGGTGCAACTGATCGTGCTCGTGCAGCAAGCACCGCCGAGCACGGTCAACATCACCTCTGGGACCGTGAAGATCTCGAGCCAAAAGGCCAGCTCATGAGCACAGTCATCACCTGGGAGGACGACGGCGGCGCGGCGCAGACGCTCGAGCTGGACGCGGACCTGCAAGAGGCGCACGACCTTGGCTCGGACATCACGGAGCACCCGGTGGAGGAGGGCGCCGACGTGACGGACCACGTGCGCCCGCGACTGCGCAGGGTGACGATCGAAGGCTACGTGACGGACACGCCCATGATCACGAATCCGGGCGTGGCAGAGCTCGCCGAGTTCAAGACCCTGGAGCTCCAGATCCCGCCGAAGCCCCAGCAGATCTCGCTGTCGGCCGGATTGGCCGCTGGCATCGGCGCGATCTCGGACGCGCTGTTCGGCCCCACTCCCCCTCCGAAGGCAACGATCCTCACCCTCGCAGATGCCAAGAGCCGCAAGCGCGCCGTGTACGACGCCTTGGAGGACATCAGGCTAAACGCCCGGTTCTGCCGCGTGCTCACGTCGCTGCACGAGTACGACAACATGCTGATCGAACAGGTCGTCCCCACGCGCACGCCCGGCAGCGGCACGGGAGCAACGTTCGTCGTGACCTTCAAGGAAGTGCGGCAGGTGTCGAGTGACGTCACGGTAGCGCCCGTGCCCGCGGAGACTCTGGGCGCACCCAAGAAGGCGGCCGGTGCCAAGAACAAGAATAAGGATGAAGGGAAAGCCGAGGAAAAGAAAAAGAAGGTCCTGAAGTCGATCTGGGCGTCCGGCATCGACTTGATCACTGACGCGCTCTAGCCGCCCGAGTGAGCGTGGGCCGTCTCGCTACTTGGGTCCCGCGTCGCCGCCCTTGATCACCCCACCAACGATGGTCATGCCGCCGGGCCCCGCCTGAACGACCGTATCTCCGCCGCGATTCAGCCCGTGGCCGCCGGAGATGTACGCGCCTTCAATCTGAACCGGACCGGTACCGCCGAGCACGCTCGTGTTCCCGCCTCTGGATTCGAGAACCGCGGCCACAATGGCGTGTGCGCTGGCCGAGGGCGGCAAGGCTCGGACGCGGCTTACGACGTCAGGCGGGACGTCGGGGCTACGCAATACGGCGAGTGCTTGAGCAACACCCGCGCCGGCAGAAACGACACCCGAAAGCAACGCTATCGCTGTGGGTAGATCCATGAAGCCTCCGGGTCATGCCTACCCCATCTGGGCCCGAACGCAAACAATGCTCGGACATTGTCTGCCCGACCCCTACTTGACGCCTAGACCATCCGGCCGCCACCTATTCAGGTGCTTCGGCCATACGGCATCACACTGACGCGCGAGGAACTCCTACGTCGGTACGCCAGCGGGGAACGCACCTTCGGCATACTCGATCTGTGTGGTGTGAATCTTGAGGGCGCCGTGCTGGACGGTGTTAACTTGCCGCGTGCACGGTTCTGGGGCGCGAACTTGAAGGGGGCGCGCTTCATGCGAGCCGATCTAACGGGTTCGTCATTCTACCAGGCGAATCTCGACGGAGCTGTGTTCGATCATGCGAGCCTATCGCAGACGCACTTCGCTGGAGCCTCGCTCAGGGCCACACGCCTCGTCGACTGCACATTGGAGGGCTCGCACTTCTGTTCGCAGCCACACGACTTCCCGAAGGCAGCAGACCTGACCGGCCTTGTCGCACAACGCGCGTGGCTGCGAGGCTGCGACTTTTCCGGCGCATCACTGGTCGGCGCAAACCTCGAATACGCTGACCTGGACCATGTGGGGGCTATCCGAACTGACTTCACCGACGCCAACATGCTTGGGGTCAACCTTCGTGAGTCGAATCTCGAAGGCGCCAAGCTCGTCCGGGCACAGCTACAGAACGCTGTCTTGGCAAGCGCAAGTCTTTGTGACGCGGATCTAAGCGAGGCCGCCCTTCATGAAACCAACTTTGCCGGCGCGTCGCTAGCCCGGGCGCGCTTCGAGCAGGCGCAGCCCTCAATGTCCCACTTGCTTGACGTCGACCTTGGCCCGCTCTGTCGAGCGAACCTGACTCACGGCTCTCCTTCGCACGTCGACTTTCGTTCCATCCTGCGTTCCCTTGAGGAGCCGAAACTGAAGGACTTCCTGCGCGGCGCAGGCATGCCGGACGTGTTCGTCGAGTACATGATAGACAGTGCCAGGACCCTGAGTCAGGACGTGGTGTTTAGCTTGTTGCAGACAACCTTCATCAGCTATGGCGGACCCGACACGGACTTCGCTGCGAAGCTCAACCAAGCGCTTCAGGCACAGGGCGTGCAAACGTTCTTCTTTCGCGACCACGCGCCGGCTGGCGCGAAGCTTCACGCCGTCATGTGGCATGGCGTGAACGAACACGATCGGGTGATCCTGGTTTGCTCTCGTTCGTCACTGGAGCGCCCGGGCGTACTGAACGAGATCGAGAAGACGCTCGCGCGAGAGGCCCGTGATGGCGGCAAGAGCTATCTGATTCCGGTCATCATTGACGACTACCTGTTGAGCGAGTGGAAGCCGACCGAGCCCGACCGAAAGGGAATGGCTCAAGAGCTCAAGGACCGAGTTGCTGCGGACTTTCGCCAGCATGCCGACGCCGTAGCCTTTCGCGATCAGGTCTCGCGTTTGATCTCTGTCCTGAAAAAGCCCGGGCCCTAGCACACGCGTCATCCGAGCATGTGTGTCCATGTACGCGTCACCCTTGCGAGCCCGGGGCGCCCCGGGCTTTCGATCACCAATCGAGCCGAATTCACGCAGCGCCCACTAGACACGCGCTCTAGCGCGTTGCGTACGTGCCGCCCACGGCTACGCTGAACAAGTGACGCGTGCCGATTCGCCGCGCGTCAGTGTTGATCGTGTGTTGATCACGTGATAGTAATTAACTGTGGCTCCCGATGCGCGTAGTGAGTGGGTGGGCGTTCGCATGAGCGCCAAGGAACGAGCAATGCTGAACGAGCTGGCGGAACTGGACGGCGTCTACCCGACCGACATGATCCGCGCGCTCATTCGCAAGGCTCACGCCGAGCGTGTTGGAGCTACGAAAAAAGCCAAGAAACGCTGAAACGAAAACGGCCCAAGGGGCGCGGTAACGCTCCGAGGGCCACGACACCAGGAAGGGTTGGTTCCAGAATGTCTACGATTACTATGACACATGGGGTTGCGGCACGTCGAGTTCCCGTTGGCCCCTCGCGGGCGGCACGTCGCCGGCTATGCAAGTCACCGCGGGCGATGCGTGAGCACGCCGCTGCGCTGCGACTGATCATGGGGCCTGAGGGTCGCCGGCTATACGGCGGACCGGTGCCGGGGCGCGCTATGCGTCGGACCGTGGCTTTGGCGGCTCGTCTTGATCGCGAGGCACAGCGCTGGCAGAACGAGCGCAAGACCGCGCGGCGGGGGGCGATCCATGCCGCTGCCTGACGTGCCGGAGAACCCGACCTTGGCCAAGAACGGCTGGACGATCCGCCAGCCTTCTGGCCGCACGTGGATGGTGCGCTTCCAGGTCGGCGATCGCGAGCGCACGCTCAGTACAGGCACCAAAGATCGTGCAGAGGCCTTGGCTCGTGGCGCCCGGATTCACGCCGAAGCTATGGCAGACGCGCCGGAGCGCCCGTGCGATCGGCTCGAACGCGAGACGGAGGAACACCGGCTAGCCAAGATCGCGGCAATGAGGCTGGCCAGGCTCACGGCCGCCGTTGCCGAGCTCCGCGCGCACGTCGAGGATGAGACTAAGAAGGCAGAGCGCCATTATGCCGAGCGGTACGGAACGAGCCCGTTGCCCCCCGAGCTGCTGGCCGAAGCGTCCCCCTTCCCGACGTTCGAACGGGCGCACGCGCTCTGGATCGAGGAGTTCCGAACTACGCACGCGCGCGTCACGCTCGACGTGTGGGCCATGTACGGGCGCAACCTTTGGCCCGGATACTTCACGGACTTGGAACGCATCACTCACGTGCGGTTGAAGGAATACATGCGCGCGCGGCTCGGCGTCGTGAAGCGCGAGAGCGTCAGGAAAGAGCTGTTTGCGCTCAAGTCGTTCCTGACGTTCTGCTCGGAGACGTTCGACTTGCCCGCCGTCGAGGTGCCGAAGCTGCCCAAACGGGCCCTCGGGGTGGCCTACGTGAAGCGACGTCGCAAGGCAGCGAGCGAGCTGGCCCCCGATCAGGTGCGCGCGTTGCTGCGCGAGCTCCCAGAGTGGGGCAGCACGAGCCACTTGGACGCCGACCAGTACCCGATCCGAGCCCTGTTCTTGGTCTTGTACGAGACAGGGCTACGACCGAGCACCATCACCCGGTTAAGTGTGCCCGAGCACTACGTGCGCGGACAGCGTGTGCTCCACCTGACGCCAGACGTGGACAAGGCGCGGTACGGCCGGGACGTGCCGCTGACCAAGCGCGCGCGGCGTGTGCTGGACTACCTGATCAAGAAGATGGGCCCGGACTTCCGTGGACCGATCTTCGGCACGGACTCGGGCGCGGGGCACGACTACCGCAAGCGGTTGCAACGGGCAGCGTTCAAGGTCCTGCCGCGCGAGGTCGCGGCCTCGTTCTGCGGCGCACACCTCCGAAGCGCGCGGATCACCCATCTGCTCGAGAGTGGAGCTAACATCGTGGGCGTGCAACACTTGGCGGGGCATAAGCAGATCTCGACGACGGCCAAGTACGTCCGGGCCGGGTTTCGCGCGGCGACTGACGCGATCAACGTGTGGGAGGCGAGAGCTTGAGCAAGCCTGAAGTCTACGTGTTTCCGGATACCAACACGTTTCTCCACTACGAGACGTTCGATGCCATTGACTGGCCGTCGTTGGTTGGGAACGCACCGGTAGTGCTTTGCATCTCTCGTACGGTCATGGCCGAGCTCGAAGCGAAGAAGTTCGATCAGAAGATCAGCGGACGGAAGCGCGAAAGGGTCAAAAAGCTGTCCGTCAAAATGGACCACATGCTAGCGGCGGGCGGAGTCGTCCGTGCCAACGTGCGGCTGGAGTTGACGAGACATCCCTCAAAAGACACGACGCCAGCGGACCTCAACCTCGACCATCCCGATGACGCGCATGTGGCAGCAGCTTACGAACGATTTCAGCAGCATGGGTCGGTGTTCGTCGTCTCAGCTGATACGGGGGTTCGTAACACAGCTCGTGTGCTTGGACTCAAGCTCGTAGATCTGCCAGTCGGATCGGAGCTGCCGCCCGAGCCGGATGAACACGAAGCTGAGCTGAACAAGCTCCGGCTTGAATTGGCCCAGGCAAGAGCGATCAAGCGTCCGAAGATAAGGGTTGGTTTCGCCAGCGGCGCAGCGGTGGCCGTGTTCAGGCTTCGTCCTCGCAGGTCAATTAGTGATGGTCAGATCGAGAGCGAGATAGAAGATGACATCGAGGATCACCAGGCGAAGCTGGACGAGCTGACTTTGCGCCTGATGGGTGACTTCAGTGGGCTCCAGGATGACCTTCGCAAGTACTACAAGAACAAGCGCGAGTACGATGCCGAACGGGAGTTGACTGCAAACATTGAGCTTATGCTTTTCAATGATGGCGATGCTCCCGCGAAGG
>WUUC01230221.1_pt1 | contig 10593 bp, 8 predicted proteins | sample 6278441 | NCBI WGS metagenome assembly WUUC01 (sample SAMN13675441, study PRJNA597444) | soil metagenome | isolation source: soil | place: USA: Washington | collected 2017-10 | reverse complement strand
GCGCGGCATTGCGATTGGCCGCGCGCATCTGCTTGCGCCCGCGGCTCTCGACGTCAAACACTATCTGATTCCCGAGGAACAGGTCGAAGCCGAAGTGCGGCGCCTGCAAGAAGCGATCGCCACGGTGCACAGGGAGCTGCAAACCATCTGGAACGAACTGCCGAAGGATTCGCCGGCCGAGTTCGGCGCGTTCATCGACGTGCACGCGCTGATTTTGTCGGATCCGATGATTTCGGAAGTGCCTCTCGATATCATCCGCACCCGTTATTACAACGCCGAATGGGCGCTGGTGACGCAGATCGACGAGTTGTCTGCGCAGTTCGACGAAATCGAGGACGCTTATCTGAGGGAGCGCAGAAGCGATATTCGTCAGGTTGGCGAGCGAGTGCTTAAAGTACTGACCGGAACCGAGAGCGCGCTGGCCGCCATCAATGCCACGCAAGATGCGGCCGGCAGCATGATTGTCGTCGCACATGATATTTCGCCGGCAGATATGCTGCAGTTCAAGGATCGGGCCTTTGGCGGATTTGTGACGGATCTCGGCGGACAGAATTCGCATACCGCCATCGTCGCGCGCAGTCTCGACATTCCAGCCGTGGTCGGCATGTTCAACGCATCGGCCCTGATACAACAGGACGACCTGATTATCATCGATGGCGACGGCGGTGTCGTCATCGTGGATCCGCCGCAGACGGTGCTGGAACAATACCGCGAACAGCAGGCGCGCCTGTTGCGCGAGCGCAAAAAACTCAGCAAGCTGAAAAAGACGCCGGCTATCACGCGTGACGGCACGGAAGTCGCCTTGCTTGCCAACATCGAATTGCCGGACGATTGTCCGGCAGCGCTGGAGCAGGGGGCAACCGGCGTCGGCCTGTTCCGCTCCGAATTTCTGTTTATGGGCCGCGGCGGTTATCTCGACAAGCTGCCGTCGGAGGACGAACAGTTCGAGTCATATCGCCAGGCCGTGGCCGCGATGAAAGGCCGTCCGGTCACCATCCGCACGCTCGATATCGGCGCAGACAAACCATTCGACGCGGTCGAGCATACGGCGCTCAATCCTGCGCTCGGTTTGCGCGCAATCCGCTTCTGCCTGGCTGAGCCGCAGGTATTCCTCGCGCAGTTGCGGGCGATCCTGCGGGCATCCGCCTATGGACCGGTCAAATTGCTGATTCCCATGCTGGCGCATGCCTTCGAGATCGACCAGACGCTGGCGATGATCGAGCAGGCCAAAACGCAGCTGCGCGAAGCCAACAAGAAGTTCGATCCATTGATGCCGGTCGGTGCGATGATCGAGGTGCCCGCTGCTGCATTGGCCTTGCCGATGTTCGTCAAGCGCATGGATTTTCTATCGATCGGCACCAACGACCTGATTCAGTACACGCTGGCAATCGACCGTGCCGACCATGAAGTGGCGCATCTGTACAATCCGTTGCACCCGGCTGTGCTGTATCTGTTGTCGAGCACGATTGCGATGGGCACCAAGGCCGGCATCCCGGTTGCGGTGTGTGGTGAAATGGCCGGCGATATCAAGCTGACGCGGCTGTTGCTGGGCATGGGATTGCGGGAGTTTTCGATGCATCCGACGCAGTTGCTCGCAGTGAAGCAGGAGATATTGAACAGCGATCTGAATATGATCACGCCTCAGACCAAAAAAATCCTGCGCCTGATGGAGTATGGGGCGATCGCGGAAGCGGTTGAGCAGTTGCGGAAGATGTAGCCAATTGCGGTTGTCGGCGCATCACCTATGCGGCATTAGCCCGCGAGCTCGTATTATTTCCGTCCTCTCTCCCGCTTGCGGGAGAGAGGACACGTGCAAAGCTGCGTGCCCTGGCAATCCTCTATCGAGCAGTCGCCACTTTTCCTACCGCGGCGCGTTTGGCTGCATATCGCTTCCATAGCGGCGGCAGGATCAGCAGCAATGCCGCAATCGCCAATACCGTCGCGGAAATCGGCTTCGTGAAGAGGATGCTGGGATCCCCCTGGCTGATCGACAGCGCGCGGCGCAACTGCTGTTCTGCGATCGGACCCAGAATCATGCCGACAATCGTCGGAGCGACCGGAACATCATAGCGGCGCATCAGGAATCCCACCACGCCGATTACATACAACAGCAGCAGATCGAACCAGGAATTGCGCAAACCGTAGGCGCCCAGGGTAGCGAAGATCAGGATGCCGCCGTACAGCAACGGACGTGGAATTGAGAGCAGCTTGATCCACAAGCCGACCAGAGGCAGGTTCAAAACCAGCAGCAGGACGTTGCCGATATACATGCTCGCAATCAGGCCCCATACCAGTAGCGGCTGGGTTTCGAACAACAATGGTCCAGGCTGCAGGCCATATTGTTGAAATGCGGCCAGCACGATGGCGGCGGTAGCCGATGTCGGCAAGCCAAGCGTCAGCAGCATCGATAGCGAGCCGGTGCTGGATGCATTGTTGGCGGCTTCCGGTCCAGCCACGCCTTCGATGGCGCCCTTGCCGAATTCCTCCGGATGCTTGGACAGCTTTTTCTCGATGGCGTAAGACAGGAAGGTCGGAATCTCGGCGCCGCCGGCAGGCATCGCCCCGATCGGGAAGCCGAGGAAAGTGCCGCGCAGCCATGGCTTCCACGAGCGCGCCCAATCCGACGCGTTCATCCAGATCGATCCCTTGATCTGTTCGAGCCGGCCGGCGGTTTTATTCAGATAGGTGGCGAGATACAGGGTTTCACCCACTGCAAACAAACCGACGGCGACGACCACGATATCGAGTCCGTCATACAGTTCGGCGATGCCCATGGTAAAGCGCGGCTGGCCGGTCTGGCCGTCGATGCCGATCAGGCCGATCCACAGGCCGAGAAACAGGCTGGTCAGGCCGCGTACCATCGACGAACCGAGCAGCGTGGAAACAGTGATGAATGCCAACACCATCACCGCGAAATATTCCGCTGGTCCAAATTTGAGCGCGATGTCGACCACGAGCGGCGCAATCAGCGTCAGCAGCACGATCGAGATCGTGCCGGCGACGAAGGAGCCGATCGCCGATGTCGACAGCGCCGGACCCGCGCGGCCGGCTTTGGCCATCATGTTGCCTTCCAGCGCAGTCGCGATGGTGGCCGATTCGCCTGGTGTGTTGAGCAGAATCGAGGTGGTGGACCCGCCGTACATTGCGCCGTAATAAATGCCGGCAAACATGATCAACGCACCGGTCGGATCGAAGTGAGAGGTGGCCGGCAGCAGCAGCGCTACCGTCAGTGCCGGGCCGACGCCGGGCAGTACGCCGACCAGGGTGCCGAGCGTGACGCCGATGAATCCCAGCAGCAGGTTTTGCAAGCCGAGTGCGACTGAAAAGCCGGCCAGTAATGCGTTCAGGGATTCCATCTTATACGCCTCCGAGCAGGCCGGTCGGCAGTCTCAATCCGAGGCCTTGGGTGAAAATGAAGAAAGCGGCGGTCGACAGCAGTACGCCGATAATGATGTCGCGCAGCAGGCGGCGGCTGCCGAAGCCGCGTGCAATCAGGGTAAACAGAAAAGTCGAGGCAAGGATGAATCCGGCCCAGGCAATCGATATCATATGCAGGATCACGCCTGCGCTGAGAATGGCGAAAGCCATCCAGTCAGGCGAAGCGTGCTCTTCCTGATCCATCGGTACATTGCGCCAGCCGCCCGATACGGCCTGCCAGACCAGGATTCCGCCCAAGATCAGCAGACCGCTGCCGATAAGGTAGGGGAAGGCACGCGGTCCGACTTGCGCATAACCTGCGCCGCCGGAAATGTCCCGGGTGCCGAGCACCACAAAAATTCCCAGCGCAACCACCGCCAAGGAAACCAGGAGTTCTCCCGGGTTGATCCGAGCGCGACTATTCATTTTTTCACCTAGAAAGCAAAGGATATACAGAACTCATTTCATCAATGCCCATACGTCTCATATGTGGCTGGAACCTGTTATGAAAGGGGTTCTGATCGAAACGCCGGACCGATCGTTCCTGCTGTGATCGGCCCGGGATGTTGCGGATCGGGCGGCATATCGTCTGCATGGCCGCCCGCAATTCGGTGCTGATTACTTCTTGACCAGTCCCAGATCGGCGATGATTTTCTCGGTCTCCTTGATTTCTTTGTCCAGATATTTCTTGAACTCGTCGCCGGCCAGGAACAGGTTGGTCCACTGGTTTTTCTCCAGCGTATCCTGCCATGCCTTGCCCTTGACGGTCTTCTCGACCGCTGCAATCAACTCTTTCCTCTGCGCATCGGTGATGCCCGGTGGCGCAAACACGCCGCGCCAGTTGGCGAGTTCGACATTGATGCCTTGTTCCTTCAGGGTCGGCGCATCCACGCCGGGCAGGCGTTTTGGCGAAGTGACGGCGATTGCGCGCATTTTGCCGCTGGCAATCTGCCCGGCAAACTCGCTCAAGCCGGATATGCCCACCGTGACGTGGCCACCCAGGATTGCGGCTTGTGCTTCGCCGCCGCCGGCATATGGAATGTAGTTGATCTTGCTGACATCGGCGCCGATTTCCTGCGCAATCATGGCAACGATGATGTGGTCAGTGCCGCCGGCCGAGCCGCCGCCCCAGGACACGCTGCCCGGATTGGCCTTGAACTGCGCAACCAGATCCTTTACCGACTTGATGGGGGAGTTGGGCGGAACCACTATCACATCGTATTCGCCGGTCAGGCGTGCGATCGGCGTGACTTGCGAAAGATTGACCGGTGATTTGTTGACCAGTATGCCGCCGACCATCACGCTGCCGCCGACCATGAGTGCATTGCCATCGCCCTTGAAGGTATTGACGAACTGCGCCAGACCGATGGTGCCGGCAGCACCTCCCTTGTTGTCGACCTGCACGCGCTTGACGACACCGGTCGCTTGCATCGCTTGCTGCAGGGCGCGTCCGGTCTGATCCCAGCCGCCGCCCGGATTGGCGGGCACCATAATCCTGAGTGAGTCCAGAGCCAGCGCCGGGCTGCTCGCCAAGAGGCCGAGCGCGGTGACTGCGGGAACCAGCCAGCGGCCGATGGAAGTACGACGAATGATAGCCATTTTCATCTCCTTGAAAAAACCCTGATTGTTAGAAAAATTGAGCGTCCGGGTTTGTGGACGCATACCTTAAACCAAAATAGCTTGCATTGAGCTTTCAGTTTGCATGTTTTTGTATTGTTTTTAGTAACAGTTGCAAAATATGCATCATCTCCTGAGCAAGCAACGCTGGCAACGCTCTGCCGCTGTTAGGGACATAGGGTTACCCTTTCGAAAAATTGCGTGGCGCTGGACCGACATACCGGTAATTCAATTGCCGCGGCATCGGCCCTTTGTTGCGTTCGCCCCGCCCTGTCTGTTCCCATGCATGGGCGAGTATGCCGACCGCGCGCGACAGGCAGAATATGCCGCGCGCCAGCGGCGGCGCAAAGCCGAGTTCGGCATAGATTACTGCGGTTGCCCCATCGATGTTCATGGGGATGGTCTTGCCTTTGCGATTGCGCAACTCATCTTCTATCGCCCTCGCAATATGCGCGAAGCGGCCGTCGATCGTGCCTTGCGCCGCTGCCGCATCGACCAGCGCAAGCAGCCGCAGAGCGCGCGGATCGATAGGATGAAAACGATGGCCGAAGCCCGGAATGAATTTGCCGTGCTCGGCGATGAAGTCGTCCAGTGCCGCACCAGCGGCAGTAGCCAGCGGTTCACCTGCGGCAACTCGCTTGTCGATCTGCATGAACAGCTCAACTGCCTGCTGTCCTGCGCCGCCGTGCACATCATCCAGCGTATTGAGCGCGGACGCCATGGCGCCGTTCAAGGGCAATCCGCAACTGACTGCCATGCGCGCCACCGCAATTGACGGCGCGTGCGGACCGTGATCGACCGAGGCAACCAGCGCCGCTTCCAGTAACGCCGCCTGCTCGCGCGATGGCAAGTCGCCGCGCAGCATCAGCCAGATCATTTCCGGGAAACTGACCTGTCCGATCAACTGCTCGATCGGATAGCCGCGTGTGCGGATGGTGCCCGGCGCGATATCGATGATTCCGGTGCGCCAGTATTCCGCCGCGAGTTCTGCCGTTGTGTCTTTGGCGATGCTCATATCACTCCCTGTGTGCGCAAGTTATCGATTTGATCGGCGTCGTATCCGAGGTGCTGCAGCCACGCCTGGGTATGTTCTGACAAAGCGGGCGCCGGGCCAGCAGGGCCAAGCCTGGAGCCGGAAAGATGAAAGCCGGCGCCCGCGACTTGCTGCGTTCCGCTCGGTGCATCGAAGCGGTTGACGAAGCCGCGCTGCTCGATATGCGGGTGCGCGAGTATCTGCGGAACGTTCAATACCTGTCCCGCCGGCACGCCTGCTTCAATCAGCAGCGGTTCCCATTCCGCCGCGCTGCGTGCCGCCAATGCATTCTCGATTTCGGCGTTCAGTGCGGCGCGATTCTGTTTGCGCACCTGCCGGTTGGAGAAACGCGGATCGGTCTTCAGGTCGGAGTGACCGATCAGATCGCACAATGCTTCGTACTGCTTGTTCTCGTTGGCTGCGATGTTGAGCAATCCGTTCCCGGTACGAAACGTGCCCGATGGTGCGGCGGTAAAGTTCTGATTGCCCATCGGTTTGGGCTCGATGCCGGCGTTCAGATAATTCGACAGCGGCCAGCCCATTGTTGCCAGTGTGGCTTCCAGCATTGATACATCGATCATGCGCCCGCGCCCGCTGCCGCGCGCATCCACCAGTGCGGCCGCCACTGCAAACGCCGCCGTCATGCCTCCGATGGTGTCGCATACCGGATAGCCGACGCGTAGCGGCGCGCTGTCTTCATCGCCGGTAATGCTCATGACGCCGGAGATGCCCTGGATGATCTGATCATAAGCAGGGCGCAGGGAAAGCGCCCCGCTTTGCCCGAATCCGGAAATCGCGCAATAGACCAATGCCGGATTGATTTCGGATAGCGCCGGGTAATCGAGCCCGAGGCGCGCCATGACACCGGGCCGGAAATTTTCGATCACGACCTGCGCGTCAGCCACCATGCGCTTGAATATTTGTTTGCCTTCGGCGTGCTTCAGATTCAGCGTCATTGACTGCTTGCCGGCGTTGACTGCGACATAGGAAATGCCCATGCCCTTCGCGGCCGCATTGGGATCGGCGCCGAGGCGTCGCGCCAGGTCGCCTCCGTCGGGTTGCTCGATCTTGATGACTTCCGCGCCAAGCAGCGCCAGTTGATAGCCGCAAAAAGGGCCGGCCAGTACATTCGATAAGTCCAGGACACGGATGCCGGAGAGAGGAGGGGTCATTGAATGCTCGCTATGCGGTAGGCGTCTGTTGACATGAAGAGGAGAATGCGGCGCGCGCCGCTTCGAACGGTTGCGTATCGCCGCCCAGTGCCGTGGTGGCGCGCACGGCGATATCGAACAATGGACCTCTGACCTTATCCATGAATGCCTGATCGATGCGCGAGCGCGGACCGGCTACGGTCAATGCGCCGAGCAGCCGCTGGCCAGCGCCGAATACGGGTACGGAAATGCCGGCGGTATCGGGATCGCGTTCGCCAAAAGACGCGCAGCAATATTCTCGGCGGATGGTGTCGTAGGGATCCCCTGCCATGCCGGAAAATGCGGCAAGGACGCGCCCGCCCGAACCATACTGCAACGGCAAGATGTCGCCTTCGGCAACATGATCGCGCACCGCATGCCTGGAATCGACCCGATGCAGGCATACGCGCACGTCGCCATCACGGATGTAGAACGACATGCTTTCCCCGCAAGTAGCCGCAAGTTCGCGCATCAGGGGCAGGATGATATCGCCCAGTTTCAGGCTGCGCTGGTACAGCGATCCGAGAGTCAGCGGCGCTGGGCCAATCCGATAACGGCCATCATCCAGACGTTGCAGGAAGCGGTGATGCATCAGCGATTGCACAATGCGCAGGATGGTGCTTTTGTACAGTCCGGTGCGCTCGGCCAGTTCGGCCAGGGTCAGCCCCTGATCGGCATGCGTGAAAGCCCCCAGGATCGCAAATGCCCGATCAATGGCGGCAACACCGCCTTTGTCGGCGGAGGTTGATGAATCTCGGGTGCTTGCCAACTTTGTCATGTTCGGGGTAGTGATATTCTGTCTAACAGAACGGCGTTCTGTTTTAAGATAATCAAAGCATATCACTCAATAAGGAGTTGTCAAGGCAAGGGCAAGGCGTTGGATACAAATGTCGGGAAAGATGCTCCGGTAAATGCCGGGTCGCAAAGTGGTATGAGGCTGTTAGCCGATTACAACAATTTTTATGCAGTATCTATGGCAGCATGTTGGTTTGACTGCATGGAATGACTTCGTTATTCTTACGCAATTGCGCCGATTTGATAGTCAGCTTGCGGGCGCGTGATAAATACGGCTAAAGCGTGCTTATGTGTAATTCTCTAAGCTCCGAAATTAGCCCGATAAGCTGACCGCTTTCGGGCTATTTTATTTTTGGCATATCGACAACAGGAGCGATCAATGACGCCGCTTCCGAAGTCAGATGCGCCGTTTTCTGGACCACTATGTCATCCATTGGAATCGTTTCGCCGCAATCGATGCATTTCGACACGCCGCTGCCATTGCAAAGCGGCGCCTCCCTGGCCGATTACACACTCATCTACGAAACTTACGGCACGCTGAATGCCGACCGCTCGAATGCGGTATTGATATGTCACGCCTTGAATGCGTCGCACCATGTGGCCGGCATGTACGAGGGTGTGGACGGCAGCAAGAACGTCGGCTGGTGGGACAACATGGTCGGTCCCGGCAAGCCGGTCGACACCAGCAGGTTCTTCGTCATCGGCGTCAACAATATCGGCTCCTGTTTCGGCTCGACCGGGCCGATGCACATCAATCCGGCAACCGGCAAACCTTATGGCGCCGGGTTTCCGGTCGTCACCGTCGAAGACTGGGTGCATGCGCAGGCAAGGCTGGCCGATGCGCTTGGCATCGAACAATTCGCGGCGGTGATGGGCGGTTCGCTCGGCGGCATGCAAGCCCTGTCATGGAGCATGCTGTTTCCCGAAAGATTGCGTCACTGCATCGTGATCGCTTCCACACCGAAGCTGTCGGCGCAAAACATTGCATTCAACGACGTTGCGCGGCAGGCAATTCTGACCGATCCGGATTTTCATGGCGGCGATTATTACGAATATGGCGTGGTGCCGAAGGGCGGTTTGCGCGTGGCGCGCATGGTGGGCCATATCACTTATCTGTCCGACGACAGCATGGCGGAAAAATTCGGCCGTGCGTTGCGCAACGGCGATTATCAATTCGATTTCGGCATTGATTTCGAAATCGAATCGTATCTGCGTTATCAGGGCGACAAATTCTCGGAATACTTCGATGCAAACACGTATTTATTGATTACCAAGGCACTTGATTACTTCGACCCCGCCAGAGAATTTGATAACGACCTTGTCAAGGCCCTGGCGCGAACACAAGCGCAATTCCTGCTGGTGTCGTTCACTACCGACTGGCGTTTTTCTTCCGAGCGCAGCCGCGAGATCGTACAGGCGCTGGTGCGCAACAGGCGCCAGGTCGCATATGCGGAAATCGATGCCCCGCACGGCCACGACGCGTTTTTGCTGGAAGACGAACGTTACATGAATGTGGTGCGCGCATACTACAACCGGATATGGAATGAAATGAAACATGACAAGAAAAGCCGGGAGCAGGCATGAATTTCAGTGAACTGCACTTTCTGCGGCCCGATCTGGCATTTATCGCCCACTGGGTGAGGCCCAATTCACATGTGCTCGATCTGGGCTGCGGCGATGGCGTGATGCTCGAATACCTGCAAACTGCCAAGCAATGCATCGGCTATGGCATGGAAATCGATGACAACAAGATACCGGCGTGCGTCGCACGCGGCGTGTCGGTGATCCAGCAAGATCTGGAGGCCGGGTTGGCGATCTTTGCCGACAATGCATTCGATACGGTGCTGTGCCTGTCGGCTTTGCAAATGATGAAGAATGTCGAAGGCATCCTGCGCGATATCGCCCGCGTTGGAAATGAAGCAATCGTATCCTTCCCCAACTTCGCCTATTGGCCGCACCGCGTCTCATTGATGCGCGGCCGCATGCCGGTTTCGAAATCCTTGCCGTATGAATGGTATGACACGCCCAATGTGCGCTGCGCCACGATCAAGGATTTCGAGGAACTTGCGAATCAAGTGGGGCTCGAAGTGCTCACGTGCATCGCATTGCACGAAGGAAAGCTTGTATCATTCTTGCCTAACTGGCGTGGCAGTCTCGCCGTATTTCGGCTGCGAAAAAAGATCGCTGCATAAAGTTGCCGCCCAGTCATGCGGGTTGGCGAATCGATGATTCGATCTTTGCGCTATCGCCGCACGATAGATTGTTATTTGTTTAAATTGCACCGGCCCTCGGTCCTTCGACCATGCGCCGCTACCGTGGAAAATGCCGGATGAACAAAAAAGAGGGAGATAACAAGAACGGCACGCGTATCCGCGATGCCTTCCTGCAGCCGTCCGCCTGGACCATGTTCTTCTTCGGCTTCGCGTCCGGCCTGCCGTTTTTGCTGGTGGCCGGCACACTGGCCTACTGGCTGAAGGAAAACAGCATTACGCTCAAGGACATCACCATGATCGCCAGCGCGGGCATGGCGTATTCCTTCAA
>WUUC01197027.1_pt1 | contig 10595 bp, 7 predicted proteins | sample 6278441 | NCBI WGS metagenome assembly WUUC01 (sample SAMN13675441, study PRJNA597444) | soil metagenome | isolation source: soil | place: USA: Washington | collected 2017-10 | reverse complement strand
TGCCTGCTGCTGACGCTGCTCGCCGTGCCGGTCTTCTACTCGATCTGGGACGACCTGGGTAGCCACCCGGTCATCAACAGGGCGGCGGCGCGCTGGAGGCTCTTCAAACAGAACCTCAGACGCCGCTCCCGCCCGGCGACGGCGGCCGGGGCCTAAGCGTGAGCCGGGAAACGCCTGCCGCGGTTGCGGGCGTTTCCCTTTCCAAGTCAACGGCTGGAATGGCGGCGGCGGCGGGCGCCGATGTATGAGACCCGGAGTTATGTGATGAGCGCCTGCCCGTGAGGGACGGGCGGGGCCGGGCGGCCGTCAACCTTCGCCACGGGACGCGCATCTAATAGAACAGACCAACAAGTCAAGGGGGTTTATATGAATCTTAATAGAGCGAAAAGTCTGATCCTGGGCTTCTTCTTCATGTTCACGCTCTTCGCGTTCGTCGGCCCGACGACGGCCGAGGCGCAGACGAGGCGCGGGGCGGGCAGGCCGCGGCGAGTGATCGTCTACCGGCCCTACTACAACCCGTTCTGGTATCGGGCCTATGACCCGTTCTGGGACTCCTACTACAACCCGCGCACCGTGGTGGTTGACCCCATCGCCTACGCGAGGGAGCGGGGCTACCGCGAGGGCAAGGACGAGGGCGAAGAGGACGCTAAGAAAGGCCGTCCCGCGAACTCGAAGGGGCACGAGGACTTCCTCAAGTCCAACAGCCTCGCCTTCCGCGAGGCCTTCGTGAAGGGCTACGAAGAGGGCTACCGCGAGGAGTTGGCCGAGACCACGAAGGAGATGAGGGAGAAGGGCCAGAGCAAAGGCAGGGAGGACGCACGCAAGGGCCGACCCGCCGACCCGACGGCCCACAAGGACTACCTCAAAGCCACCAGCCGGGCTTACCGCGAGGCGTTCGTGCAGGGTTACAACGAACTCTACCGGGCGCAGTCTGCCGGGCGGCACGACCGGGACGGCGATTAAGCCGAGGCGCGGTTGACCAGAACAGAAGCGGGCGGAGGTGCGACGCACCTCCGCCCGCTTCTCTTAGTGCGCCTAACAAAACCGCGGCGCAAGTAGGCGAGAAAGCAGGATGGTTGCGAGCCATGGGGTCGAGTCGAAGGAGCGCCTGGGGCGTCACCGGTTTCTCCGGAGGCGGTGAACGCTTCAGGAGAGTTCCTCGGCCCAGCCTTCATCGAATGCCGTCATGCCTGCAACGAACCATCTCTCATTTGAGGGCCGTACGTAACACGTCGCCCAGCGATTTCGGCCGGCGGCCCGACAGGCGCTCAACTAGCATTGAATTAGTAATGGCCGCATCACTTCACTGGGAGAGCTTAGGAGATGGAAAACCGCTCTCGCTCGACTGTCGGCAGCCCACCTTCTTCGTCGTCTTCAACAATCCTGTGTGTAGCTCCTGGAGGGAGGTCGCCTTCCGGGGTCGGCCTTGCGGCTTCTCCGCGGATGAGGAGGTCTCTTACGAACCGTCGGGCCGCTGGGTCTAGCTCCTCTTTGTCCTTCTTCCTTGTGGCGGCACTTCCCTTCTTTTTTAAGTCGGCCGTCTTCGCTGATTTCTTTGTAGGGCCATGCGCTTTTTTGGAGCCTGTGGATTTTCTCGTAGGCACAACCTAAACCCTCCTGCGAAAATCCTACGCCTGCCGATCAAAGACCGTCAAACCCGCAATCGAATGTCTCCCGGAGGAGGACGGGGCCGGCGGCACTCGCTTTCAGCATGTGAGTTTTTTTGGCGTTCGGTTGTGTGATTTGTGAGTCGGGGTCGCCGTGAGCGGCGATATCAATACGGCCGAGCCGGAAGAGGTCTTCAAGAAAGGTCTTGACGGCATCGGTGTGCGCGGGCGCAGGTAGAGACCCCGTGTCGAGAGCGGCGGCCGCGGCTCCGGGGAATCCTCCCATCTCGCTTGAAATGGGACATAAAATCGCAGGCGCCTTGAGGCCAAAAGACGCGGCGGGGACGGGCACGACCGTGAGCCCCCGCCCGTCGTCAACGCCCGCCCCGTCCGCCACGCCGGCTCCTCCGGCCGGGGCGATGGTTACGGGTGCCGGCGGGCTGACGATGGCGGCAGCCGCTTCAAGCGAGAGTAGGCCGAAGCGGACGAACGCCCCCTTGAGCGCATCACGGTACTTGCGCGCAAATCTGTTCTCGTCGGCGGCGATGATTTGCGCGGCGACTTGGCTGTAGTAGTTGGGCACGACCGGTGCTCTGACGACAGCATCGATCAGGAGTCGGCCGGCGTCCTGTGCGACCCTCTGCAAGCTTTGCACCGTCGGGGCCGAGTTGTCCGTGACCACCATGCCCGCGAACGCGGCGTAGAAGGCCCCCGTGAAGACGCGGGAGAAGGAGTGCGGCCTGGTCGAGAGTGCGGTGGCCGGGGCCGATGTCGGCAGCGTCGCCGGGTCGCGGTAGAAGAAAGAGTTCACCGCGTTTCGCAGACAGTCCGGCTCAACGTCCTGCGGCTTGAGCTGCCTGATACCCGCGCCGAGTTGCTCGGCGAGGCGTGAGAGGAACGTGGAGCGGTTGAGTCGCCCCCCTGTCTCGGCGAGCACCGCCGACGCCACCGAGTTGAGTTGGAGGGTGGAGAGAATGGCACTGATGTCGCCGAAGGATTCGTGGAAGGCCGCGGCTTCGACGAACGTGGCGTTGAACAGTTGGGGGCGCACCGCGTCGAGCACCGCGTGCCCCAACTCGTGGCACACGACGTTCGGACTCTCCCCCGAAAAGATCGTCCTCCCGCCGACCGTGAAGTGGCAGAACTCCAGCCGGCTCGCCCCGGGGCGGTAGAAGGCATTTAAATCCTCAGTGAAGTCTAGGTGGGCTTGGAGCCGCCCCGTGGCGGTGGCCCACCTAGTCCCCGCGGGCAGGATTCTGCCCCAGAAAGCCATCCCGCGTGTAAGCGCTTCAGCCGCCGTCCAGTAGCGGAAACGGCTCGTGCCGAGCGGGTGAACTTGGGCCGGAGGTGCCGTTTCGGCGATGGTGATGGCAAGAGTTCCCGTCGGCAAATCAGGCGCGGGCACCTGTATCGGCTGCCTGTTGGGCCGCACGTCCGGGTCGTCTTCCCATGTAAGAACCGTCCCGACAACGCCGAGCGCGCCGCCCGGCCCCAGCGACGGCGGGGCCGCTTTGCCCGCGCCGCCTTTACGCGCCGACTTGCCCGCCGCTTTCGCGCTCGCCTTTTTCGGGGCCGCTTTGCCGGCAGTCCGCGCCTTCTTCGTCCCACTACCTGCGCCCTTCTTTGCTGACATCACCGATAATCCTTTCTACGTCACATAAACCCGGCCGGGTGCTCCCGCGCGGGCGGGCCGACACGCTGACCGCCCTGCCTGATGGTCTTCGCCACATAGGTTAGGTCTAACGAGCGGGCTACTTCTTCAGCTTCTCCACGATGGCACCGACGGGTAGGTTGAGACCGAAGCCCACCTGCGTCTTGTAGCGTCGGCGCACGTCGCCGCCGACCTGTCCGGGCGTCGCCGGGTCACCGGGATCGAGGCTGGTCAATGCATCCTGTTTGACGAAGAGTGCTCCGACGTAGAAGTTCGCCACGACCGGGCCGAAGCCGGCCCCGACGAAGATCTTGTCCAGCGGCTTTCTGCCGATGGCGACGCCGCCGACGAAGTGGGGCACCATGTTGTAGCCCATGCGCTTGATGTCGATGGGCCGGGGGTGGAGGTTGACGAAGGCCATGATGTCCGTCTCGTCCACCTCCTTGGCCGTCACCAAGCCGTTCGTGCTCTCGAAGCTGAGCTTGGAAATTTTCCTGACGGGGACGCCGACGCTGAAATCAACGTAATACTTCCCCTCGTTGTCAAACTTCTGCGGGTCGCCGAGTTTCTTCGTGCCGGCGGGCGCGCCGGCGGCAGTCAACAGAGACGCCTCCGGGCTGATCGTGATGTCCGAAGGGCGGTGTTGCACGGCCAGCCTGTGGACGCCCCAATAGTGTTTCGGAGCCCCCGCGTCCGTCAGCGCGGCACCGCGCTGACTGTTGAAGAGGCCTGCGAGGGCGAGGAGGTTCTGGATGTAGGCCGGCGTCTTCTTCTGGACGGTGATTTCGTAGCTCGGTTTATAGTTATTGGCCTCCTCCTTGTTGAGGTGGAGGATGAGAATGGTCACGTCCTTAGCGCCGTAAAGGCGGGGCTGTTTGTCGGCGGCCCCCTGCTGCCAGTTCTTCGTGCGCTGGTTGTACAGGTACCAGTGTTGCGCCGCGACCGTCTGCGTCTGGTCGGTCGCCGACGGTGCCGACCAACTCAGGACGTGGATGATGCAGTAGAAGTTTTTATCCTCAAACGTCTTCGTATCGAGAGGCCGGCCCCCGTCGTCCGCGAGCAGAGTCGACATGATTCTCTCCGCGCCCGCGGCACTGCCGACCGTCGCTTTATTGACGTCTATGTCGTTGGCGATGGATGCGAATTGGCCGGAGTCCATTCGCTCTAAGCTCATGATAGCTGTCTCCGTCTGCGGCTGCGCGGCGGCGTGTGCGGCGAGCATGACGGTGAGCGAGATGATGAAGAAGCAGAAGCGGACGTATCTCATCTGAAGCCTCCTTGGCGGCATGGTGCACGGGCGTGCGATGTCGGTTGTGGTTCTGCGGAGCGGGCTCGGTCGGAGGCGTGTCCCCACCCCAGGCCTCGCTCTCTCGGGGCGCTTACATCCTCAATGCCTGCGGCCCCCGGAAACATTTCTCCGGCTCAAGTTTTTTTTTCGCCGGTCGAGAGGCGGCCTGTTTGGGCGGCGTAGCAGCGTCCTGCTCGAAAGGCAGAGTGGGCACGTCCGAGCACGGGCGAGGACGAGGAGGACAGCTCCGCGCCAGCCGGAATCGAAGGTTATAAAACCGTTGTCATTGAGGAGGCTTTAATGTATCGTCACCGCGTTTCACTTACCCGATCTGCCTCATAACCCTTGGTAGAGCGTGCGCTGATGAAAAGGGAGCAGGCAATTACACAAGAGTCTTTCGACGCGTTATTGGCTTGGCTGGATGAGGATCGCGAAGTGGCGGGGCACAAGTACGAGACCATTCGCAAGCGTCTAATAAAAATCTTCATTAACCGGGGGTGCAGTGACGCCGAGGACTTGGCCGATCTGACGATCACACGTGTCGTCGCACGCCTGCCCGAGGTGGGGGACGGCTACGTCGGGGAAAAGATCAGCTACTTTTGCGGCGTCGCCCGCAAGGTCTACCTCGAATACAAGCGGAGGAAAGAGATCGCTACGGACTCGTTCCCGCCGCCGCCGCTCGCGGCGCGGCCAGACGCTGTGCGCGAGTGCCTGCGTGAGTGTCTCGGCCGCCTGTCCTCGGAGCAGCGTGAACTGGTGCTTGAGTATTACCTCTATGAGAAGCGGGCCAAAATCGACCACCGGAAGCGGTTGACAGAAGAACTGGGAATAACGGCGAATGCGCTGAGGCTAAGGGCGCATCACATCAGGATCGGCTTGGAAGAGTGCGTGCGCCAGTGCGCGAGCGCGTGAGGGAAACGAATCCGCCTCGGCACGACATCATTAACAGGTGAGCGAGCGGCCCGACACGACACCGAACGGGAGGGGTAGACCGATCACCTCAGAAGAGCAAAACAAGTTGAGGCTGTATTTACTTGGTCAGCTCTCGGACGTCGACGAGGAGCAGGTCGAGTTGCGCCTTCTCTCTGACGACGACTACTTCGAGGAGATGGAGATCGTCGAGAATGACTTGATCGACGAGTACGCGCACGGCGTGCTGACGGCCGGGGAGCGTGAGCAGTTAGAGCGGCGCTTCCTCCGAGCGCCCGAACGGCAGCACAAGCTCGCGTTCGCCGCGGCCCTCAATGAGGAGAGCACGGCGGCGCGGGCCGCCCGTGAGGACAAAAAGGCAATCCCCTTCGTGCCACGCCCGCGCCGCTTCTCAAGCTCCATGTACCTCAAAATCGCGGCGACGGTGGTCGTCGCCGTCGGCGCGGGTCTCACGGTCTGGTGGCTATCGGCGGACAGGTCGGTCGTGGCGCGGGCGATGCTCGCCCTCAACGCCGCACATAAAGAGCAGCGCATAGTTGAGGCGCGCATCTCCGAACTCGGCTACGCCCCCGCGAGACAACTTCGTGGCGGCACCCAGCCGGAAGTCGACTACGCCTCGCGCAATCTGGCCGAACGCCTCCTGCTCGAAGCGATTACCGAGCGGCCCGATGCGGCTTCGCACCACGCGCTCGGGCGCCTCTACCTCGCCGAGGGTAAGTTAGATGAGGCGCAGGACCAGTTAGAGAAAGCACTGGCTATGGGTGGTGGCGGCGCCCGTCTCGACAGTGACTTCGGGGCCTTGCTGCTGGAGCGTGGCAAGGCCGAGCGGCCGAACGATGTCGGGAGGGCGGCCGAGTATTTCGGCAAGAGCCTCGAACACCTCGAACGCGCGTTAAAGGCAGACAATTCCCTGCCCGAAGCACTGTTCAACCGCGCCTTGGTCTACCAACACCTGCGGCTACCGCAGGCGAAGGACGCGTGGCGCGCCTACCTCGAAAAGGATTCCGCTTCCCCGTGGGCAGACGAAGCGCGGCGCAACCTCAAAATGCTTGAGGAGCAGGAGAGGAAGACCTCGCAGCAGGGCGGGCAGCTTCACGAATCGTTCGCTAAAGCTTACCAAGCCGGAGACGCGGAGGCGGCGTGGGCTGCGATCATCCGGGGCCGTTCACGAGCGGGTAACATTGTTGTCGAACGACTCCTCGACGAGCACATAGATCACGCGGAGGGCGGACATGCCGCCGAGGCCGCCAGCAGGTTACGGATGCTGTCGTTCGCGGGGGAGATTGAGGCCGGCCGGGCCGGCGACCACTACACGGCCGATCTCGCTGCGCTTTACGGCCGCGCCGGAGACGGGGAGCGTAAGACCCTCGCGCGCGCGCGCCGCATCAAACGCCAAGGTATAGAGCGCTACAATAATTCTGAGTTCGAAGCGGCCATCGCGCTCCTTGCCGAGGCTTCGAGCATTTTCGAGCGTGCCGGTAACGTATGCGAGGCGTTGCTCGCCGAAAGCTGGGTCGGCTACTGCGAGTTGCGCATCCCGCAGGTCGAGCGGAGCAGCGGCAGGTTTAAGCGCCTCTCGACTATCTTCGAGAAGAAAGGTTATAAGTCTCTGCTCGCGCAGTCGTTGCACGCCATGGGCGACGCGCGGACGAGCGACGACGAACTCTCGCAGGCGCTCGACTACGCCGGCCGCGCACTGGAGGTGTCCGAGCAGATTCATGATGACGTGACCAAGCTCCGGTGCCTGCAATTGTTCGTCTCGATGCACCTGAAGTTCGGCAACTACGTCGAGTCGCTGAAGTACAGCCATGACGCTATAGGATTAGCGCAAACCCTGCCGTTCGACCCCAAACTCATCTGGACTTTCTATCACGAGGTCGCACTCGATTTTTACTGGCTCAACCTGCCGGCGGCGGCACTCGAATTCGAAACTGAAGCCCTGCGGCTGGCCGAAGAGTCGAAGTGGCCGATCATCATCTCTCGCTCCCACTCAAGGCTCGGCGTCATTCACGAGGCGCGGCGGGATTATGACGCCGCCATTCTTAGCGGCCTGCGTTCTATTGAGGCAGGGCAGCATGTCGAGGGGGAGAAGAGCCGCCTGAGCATCCTGTCCCACGCCTCCCTACGCCTCGGACACTTATACCGGCAGCGCAGGGACTTCAACAGGGCGCTTGCCAGCTACGACAACGCGATGCGGATGTTCGAGCAGCTGGACCTCGACATCTACTTCTACGAGGCGCGAAAAGGCAGGTTCTTGGCATTCTCGGAACGCGGTGACGACACGACAGCCGGAGAGGAATTGACCGAAGTGCTGCGTCTCTTCGAGCAGTACCGCGTGAAGATTCGGGAAGAGCGCAATCGTAATTCCTTCTTCGATGTCGGCCAGGACATCTACGATTTAGCGACGGACTTCGCCTACACCAGATCAGGGAACAGCGAACAAGCTTTCGACTACGCTGAGGCATCGCGCGCGCGTTCGCTCTTGAACCTGGTGCATACCTCCTCGCAGGTGAACGACGGCGGCGGGAGCCCGGACGCTAAACACCCGCGCGTCGCCCGCCCGCTGCCGCTCTCCGAATTTCGCGGCCGCCTGCCCGAGCGCTCGCAGCTTCTCTATTATTCCGTGCTCAGCGATAAGCTGATCGCCTGGGTCATCACGCGCGACGGCTTCGAGAGTCACGCACAGAATATTCCGGCCGCCGAACTCGAACGGAAAGTCACCGCCTACCTACGGCAGGTCGCGAAGGCCGGCGATGACCGCGAGACGGAAGACGCGGCTAGGGAGCTTTACGCCATCCTCATTAGTCCGGTCGAGCAGTGGTTGAGCGAGGGGAGGCAGCTCTGCATCGTCCCGGACAAGATGCTTTCGCAACTCCCTTACAGCGCGCTCGTGTCGCCCGAGAGCGGTAAGTACCTAGTCGAGCGGTATACCTTCATCGTTTCCCCGAGCGCGAACGTCTTTGTGGCCCGCACCGAGACGGCCAGGGAGAGGGGCGGGCCGCGCGCTGAGAGGCTGTTGAGCGTCGGCAATCCGAGTTTCTCGCGCCGGCAGTTTCCTGACCTTGACGATCTCCCGTCGGCCGGGCACGAGGCCGAGCGTGTGGCCTCGTACTACAACACCACGCCCCTCGTCGGCGCAGCCGCGCGCGAAGATCGCGTCCGGGCGGCGATGGCGAACGCTGAAGTCCTTCACTTAGCTTCGCACTACGTGTCCGACCAGCGCTCCCCGCTACTCTCTAAGCTGCTGCTCGCGAGCGAGGCGCGCGCGCCCGGCCCGGCCCGTGACTCGGACGGCGTGCTCCAGGCTTCCGAGGTGTATGAGATGCGGCTACCGCGTACCCGGCTTGTCGTCCTGTCGGCCTGTCAGTCGGGCGTCGAGCAGGCGTTGCGCGGCGAGGGGGCCATAGGCATGGCACGGTCTTTCATCTCGGCAGGCGTGCCCCTCGTGATCGCCAGCCTCTGGCCCGTCGAAACCGACTCGGCAGCGGAGTTGATGATTAAGTTCCATAGGTACCGCAAGCACGACGGCCTGCCGTCAGCCGAAGCCCTGAGGAGAGCACAGCAGGACATGATACGCGACCCGGACGCGTCGAGGCGGAGGCCATACGCCTGGGCTTCGTTCATGGCTTTCGGCGGCTATGCGGAGTTCTAACATATAAGGAGTGACGTAATGTCTAGCCTACCAGAGCAGCAACAGCCGGATGTGCAACAGCAACAGTCGTCGACACAAGAACCACCCTTGAGCGGCTCCGGTGCCGCTGTTAACCTCGCCCCCTCAGACTTCCCGGACTTCCTCCTACTCTTCCACGGTCTCCTCTGCTTCGCCCGCAACAACAATTACGGGCCAGATAAGGAGCACGTCTGCGAGGTCGGAGTTCACACGAAGACATCCGACCATGAGTTCAACCTATTAGTCTTCGAACTCCAGCAGACGGACGGGGGAGATGAGTGGGAGTTCCGGCCCTTGTACCACTTTGCCCCCGAGCGGCCCCGAGACGTGCCGGACAGGGAAATTATCGTCGATGTCTCCGACCCCACCGTGCCGGGCGTCAGTTTTTTCCAGGGCAGCGGCGACGATACGCGTGACTGGAGGCGAGTGCCCGACCTCGAAGGGCCGGATTTTTATAACCGTCCGCTGAACAAGAGGCCGAGGGCGATGAGACTCCGGCTGATCGTCAAGCACGGCCTTTTTTACTCTCTCACGACCGAGCATCAGTTCGATAGAATCATCGAGGAAGATCAGCAGTACAGGCATCCTCTAGGCGAAATCGCTTACTTCGCGGCGGCGGAGGTCGCCCACAATGAAGGAGGGCATCTCTCGATTGAGTTCGGCAGGGGGGGTGAAGGGGCGCCTCAGAGGCTGATGTTGCGGGCGACGGATAAGAGGAAGTATTGGGTCTTCTTTTTTAACTCGTGCCCGGATGACCCCACCACCTCTGCCAACGAGCGTCGCAGAGACTGTCCGCGCGATCCCACCAACCCCATCAAGGAGCGGCGCAATGACTTTCACCTGTACCTCAAGACGTTCAGGCTCCCCGCGCAGGCGCGGGAGTTCGGGGTGATTTTAAGGCAGGAGGAAAATGGCGAGGCAACCTCGGCTGGAAGGAGGGCCGCGGGCGTAGAGGAGGCACCCGCCGCGGCCGTGCCGTTCACTCGTAATGTTGCGTCGACATCGTTCATTGACGGTCTTTTTTCGATAGAGCTGCTGGCAAAGCTTCTCTCAAGCTTTGAGTCCCCGTGTGGTGCGGCTTTCTTCGGACAGACCACTAACGGGCCTGGCGGGAATAGTTAAATACTATTGGCGGGCGCGGCTTATGAACCTTCCCAACTGCGTCTACGCACCGGGTAGTGCGGGAACGGGATGTCTTAACAGTCTCTCAGGTGGTTCTGTCGATAGGCTACTTGAGTTGTCCGGCCTTTCATAGCTTCCACTACTAGGGTCTCGCACTGTAACTATTCCGCCGAAACATTCCGCAGCCCGTGAGAGATATTTAACATCTCTCACGGGCTGCTTCCTTTGGAAGGCTATAAGCCTGCCGGGTAATTACCATTAATGCGAATCAAGAGTAGAAAAGCAGACGGCCGGAGGGGCGTAGAATTGAGTTTGTGGAACAACAAC
>WUUC01180737.1_pt1 | contig 10595 bp, 12 predicted proteins | sample 6278441 | NCBI WGS metagenome assembly WUUC01 (sample SAMN13675441, study PRJNA597444) | soil metagenome | isolation source: soil | place: USA: Washington | collected 2017-10 | reverse complement strand
CGGAGATGATCGACTCGGTGCAGGTGGAGGCCACGTTCCCGGACGGCACCAAGCTGGTGACCGTCCACAGTCCGATCGCATAGGAGCCGGTGTGATTCCAGGCGAGATCCTGCCGGCGTCGACGCCGGTCGAGCTGAACCCCGGACGGCCGAGGGTGACGCTGGTCGTCCGCAACGCGGGGGACCGGCCGGTGCAGGTCGGGTCGCACTACCACTTCGCGGACACGAACCCGGCGCTCGAGTTCGACCGGACCGTCGCGGGAGGACACCGGCTCGACATCCCGGCGGGCACCTCGGTGCGGTTCGAGCCGGGGGTGGAGCGCGAGGTGTCGCTGGTGCCCCTCGCGGGCCGCCGCGTCGTCCCGGGCCTGCGATGACGGGCATCGAGCGCAGGCGCTACGCGGCGCTGCTGGGTCCCACGACCGGGGACCGCATCCGGCTCGCCGACACCGACCTGCTGATCGAGGTGACCGAGGACCGCGCGATGGGGCCGTCCGGCTCCGGCGACGAGGTCATCTTCGGCGGCGGCAAGGTCATCCGCGAGTCGATGGGCCAGTCCCTGGCGACGCGGGCCGACGGCGCTCCCGACCTGGTCATCACCGGTGTCGTCGTGCTGGACCACTGGGGTGTCGTCAAGGCCGACGTCGGCGTGCGCGACGGCCGGATCGTCGGCATCGGCAAGGCGGGCAACCCCGACACGATGGACGGCGTCGACCCGGCGCTGGTGATCGGGCCGTCGACGGAGGTCATCGGCGGCAACGGCAAGGTCCTGACCGCGGGCGGGGTCGACTGCCACGTCCACTTCATCTGCCCGCAGCTCACCGAGACCGCGCTGGCGTCGGGCGTGACGACGCTGATCGGCGGCGGCACCGGCCCGGCGGAGGGCAGCAAGGCGACCACCGTGACGCCGGGCGCCTGGAACCTCGCCAGGATGTTGCAGGCGATGGACGGCCAGCCGGTGAACGTCCTCCTGCTGGGCAAGGGGAACACGGTCTCCATCGACGGGCTGCGCGAGCAGGTCGCCGCGGGCGCGGGTGGTTTCAAGCTGCACGAGGACTGGGGCACCACCCCGGCCGCGATCGACGCGTGCCTGCGGATCGCGGACGAGACGGGCGTGCAGGTGGCCATCCACACCGACACCCTGAACGAGAGCGGTTTCGTGCAGTCCACCGTGGACGCGATCGCCGGCCGTTCGATCAACGCCTACCACACCGAGGGGGCGGGCGGCGGGCACGCGCCGGACATCATCACCGTGGTCGGCCTGCCGAACGTCCTGCCGTCGTCGACCAACCCGACGCGCCCGCACACCGTGAACACCATCGACGAGCACCTCGACATGCTGATGGTGTGCCACCACCTCAACCCCTCGGTGCCGGAGGACCTGGCGTTCGCCGAGAGCCGCATCCGCCCGACCACCATCGCCGCCGAGGACGTGCTGCACGACCTCGGCGCCATCTCCATGATCGGCTCGGACTCCCAGGCGATGGGCCGCATCGGCGAGGTGATCATCCGGACCTGGCAGACCGCGCACGTGATGAAGAAGCGCCGCGGTGCCCTGCCGGGCGACGGCGCGGCGGACAACGTGCGGGCGCGGCGGTACGTCGCGAAGTACACGATCAACCCGGCGATCGCGCACGGCATGGCCCACGAGATCGGCTCGGTCGAGGTCGGCAAGCTCGCGGACCTGGTGCTGTGGGAGCCGAGGTTCTTCGGCGTGAAGCCGTCGCTCGTGCTGAAGGGCGGCTTCATCGCGTGGGCCGCGATGGGTGACGCGAACGCGTCGATCCCGACCCCGCAACCGGTGCTGGCTCGACCCATGTACGGCGCGGCGCCGAGGGTGGCGTCGGCGTCGAGCCTGCACTTCGTGGCGCCGACGGCGGTGGGCCTGGACCTGGGCACCGCCACCCCGCTGACCGCGCTGTCGAACCCGCGCCGGGTGACGAAGGCCGACATGGTCAACAACTCGGACCTGCCGACGGTGACCGTCGACCCGGACACCTTCGCGGTGCACGTCAACGGTGAGCTGATCGAACCGGCGCCGGTGGCGGAGCTGCCGATGGCACAACGCTACTTCCTGGTCTGACGTGTCTGACGCGGCCGTGATGGCGCTGCTGCTGGCCGACTCCCGCTTCCCGGGTGGCGGTCACGCGCACTCGGGCGGCCTGGAGGAGGCGGCGGCGAGGGGCATCGTGCGGACGGAGTCCGACCTGCCCGCCTTCCTGCGCCACCGCCTGCGGACGGCGGGGGCGCTGGCGGCGGTGTTCGCGGCCGCGTCGGCGGCGCCCCGGGCGGACTGGTCCACAGTGGACGCGGAGCTGGACGCCCGGACCCCCTCGGCCGCGCAGCGCGCCGCCTCCCGGGCGCAGGGGCGGGCCACGGTCCGGGCGGCGCGCGCGATGGCCGCCGGGGAAGCGGTGGCGGCCCTGCTGTCGGCCGTGCCCCGGCCGCACCACGCGGTGATCCTCGGCGTCCTCGCCCGGTCGGTCGACGGCGCCGCCCTGACCGCCGCGTACCTGTCCGTCTCCGGCCCGGCGAGTGCGAGCGTCCGGCTCCTCGGGCTGGACCCGTTGCGCGTCAACGGGATCGTGACCGCACTCGCGCCCGGGATCACCGCCGTCGCGGAGGCCGCCGCCACCACCGCGCACCTCGACCCCGCCGACCTGCCCGCTCCCGGCTCGCCGGGGCTCGACCTCCTGGCGGAGGAACACGACCGCCACCACCGAGAAGAGGTGCGTCTCTTTGCGAGCTGAGCACGATCACGAGCACCCCGTCAACTTCGACCCCACGGCCGCCGATCCCGACCCGCACGCCGCGCCGGCGCTCGCTGACCGTCCACTGAGGATCGACATCGGCGGCCCGGTGGGCAGCGGCAAGACGGCGCTCGTCGCCGCGCTGTGCCGTGCGCTCGGCGCGGAGCTGGAGCTGGCCGTGGTGACCAACGACATCTACACCACCGAGGACGCCGACTTCCTCCGCAGGGCGGGCGTGCTCGACCCGCGCCGCATCGAGGCCGTGCAGACCGGCTGCTGCCCGCACACGGCGATCCGCGACGACATCACGGCGAACCTCGACGCCGTCGACGTCCTGGCCGAGCGGTTCCCCGACCTGCGGCTGGTGATCATCGAGAGCGGCGGCGACAACCTCACGGCGGTCTTCAGCCGCGGGCTGGTCGACCGCCAGATCTTCGTGGTGGACGTGGCGGGCGGCGACAAGGTCCCGCGCAAGGGCGGCCCGGGCGTCACCACGGCCGACCTGCTGGTGATCAACAAGACCGACCTCGCCCCGCTGGTGGGCGCCGACCTGACGGTCATGAGCGACGACGCGCACCGCGTCCGCCGCGGCCTGCCGGTGGTCCAGCAGTCGCTGGTGGCGACCCCCGAGGCCCCCGAGGTCGCCGACTGGGTGCGGGAACAGCTGGTGTGAAGGCGGAAGCACACCTGGAGGTCACCCGCGACGCGGCGGGCCGCAGCGTGGTCCGCACGCTGCGCTCCGCCGCGCCGCTGACCCTGATCCCGGCCCGCGGCGAGCCGCTGGTCCACCTGGTCGGCTCGGCGGCGAGCCCCCTGGGCGGCGACGACCTGACCCTCACCGTCCGGGTGGGCCCGGGCGCGTGCCTGACGCTGAAGGGCATCGCGGCGAGCGTGGCGCTGCCGGGCCCGCACGGCGAGGCGAGCCGCACCGCGGTGCACGTGGACGTCGCCGAGGGCGCCCGGATCACCTACCTCCCCGAACCGACGGTGGTCACCCGCCGCGCCCGCCACGAGTCGGTGCTGGCGGTGACCCTCGCCGGGGACGCGCACCTGCACACGCGGGAGACCGTCGTCCTCGGCCGCGCGGACGAGCGGCCCGGCCTGCTGACCACCACGCTGCACGTCACCCGGTGCGGCCACCCGGTCCTGCGCCAGACCCTGTCGGTCACGCCGGAGAGCCTGATGGGCAACCGGGTGCTGGCGACCGAGCTGACCACCGGCACCACGGAACCCCCGGCCAGCGGCGAGTGGTGGTCGAGAACCCCCCTCGCCGCCGGCGGCACCCTCACCACAGCCCTGGCCCCCGACGCGGTGACCGCACTGCGCCGCCTCGCCGCCCCCGCGCTTCCGGGTGCGGGCGAGTAGCTCAGCAGTTGCTCGTTGCCGGGCGGCCTGCGAAGCGGTCGCCCAGCCAGTTCATGGCCACCGGGCCGCCGAGGGTGACGCCCAGGACGTGTTCGGACAGGGCGACCGGCTGCCACTGGACCCGGGCGCCGAGACCGCAGTACGCCCTCCGGAGGGACTCGCCCACCGAGTAGGGGATCAGTTCGTCCAGGGTGCCGTGGTACAGGTACACCGGGGCGGTCGGGGCCGTCTGACCTGCGCGGTTCTCCGCCAGGCGGGCCTGCCAGCGCGGGTGGGACAGCGGGTCCGGCACCGTCGTGTAGTCGGACAGCCTGCCGAACGGGGCGATGGTCACCAGCTCGACCGTGCAGGCCGAGGTCACGCGGGGGATGGTGGCACGGCCCGCGTCGTTCAGGATGGTGGTCAGGGGGACGTCCGGGTAGGCCGCCGCGTGGCCCGCGGCCGCGGCCAGGACCAGGGAGAAGCCCACGTTGCCCTCGTTGAAGCGGGCCACGGCGGTCAGGTCGGCCGGGACGCCGCCGGTCGCCACGCCGGCGATCCGCAGCTCCGGGGCGTAGGCGGCGGCCAGTTCCGCCGCGAACGCCGTCGCCTGGCCGCCCTGCGAGTAGCCGAACAGCCCCACCGGCGCCGTGGCCGACACGCCCGAGCCCGGCAGCCGCGCCGCCGCCCGTGCCGCGTCCAGCACCGCGCGGCCCGAGGACTGGCCGACGGCGTAGGTGTGCTGCCCCGGCGTGCCGAGGCCCTCGTAGTCGGTCACCACCACGGCCCAGCCGCGGCCCAGGGCCTGCGTGATCAGCAGGATCTCGTTCTCGGTGCCGGTGGCGAGCAGGCGCGACGGCGCGCACTGGTCGCCGAGCCCGTGGGTGCCGACGGCGTAGCTCACCAGCGGCCGGACCCCGGCGTACGGCGTGCGCGGGACCAGCAGGGTGCCCGACACGGCCACCGCCCCGCCGGTCGCCGAGGTCGAGCGGTACAGCAGCTGCCAGGCGTTGACCGGCAGCGGAATCAGGTTCAGGGGGTCGAGGTGGACATTTACGGGTCGTGCCTTGATCACGTCACCGGGCACCCCCGCGGGCAGCGGAACGGGCGGGGTGTAAAACGTGTCCCCTGGCGGAACGGCGGGCGGGGCCGTAATACCGGCCGCGTGCCCTGGGGCGGTGAACAACACCGTGAAGATGGTCAACACGGCGAGGAGTGATCGTGGGAGGATTCCCGACACTGACGACCTCCGAGCAGTTATCCGCAGAGTGGTAATTACCAGTTTCAGAATTGTGGACCTGTTTTGACTAAGGGCCGAGGAGAGGGTCGATGGCTCAGGGCACGGGCCCGCACAGCCGGATGTACCGCGGAGTGGACACGGAGCAGCGTCGCGCCGAGCGCCGGGAACGGCTCCTCGAGGCCGCCCTCGACGAGTTCACCACCCGCGGTTATCACAAGACGAAGATCGCCGACCTCTGTGCCAGGGCAGGCGTTTCGACCAGGAATTTCTACGAGAAGTTCGCCAGCAAGGAAGCGCTCCTGCTCGAACTCCACGCCCACATCAACACGCTAGCCATGCAACGCATGCTTCCGGTGCTCGACTCGCTCGGCGACGCGGACACGCTCACCAGAATCACCACATTGGTGGACGCTTTCGTCAAAGCTGTCACCTCCGACCCCCGCTATCCGCGACTGAACTACGTCGAAGCGCCAGGGATCAGTCAAGCGATGGAGCGCCAGCACCAGCTCTGGTTCACGAGGTACGTCGAGTTCATCACCGCCGAGTGCGACCGCGCCGCCTCGGCGGGGCTCGCCCCCGTGCGGGACTACCGGCTGACCGCCGTCGCGCTCGTCGGGGCGGCCACCGGCCTCGTCCGCGAGTGGCAGGCGCACGAGCCGCCCCTGCCCGTCGAGACGGTCAGCACCGAGATGCGAGAGATCTTCATCGCCGCCATCACCCGTCCGGCGTAACCGCTCGCGAACAGCATGTTTCCAGATCGATTCAAGTGTGCGCCGTCACCTGGCACGCGGTTTCCGTCCGCGGGGTTTCCCCGTACCTTCGTGGACGTGAGGTAATCCCGACACGTCCAGGAGGTTGAGGATGGCGGACGCCGACATCGCCACGCCCGACATCGCTGTCGCCCTGCCGACGATGCGGGTCTCCTACGAAGAGGGGACCCTCAGCGAGGGCGAGCTCGCCGCCACCTGGCACGAGCAGCTCCAGGCGTGGCTGGACGACGCCATCCGGGCCGGCTCCCCCGAGCCGAACGCCATGGTCCTCGCCACGGCCAACGCCGAGGGCATGCCCGCCTCCCGGACCGTGCTCATGAAGGGCCTCGACGAGCGCGGTGTCGTCTTCTTCACCAACTACACCTCCGCCAAGAGCCACGACCTCATGGCCACGCGCTTCGCCTCGGCGACGTTCCCCTGGTACGCGCTGCACCGCCAGGTCACCGTCCGCGGCACGGTCGAGAAGGCCAGCCAGGCCGAGACCAGGACGTACTGGGCCTCCCGCCCCCGCGGCTCGCAGCTCGGGGCGTGGGCGTCGCCGCAGTCGATCGTCGTCCGCGACCGGCACGCCCTGGAGAACGCCCTCGCCAACGTCCAGCGCCGCTTCGCCGACGCCGACGAGGTGCCCGTGCCCCCGCACTGGGGCGGCTGGCGCATCCGGCCCGAGGTGGTCGAGTTCTGGCAGGGCCGCAGGGACCGCATGCACGACCGCCTCCAGTTCAAGCTCGGCCGCGACGGTTGGAAGGTCGAGCGCCTCGGCCCGTAGACCGGCACACTGAACCGGTGGCGGAGAACGTGGAGAACCTGCGCGAGGCCATCGGCGTCATGACGGCCTGGGCGACCGATCCCGAGGACACCCGCTTCACGGCGGAGTACTTCAACCGGCTGCTGACCCAGTTCGGCCCGACCAAGGCGGCGGACGTCATGGGCGGGCTGATCAGCCTGTGCGGGATCCTGCTCGTCCAGGAGGCCCGCCGCGACGGCGTCACCGAGCGCGAGGTCCTCGCGGAGATGGCCCGCCGGTACGCCTGACTTTTGCGCCTCCGGCAACGCCGGTCTCGATGGGGTGGCGTTGCGCGCCGGAGGTCGAGTTCGGCGCCCGCACGCGCTTGACTGCCTGCCATGAGTGATCGGGAAAGCACGGCGCGCGCCCGCGAACTGGGCGCCGAGCTGCGGAAACTGCGCGAGAGCAACGGGGTGTCGGCCTTCGACTTCGCGAGGGTCGTCGGCTGGTCCAACAGCAAGGTCTCCCGCATCGAGACGGGCCAGCGCGGCATCACCGAGATCGACGTCGTGCGCTTCGCGGCCTACTGCCGCGCCACCCCCACCGAGATGGAAGACCTGATCACCAGGTGCCGCGAGGCCGAGATCCCGGGCTACTGGCTCTCGAAGCGCCTGAGCACACTGGTCTTCCACGAGACGACGGCAGCCTCCTCAGTGATGTATCAACCATTGATCGTGCCGGGTCTGCTGCAAACCGAGGGCTACGCAGCCAGCCTGATCGCCTCCGAGCGGCTGCACCCGAAGGACGCCGATTATCGGCTGACCGCTCGGATGGATCGGCAGGAGCTGCTGCAACGCCGACAGTTCGCCTTCTTCATCCATGAACAGGCGCTGCGTCTGCCGGTGGGTGACCACCGCCTGATGAACGAGCAGATGCTCAAGCTGGTCCTGCTCGCCGAGCACCCATGGATCAGCATCCGCATCATCCCGCTGGCCGCGGGCGCGCGGACTGCTCTCGGCAGCGAGTTCGCGCTCTACTACTTCGAAGACGCTCAGCCTCTGGTCTATCTCGAGCAGGGGCCGCATGGCCTCTTCCTGGAAGAGCCGCTCTACGTCGAGCGGTATCGGAAGCAGATGGCGATCGTCGCCGAGGTGGCGCTGGATAGGGGAGAATCGCGGGAGTTGCTTGCCGCGATGGCAAGCGAGTTCGACACCCCGGAGGACTCACGCGATGCCCGCGAGCAGGTGGCGAAAGAGCAGCTATAGCGTCTCCGACGGCGAGTGCGTCGAGGTGGCGTGGCGGAAGAGCAGCTTCAGCAGCGCTTCCGACGGTGACTGTGTCGAAGTCGCCTTCGGGCAGGTGGAAGCGGCCATCCGGGACTCCAAGAACCCCAAGGGTCCGCAGCTGTCCGTCCCGGCCGCCGGCTGGCTGGGGTTGACGAAACTCACGCGACGCTAGGTCGTTAGCGGGCCTAAGCTCTTGGGCGTGGGGGCTGTCAAGATCCGTATCGACACGCGGCCGCTTCGCCTGTCCGGTTTCCGGCGCATGTGGGTGTCGACGGCGATCACGGCCGTCGGGTCGCAGCTCACCACCGTCGCGGTGCCGAAGCAGATCTTCGACCTCACCGGGTCGTCCGGCTACGTGGGGCTGGCGGGCGCGTTCGGCCTGGTCCCGCTGCTGGTGTTCGGCCTGTGGGGCGGTGCGATCGCCGACGCGTTCGACCGGCGCACCGTCATCCTGACCACGAACGTCGGGGTCGCGGCGACCGCGGTCGCGTTCTGGGCGCTGGCCACGGTGGGCACGAACGTCTGGCTGGTGCTGAGCCTGCTGGCGGTCCAGCAGGCGTTCGTCGCGATCAACATGCCCACCCGCACCGCCGCGGTCGCCCGGCTGGTGCCGACCGAGATGATCTCGTCGGCCACCGCGCTGACGGCGACGGTCGGCTCGTTCGGCATGGTGTTCGGGCCGCTGCTGGCCGGGGCGCTGATGCCGGTCGCGGGGCTGCCCGTCCTCTACCTCATCGACGCGATCGCCCTGGTGATCGCGACCGTGCTGGTCAGCGGCCTGCCGAGCATGGCGCCGCTGGACGGGGTCCGGCGCAGGGCGGGCCTGAAGGACATCGCGGCCGGGTTCCGGTACGTCGCGGCCAAGCACGTCCTCCTGGCCAGCTTCCTGCTGGACATCATCGCGATGGTGGCCGGCATGCCGCGCGCGCTCTTCCCCGAGATGGCCGAGCGCACCTTCGGCGACCCGCCGGGCGGCGGCCTCGCGCTCGGCTGGCTCTACGCGGCCATCCCCATCGGCGCGCTGGTGTGCGGCCTGTTCTCCGGCTGGATCTCGCACGTCACGCGGCACGGCGTGGGCGTCACGTTCTCGGTGGCGGTGTGGGGGCTCGCGGTGATCGGGTTCGGCCTCGCCGGGCACCTGTGGCTCGCGGTCGTGTTCCTGGTCGTCGCGGGCGCGGCGGACATGGTGAGCATGGTCTACCGCAGCGCCATCCTGCAGACCGCCGCGACCGACGAGATGCGGGGCCGGATGCAGGGCGTGTTCACCGTCGTCGTCGCGGGCGGGCCGCGGCTCGCCGACCTGGCGCACGGCTGGGTGGCGGCCGGTGTCGGCACCTCCGCGGCGGCCACCGGCGGGGGCGTGCTCGTCATCGTGCTGACGGCGGTCGCGGTGGTGTGCCTGCCGGGCTTCTGGCGTTACCGCGCCACAACCGGATAGCCGGTGAAGAGGTAACCGGCAGACCTGGTCATCAAGGTCGAGTTCGGGCATGCTCAGCCTATGGTGACCGAGAACACAGTCCCCGCCGAGGAGACGACCGGGCTCAAGCGGGTCATGGGCTCGAAGCTGCTGTACTTCTTCGTCATCGGGGACATCCTGGGCACCGGGATCTACGCGCTGACGGGGAGCGTCGCCGGCAAGGTCGGCGGCGCGCTGTGGCTGCCGTTCCTCGTGGCGTTCGCGGTGGCGTTCCTGACCGCCTTCAGCTACCTGGAGCTGGTCGGCAAGTACCCGAAGGCGGCGGGGGCCGCGCTGTACACCAACCGCGCGTTCCGCAAACCGTTCCTGACGTTCCTGGTGGCCTTCGCGGTCATGTGCTCGGGCATCACCTCGGCGTCGGCCGCCGCGCGGGCGTTCGCGGACACCTACCTGCCCGCCGCGTTCGACATCGAGCTGTCCGGGACGGTCATCGCGATCGTCGCCGTGCTGTTCATCGCGCTGCTGGCCGCCGTCAACTACTTCGGCGTGTCGCAGTCGGTGAAGGCGAACGTGGTGCTGACGTGCATCGAGCTGTCCGGCCTCGCGATCATCGTCGGCGTCGGCATCTTCGCGGTCGCGGGCGGCAAGGGCGAGCCGGGCAGGCTCGTCGAGATCAACACGGCCGACACCAGCTGGGTGCTGGCCATCACCGCGGCGAGCTCGCTCGCGTTCTTCGCGATGGTCGGGTTCGAGGACTCGGTCAACATGGCGGAGGAGTGCAGGCAGCCGCAGAAGATCTTCCCGAAGGCGCTGCTGTCCGGCCTCGCCACCGCCGCGCTGATCTACGTGCTGGTCGCCATCACCTCGTCGCTGCTGATCGCCGCCGACGACCTCGCGGCCGCCGAGTCCGGCGCGCTGCTCGAGGTGATCGGCGTCGGCGCCCCGGGCTTCCCGCGGTGGCTCTTCGAGTGGATCGGCATGTTCGCGGTCATCAACTCGGCGCTGATCAACATGCTGATGGCGAGCAGGCTGCTGTACGGCATGGCGAACGAGCGGATCCTGCCG
>WUUC01128423.1_pt1 | contig 10595 bp, 8 predicted proteins | sample 6278441 | NCBI WGS metagenome assembly WUUC01 (sample SAMN13675441, study PRJNA597444) | soil metagenome | isolation source: soil | place: USA: Washington | collected 2017-10 | reverse complement strand
GGCGGGCATCGCGGCACCCATGGTCGCCGGCACGACCCACCGCATGTGCGGGCCGCCCGGACCGTTGAAGGAGCCGCGGTCCATGACGTCCCAGGGACCGGAGCCCACGCGGCGGTACGGGGTGACGAACGGATTGTTGTTGTTGTCGGCGATCCCGAAGGTGTGCGCGATCTCGTGGGTGATGGTGCCGGAGCTCTCGCCCTGCCGCATGCTGGAGTTTCCCCACAGTTGCGCGCCGGCCCGCCACGACGTCCACGGCACGTACCGGGTCGGGGTCCAGTTGGGCAGGTTAGGGTCGGGCGGGCCCCACGAGTCCGGGACGTCCTCGCGGGTCTGGAACTTCATCTCGCCGAACTCCTGCCACACCGAGGTCTCGTCGTACCCGGCGTAGACCCGCAACACCAGGTCGAACTGGGTGCGGATGTTCTGGCCGGCGGCGGCCCGCCACAGCGCGTCGGCGTCGGGTTCGAGACTGCCGTTGCAGGTGAACCCCGCTGGGCAGTTGCCCTGCTGCCCGCCGATGTCGTTGAGCCCGTACTCGAAAAGGTTTCGGGGCATGCGGTACGGGCCGAACGGCGTCATCCGCACGCCGATGCGCCCGTTGGTCTGTTCCATCCAGTACTCGTGGACGGTGTGCCCTCGGTTGAGCGCGCTGGGGGTGCCCCAGAAGTCGGCGTAGAAGCGCGCCACGTCCTGCCGCGCCACCGGGTCGATCTGCGGGTTGCCGAACGGATCGCTCAGCCGCGGCCGGGTGATGACGAACGGCTGGTCGGCGAAGTCGACCGCGATCACGGCGACCCGCAGCGTCCGCTGGGTCGGCACGCGGGCCGGGTCGGCCCAGTTGACGCCGGGCACCGGCCGGTAGTCGGCCCAGGTCATGTCCTGCTGGTCCTGCCACCGCTGCGGGTCGATCGGATCGTCGATCGCCGCGACCGCCGGCGCGGCCGCCACGGTTGGCGTCACGGCGATCAGCAGGGCGGCCACGACGGCGAGCGCGGAACAGAATGCGAGAGTCCTACGCACGGGAAACACACCCCTCTGAATCGATGGGCGCCCGGTAGTGCCACGGTACCGCATCCATCGATGCCGGTCGCCGTCTTTGGTTTTCGAAAACATCGCCGATCGGCGGAGCGGCGGTGCTGTCACGGCGGCGGATACGCCAGACTGTCTGGATCCGCGGCGGGTGTCCCGCCGCGCCGACCGTGATGGTGGTGACCCGGAAGTGGACCAGCCCTTCCCGCCGGCGCGCTCGCCGCGTGCGCTGGAGTTGGCCGAACCCCGCGCGCCGCGGCCGATGCGGCTGGCGAACCGGGTGACGCGGCCGGCGGCGCGGCGGATCTGGCCGCTGACCCCGGAGGCGCTTGTCCGCTCGGCGTGCCGCACGGCCGGCCTGCGCGAGTTCGGTCGCGACGCGCCGCTCGACGAACCGCTGGCGGTGCTGTGCGACTCGCTCAACGCCGAACTCGACCTGCACCCGATCGGTCGCGCCGCGATGACCCGGCTGGTCACGACGAGTCTGGTCAACCGGCTGCGCCTGCAGGATCTGCGCCGGCGCCAACCGGAGGTGTTCCGGCAGCCGGTGCCCGCCCCCATCGTGATCACCGGGCCGCCGCGCAGCGGCACGACGTTCCTGCACCGGCTGCTGTCGCGCCATCCGGCGCTGTACGCCGCGCCGTTCTGGGAGCTGTGGCAGCCCTTCGCCCCGCCCAAACCGACCCGCGGTGACCCCGCCCGGCGGGTCGCGGCCGGCCGGCGGGCGGTGACGGCCTCGAACTGGATCGCGCCCGACACCGCCGCCATCCACGACCTGCGCTACCAGGAGCCCGACGAAGAGATCATCGCGATGGCGCCGGCATTCGGTTCGATCATGTTCGAGTGGAGTCTCGGCGTACCCGCGTTCGCCGCCTGGTACCGCTCCACCGATCAGACCCCCGCCTACCGGTACCTCCGCCTCGTCCTCCAGGCGATGCAGTCGCACCGGCGGCCCGGCGGGCGGTGGGTGCTCAAGGCGCCGCAACACCTGGAGCAGCTGACCGCGTTGCTGCGGGTCTTTCCGGACGCCACGGTGATACACACCCGGCGTGACCCCGTCCCGGTGGTCGCCTCCCTCGCCGACTACATCGCCTACTCGGCACGGATATACCTCGACCGCCCGGATCCCAACGCCATCGGCCGGCGCAGCGCCGACATGGTCGAGCGGCTGCTGCGCGCCGCGGTCCGCGACCGGGACCCGGCCGACCCCCGCCACCTCGACGTCTCGTTCACCCGGCTGCGCCGCGACCCGGAGGGGGTCCTGCGGCACACGGGCGCGGTCACCGGCCTCGAACTCGATCCGGACACCTTGCGCGGGGTGTACGCGTGGCTGGCCGAGCAGCGCGCCGCCGCGCGGCCCGTGCGGAGCTGCTCGGCCACCGATTTCGGCCTGGACCCCGGCGCGCTCGGCGAGCGCTTCGCCTTCTACCGGTACGAGGACCCGGCCTGACCGGCTATTCGATGTAGGAGAACGGTCCCGTCACGTCCAGCACCGCGCATCCCATCTCCCGCACGGCCCGCGTCACCACGAGGCGGGCCTCGTCGACGTCCTCCGGCGGGAACATCACACGGATCTGGTGCCCGTAGGCGTTCTCGTACATGAGCAACCAGTCGCGGTCGACGGCCTTGAACTCGTCCTGCCGCAGCCCGTCGCCACCGTCCCAGGCGCCCCGGTCGGCGGTCGGTGCCAGCGCGTCGCGCAGCCGCTCGACGTAGGGACGGCCCCCACGTCGTAGCGGTGGGCGCCTTCCCGGATGTTCCACACCACGACCTGCCACCGGTCCGGCTCGCCCGTGGTGAGCCAGCACAGCGTGTCGCCGTCGCTGATAGTGCCCCATTCCAGCAGCCCGTCCGGTTCGGGATACAGCGGATACGGGAAGTCGTCGGGCCAGTCGTCGCGGTGCGTCCGGTACAGGTCGAGTTGGGTGCGCGCCTTCTTGACCAGGTCGAACATGCCGTTGGCGCGGACGCTGAACGGGGTCAACAGGATGATTTCGGCGAACTGGCCGAGGCCGTAGCGCCCGACGAGGGCCTTGAAGTCCGCCGGCAGCCCGGCGCCGAGCGCCGTCTCCACCGCGGTCCAGTCGCCGGCCGCGTCGATCGGCGCGGCGGGCGGCGGCACCAGGGCCACCAGGTCATCGAACGTCGTCACGATAGGCGAGCGTAGCGGCGCGGACCCGCCCGGCAATCGCGCACGTCGAACTCCCCGCGGAGACCGCCCCCGCCTCCTGGTGGCCGACGAGGGCGGTCCGTCAGGCCGAACGGGCGGTGGGCGCCGGTCCGGCGACGGTCAGGCCCACCACCTCACCATCGGAGATCGGCGGCAGGAAGTTGTCGATGCGTACCCCGAGACCGGCGCGCACCGCCAGGCCACGGGCCAACTCCGCGACGGCGAGGTCGAGGACGCCGAGGCCGAATGGGGAGAACAGCGTCGTACGCTCGGCGTCGCGGAGCCCCGTGTGGCCGTCACGGAGCAGGTCACCGAGGCTCGCCGCGACGAAGGACCGGTCGCCGGCGAGTTGCCCGGCCAGGTCCAGCGACGTGTCCGCCCGGAACGCGTGGTCGGGATCGTCGACGACGTTGACCGCGGCGAGCACCGCCTCGGGGAACACATCGCGCAGGGACGTGTGCAGAACCAGCGTGCCCGGACGCAACGTACGGGTGTCGAGGTAGGGCCTCGCCGCCGTGGTCGCGATGGACACGAGAGTGTGCGCGTTGAGCGCGGTGCCGCGGTCCGACTCGACGCGCAGCCGCAGCCCGGCCATTTCCCACAACGCCCGCTCCGCGAACGCGTCGGCCCGCCGTTTCCGTCCATCGTAGACGGTCACCGCGCCGAGGTCCGGACGCATCACGCGCAGGAAACGAAGTGTCTCGAAGTTCGTGACACCACACCCCACGAGCGCGACACCGGCCAGGTCGCTGTCGGCGGCCAGCACCGACGCGGCGAGCGCGGCGCTGGCCGCCGCCCGGCGGGCGGAGATGAGCGACCCTTCGATCAGCGCCTCCGGGCGGCCGGTCGCGGTGCTGTTGAGGACGATGCTCGCCGAAGCCGGGTCCATGCCGTGGTCGATGTTGTCCGGAAAGGACGCCATCCATTTCATACCCGCCGACGGAGCCTTTCCGCCGACAAAGGCCGGTGCGGCGAGGATGCGATTGCGCGGACGTCCGGGGAAACGCAGAAACATCGGATCCGGTAGAACCGTCGAGCCTTCGGCGTGCAGAATGTACGCTTGCCGTACGGTCTCGATGATGTCGGCTTCTCTGCCGTCGAGCACTGTTCGCAGGTCGTCGTGAGCTAGAACGAGCACAACGCCTCCATAAGCGCGGCCACGCTCTCGTGTGGCTGTCTCCGGGCGGTGATTTCGCCGGAGACAGACACATGATGTGCGCGGTCAGCGCCGGGGCGGGGGACCTTATTGACCGCCCCCACGCTGACCGCGCTGGATATATCGTGCCGGGACCCGCTGGAACGCGCACTGGAACGCGCGCTGGAAGGCCTGGTCAGTCTGGGCCGCGGGCCCAGTCGTCGGTACGCAGCAGCCCGTAGATGAGCATGTCGCGCCACGCGCCCTGCCGGAACCGGGCGCCCCGCAGCACGCCCTCCCGGAGGAAGCCGACGCGTTCGAGCGCGGTCTGCTCCGCGATGTTGTCCACATCGGTCTGCGCCTCGATCCGGTTGACCAGGGTGCAGTCGAACAGGTGCTGGACGAGTATCCCGTGGGCCGCCGTGCCGAGCCCACGCCCCCGGTACTTCGGCAAAAGCGCGAGCCCGATCTCGTAGCAGCCACCGATCGGGCCGCCCCGGTCCTTCGCCTCCCAGCTCGCGATGCCTATCAGGATGTCACCGCCGACGACGGCGACCGCGGTTGACTCAAGGCCGATGTAGCCGTCCTTCTCCCAGCGACGACGGCGCCCGTGCGTGTCCCGGAACCCCGCCCACACGTACTGACCAGCGACACTCGGGTCGCCGCTCAGCCGCTCCAGGAAGTGGAGGTCCTGCTCAGCGAACGGCCGCAGCGATACCTGATCTTCCATTGCCACCTCGCGGGGTCTGGTCGCCGTCTGAGCATAATCTGCCATGGACCCCTCCGGCGCGAAGTCCCTTCGAGGTCGTCTACCACTCGTGCTGTCGGTCGACGCCCACCCAAGATGTCGCGTGCCGATGGCTATTGACGATACTCAACGCGTCGGCCCCGCGGGGAGTGCCAGCGCAAGAGCGAGGGAACCGTCAACGAACATGAGCCCCCGGGCACGAAACTCGTCGAAGACCTCCTGGATGGCTTCGACCGGCAGCGGGTGGGCAAGTCGCTCCCGCACCGCGCTGGCTCCGGTGGGACGGTCGACGCAAGCCAGGTAGATCTCCGCGAGTTCGCCCTCGAAGGTGTATGTGCCCTCAGACCCCTCGTGCCGGCCATCGTAGATCTGGAGAAAGCCCGGTGTCGACCAGTACTTCAAAACCGGCGGGGTCGGCCGCTCCCACGCCGCCCGCCACCGCTCGACCGCCTGCCGCACACCGGAGTACGCGCTTTCCGGGAGGGCGTCGGCGACCTCGTACTCGAAGAAGTACGCAATCTGGTCGAGATCGAATCCCGCCGGATAGGTGTACCGGTAGCTCCGCTCCGGCGTTCGGGTCCGCACGCCGGAACTGTCGTCGGTGAACAGTGGGCTGAACCGCTCCAGCCAGATCCGGCCGGCGCCCGCCGGTGGCCGCAGATGCACCAGGTGCGGGATGACGGCCGCCTGCTCGACGTAGTCGTCTTTGGTTTCGCCGGGAAAGCCCCAGATGATGTTCCACGAGATGGTGATCCCGTAGTACATGCCCCAGCGCAGCACGTTGACGTTCTGCGCGGCGCGGACACCCTTGCGCATCAGCCGCAGCACCCGGCTGCTGAGCGATTCGAGGCCGGGCTGCAGATGTGTCACGCCGGCCTGCGCGAGAAGCTTGAGCTGATCGCGGCTCAGGTTCGCCTTCACCTCGTAGAAGATGTCGTAGGTGGTGCCGGCGGCGATCAGCTCGGGCAGGAGGCCGGTCAGGTAGCCGACGTCCAGGATGTTGTCGACCGCCTCGAACCGGAAACTGCGGTACCGCCGCGCCAGGGTGGCCAGCTCGCTGGCCACCCGCCGCGGTGACTTGGCCCGGAACTGCATGCTCGTTCCGTTGAGCCCACAGAATGTGCAGTGATGCTTCGCTCCCCACCAACAACCCCGCGCCGACTCGAAGGGGATCCGAACCGTGCGGTGGCCCACGCGCGGGTGTAGGCCGAGATCCTCGGCGCGCTCGAAGAACTCGTCGTAGTCGGGTGCCGGCAGGTCGTCGAGGCGACCCAGCGGCGGCCGGGGAGGCGTCGAGGTCACCGCGGTGCCGTCGGGCGTCGCGCCAGCGCGCCGGGCGACACCGGGAACCCGGGCGGGATCCTCGCCGAGCGCCAACGCCGCGAGCAGTTCCGGAAGGGCCAGATCGCCCTCGCCGACGACCACGAAGTCGACGCAGTCCATCCGCTGGAGCTGTGCCAGCCCCATCTCCCCGTCGAAGTTGGCGCCACCGAACACCGTGACGATGTCCGGGTAGCGCCGCTTCAGCCGGCGGGCCATCGCGAACGACGCGCAGTTCTGCTGGAACGTGGAGGTGAAGCCGACGACGCGAACGTCGCCCCAGGCGAACGCCTCCAGCATGGCGTCCAGATACGCCGGGACGTCGTGATCGCGGGTGCGCAGGAGGCGTTCCCGCGCCACGTCCCCGGAGCCGAGTTGACCGTCCGGGCCGATGAGGTACGCGAGTTCGTCAGCGAGGTCGTCGAGGAGACGACCGTCGGGATCGGGCGCGGCATCTCCGAACGCCGCCATCGAGAAGAGCCAGTCGCCGACCATCTGCACCCGTCGATCGCAGAGCAGACGGTAGTGATCGAGCCCGATCCGCGCGGCGAAGTCGAGATTCGCGTGCAGCGTGCGGACCGGGAAACCGTGCGCCGCCACGACGGCCTTGAGCAGACCGATCTGGATCGACGGACGATCGGCCATCATGAACGGCATCGTCACCAGGACCGTCGGCCATGCGGCCCGCTGCTCGCCGGTGGCACGACGTAACGGCGATGTGGCTGACAGTGGTGCACCGCCAGTCGCCGGAACCCGTTCAAGATCAATAGGTACCGGCGAAGGACTCATGCGTCGCCGCAGATGACCGTCGGATTCTCCACGGACGGGTCGGTCATGGCGCCGGGCGTGAACGCGGTGCGGAACTGCTCCTGGATCGACGCGCCGACCGACTCCGCCGCCGAGTGCACGGAGCGCACCTGGGACGCGACGGTCGCGACCGATTCGGCGACGACCGGTGCCGCCGCCGCGACGACGGGCGCGCCGAGAATGGCGCTGGCCGCCAGCCCACTGAGGATGAGGCCCGGCCCGCTTCGGGTGGGCCGCGTTTCGCTGGTTTCGTCGGACATTTTTGTTTCTCCCCCAAACGGAAGGTCCATGGGCGGGGTGCGGCGTCGATGAGCCGCCCTCGCCCCCGTCGATATAGAGCTTACGGTGTGATGCCCATCAATGTCCCTAATGCGCCGCCCGCTGGTCACTGTCCAGAAGATCGAGCTTCGCCCGGACGCTCGCGGCCTCCGGATGGCCGAGTCCGTCGAAAATTTCGAAGGCCCGACGCCAGGCCGTGCGGGCGGCGTCGCGGTCGCCGGCACTGCGGTGGGTGTCGCCGAGCCGGAACAGGGTGGTCGCCACCTGATAGCGGTCGCCGAGGTCGTGCCAGAGCTCAAGGGCGTGCTCGTAGCTGGCGACCGCTTCGTCGTAGCGACCGAGCTGGTGGTTGGCGTAACCGAGGCTGTCCCAGGTGTCGGCCCGACCGGGCCAGTCGCCGGAGTTCTTGTGCAGGGCGAGCGACTGCTGGCAGTACTCCAGCGCCTGTTCGTGATATCCGAGCTGGCTGTGGTACCAGCCGACCCAGTTCAACCCGTCGGCCTCGCCGGCCCAGTCGCCCGCGATCCGGAACAGCTCCAGCGCCTTGCGCGCCTGTTCGAGGGCCTGCTGGAAGTTGCCCTGACGTTCCAGGACGAGCCCGAAGTTGAGATGGATCCGCGCCTGGCCGGGGAGGTCGCCGAGTTCCCCGAACAGGTTCAGGGCGTGCTCGGCGTGCGCGCCCGCCTCGTCGAGCCGCCCGAGCTGGAGATAGGCGAGGTTCAGCAGGCGGTGCGCCTGCGCCTGGCCACCGCGGTCGCCGAGGGCCCGGGCGGCCTTCAGGGCGGACTGGGTCGTGGCCGCCCAGTCGTGCCAGTGGCCCTGGTAGTTGAGGTACGCGCTCATGGACCACGCGATGCCGTAGACGTACGGGTGGCGGCCGGTCGTCGTGGCCGCGGTGATCGCCGCGAGCAGGTTCCGGTGTTCGGTGACGAACCAGGCCATCGCCTGGCCCGGGTCGGCGGACCCGGTGACGATGACACCGGGGGCGGGTGGTTCGACGTCGAGTTCGGCCCGGTACGGGTACAGCATCCGGTCGGCCGCCCGCGCGGTGTGCAGGTAGTGGTCCAGCATCCGCACCAGGCCCGCGTTGCGCTCGGACTCGGCGTCGGGCGCGTGGGACTGCTCGGCGGCGTACGCGCGCAGCAGATCGTGGAACGCGAACCGCCCCGGCGTCCGCTCCTCGATCAGATGGGCGCTGGCCAGCGCGGCCAGCCGCCGCTGCACGTCGGCCAGCGCGACCCCGGCCAGGCTGGCCGCGGCCGAGATGGACACGTCCGGGCCGGGGTGTACCCCCAGCAGCCGGAACAGCCGGGCGGCCTCGTCGCTCAGCTTCTGGTAGGACCAGGACAGGACCGCGCGGGCGTCGCTGGTCACGTCTTCACCGACGAACGCGTCCAGCCCGCCGCGGGCCTGTCCGAGGTCGCCCGCCAGGGCGGTGAGGGAGAACCGCGGCTGGGCCGCCGCGCGGGCGGCCACGATGGCCAGGGCCAGCGGCAGCCGGGCCGACGCGGTGATGATGCTGTCGACGGCGTCGGGCTCGGCGTCGACCCGCTCCCCGCCGATCCGGTGGCGCAGCATCTGGCGGCTCTCGGTCGCCGTCAGCAGTTCGAGCGGCACCGGCACGGCGCCGGCGGCCAGCAGCCCGGAGAGGCGGTTGCGGCTGGTCACCACCACCAGGCAGCCCGCCGACCCGGGCAGCAGCGGGGTGACCTGGTCGGTATCGCGGGCGTTGTCCAGCACGACCATCACCCGGCGCCCGGCCAGCAGGCTGCGGTACAGGGCCGCGCGCTGCTCCAGCGTGCCGGGCACCCGCCTGGGCGGGACCCCGAGGGCGTCCAGGAAGCCGCGCAGCGCCTCGCCGGGATCGGTGGCCGGCCGGTTCGGGTCGAAGCCCCGCAGGTCGACGTAGAGCTGCCCGTCCGGGTACAGGTGACTGGTCCGGTGTGCCCAGTGCACCGCCATCGACGTCTTGCCCACCCCGGCGGTGCCGGTGACCACGGCGATCACCAGGCCGCCGCCCCCGCTCCCGCCCGCGCCCAGCAGGGCGTCCAGTTGTCGCAGCTCGTTGGTCCGGCCGACGAAGTGCGGAATCGCGTACGGCAGTTGGGCCGGCGCCGCCAGCCGCCCCGCCGGCTCCACACCGGCCTCGGCGGTCAGGTGAGCGGCCTTGACCGGGCTCCCGAGCGACTGGTCGTTGGCGAGGATCCGCTGATGGAGCTCCTGCAGCTCGGTGGAGGGGTCGACGCCCAGCTCCTCCCGGAGGTACCGGGCGGCCTTCCGGAAGGCGGCGAGCGCCTCAGCCTGGCGGCCCGACCGGTATAACGCGATCATGAGCAGCCCGTGGAGGCGTTCCCGCAGCGGGTGGTCGGCCACCAGCCCTTGCAGCTCCGACACCAGATCGTGGTGGTTGCCCATGGCCAGGTCGATCTCGATGCGCTCCTCGATGACGCTGATGCGGCGCCCGTCGAGGCGGCTGCGCTCCGCGTCGAGAAGCTGGCTGCTCAGTCCGTCGAAGGCGGGCCCGCGCCAGAGCTGGAGTGCGGCGTGGACCGCCTGGGCCGCCTCCGGCAGTTGCCCCACGGCGCGGGCGGCGCGCGCCCTCGCGACCTCCCGGTCGAACACTTCAAGATCGAGACAGCCCGGCGGCAGGGACAGCCGGTAGCCCACATCGGTCCAGGCCAGCAGGCGCGACGCCTTGGCGACCCGGACCGGCTCCAGCACCCGACGCAGGCCGGAGATGTACTTCTGCACGAGGTTCACCGCATATGCCGGCTCGGCCGATCCCCAGATCGCGGTGATGAGCTGCTCACGGCGCAGCGGGCGGTTGGCGTGCAGCGCCAGGACGGCGAGCACCGCCCGTTGCTGGACCGGCCCGAGCGTCAGGCGGTTGTCGCCCCGCCACGCCTGCACCGGGCCGAGCACCTCCAGGCGCAGCGCCGGCACCGGCGGTCGGTCCGGTGCCGCGTCCGCACCGGGCTCTGATCCGGTCGCCGACCCGGTCGCCACGGCTGGCTGCGCCCCGCGATCATCATCGCTTGGCGCGCCCACTGCCGCCTCCCGTCCGGAGTTCCACGAGATTGACAGTGTACGATTAAACACCACCC
>WUUC01066918.1_pt1 | contig 10596 bp, 9 predicted proteins | sample 6278441 | NCBI WGS metagenome assembly WUUC01 (sample SAMN13675441, study PRJNA597444) | soil metagenome | isolation source: soil | place: USA: Washington | collected 2017-10 | reverse complement strand
GCGCCAGCGCGCGCCCATGTCGAGGTACCAGTCGTGCTCGCCGACCATGATGCGCAGCGGCGCCTTGAGGCTCTTCAAGATCTGCGCGCCGAGGTCGAGCTCTTCGCGCTGACCGAGCTGAGCCAAGTCACCGCCGTACAAGACGAAGTCCGGCTGCGGGTCGAGCGCGTTGACGTCGTCGACCGCGCGCAACAGCGAGCGCACGAAGCGATCGTTGAGCTCGCGCTTGTAGAGATGCGAGTCGGAGATGTACGCGAACGTGAAGCCCCCGGCCGGCTTGTCGGTGCGCGCGGCGAGGTTCTCCGCGGCCTTGGGGTCGGGCGGCTGGCCGGGTTGCGCGGCCTTCACGGGTTGATCGGCTTGCGCGTGCGCGACGTTCACGGTCGTAAACGAGTGCGGCGCGATGCCGACGCCCGCCGCCACCGCCGCGCCCATCGCGCCGGCCGAGACGCGCAAGAACGCGCGCCGATCGAGCTGACCGAGCGCGCGCAGGGTGGCCTCGCGCTCCTCCATGTACTTCGTCTCGACGTCCTTGTGATGCGGTCGCTTGGAACGAGTCACTTGCCACCTCCAGTTGCGTCGGGCGGAGCGCCGAGCGCGCCGCCGAGCGCGCGCTTCTCGAAGTCGAGCTGCTTGCGCTGCGCGATCGCGTCATCGCGAAACGGCCGCTGCTTGAGCGCCAGCGCGCGCTGGCGAGCGTGCTCGCTGCCGCTGAACGCCTCGAAGCGCTTGTCTGTCAGCGTGAACATGAATTCGATGAGCTGGTCGATCTCCGCGTCGTTCAGCGCGAGCGCTTCCATACCACCGTCGAGGAACGGGTTCGCCTCGCCGCCTTTGTTGTAGTGATCGATCGTGTCCCAGAGCGTCTGCATCGACCCGTCGTGCATGTACGGCCCGGTGATGCCGATGTTGCGAAGCTGCGGCGTGCGGAACGCGCCGATGTCCGCGTAGCTCTTGCTGACCATGAAGCGGCCCAGCTCGGACAGGTCGGTGCCGATCGCCAGCTCGTCGAGCTTCTTCTTCGAGCTGTCTTCGGCCAGCGCTGCGAGCGCCTTCTTCGCGAGCGACTCGAAGTCCTGCTTGCGCGCCGAGACGCCGATGTTGTGAAAGCGGTTGTCGGTCCCGAGCGGGTTGGCGCGGTTGATGGTGTGGCAGGTCACGCAGCGCGCCTTGCCGTTGAACAACACGAAGCCGGCGCGCGCTTCGTTGGAGATCGCCTCGCGCTCACCCGCGATGAAGCGATCGAACGGCGCATCCATGAACAAGAGCGTGCGTTCGAAGGAGGCGATCGCGCGCTCAATGTTTTCGTAGGTGACGCCGCTGTTGTACGCCGCTTGGAAGTCCGCTTCGTAGCCTGCCGCCTTGAGCTTCTCGACCGCTGCCTCGCGCGAAGGCATCGCCATCTCGACCGGGTTCAAGATCGGCTGGCCCGCTTGCTGCTCGAGCGTGCCTTCGCGGCCGTCCCAGAACTGCGATTGCAAGAGCGCGGCGTTCATCGTGGTCGGCGCGTTGCGGCGACCGAGCTGACTGCCGAAGCCTTCCGAGACAGGCCGGCGATCGGTGAAGCTGCGCGTCGTGTCGTGGCAAGTGGCGCACGCCACGCTGCCGTCGTTGGACAACGCGGTCTCGAAGTAGAGCTTGCGTCCGAGCGCGATGCGCTTTTCGTCGAGCGCGTTGTCGGCGGGGATCATACTGCGCAGCGCGTTGGCGTCGACGCTGGCCGGGATCAGCGTGCCGTCGCGCGAGACGCCCAGCCTGTCGAGCTCGGCTTGCTGCACTTCCATCGCAGCGGCGCCGTGCGCACCTACGGGTGGTGCGCCTGCCGGTTGCGCGAGCGCGGCCGCACCCGTCCCCGCGCAGGCAAAGATCAGCCATAGCCTTGGAACGCGCGTCGACATGCAGCACCTCGTGACGCGCGTTGTGCGCATCGGCAGTGACCACCAACGTTTTGAACTTCTCTACGGGCGCGCGCGCTCTACGCGCACCCTCACGGCAGGTTTGGCCTTCGCGGTCAGGCCCAGTGCTCGCTACGAAGCTCGAGGCAGAATCGTGGGTTATACATAGGAAATCAAGCCTTGCCGCGCCAAGACGCGTGCACATGGACGTGCGCTGTCCGCATGCGGGAGCGTGATAAGTGGCGAGCGCGCGCGTAACGCGTGCGTCGAAAAGATGCTGACGTTAGGGCGTCGCGTTGCCCGCGTCCGGCGCGAGCGCGCTAACCGGCACGATGCCTGCGCCGAAGCTCTTGCGCACGTACGCGAGCACCGCGCTCAGCTCTTCGTCCGTCAGCAGCGTGCGGTGCGGCGGCATCACCCCGATCGTGCCCGTGACGCCGTTCAAGATGCTGGCGCGCAGCAGCTCGTCTTGCTTGGTGAGCGGACCTCCCGGCGAGCTGAAGTCGGCCGCGAGCTTGCCTTCGCTGCCCTTACCATCGGCGCCGTGGCACGCGATGCAGGTGCGGCGGTAGGCGGCTTCACCCGGCTCGATCGGCGTCGCCGCCAAGGCCTGCGCTTCGAGCTCCGCCTTGGTGAGCGGCCACTGCCCGGGCTCGCGGCTCGGCGCGTCCAGGCACGCGGCGAGCAAGAGCGAGCAACCGATGAAGAGCGCGCTACGCACAGGCCGCCTCCACGTGCTGCGCAGCCCACGAAGCCAGGCCGTAGATCGAGATCTGCGGGTTAACCGTGAGTGAAGTCGGGTACACCGAGCCATCGACGACGAACAGGTTGTCGACGTCGTGGTGGCGCAAGGTCTTGCTGTCGACGACGCTCTTCAATGGGTCTTTGCCCATCGCGCAGCCGCCCATGCAGTGCGCGACGAAGACGCTGGTCGAGGTCGGCAAGAACTCGGCATCCGCGACCGCTCGCCGCAGCTCGTCCATGTTGCGCGCGTAGCGGCCGGTGGGCGTACCGACTTGCTGCGCGCCGCCCGCGAGCTGGATCTCGCCGGCCGCGAGCGTGCTCGCGCGCAAGCCTTCGACGAGGCGCTCCGTCCACGGATAGTCGATCAGCGGCTGACCGCTCGGCTTGATCGTGACCACCGCGCCTTCCTGGGCGTTGTCGAGATCGAAGCCGTCGTGAAGCAGCGCGCCTGTGTTCGACAGGTGCGGCAAGAGCTGCATCATCGCTTGTCGCTCCTCGCCGAGCGTGTTGATGAAGCCGCCGACGAGCATCGGGAACATCGGCGCGCCTTCGAGCAGGAAGCCCATCTTGTCGCCGCGCTGGACGAACTGATCGGAGTACACGTACTGCGGCGAGCCGATGAACGGCTCGGGCTTGTCGACGTGCACGCCGAAGCCGCCGATCGCCGGGTGCAGGAAGGTGCGCTTGCCGGTGCGGCCGCTCGGGTTGATCTCGGAGCGCAGCAAGATCGCAGGCGTATTGATGGCGCCTCCCGAGAGCACCGTGACCTTGCCCTTCACGGTCAGCGTCACGCCGCTCAGCTTGTCGGTCATCGGGTCGCGCAAGCGCGCGACGACCTCGGTGATCTTGTGGCCCGCGCGCACGACCTTCTCGACCCACGCGTTGGCGTAGACGTCGGCGCCGGATTTCACGGCGTCCGGGATCATCGTCACGAGCATGCTCTGCTTGGCGTCGATCGGGCAGCCGTGCCCGCAGTAGCCGGTGTGCGCGCAGCCTCGGACGTTGCGGCTGAGCAAGTCTTTGTGCCAGCCGAGCTTGTCGAGGCCGCGCCAGGTGACGAGGTTGTTCCGGTTCACTTGCGAGAGCTGCATCTTGACGACGCCCAGGCGCTCTTCGATCTGCTCCCAGTGCGGCACGAGCGCATCGTGCGTAAGGCCCTCGACGCCGTGGTGCTCGTGCCAGTGCTCCATCACGCGCTTGGGCGTGCGAAAGCACGTCGTCCAGTTGACGACGGTCGTGCCGCCGACCGCGCGGCCCTGCGCGATCAGCATGCTTTGATCGCTCGTCGCGCGCGCCGCGCCCTCTTGATAGAGGCGCGGCATCATCGAGCGCTCTTCGAGCGTGAAGCTCTCGCTCTTGTGGAAGCCGCCGTCCTCGAGCACGACGACCTTCTTGCCGGCTTTCGACAAGCGCTCGGCGAGCACAGCGCCGCCCGCGCCCGAGCCGACGATGCACACATCGCACGTAACCGTCGTGTCGCTCGTGATGTCGCTGCCGATGTAGATGGGCATTTAACTTGTTCCGCGTGCGACTGCGCTCAGCTCTTCTTGCGCAGCGCTTCGAGATCGACGAGCTGCGTGGCGTAGGCGACGCGCAGGCCCTTCGGATCGGGAGGTCCCGGATAGCCGACGCTCGGCCATACGCGCGGGTCACCGTAGTAGAGCGAGCCGACCAAGCTCGAAAACGAACGGAAGATGGTGCGGCGGATAGCGACCTTCGAGTCGCGGAACGCGAGCAGCACGGCGTCCTGGCGCTCGGGCGAGAGCGTCGTGAACGGCGCGATGCGCTCGCCGAACAGCGCGCCGGAGAGGCCGCTCTCCACCATCGTGAGCGCGAGTGCGACGCCTTGCTTAGCGTCGTCGTGCGCGTACTCGAGCAAGCGATCGGCGATGAAGCCGACCTCGATCGCGCTCGCGCCGGGCACGCCGGGCGCGGCCTGTGGGCACATGCGATCGGCGATCGCGCACAGCACCGCGTATTGCTCGGGCGTGAGCGTGCGCAGCCCGTCCTTCGGCAGCGCTCGCAGCTTCGTGCGCTGCAGCGCGATGCCTGCCCCTGCAAGGCCCAAGAGGGCGATCGAGATCAAGCCGCCCTTGAGCAGCTTGCGCCTTGAAAAACCGGCGTTTGCCGCGCGATCCACCATGCCGGGCGGAGCCTGCGCCGTCTCTTACAGCGCGTCAATCCACGGTGACGCCGCACGACCCGCGACAATCGCGCCGCAAACGTTACCGAGCGCGCGTCCGCGTGCTACGCGCGTGTGCGGCCGGCGCGCACTCGCGTGCCACGCGCCTTGGTCGGCGAAACCTCGGAGGGTTTATGGATCGAAGGACGTTGTGGGCGGGCCTCGTCGCCGCCGTGGCGATCGCGTGCGGCGATGCGGCCGGCGAGCTGGCGAGCAACTCGATGATCGAGACTGGCGGCAAGCTCGCGGACGCGGGCGAGACGCTGCGCGACTCGGGCATGGAGATGCTGGGCGATGCGGCCGACGGCATGGGCCAGATGCTCGCGGATGCAGGCTCGATGCTCGGCGATAGCGGGCAGCCGGTGGGTGATGCGTCCGCGCAGCCGCTCGCGCCCACGGTGCTCGAGGGCGAGTGCGAGCTCGAAACTGGAGTGCACGAGACTTCGGACAACGGTGATTCTCGGATCGAGCTAAAGCTGTACGCGGAGGTCGACGTGAGCGCGTACGCGCCGGAGCAGCTCATCGGCGCGGCGTTCGTGCTTTGCGAGCTCGAAGAGGAGAGCAAGCTGAACCCGCCGCGGCCGCCGTGCGACGACGATGACGATGCGCTTCCGAGCTGTGTCGGCGAGTACCCGCTGCCGCTCGCCGATTGCGTCATCGAGACCACGATCGAAGTGCAAGACGGAAAGGCGCGCGTGTACTGCGGCGAGCACTACGAGAAGGAGACGAGCGATTCAATGGAGAGCTCGGGCCACGTCTACGAGAGCGTGCGTCTGGTGATCCCGCGCGGCGCGCCGTGAAGCCTGCATTGAGGTTCGTGCTGTTGGCGGTCGCCGCGCTCTCGAGCTGATCGGCGCGCGCCTTACGCGCGGCTCACCAATCCAGCTTCTCGCGCAGCAGCGCGGCGAGCTCCTTGCCGAGCCGCGCGTGCGTGTTGATGTTCGGGTGGCCTTGGCAGCCCACACCTTCCTTGGGGTCGATCCACATCTCGAGGAAGGCGATGCGTGCGTCGCCGGCCTTCGCGCGCGCGGCCATGGCTTCTTGGATCCACGCGCGCGCGGTGCTGCGGGCGTTGGGGTAGGGGTAGTCGTCCGCGAGCATCGGGCCGAACGCAACGACGATCAGCGCCGCTCGGTGCTGCGAGCGCAGCGCTTCGAGGAAGCTCACGTACGCGGCGATGAACGGCTCTTTGAACGGCGGACCGTCGCCGAAGTCGTTGGTGCCGAGGTTCACGACCACCGCGTCCGCGCGGCCGAGCGACGGCGTGAGCGGTGAGTCGTCCTCGGTCGGGATGATGCGCGTATACAGCTGCGGCAGCGTCAGCGTGTCGCGCGGATCGAAGTTGCGGTACGCGCCCTTGCCGCTCCACGCGTAGGCCGAATAGCTGGCCCCGAGCTCGCGCGCGGCGAACGCGCCGTACGTGAAGTAGTTGTTCTGCAGCTTGGCGCTCCACGCGCAGCTCGGGTCCGGGCCCTTGTTGCCAAAGCCCGCGGTGATCGAGTCCCCGACGCCTTCGATATGGCGCTTGGGCGGCTCCGGAAGCTCACGCAGCATCTTCGCGGCCTCGAGCACGAACCCGTGAAAGCCGATCGTCCCCACCTCGGCTTCGGTCTCTTTCCAGATCAACACGTCGTGCTGATCGTCGTCGAGATCGGTCGCGAGCGGATAGAGGTGCTTGCCCTCGGCGAGCGCGAACGTGCGCGGCTCGCCGCCGTCGACCACCACGGTGATCGAGTCGGTCTCGCGCGTCTCGTCTTCGACCGGCGTGCTCGACAGCCAAGCGTGCAGCGAGCGGCCGTCGAAGCGCGCGCGCACTTGGCTCGCTGGCCACGCGAAGCGCACGACGCCCTCCTGTCGCGCGTCGAAGCGGCCGACGTAGCGGATGCGCGCGTCGTGCGGCGAGACGATCATCGGGCCCTTGTGCACGACGACGCTCGCGCAGCTGACGAGGAAGAACCCCGTGACGAAAAACGCGCGTCCATACACGCTTGATAGGATAGTCACCGGCGGCCTGCCGGGAACCCCGAGGCCCGTCCGCCGCGCGTCTTGCGCTCGCGGAACAGCTCCTGGCGCGCTGTCTCGCAGATCGCGACCACCGCGGGGTGTCTGAGGCGGCGCTCGATCGAGATGGCGTAGAAGCGCTCGCGCACCTCGGGCAAGCGGCCCACGAGCTCGACCTCGTACTGCTTTTTGATCGAGTCTTCGATCGCGCTCGGCGCGGGGAAGAGGCCGGCACCGTCCTGGCCGAAAACGCTGAGCAGCGCGCTGTCGTCGAACTCAGCTTCGATCACGGGCGTTATGCCGCGCGCGTCGAGCCACAGATCGAGCGCGCGCCGCTGCGTGGTCGTATCGCCGGGCATCAGCATCGGTGCGCCGTGCAGCGAGCCTGGGAAGCCCTTGCGGTAGCGCGCGGCGAGATCTTTGCGCGCGAAGATGCTGACGCCACACTCGCCCAGCAAGTGGTTGAACGCGCGCACGCTGCTGCCCGGCGGCAAGGGGCTGTCCGAGAGAACGACGTCCAAGTCGTGCGCGGCGAGCTCGGTCAGCAGGCGATCGGCTTTGCCTTCGCGGCACACCATGCGCAGGTGTTTGCCGCGATCCTCGCGCGCTGGGTCGAGCAAGCGCTTGGCGATCAGCTTCGGCACCACGTCCGCGATGCCCACGACGAGCTTCTGCGGGCCGCGCGTCGGGCGGCTGCGCACGGTGTCCATCAGCTCGCTGCCGAGCGCGAAGATCTCATCTGCGTAGCCGAGCACGACGCGCCCCATCTCGGTCAGCTCGAGCTTTCGGCCCTTGCGCACGAACAGCTGTTCGCCGAGTGCGCGCTCGAGCGTGCGGATCTGACCGCTCACGGTCGGATGCGAGAGCCGCAGCTTTTGCGCGGCCTTGCCGACGCCGCCTTCCTTCGCGACCAGCCAGAAGTACAGAAGGTGGTGGTAGTTGAGCCACTCCATCACGCGCCGATCTTACTCGATGAACGCTCGCGCATCCCGCGATGCCTAGCAGGCGCCGGTAGACATATGTCGGTTTTTTCGACGGCATGGCGGCAAACTTCCTGGTTTTACGACAGGTCAAAGCAGGCCTATACGCATGACACCCATGACCACCGTCGGCGCTCCGTCTCTCTGGATTGGCTTCATCGTGTTCGTGCTGACGATGCTGGCCGTCGATCTCGGCATCTTCCACCGCAAGTCGCACGTCGTCGGCTTCCGCGAGGCGCTCGGCTGGAGCGCGGTGTGGGTCTCGATGGCGCTCGGCTTCGGAGGCCTCGTCTACTACTGGTTCGGCTCGGAGCGCGCGATCGAGTTCGTCACCGGCTACCTCATCGAGTGGTCGCTCTCGGTCGATAACATCTTCGTCTTCGTGCTGGTGTTCTCGGCGCTGAAGATCCCGCTCTTGTACCAGCACCGCGTCTTGTTCTGGGGCATCACGACGGCGCTCGTCTTGCGCGCCATCATGATCTTCGCCGGCACCGCGATGATCGCGCGCTTCCACTGGATCATCTACGTGTTCGGCGCGTTCCTGATCTTCACGGGCATCAAGCTGTTCATTCAGCGCAACAAGGAAGACGACTTCGGTGAGAGCGGAGTCCTGACGTTCATCCGCAAGTTCATCCCGACCACCCACAAGCTCGAGGGCGCGCACTTCTTTGCGATCGAGGACGGTAAGCGCGTCGCGACGCCGCTGTTCTTGGCGCTGGTGCTGGTCGAGATCACCGACGTGATCTTCGCAGTCGACTCGATCCCGGCGATCTTCGCCATCACGACCGACCCGTTCATCGTGTTCACGTCGAACATCTTCGCGATCATGGGCTTGCGATCGCTGTTCTTCTTGCTCGCGGGCCTGGTCGAGAAGTTCCGCTACTTGAAGGTGGGCCTCGCCGGCGTGCTCACGTTCGTGGGCATCAAGATGACGGTCGTGGACTTCGTGAAGATCCCGTCGCTGCTCTCGCTCGGCGTGATCGCGGGCATCCTCGGCGCCGCGGTCATCGCCTCGCTACTTGCCGCGCGACGCGACGAACGCGCTAGCCTCGCGGCCCATGGCGTACTCGAGCCGGGCAGCGGCGATAGCAAGCTCGGTTCGAGCGTTAACGATGCCGGCCTTGGCCGTAAGTAGATCGGACTCGGCGTCGATCAAGTCGCTGGTCGTGCCGCGACCGACGCGGAACAGATCAGTCGCGACGCGATAGGCCTCTTCGGCCGCGCGCACCGACGTCTCGCCGGCGGCGAGCGCAGCGCGCGCCTTCACCACGTCGAGCTGCGCGGTGACGACTTCGTTGACGACCATGGCTTCGACGCCGCCGCGCGTCGCGCGCAGGCCGGCGATGTTCGCCGCAAGCTCGTCGCCTTGTGCGCCACCCATGAAAGGGGCGTCGACGGTCCAGCTCGCAACGAGCCCGGCCGCCCAGCTCATGTTCCACTTGTCCTCGACAGGGAAGTAGCGCTGGTTGGGGTTCGAATACGTGATCTCACCGACGGCATCGAGCCGCGGCCAGCTGCTGGCGCGCAGCGCGGTCTCACCGTGATCGAGCGCGTCGATCGTGGCGTCGACCGCCTTGAGCTCGAGACGAGTCTGCAAGGCTTCGGCGATCATCTTGCGGCCCTCGGCCTCGGGCACCGGCACGGCGTTCACCTCGGGCAGCGTCGAGCCGACGGTGTAAATGCCGCCCTTCGTGTCGCGCATGATGATGCCGAGCTGCGCGCCGATCAGCATGCGCAGCGCCTCGGCCTGCGTCTGCACCAGCTGCGCGTTGGCGACCAGCGCTTCGACCCGCATCAAGTCGGCGTTCGAGAGCTTGCCGACGCTCGATGCAGCGCGCGCATCCTCGAGCCGCGCCTTGGTGCGCTCGACCGCGTTGTTCGTGAGGAATACCTGCGCGTGCGCGCGCAACCAGTTGTAGTAAAGGACGCGCGCGTCGGTGCGGACCTTGCTCTCCGCAGCAGCGAGCGCGAGCTTTGCAGCTTCGCGGCTCGCTTCGGCGCCGGCGGAAGCATCCGACAAGCGCAGGAGATAGTCGGAAAGCGGGATCGCCAGGCTCGCGGTGAGCGCGAAGGTGTCTTCGACCGAGGGGAAGTTGAAGGCCGCGGCGCCGATCGGGTTGCCGGCCGAGTCGAGGACCCGCTCGCCGTCGACGCGCAAGGGACCTGCGGCGGAGGCGCCGACCAGCGCGCCGCCGAGCTCGCTCTCGACCGGCGACAGACGCATGTAGCTCGCCTTGAGCGTGAGCTTCGGGACGAACTGCACGATGGTCTGCGTGATGCGCGCGTTGGCCGCGTCGAGCTCGGCTTGCTTTTCACCGGCGCTCGAGCTGACCGCGAGCGCGCGGCGCACGGTGTCTTCGACCGTGAGCCCGCCCTGTTGGATGTTGAGGCCCTCGATCGTGAGCGAGTCGGCGGACCTCGTGGGATCGGTCGCGGGCTGTGCGGCCGCGGGCGCAGCCGGTGCAGCGGTTTGCGCTGGCGCCGAAGCAGGCGCGAACGTCGAAGCGCCGGCTGCGGGCGCTGCGCCTTGCACGGGTGCAGTGGGTGCGGGTGCAGCGGGTGCGGGTGCAGCGGGTGCAGCACCCGGCGCGGCTTGCGCGTAGAGCGCGCTCGGCGTCGCGAGCGCGAGCATCAAGACAAGAGTCCGTTTCATGAAGAGGCTCCAGCAACGTGAGCGGCGGCGGGTGCAGCGGCCGCCTTTTGACCAAAGATCTTGCTCGACATCCAGCGCATCGGGCGGCTGTCGATCATGCCTTCCGAGATCGAGTAGCCGACCGGGATGACGATCAGCGTG
>WUUC01046680.1_pt1 | contig 10596 bp, 13 predicted proteins | sample 6278441 | NCBI WGS metagenome assembly WUUC01 (sample SAMN13675441, study PRJNA597444) | soil metagenome | isolation source: soil | place: USA: Washington | collected 2017-10 | reverse complement strand
CGACGTGAGGCTCGACTCGTCCTCTCGAAATCTCGCGAGCCGCAGGGTGGCTGCTTCGGTGCCCCGAAATCCACGCGCCGTGTAGACGACATCGCCCAAGGTGGGCGAGCCGAATGCCTGAAGCTGAGCCCGGAGCTGGCCAAGCGCTCGCTCACGGTCGAACGCGATGCACACCCCTGCGTGGTTGCTTGCGTACTGCTCCCACATCCGCGCCCGCGCCCAGGCCCGCATGAACGGCTCGTCGCCTTCGCTGTAGCCCATCGTCGCGTCGACGGTGAAGCTGAGCAGCAGCATCCGATTGCGGATCCGTCGGATCCTGAATGTCGCATCCTCCATCAGATCCGTCAGCTCCTCGAGCACGAGGTCTTCCGGGTTGCCGTCGAGTGGGAGGCTGCCGGCGAAAGTCAACTCGCGGTTCTCCAGCGGGTCGCGCATCCGCGCGTACGGGCTCATGCGCAGCCTCCCCGACGGGATGATGTGGTCGAGAGCAGTCTCCGCGCTCGTGTAATGGCAGAGCGTGTCGACGGGGTCCATCCGGGGAGTCTCTCTGCTCGCGCCCGCCGGCCGCCCGAGGCGGCCTGACGTGTCGGATCATCGACACGATCGGGACCGGGCGCGGTCGCGCCTCTCGCGCTCTGCGCTCCCGCCTTGCCACTCACCGGGCCGATTCTGCGCCACGAGGATCGGCAGAGCGAGGCCGATCGCTCCGAGCATCGCGAGCGCCGCGACGACCCGTAGCCAGGAGGCCGTCGCGACGACCAGCAGCATCGCGGCGCCCAGGCCGAACGTCAGGATCGGTGTGAGTGGCGGCGATCGGGAGCCGGCGTCGGCTGGCGCCCGATCGGGCTCAGAGGCGCTCATGCGAGCGTCTGGGTCGAAGCGCCCTGCGAGCACGAGTCTGAAGAGCACGTAGAGCGAGGGAACGAGAACGAGCGCGCCGACGGCAAGGCCGACGAGCAGCGCAGCCAGGGTCGAGCTCCCCGCGGCGGCTTCCTCGACGGTCAGGCCGGGAAGGAAGGTCGGGCTTTGCGCGACACCCCACCCGGCGACGATGGCCGCGACCGCGACCGCCGACGTATAGCGCGCGGGCTCGAACCTCCAGCGCGCCACGAGTGCGAGTGTCGCGATGCCCGCGGCGCCGGACGCGAGCAGCGCAGCGAGCCCGCCGCCCTCGGTGAGACCCTCGAAGAGGCTGCTCGCGTCCTCCCGGACGACGGCCAGGCCGCCGAGCGCGATCGCGCCCGCAACCACTCCGGCCGTCAGGGCGCGCCTCCGAAATGCCCTGCTCATGAGCTCGTCGTCTTGGCGCGCCGCGTCGGCCGCAAGAAAGTTCGCCGCCATATAGGCGGCCGTCGCGACGGCTAGCACGCCCACGAGGAGCGAGGTCGGGTTGAGCCAGCTTGAGACGAGGTCGCCCTCGGCGTTGCCGACCGGCACTCGGCCCGACGCGATCCCGCCGATCGCCGTTCCGAGCGCGAACGGGGTGAGCACGGACGACAGCGAGAACACAAGCCCGATGGCGCTGTCCTGCCGTGGTGAGGGGTTCCCGCTCCGCAGCGCATAGGCAGTGCCGCGGAAGATGACACCAACCGCAGCGATGAAGAGCGGCACCGCGAGCGTGGAGGCGATTGATCCGAACGCGACCGGATAGGCGGTCCAGCAGACCACGAGCACGAAGATCAGCCACACGTGGTTCGCCTCCCAGACGGGTCCCATCGCGTGGAAGGTGTGCTCCCGAAGGTTGCTCCGGTCGGCGCCGCGCCCGCTGAGCAAGAACCAGAACCCCGCCCCGAAGTCGGCGCCGCCGAAGACCGTGTAGGCGGCGAGGCCGAGGAGGACTAGGACGAGTGGGGCCTCAGCGAGGTCCATCGTCGGCCCCATGGTCGAGGGGCGCGCGTGCCAGGCGCCTAAGGACCCAGGCGGTGGCGCCGATCAGGCCGGCGTATACAACCGCGAGCGTGGCGTACCCGACAGGGATTCCGTCCGCCGCGGTCACCGCCTCCTCGGTACGCATGACGCCGTACACGACCCACGGCTGCCGGCCGACCTCGGTCGTCACCCAACCGGCGATCAAGGCCACCACCGCGAGTGGCCCGGCCGCGATCACCGCGCGGAAGAACAACGGCGTGGACGGCAACCCGCGCCGGCGCGCCAGCCGGTACAGGTGGACGGTGCCAAGGAGCGCCAGAAAGACGCCGATCCCGACCATCGCCTGGAACGTGATCCGCACCACGTTGACCGGTGGCCGCTCATCGGCTGGTACCTCCGCGAGGCCCTGTACCTCGGCGTCGGGGTCGTGGTAGGCAAGCAGCGAGAGCAGGCGGGGTAATTCAATTCCGTACAGGACCTCGCCAGCGTCCTCGTCATACCAGCCCCCGATGTGGATCGCGGCGCCGCGCTGCGTCTCGCCGAGACCCTCGAACGCGGCGAGCTTGGTGGGCTGATCCTCGGCGACCGTGCGAGCGATCCAGTCGCCCACCACGATCTGCGCGGGCGCGGCGAGCGCGGCCGCGGTGAGCGCCACGGTGAGCGCCACGGTCACGTAGCGGCTGCGGCCGCCGCAGAGCCAGGACCACGCATAGGCGCCCGCGAGGAGGAACCCGACCACGAGGTAGGCGGCGAGATACATGTGGACGAACTCCGGCCACAGATACGGGTTGCCAAACAGGGCCGCGACCGACTTCACGTCGACCACACGGCCGGCCTCGATCTGGAACCCCGACGGGTTCTGCATCCACGCGTTCACCGATAGGACCATGAGCGAGCCCGTGATCCCCGCGACCGCGATCGGAATGCCGCTCAGGAGGTGCAGTCGGGGCGACAGCCGATCCCAGCCGTAGACGTAGATCGCGATGAAGATCGCCTCGACGAAGAACGAGATGCCCTCCAGTGCGAACCCCAGGCCGAACACCGCTCCGAACCTGGCCATGAAGCCCGGCCACAGCAGGCCCATCTCGAAGCTGAGGATCGTCCCGGTCACCACTCCGACGGCGAATAGCGCGAGCATCGCCTTCGACCAGCGTTTGGCGAGCTGCCGATACAGCGGATCGCCCGTTCGCAGGTGGAGCCACTCGACCAGGAGGACGAGCGTGGGAAACGCGATCCCGAAGCACACGATCGGGATGTGCACCGCGAAGGAGAGCGCCTGCATCTGGCGAGCCTCCAGGAGGTACTCCTGATCCACAGGACCGGCGCCCTGAGCGACGACCAGCAGCAAGCCGGAAGCGATCACCGGCGACGCTCTCCACAAGCGATCGCGAGGGTCAGAACCACGCGATGTCCCAGGCCAGCGCGGTCCCTACGACGACGCTTGCGCCCATCAACATGATCAGCACCGCGTAGACGACCTCGAGGGCACGCAGCGCGGCTCCCGAGTCCGATTTGAGCGATCGGAATCCTTGCCAGAACCCCGCCAGTGAGGCGAGCAGGGCAACGCTGCCGAGCACGACGAACAGCCGCGCGCTCACCAGTACGCCCAGGGGCACGGCGATTACCCCGGCGTTCCAGAGGGTGGCCTGTGCGCTGATCGGGGGAGAATCGGTGCCCGACGGGTCTCCGGCCAGCAGCATGACCTGAAAGAGCCCAAGCAGAAGCTGAGCCAGGAAACCGACCAGAACGAGGTAGGCAACCAGCCAGGTTCCATGAGCGAACGGCTCGATGGCACGGGCGGCGGCTGCCAGGAAGGCCGCGGCGAGCGAGAGCGACGCACCCGCAGCGAAGGCGCGGGGAATGCTTGCGCTGACCCGGTTCGGGACGGTCATCGACCGTTTTCCACGTCGACCGCTCGGAACCTGTGTCCCGCCTTAGGTCGGTCCGCGCAGGCCGTCGCAGTCGAGCGCGCGGCCAGCCCGCGAGCGGCGGTACATGCGATCTCGGCGTCGGCAAACGCCAGCCCGAGGCTCATGAAACCGCGGTGCATCCGATCCGCCCTCGCGTCCCTCCGAACCGCGTGGCCGCCGGTCTTGTCGAGGCTCACCGCCGCGCAGCCCAGCGCATGCATGGCCGCTTCCATGCAGCCGAGCAGCGCGGGCACCGCCCGCTCGGCTCCCGGATCGTCGGCGAGGCGGCGGATCGCCATCGCCGCCTCGACTAGATCACAACCGCGGTCGTAGAGCTCATGGTCGGGCGGACGTCTCGAAGGGTGCGAACCAGGCGAGCAAGGCATGTCGAAATCGTTGATCAGTGCCGGCGCCGGCGCGATGCGGTCGAGGCTGTAGATCCGACCGGAGAACACCGCACGTGGCGCTCAGGCCGACCGTGGTAGTCGCGATGCCGCACGCGCGGCGAAGGGAACGGGCCGCGGCGAACGGCCACGAAAGACGCGGCGGCGCGACGAGCCCGCCAGCCGGCGAGACGGCCGGGGAATTGCAACGCCGCTCCTGGACGCCTCAACTGCGGCGACAACGGAAGCGCCTTCCGTCCCGCCACCTCACCGACCGGGCCCGCTGGAGAGAGCTGGACGTGCCCGCCGGTTCCAGGCATCAAGCCTGCGGTCAACCGTCCGGGCGCGCTCACGTCACCAGCAGCTCGGCGGGTTCCGGCGAGCGAGCGCGGCCGCTCCGGCGACTCGCTTCTCGCAGTTCTCGTGGCGCTGCGATCGCGAGCGACCGCAGCGACCGCGGGCCTGGGTGCGGCGCGGGGGTCTACGCGGGAGGCGACTCGGGCTCCGAGGCGAGCAGCGCGGCAAGGCTGTCGTGGTCCTCGCGACACGCGAAGCAGCCCGTCAAGTGCGGCCGCATTCCTGGCACGGCGGCGTCGGTGTCGCGGCCCGCGAGCTCGAGCTCGACGTAGTGGTCGAGCCGCTCGAAGCACTGCTCGCACGTCAGCTCGGGCTCGGCGGGGCCAAGCAGGCGGATGAGTCGGTCTGCGGTTCGCAAAGGGTCGTGGCGGCTCACGCGCGTCGTCGTTGCGTGGCGGAATCGAAGCCAAGCCCGTCGTGTGGGCGTCGGGCGCGGGGCGTGCGGCGTGCGTCGTGCAGCTTCGTGTAGAGCGCGCCGCGGGTCATGCCGAGCCGCTCGGCGCGCCCGTTTCGCGTTGGCGCGACCAGCACCGTTCGCCGGTGCAGAATCAGCGGTTCGGCGATGCCGTAGCGCACGACCGCGGTAGGCTCGGAGCCCTCGGCGTCGGCCTCTGGCGAGGTCCGTCCGCCGACGACGTCCGCCCAGCCGTCGGCTTCGAGCGGGATCTCATGTCCGCGCCGGGGGCGCCAGCGCGCCTTCACCGAGGCCTCGAGCGGCGAACCGGCGATCGACTCCGTGTCCGCGCTCAACATGGCGTGGGATCCTCGTCGAGTGGCGCCAAGATCCGCGCCGCAAGCACGGGCGCACAGCCGCCGTCGATGAGGTCGAGCACAGCGTGCAGGTCGATGCGGCCGTCTTGGGCGAGCCCGGAGGCCAGCTTGGGAGCGAACCCGGCGGCGAGGAGGCGGTCGCGCCGCCACCCGATTACCGCGCCGGACTCCCTGCGAGTGTCGTATGAGGTGCAGTCGGGTGTCATTGCCGTGTTAGCGACTGCCGCGGCCGTCGCCTTACCTCGGTCGCGTCGGTGCCGGTGAACGCGCGCGCGGATGGTTGCGCGAGCGAGGTAGGCAGCAGGAACGGTTCCACACTGACCGAGTGCCTAAGGGCCCGAACGCGATGCTGAGTCGGTCGGGACGGTCGAGGGTGAGTTGCACGCGTCACCGCGAGGCCGCGTCCGGATCCGTGAACTCTTCGGCGTAGGAGCGCCGCGGTTCCGCCCGCGTTAGCGAGGTCGAAGCGTCGGCGACGTTGAGCGTCGTGATCGGCGCGGACGTGCGCGGAGAGCCTCAGGGATCCGTTCGGTCTGCCGGGGCTGTTCGACGTGGATTCATGATTACCGGACCGCGATGAACCCCGTTCCGTCTCGCGGCCGGCCAGAATTGGTCGCTGCACCCCATGGACGATCATCCGCGGGAGCGCCAGGTTTGCGGTATGGAGCGAACGCGATGGCACGCCATGCTCATCGGCCGGGTGCGGACTGTGATGTGCCGACGCGAGAAGCGCCAGACGGCGACGTCAGGCAAGGCGCCCGCGACGCCGAAGCGCCGCCGCGTCGAGAGCGATGAGATGGCCCGTTGGGAGAACGAAGGCGGCGCAATCGGGCACACTGCTGGCCAGCGTCCTCGGCCGGTTCCGTGACTCGCCAGCTGTGTGCTCCATGGTCGCGGGTGGCGCGCGATCCGTTGGCTTCGAAGGCGGAACCGCAAGCGGGCGATGAGCGATCTTCGCGCAGCGCCGCCCGGGCATCACCGCGATTTCGGTCGAGCGCCGCGGGCGTCATCGGCGCGGCGGACGTCGGGCCGGCTTCTGAGGCCGGGGCGCAGGCGACCGACGATCCGCTGCGCTCGCCAGGAAGCTTCCGCTCGGTCTCTGCGAAGCGCGTTCGCGATGGATTCGAGCGATACGCCATCCAGCAGCATCGCCAGTACGGGCATGTCCTCGTCGTCGATGTTGGCGATCGCGGCCTCGTAGGCGTCCCACGGCACCTCCGGCATCACGAGTTCGCCGGCGGCGGCCCTGCGAATGGCGACGAGAAGATGCTGCGCGGGCTCGGCCTTGTCCACCACGCCATCCGCCCCGGCAGCGCGGGCCGCCAGGACAAGCGCGTGCCCGCCGTAGGCGGAGTAGATGACCACTGCGGGCGGGTGGGAGCGACGTTTGATCCGCTGGCAGTGTGAGAGGCCGTCGCTCCGCGCGAGGTCGTAGTCCATTACGAGCACGTCGGCACGGGCGCCGTCGAGCTGGTCGGAGAGCTCGGCGGCCGTCGCCGCCGCTGCGATCACGGTCAGGTCGGGCTGGGGCTCGATGAGCCGTCGGAGCCCCGCCAGCACGGCGGGATGGTCATCCAGGATCGCGACGCAGAGCATTGAGGTGCGAGTGTCGGAGTGCCACACGCCGTCCGCGATGGGGCCCGGACCTCAACTGGCGGTGGACTGGACCCGAATCCCCCGCATGGCGGATGACGCTCAGGGCTCGACGAGCCCGCGCCGGATCGCGTAGCGGGTGAGTTCGACCCGGTCGCGCATCCCGAGCTTCTCGAGCACGTTCGCGCGATGGCGCTCGACGGTCTTCTTGGAGATGTGCAACAACGCGCCGATCTCGTCATTGGTGTGGGCCTCGGCGACGAGCTTGACGATCTCCTCCTCGCGCGGTGTGAGCACCCTGCCGTGGATGGCCTCGCCGGCGCGGGCACTGTCGAGGTACTCGCGCATCAGCGCCCGCACCGCACCGGGGTAGAGAAACGGCTCGCCGCGCATCGCCGCGCGACACGCCTCCACTAGATCACGGTCCACGGCGCTCTTGAGCACATACCCCGAGGCTCCCGTCCGGATCGCCTCGAACAGGTACTGCTCGCTGTCGTGCATCGAAAGGATCAGCACGCGCACGTCGGGCCGGCGGTGCGTGATCTCGCGCGCGGCCTGCAGACCGGTCTTGCGCGGCATCGATATGTCGAGGATCGCCAGGTGGATGTCTTCGGTCAGGGCCTGATGCACTGCCGTCTCACCGTCGGTCGCCTCGGCAACGACTTCCAGATCGGCCTGCGTGTTGAGGACGGTCCGCAGCCCCTTGAGCACGATCGGGTGATCGTCGGCGACCAGGATTCGCGTCTTCAGTGGGATCGTCATGGCGCTTCCGGGTTGAGGGCGCTCGAGAACTGGATGTCCGTGCTGCAGCCGGGCTCGGTCAGGATGAGACGCCAGGCGCGCAAGCCCTCGGCCGTCATCGCCAGGTCCCGCCCTCTCCGTCGACCGACACTTCGACAGCAGCATCGCCGAGGCATTCGTGACGAACACTCGCCAGAACCGCGACAACGACGAGACATCCGCATCTGCACTCCCCAAGCCTCCCACGATCCCAGGAGCGTCTGCACGAGCGCATGCGTCCTCGGCCCTCGCACCACCTCAGCGTCGCGTTCAAGCGCCACCTCTGGACCGAACCTGCCTGGCGTCACGTCGAGGATCCGTAGCACCCGGTCACGCCTATCCGGAAGCTCCACCCGCACGAGCTGACCCGGACGCGCGCCCAGCAGCGCCCTTCCGACCGGCGAGCCGACGACACCTCGCGACGAGCGGAGTCTTCGCGGCGTCGTCCGACCAGCACGTATTCGGCGACGCGGCCACCGTCGCCGGCGACGCGTACGGCGCAGCCGAGCGAAACGCAACGGCCGAACTCGTGCTCGAGGATCGGCGCCGACCTGAGCAGTTGCTCGAGCCATACGATCCGAGCTGCAGCGATCGTGACCTCCCCGTGGACCGCGAGGACCTCGTCATCGTCGCCGGGGCTTCCTGACGCACGAGCATCACGAGGCCGATCGCCGAGCTCATCCTGATGCGTGTTGCGCAGTTCGTGAAGCTCGATCACAAGCGTCTCGAATACCGCCCGGGTGACGCCCAGCTCCCGGCTTGCCGGCGTTGCGCGGCTCGCTGGAGATCTCGGGCTGGGCGGAGGGACCGTCGATCGGACATGAGTTCACCATCTCCTGCGGAGCGGTCGGCGGCCATGTAGTCGGCCTTGCATTTCTGCCCATCGCTCACCTCACGGTCGCCATCTCGTACGAGCGCACTCGGGTAGCCATCGACCCATGCGCGACGGCTGGCAACGTGTCGGAGATGGACCGTTGCCGCGCGCCTCTCGACGCCGACGGGTCCGCGTTGTTGGCGGCCGCGACGAGACTCCACGAGGATGCGAGTGAGCCCGCCTCGGTCGAGCTCCTCTCCTCCTCGCTGGCTGATACGAGGAGGCGTTGCCGGCACTCAGTCGCGCAATGCAGCATGCCGCCGACGCCCTGATGCCTCCAGGCAGCATCGAGGAGACTGCGTCGCGCGATACGCCTGCGCAGCGGCGTCCCGGCCCGCCCATGGCGATGGCGCGCCACCCTCATACGAGCGGCAGCAGATCTCGACCGCGCTTCAGATGCGGGGGCCACGCCTGGAGAAGCAGCCGAGTGCTGCCGCGCCGCCCGCCCGCGACATCTTGGCGTCCACGATCGCCTGGCTGTAGCTCCACGGTCGTGCGGTGCTCATCGGCCGGATCTACAGCCTCGACCGCATCGACCAGCCGCCGGTCCCGGTACACGATCTGGCCATGTTCCTCTCTCGCGTCTCCCAGGCTTCGAAGCGCCCGGCAGACAATGAGCTCTACGACCCTGGCTGCGATCTCGTCGAGGGCGCTGTCGCGATCCGCCGCCGCGCCGACGCCGCGCGCGGGCTGGCGGTGCCGGCGCTGCCGGGATCGATCGAAACGGCTCTGCACGAGCTGGGCTGTGCCGCACCGAGCAAGGACCAGACCAGTGGCCACGCGATGCCGAGGGAAGCGATGGCGGCTGGGATGCACCGCGGCTTGATGGATCCGGGCCCAGCGCTTGCCGACGCAGAGCTTGCGTCCGCCGCCGCCCGTGGGATCGCCGGGACGGTCGCTCGCCGCCGCGTCGCGAGGCCGTCCCGTTCGCGGCAGGCGCGCCCGACTGGGCGGCGGCTGGTCCGGCCGATGCGCACCATTCGACTCGCCGGCGGGAACGAGGTAGCGGCGTGATGATCGTCGCCGTCGCCCGCTTTCCGCGCCGCATCTTCACCCGCCAGGCTATGAGGCTTCGCGTGCGCCTGCGGCGTCGGCGACTCGACGCGGCGCTCGCGGCTGGCGCGGACCCGTGGAGCGGCGCGGACCTCATGCTTCGTGCATCGCGGCTCAGCTCGCTGCCGGGACGGCAAGAGGCTGCGATCGCGCTTGAAACGTTGGTCCTCTTTGCCGAGCACAACAGAGCAGTAATGCCATGCTCCCAACCCCGGGCATTTTCGCCATGCCTCCGCATCAGATGTGGAGTGGTGCTCGAGCGGCGGGACACGCTGCTCGCGCTCGCCGCTCGGCTTCGTGAGCCGGGGCCGGTCAGGGTGGACGTCGTTGCGACGCTCGTGTGGCTGGCTGAGGACGAATCAAGCCCCGTATATGTCGGCGGGAATGCTCCCGCGGGTCTGGCCGACATCGCAGAGCGCTGCCGCTCCGCGGTCAGACGCGATCGCGAACGAATCTGAGACAGGGCCCGGCGCCAGTCACCACAGGGCAACCGGGCGCAGGAATCCCCGCGCGGGATGACACACGAAACGGGATTCACCGCACGTGCGCTCACGCGGTTCCATTTGGGTGCGCTCGCAGTCTCGCCGCGAGGGCCACCGGCGTGATGCTTTGCTCCGCGCCGGTGTCGGCCGACGCGATGACGCCGGAGTCTGGCGGTCGTCGCACGACGATGAGAGCGACTCGCTCTTAGTGGCGTGCAGTTACCCGGTCGTCATCACGCCGCGAAGCGGCATCACGTGCCCAGCGTCGACCGGCGCGAGAGCAGGCGTTTCACCGTAATCCCGCCGCGCGAGGCGACGTTTCTGCCTACCGCGCCGGGAAGACGGACCATCTCGGTCCTAGGCGCGGGCCATGCCTACGCGAGAAGTGCGCGCGCTCGTAGTCGAACAGCGCAACTTCAAACCTCCATCCCACGCGGCGCGGACTCCGGACGCTCCTCGTCGCTAGCCGTGCGTACGCGGCAGTGCCAGCGAATGGAGCCATCGCCGGCGCGAGATGCACCGTG
>WUUC01083270.1_pt1 | contig 10597 bp, 3 predicted proteins | sample 6278441 | NCBI WGS metagenome assembly WUUC01 (sample SAMN13675441, study PRJNA597444) | soil metagenome | isolation source: soil | place: USA: Washington | collected 2017-10 | reverse complement strand
TGAACCTGACGCTCACCAGCTTGCTCACCCCCGGCTCCTCCATGGTCACGCCGTAGAGCTGGTCGGCGATCTCCATGGTACGGCGGGAGTGGGTGATCAGGACGAACTGCGTCTGCGTCTTGAGGCCTTCCAGCATACGGACGAAGCGGCCGATGTTGGCGTCGTCGAGCGGGGCGTCCACCTCGTCGAGGATGCAGAAGGGCGACGGCTTGTACTGGAAGATGGCGAAGAGCAGCGCGATCGCGGTGAGCGCCTTCTCGCCGCCCGAGAGCAGCATCACGTTCTGGAGCCGCTTGCCCGGGGGCTGCGCCATCACGTCGATGCCGCTCTCCAGCACGTCCGTCTCGTCGATCAGGCTCAGGCCGGCCGTGCCCCCGCCGAAGAGCTGCCGGAAGATCTCGCCGAAGTGCTGGTTGATGGCCTGGAACGCCTCCCCGAAGCGCTCGCGGGAGGCGCGATCGATCTTCTTGATCGCCTGGTCCAGCTCGGCGATGGAGTCGAGCAGATCCTGCCGCTGCGCGGTGAGGAACTGGTGCCGGTCGTCGAGCTCCTGCGCCTGCTCGACGGCCAGCACATTGACCGCGCCCATCTTCTCGAGCCGGTCGCGTAGCTCCTGGACCTGCGTCTGCAGCGCCGCCGCCTCCCTTGCCTTGTCTTCGTCCGTCAGGGTGGCCGCGGCCTGCGCCGCCAGCACGCCCACCGCCTGCTGGCACTCGCGGCCGAGATGTTCGAGGTCCGACCCGGTCCGGGCGCGCGACACCTCCAGCTCCGCCACCGCGTCCTTGAGCATGTCGCGCTCGCGGCGCCGCTCCTTCAACGACAGCTCCCGGCCGTCCATCTCGTTGCGCAGGTCGCGCAGGGCGTCCTCCGCCACCGCGACCTCGCCGGTGACGCGGTCGCGCCGGCCGAGCGCCTCGGTCAGCAGGCGCTCCTCTTCGGCCAGCTCGGCCTGGAGTGCGGCCCGCCGCTCCTCCATCTGCCGCGCGCGATCGCGCGCCGCCTCGATGCGGGCTTGGAGGTCCTGGCGCTCCTGGTCGAGGCGCTGGCACTCGGCTTCGGCCGCGGAGAGGCGTTCGCGCAGGGCCGCCAGCGCGCTGCGGGCCTCGGAATGACGCGCCTGTGCCCCTTCACCCTCCGCGCGGGAAAGAGCCACGGCCGCGGCCAGGTCGGCCAGCCGGCCGGCGCCCGCCTCCCGCTCGGCCTCCGCGCTCGTGAGTGATTGCTCGATCTCGGCGAGCCGCACCGCCGCCGCTCCGCGCTCCTGCTCGGCCTGGCTCTTCTCCGCCTCCAGCACCCCGCGCTTGCGCGCGAGACGCGCCTGCTCCTCTTCCGCGACGGCGAGGTCGTGGCGGATGGCCACGAGCTTCTTCTCCGCGTCGTGAATGCGCTCTTCGAGGGCATGCGCGTCGCTCGCGGCGGTTTCGGCCCGGGCGGATTCCTCCGCCTGTCCGGAGCGCAGGGACGCGAGCTGCGTGTCCAGCTCCCCCCGGCGGGCAGTGATCTCGCGGACCTCGCGGCGCGGAGCCAGCAGCCCTCTCACGCCGCGTCCGCCCTCGACGAGCGGCCGGCGTACGGTCTCGCCCGCGAGCGTGACGCAGGGGAAGTGCGGATGCTTATCGGCGACGGCGATCGCGTCTTCCAGCGTCTCGCACACCAGGCCGTCCGGCAGTGAAGCACGCACGGCATCCGCATGCGGTCCCACCACCCGGTAGAGTTCGCTGAGGAGAGCCTTGACCCGCGGCTCCGCGCCCGCTGCTTCGCGGAGCGCGTACGTGAAGTCCGTGCCACCGGCCGCGCCGAGCGGCAGGAAGCTGCCCCGGCCCGCCCCGGATTCCTCGAGGTAGCGGACGCCGCGCAGCGCGTGCGCCGCGTCCGGCACCAGCACCGCCTGCAGACGGTCGCCGAGGAAGGCCTCCACCGCGCGCTCGTTCACGGAATCCGTCTCGAGCAGGTCGGCCACGACGGCGATCACGTCCACGCCCTCGGGCCGCCCCAGGAGAGCGCGCGCGCCGTCGTCGAAGGCGGCGTGCGTGGCCACGATCTCCTCGAGCGAGGAGAGCCGGCCGGCCAGGCTGTCGCATTCGCTCTGCAGCGTGTCGGCCGCGCGCTCGAGCGATTCCGCCCGGTCCCGCGCCCCGGCCGCGCGCGTGGCGGCGTCTTCGCGCTCCCCGCGCAGGCCCTCGAGCAACGCCTCCGCGGCCTGCTCGCGCGCCCGCGCGGATCCGCTCGAGGAGAGGGCCTGCGTCCGTTCGCGCTCGAGCTCGAAGCCCTCCGCGGCCAGCTTCAGCAGGTCGGCCGCGGCGCGCTCGGCGTTGCCGGTGGTGGACTCGCGGGCGTTCTGGAGCGCCGCCATGCGGCTCATCACGGTGAGCTGCGCGTCGCGCGCCCGCTCCTGCTCGCGCTCCTCGCGGTGCTGCTTCTCGATGCTCGCCTGCAGGGCGGCCTCCGCCGCCTGGGCCTCCACCTCGGCCGCGGCGAGCTCCTCGCGCAACCGGTCCTGGCCCCCTCGCCGCTCGTGGAGGTGCGCGGCCAGCGGACCCACGCGCGCGTCGAGCTCCGCCGCTTCCTGGCGCGCCTGGGACGCGCGCGCGTCCGTGTCCCCGATCTGTTCCTGGCAATAGCCGCTCTTTCCCTGGTGCCGGTCGACGGCGAGCGTCATCTCGGCCAGACGGGCGCGGACTTCGGTGAGCCGGGCCTCCGCCTCGTACACCACGTGGCGGCGGACCTCCATCTGCGCTTCCTCGTTCTCCAGCGCGATGGTGGCGGCGCGCTCGCGCTCGCCCTCCGCGCCGAGCCGGTCGCCGAGGATGAGGGACTGCGCATCCAGGTCGAGGAACCGCAGCCCGAAGAGCACGCGCTCGACCGCCTGCATCTCCTCCCGCACCGCGCGGTAGCGCCGCGCCTTGCTGGCCTGGCGCTTCAGGCTCTCGAGCTGCTTCTCGACCTCGTGGATGATGTCGTTCACGCGGAGCAGGTTCTGCTGCGCCGCTTCCAGCTTGAGCTGGGTCTGCCGCCGGCGCGCCTTGTACTTCGTGATGCCGGCTGCTTCCTCGATGAGCGCGCGCCGGTCCGCGGGCTTGGACGAAAGGATGAGGCCGATCTTTCCCTGCTCGATGATCGAGTACGCCTTGGATCCCAGGCCCGTGTCCATGAACAGCTCGTGGATGTCGCGCAGGCGGCACACCTGCCCGTTCATGAGGTACTCGCTCTCGCCGTTGCGGAACAGCCGCCGGGTGACCACGCACTCGGGGTTGCCGTCGGGACTGTTTCCGTTGAGGCCGGAGACCTGGAGGCTGACCTCCGCCATGCCGACCGGCTGGCGCGACTGGCTGCCGGCGAAGATCACGTCCTCCATGGACGAGCCGCGGAGGCTCTTCACGCTCTGCTCGCCCAGCACCCACGAGATCGCGTCCGAGATGTTGCTCTTTCCGCAGCCGTTGGGGCCGACGATACCCGTCACGCCCCCCTGGAAGGACAGTTCCTGCTTATCACAGAAGGACTTGAACCCGACGATCTCCACCCGGTCCAGACGCATGATGACCCCTAGATATTGCGAACCAGCCGGAATCTAACACAAGGTATGGGCGTATTGAAGCCCTATTTCGGCGTTGCTTCAGGCCCGGCGCTGGGGCAACATCGCGCCTTTCATGAAATTAGAAGGACGCACGGCCGGTCTGCTCGCCGTCGTGGCCGTGGCGGGCCTCCCCGTGGGGGCGGCAAGGATCGGGGCACCCGGCCCCATCGCGGCCACGTTGAAGCTGGGTCCCAACAGTGGAGGGTACCTCACCGGGTTCGCCCCGACGTACGAAATCGAGGGTCTGTTCGCATCCCGGTGGACGAGCTACCACGCGCAGATCGTGCTCCCGCTGGAGGTGCGGCGCGGACCCGTCGAATTGTCCTACCGGTTCGCGCGCGTCCTGCCGCAGACGGCAGTTGTGGACATTACGCTTGCCGGGCGGCCCTTGGATCACTTCACGTGCCGCGGCGGCGTCTACGAGGTCCGTCGCGTCCGCCTCGGACGCCTCCCGCCGACGCCCGTGGACCTGGTGTTCGCGGTGGACTCGCATGACCGGCGCGACCTCGGGCTGAGGTTCGACTGGGTGCGCGTGTCCGTCGGCCCCGGCGGCCGTCTGGCCCTGCGCGGACGAGCGGCCTGGCTGCCGGGCTTGCTGGCGGCCTGGCTGCTCGTGCTGTTCCGGTGGTCCGGCCACTCGACCGCGCGCGCGCTGCTGCTCGCCGGCGCGGTGAGTGTCGCGGCGGCGGCATGGGCGTGGGCGGAGCCGTTCTCGTTCGCGCACGTGGCCTTGAAGATCGCCGTGCCGGCCGCGATCCTGTCCACGCTCGCGGCCGCCCTTCTGCGCGGCGTGCCGCAGGGGCAGTGGGTGCTCGCGATCTTCGTGGCCGGCTACCTGCTCAAGGGCGCTGGCCTCTTCCATCCGACCACGTTCTATCCCGACGTGCAGAACGCGCGCCGGTACATCCTCGCGCTGGCGCAGAAAGAAGGAAGCCTCACCGCGCGCAACCGCGAGGCCCAGGTCGAGACCAACGTCGGGTATCCCCGCTACGTCGCCGGCCGCCCCTACGCGTTCCCATACTCGCCCCTGTTCTTCGTCCCGTTCGGCGCGATGAAGGAGCCCGACCGGATCGAAGACGCCTTCCGCCACGCCGGCCTGATCGTGGCCGCGCTGGAGGTGCTGGCCGTGTTCGTGTTGGCGCGCCTGTGCGCCGGCGCCCGGCCGCAGGCGGCGGTGGCGGCGGCCCTCGTGGCCGCGTTCCTGCCCGCCTTCTACAGCCGACTGCTGCTGGCGATGACGGTCACCCTCGCCGGCAACCTGCTCGACACCGGCCTGGTCGCGGCCACGCTCGCCTGGATGCTGCGTCCGGAGTCGAAGCGACGCCTGGGTCTCGTGGCCCTGTTCGCCATCGCCAGCGTGCTGACCTACGTGTCGAGCCTCTTCACCGTCAGCGCCCTCCTCGCGATGGTGGCGCTGCTCGACCGGCGGCTCGCTCCGCGGCTGCTGGCGATCGGGGCCAGCGCGGTGGCCTTGGCGGTGGGCTGGCTCTATACCCCGTTCGCACGCGTCTTCGTCACGGAGATCGTCCCCGCGCTGCTCGGCGGTGAGGCGGCCGGGGCTACGGCGGCGCCGGCGGACCCCCGTCGCTCAGGCCTCGCGCACGCCCTGGCGCGCATTCCACTTTTCTACGGTCTTACGTATCCCCTGCTCGCGGCCGGTGGTCTGGCCCTCGTCCACCGCACCGCCGACCGGCGCGTCTTCCGTCTGCTCGCCGCCTACGCGCTGGCGGTTGCCGCGCTCCTGGGCCTGCGCGCATTCGGCGGCGGGCTCTTTCGCGACCTGAAGGAGATCACGTTCCTGGCGCCGCTGGTGGCGGTGCTGACCGGCGTCTTTCTCGACGAGCTGGCCAGCCGCGGGCGTGCCGGGCGCCAGGCCGCCGTCCTGGTCGCGATCGGCCTCGTCGCGTTCGGACTCGCGCGGTACTGGGGCTACCTGCACGCGTACGCCTCGCCGTTCCTCGTGGTCAACGCGCCGGCGAGCTGACGCGGTACAACGCGAGGGACTCCGCCGCCAGCTCCAGGCGGCGCTCCTCGCCGGCGGCCGGCTGCGAGTAACGGAGCTCGAACCGGTTGAAGCCCGGCCGCAGGTGCCGCCCCGGGACCTGGAACGTGTAGTCCTGCCAGCGCGGCGCGGAGACCACGTGTCCGCACGATTCGCCGTTGACGACGAGCTCTATCGCAAACGGCCCGGGCGGAGCGTCGGCCTTCGCCCTCAGCACGACGCGGCTGTCCCGCGGGTGACGGATGGGCACGACGAGGTGTGAGGCGCGGGTGCGCGAGCGGCGGCAGGATCGGCCGTCCTCGGGCGCAGGATCGCGCCAGCCCTCGCCGAACAGCACGTGCGGCGCGCGCTCCTGTCCGGGCGTCCATCCCAGGGAGCGCGGCCCCTCGTCCGTCCACCATCCCAGCCCGTTGTCGAACGGCCGCACGCGGATGGGCTCCAGGCCCGTGGGCACGTAGTTCGCCTCCAGGAACTCCGCCACCTCCGGCGTCACGCCCTCGCGGAGGTAGGAGTCCCAGAAGACGAGCTTCGGAAGGGCGGCTCCGCTCCGCAGCGCTTCGAGCGTATTCCTGCGCTCGGCGTCGGTCTGGAGGGCGAGGATGTGCCAGTGGTGGAACGGGTAGAAAGACGCGGCCGGGCGGAAGACGCCGAGGCCACTGAAGCCGTCGAACGTCGTCTCCCAGGGCGCCGTGTTCCGGAGCACGTAGCGAATCCCCTGAAGGGTGTTCCAGTTGCCGCGGTCGAACGTGGCGCGCAGCCTCAGCAGCGGTTGCACGCTCAGCAGCAGGCAGGCCGCCGCGAGCAGCCCTCCGGAGATTCGGGTCCTGCCGGGGCGATCCACCAGGGCGACGAGGCCGGCCGCGGCATAGAGCGCCGCCTGCGGCAAGAAGAGCAGGAAGTAGTGGAAGGTCACGGCGGGATGGACGGCGAGGGCGGCCACGGGCGACAACAGCGCGAGCGCGACCAGCGGTTCTCCGCGGGCGCGCGACTCCCTCCGCGTCATCGTCCGCGTGTGCAGGACGAATCCGAGAATGGCGAGGACAACGAACGGGGCGTCTTCCCTGAAGAAGACCCATACGAACTCGCGCGGCCCCAGCCCCGGCCAGCGCGCGTTCACCACGAAGTTGTGATCGACGAAGGCCTGGAGGCCTCCCCGGGACAAGAAGTAGCCCAGCGTCGCCGCGATCGGCAGGATGAAGCCCACGGCCTGGGCGGCAATCGCTCGCAGCCTCGCGCCGCGCGAAGCCACGGCCGCGGCGTCCACGAGAAGAAAGAGGACCGCGGCCAGCAGCCCCGGGCCCAGGAAAAGGACCTTCTGCGTGAACATGGTCGCGGCGCCGAGCAGGAGCCCGCTGCCGAAGGACCTCCAGCCGGCACCCGCGCGTCCGGCCTGCATCCGCTTCCAGGCAGTCACGGCCAGGAACAGTCCGCCCATGACGAGGGCGGTCGCGGGCACGTCCGGGCGCACGTCGAACGTCTTGGACAGGAAGACGCCGGTGTTGGCCAGGAGAAGCACGGCCACCCAGGCCGTGCGTGGGTCGGGGTCCCAGGTGCGGGCCAGGGCGAACGTCAACGCGAGGATCGCGGCGGCGGCCGGCCACATCAGCCGCCGCGCGGTGAACAAGGCGCCCACGGCCGCGTCGCCGGAGGTGTCTACGTTCCGCAAACGGAGGATCGGCGCCAGGGCATAGTAGAGCCCCGGCGTGTGGTGGTCGAAGTAATCCCGGTGCGGAAGCTTGCCCTTTGAAACGTTCCAGGCAAAGTGGAGGTGCTCGAGCTCGTCCGGGTTGAACCCGCGCCGCTCGACGAGCGGCAGCCTCAGCAGGAAAGGGACGGCGACCAGGAGACCCACGACGGCGGCCGCCAGCCTCGGCATGGACCAGCGGATAGTATCCCGACTCTCCACCGGCGGCGGACCGCGACGACGTGCTACTGGGCTAGGACCCGGTGGTGGCGGCCGCGGCCACCACCGTGCCCGCCGTGCGCGCGACCTTCGGCGCGGGCGGCTCGTCGGGCGGCGGAACCGTCGGAAGCAGCGCCTCGTGCGCGGCGTCGTGGCGGTAGACGTCGGGCCGGAACTGGGCGGTGCCCGCGTCATCCACCCACACGGTGAAGTACGCGATGTACACCGGCACCGGCCTCTCCAGCCGGACATGCCGCTCCGTGCCGGCGTTCATGGCGGCGCGGATGCGCTCGGGCGTCCAGTCCGTGCCTTCCAGCACCCACTTCGCCAGCTCGACCGGCTGTTGAACGCGCACGCAGCCGTGGCTGTAGTCGCGCTGCCGCTCGGCGAACAGCTTCCGTGACGGCGTGTCGTGCAGGTAGACGTTGTACCGGTTCGGGAGCATGAACTTCACCTGCCCGAGCGAGTTTCCGGGTCCGGGGCGCTGCCGGAACTGCAGGCGCGGGTTGCCGAGGTCCACCGTGGACGGATCGACGACCCGCGATCCGAGCAGCACTTCCATGTTGTTCCGGGCAAGGTAGGTGCGATTGTGCCAGGCGGCGGGGGCGACCTCCTCCTGGGCGATGCCGGGAGGCACGTTCCAGTAGGGGCTGAAGACGAGGTGGGTCATCTTCTCCGCGAACACCGGTGTGGGCGTTTCACCGGCCGTGCCGGTGACCACGCGCATGTGGATCGTCCGCCGCACGCCGTCGTAGCCTTGAAGCTCGAACGTGGGGATGTTGACGAGCACGTAACGGTCGCCGAGCTGGCGCGGCAGCCAGCGCCAGCGCTCGAGGTTGACCTCGATCTGGCGGACCCGCTCCTGGGCCGTCACGTTGAGTGCGGTGACCGTCTCCTTGCAGACGACGCCGTCGGCCTTGAGCCCGTGCCGGGACTGGAACTGCTTCACGGCCGCGACCAATGCCGCGTCGTAGACCGGAGGTGCCGCTTCGGTGCCGCCCGCCTCCGGCGCGACCGGCGCCACGGCATCGGCAGGTGCGCCGTCCGGCAGGTCGCCGCTCGCGACCAGGCGGGCACGCAGGCCGGTGACCCGCGCGCTACGCCGCCCCGGCTTCAGCATCGGGCCGCCTTCGACCTGCGGCCATCCGCCGCCCTGCGCCAGGCCCCGGTAGCGCTCCAGCTCACGGCGGAGCGCCTGGTACTGCGGGTGTGGCGGCGCCAGCTGCGCGCGCACCTCGTCGTCGAGCCCGCTCTGGCGGGCGCGGACGAGGAGGGCGACCACGTCTTTGCCCTCGGGATGCAGGGACCACATGGCGGTCTTGCCCCGCGGATCCACGCGGCCGTTGGCCATCTCGTCGGCGTAGCGGAGCAAGACGTAGGTGGCGCGCAGGTCGAGATCGAGGGCCGGATCCGCCCAGTCGCCCACGGTGATGCGGCGGATGCCCCGCGCGTCGGTCGCCAGCCGCGCATAGGGCGTGTTGTCCATTCCGTCGCGGTCGGCCTGCAGCGCGGCGCGCAGCAGGCTCTCCGCCTGGCGGTTGAGCCGTCCGCCGCTGACCCACGCGCGCCGGTAACCGACGGCCTCGTAGAAACGATGAACCGCCTTCCACCGCTCGTGCCCCCGCGTTCCCGCTTCCACGTAGTCGGGGACGCCAATCGTCGCCAGCCGCGCCTTCACCCCGTCAGGGGGGAGCGAGTGGTCGCCCGCAACGGCGCGCACGGCGGTCTCGTGGGCGGCGTTTGCGGCTGGTGTGAGAAGCGCGGGAACGAGTAGAAAGGCGAGAACGAGTGCGGGACCGGCAATCCATCGTCGACGGGAGACAACCATGGCAGCAATCACCTAACGAGCCGACCCCGGCTGCGAGGATGCGGCCTGGGCCGGGGGTCGAGAGTCGAAATACGACCGCGGTCAGTGCAAGGGTCGTGCCGTGGTGCGCGACAATCGAGCGGCGGCGCTGAGAAACCCAGGGGCCCGGGGCCCGGACTCAGTCGTTTACCCCTGTCAAGCGTGGGGATGAGCCGAGCGCGCACCGGCGGCCGTCCTTGACACTCGTCGGGGTTGGCCCTAAATTAACATGCCCTCGATCCGCCATATGGCGCCAAGTCCCTACAGAGCCAGCGCTTGAACGGACCCTCGGCCGGGGCTCCCGGTGACGCCAAAGAGCGCATCGGCAAGTACGAGATCGTCGAGCGGCTGGGCAAGGGCGCGATGGGCGTCATCTATCACGCTCACGACCCGATGCTGGAGCGCGACGTCGCCCTCAAGGTGATGGCGCCCCAGATCGCGGACGACCCCGACCAGAAAGCCCGGTTCGAGCGCGAGGCGCGTGCCGTCGCGCGCATCGTCCATCCCAACGTGCTGACCGTCTTCGACCTCGGCTATCACCACGACGGGTCGCCGTACATCGCGATGGAGCTGCTCAAGGGCAAGGACCTGCTCAAGACGCTGCGCCAGGATCCGCCGCTGCCGCTCGAGCGCAAGGTGAGCGTGATCCTGCAGGTGCTCGAGGGGCTCTCCCAGGCCCACGAGGTCGGGATCGTGCACCGTGACATCAAGCCCGCCAACGTCTTCCTCACCGTGGACGGGACCGTCAAGATCATGGACTTCGGTGTGGCCCGCTTCACCATGGCCAACATCACCGGCACGGGCGCCGTGATGGGCACCGCCGACTACATGTCGCCGGAGCAGGTCCAGGGGGCCAAGGTCGACGGGCGCAGCGACCTCTGGAGCACGGGCTGCATGCTCTACGAGATGCTCGGCAACCGCCGTCCGTTCAGCGGCGACACGCTGATGACCGTCTTCTACAAGATCACCCACGACGAGCCCGACATCCTCCCGCTGCCGGACGGCCGGATCTACGACCTGCTGCGGGCGATCGTGACCAGGGCGCTGGCCAAGGACGCCGACGAGCGCTTCCAGACCGCGGCGGAGTTCGCGACCGCGCTGCGCGAGTGCTTGAGCGAGGGGCTGCCGGCCGCCGTGCCCTCCGTCGGCGCGCAGGATCCGTCGGATGCCGCCGAGCGCGGGGCGCCGAAGGAAAGGGACACCCTCGACCTCGGCGCGGTGGCCGCCGCGGCGGTGGGCGCTGCCACCGACGATGCCTTCGTGGAAGACGCG
>WUUC01065994.1_pt1 | contig 10599 bp, 10 predicted proteins | sample 6278441 | NCBI WGS metagenome assembly WUUC01 (sample SAMN13675441, study PRJNA597444) | soil metagenome | isolation source: soil | place: USA: Washington | collected 2017-10 | reverse complement strand
AGTCGACCTGTTCCCGTCCGATGAAGGCGGCTTGGCAGGGCTCTCGCTGGGCACCATCGCGCCCGCGTTCCCGATCAAGAAGAATCGTTGCTACCTGAACAACGCCTCTATCGGCGCGCTCTCGCTTCCGGTGATCGCGGCGGTTGACCGCTTCCTGGCCGATGTGCGCGACAATGGGCGCAACCACTACCCGGACTGGTGCCGCTACGCCGACACCGCCGTCAAGGACCGCATTGCGCGCCTGATCGGCGCCAAGGCCTCGGAGATCGCCTTCGTCAAGAACACGACGGAGGGTCTTATCAACGTCGCGAACGGTTACCCTTGGCGCGACGGCGACAATGTCATCATTGCCGATATCGAATATCCGTCCAACGTCTACTGCTGGATGCGTCTGCAATCGCGGGGCGTGGAGGTGCGGTGGGTCAAGAACCGGCAGGGGCGCATCCTCGTCGACGACATTCGCGCGCTCATGGACGCGCGCACACGCATCGTCTCACTCAGCGCGGTGCAATTCTCGAACGGCTTCCGCCAGGATCTCGAAAGCACGGTCGCGCTATGCAAGGAGCACGCCGTCCTGCTCAATCTCGACGGCATCCAGTGGGTCGGGGCCCTTGCCATTGATGTCGAGCGGATCGGCATCGACTTCCTGTCGGCTGGCGGACACAAGTGGCTCCTGGCGCCGATCGGGACAGGCTTCTTCTATTGTCGTGAAGCCGTGCTCGATCGCATCGAGCCCCCCAACGTCGGCTATCACACGGTCGGGAAGCACGAAGATCACATGGATTACGAGCTCGTCTACCGCCCCGACGCGGGGCGCTTCGAGGAGGCGCTCGTCAACTTCCCGGGCATCTGGGGTCTCGACGCGGCGGTCAGGATCCAGCTTGCGCTCGGCCCGGCGGCGATCGAGAGTCACATCCTGGACCTGACCACGCGCGCCGCGGCGGGCTTGCGCGCGCGCGGCTACGAGATCGTTAGTCCCTTCGGCGAGGCCGAGCGCTCCGGCATCTTGTCCTTCCACCACCCGCGCCTGTCGGGAGCGGACCTCTCCGAGGCGTTGAAGACCGCGGGGGTTGATGTGGCCGTGCGCGGCGGCGCATTGCGCATCTCCCCCTCGTATTACAATAATGCAGGCGAGATTCAGCGCTTCCTCGACGCTCTGCCGAGCGCATGAGGATGTAGCGTTCAAAAAAGGGGTGGAGTCATGACGCATGGATTTGGGCAGGTCCGGACAATTGTCGCCGCGCTCGCCGGGATCACGCTCGTCTGGGCGGGCGGAGCAGGGGCGCAGACGCCGAAGACCGGCGGCACCCTCCGCTACGGCACCGTGAGCGAGGTCGCGAGTCTCGACCCGCACATCTATTCGGGGAGCGCCTGGCGCGTGCTGATCGAGGCGCTCTACAGCCCGCTAGTCGGCTATGACCAGAACGGCAAGATTGTTCCCCGCCTCGCAGAATGGGAGACGCCGGATTCGAAGACAACGGTGTTTCGCTTGCGCCAGGGGACGACGTTCCACGACGGCAGCCCTGTTACGGCCGAGGACGTGAAGTTCTCGCTCGAGCGGATCCTCAATCCGGCGACCGGCGCTACGCTGCGCACCAACCTCGATGGCCTGAAGGTGACCGCGGTGGACGACGGCACTGTCAGGGTCGAGACGGCGCAGCCCAACGCGACTCTCCTGAGCGTGCTGGCCTTTCCCGAGGCGGCCGTAGTGTCGAGGAAGTGGATGCAGGGCGGCCCCAACGTGAAGGTGCAGGCGAACGGCACCGGTCCCTTCCGCCTGAAGAGCTACGAGCCTTCCGTGCGCGCCGAGCTCGAGAAAAATCCGTCCTATATCGTCAAGGGACAGCCTTATCTGCAGTCGGTCGACTTCCGCATCATCAAGAGCGACGATGCGCGTGTGAATGCGCTGCGTACCGGCAGTGTCGACATGATCGATTTCGTGCCGTGGAAGGACATCGACGCGCTGCGGCGCCAGCCGAGCCTCGTGGTCGACTCCGCCGGCGGGGCGTTCATGAACATTTGGTTCAATGCGACCAAGAAGCCGTTCGACGATCCGCGCGTGCGCCGCGCGTTGGGCTATGCAATCGATCGCGCCGGCATCTCGAAGGCCGCATTCTTCGGGCACGGTTCACCCATCTTCGGCCCGCCGAGCACCCCCGACTCGCCCTTCTACAACAAGAATCTCGAGAGCGCGTTCGCGTACGATCCGCAGCGGGCCAAGCAGTTTCTCGCCGAGGCCGGTCTTCCGAACGGCTTCAGCTTCGAGTTCCTAGTCTATCAGGGCCTCGGTATCTACACCTCCACCGCGCAGATCATCCAGCAGAACCTCAAGGAGATCGGGATCACGGCCAACATCCGGCTGGTCGAGTTCGCGACGCTCCTCGAGCACAAGAACAACGCGAACTACGACGCCATGATCTACGGCGTCTCGGTGAAGCTCACCGACCCGGACGCCTACGCCTACTATTTCGGCGCGGACTCGAGCTATTGGGCGAAGCCAATCGGCTATCGCGACGAGACGCTCGAGAAGCTGCTAGCCGAAGGCCGCGCGACCCTGGACCAAGCCAAGCGCAAGGACATCTACCACGAGGTCGAGAAGCGCTTGCTCGACACCAGCCCCTGGGTCTTCATCAACTGGCGCGAGCAGGCGCAAGGCTACCGCCGCAACGTGAAGGGCTACAAGCACCTGAGCGGCGCGCTGAGCGAAAGCAGCCCCGGCATCTCGCTGCCGCTGATGTGGATGGAATAGCGCCGCCCGTGCCGGGCCGCCGGCGCACGGGAGAGGGGCAGCATGGTCGGCTTCATCGCGCGGCGGTTCGCGGCCGCGCTTGTTACGCTCGCGCTGGCCAGCGGCGTTGTGTTCACGTCGATCCACCTTCTCCCGGGTGATCCGGTGACCCTGCTGCTCGGCGAGCAGGCGGGGAGCGATCCCGCCGTGGTCGCGAGGATGCGCGCCCAGCTTGGCCTCGACCGGCCGCTGGTCGTGCAATTCGGGACCTGGATGGGCGGGCTCCTGCAAGGGGATCTCGGCCGCTCGCTGCGCACCGGCGAGTCGGTCACGGACGAACTCTTTCGGCGCGTGCCGCGCAGCCTGGAGCTGATCGCCGCAGGCGTCTTGATCGCGGTGGTGGCCGGCATTCCGCTCGGGGTCGTGGCGGCGCGCCAGCGCAACCGACTTGCCGGCAACGCCGCGTCGGCCCTTGCAGTCGCCGGCTTCTCGGCGCCCGTCTTCGTGTCGGGCGTCCTGCTCGTCATCGTGTTCAGCTTGTGGCTCGAGCTGCTGCCCGCTTCGGGCTACGTGGCACTGAGTGATGATCCGGCCCTGCATTTCGCTTGTCTCGCGCTTCCTGCGCTGACCATCGGCATCGGCTTCATGGGAGTGATCGCCCGCATGACGCGGGCGAGCCTCTTGGACACGATGGCCAAGGATTACGTGCGCCTGGCCCGGGCCAAGGGCCTGTCGCGCGGGGCGGCAATCGCCCGCCACGCGCTGCCGAACGCGCTCGTGCCGGTGATCGCCGTGGTCGGCATTCGCGCCGGCAACCTCCTCGGCGGCACCGTGATCGTCGAGGCCTTGTTTGACTGGCCCGGGCTTAGCTCGCTCCTCGTTAGCGCCGTGTTCTCCAGGGATTACCCGGTCGTGCAAGGCGCGCTGCTGGCCATCTTCGCCATTTTCGTGGCCATCAGCCTACTCGTGGATCTCTGTCAGGGCCTGGTCGACCCGCGCGCTCGGGAGACCGGCCCGTGAAAGGCGCGGTGGCTGCGCCGCGTCGCCAGCGGCCGCCGCGCGTGCCGTGGGCCGCCTCGACCGTGCTCGCCCTGGTCGTGTCAGCCGCCCTTCTCGCCCCCCTTGTGAGCCCATCGGACCCGCTCGCCATCGACGCCGCTCGGATTCTCGAATCGCCCAGCGCGGCGTATCTCCTCGGCACGGACGAGCTCGGTCGGGACCTCTTGTCGCGCGTCATATTCGGCGGGCGCGTCTCGCTGTCTGTGGCGTCGGCGGCTGTTGCAATCGCGGCAGCTATCGGGATCCCGCTCGGCATTGCGGCCGCGCTGGCGGGTCCGCGCACCCAGACCCTGACGATGCGCGTCATCGACGTGTTCGTGTCTCTGCCGGAGATCTTCGTCGCGATCGTCGTGCTTGCCTTTGCGGGTGGGGGCATCCCAACCCTCGTTGCGACCACCGGCCTTTTATACTTCCCGCAGTTCGCGCGCGTGTCGTACGGCATGGCGCGGAGCATCCGGGCCCGTGATCACGTCATGGCCGCGGTGTCGCTCGGCGCAGGGCCGGTGTGGATCATCCGCAAGGAGATCCTGCCCAACATGCAGTCGGTGATCGCCGTGCAGGCGACCTTCACGTTCTCGTTTGCCATGCTGATGGAAGCGGGATTGAGCTTTCTCGGGCTAGGCGTGCCGCCTCCCAGCGCCTCCTGGGGGCAGATGGTCGGAACCTTGAAGAACTACATCTTCATCAACCCCTGGCCCGTCGTGGTGCCAAGCACCGTGCTGTTCGCGACCGTGCTCGCCATCAACGTCGCAGGCGACCGCCTGCAGGACTGGCTCAATCCGGAGCTGCGCCCGTGAGCGCAGCCCCGACCCCAGACGCCGTGCTGCGTGTGCGTGGGCTCGAAACCTTATTCGAGACCCCGCTTGGGCCGGTGCGCGCGGTTGCGGGTGTCGACCTGACGGTGCGCCGCGGCGAAGTCGTTTGCCTCGTCGGCGAGTCCGGATCGGGCAAGTCAGTGACCGCCTTCTCGGTCATGCGCCTTATCGAGGAGCCCGGCACAGTGTCGGCCGATGCGATCGAGTTCGCAGGACACGACCTATTGAGCCTGCCCGAGGCCGAAATGAACCGCCTGCGGGGACGCGAGCTCTCCATCATATTCCAGGAGCCCATGACGGCACTGAACCCCTCGCGGCGCGTCGGGGAGCAGATCGCCGAAGTGCTGCGCATCCATACGCAGGCCGCGCCGCGTGAGGCTTGGGACCGCGCGGTCGAGCTGCTCGATCGCCTCGGCATCGCGAACGCGCCAGAGCGAGCGCGCGCCTATCCGCACGAGATGTCCGGCGGTCAGCGCCAGCGCGTCATGATCGCCATCGCTTGCGCCTGCTCCCCGACGCTCCTCATCGCCGACGAGCCAACGACAGCGCTCGACGTGACCGTGCAGGCGCAGATCCTCGACCTCTTGCTCGAGGTCCGGGCGAGGCTCGGCTCAGCCATGCTGTTCATCACTCACGACCTGGGCGTGGTCGCCGAGATCGCCGATCGAGTCGTCGTGATGTACGCCGGACAGGTGGTCGAGGAGGGACCTGTGCTCGACCTGTTCGCGGCCCCCCGCCATCCGTATACGGCGGCGCTGCTCGCCGCCGTGCCGGATATCGATCAGCCGCGCGACCCTGCGCGAGCGTTTCCGGTGCTCGACGGAACCGTGCCGAACCCGTTCGACTTGCCGCAAGGGTGCCGCTTTCGCCCGCGCTGCCCGCATGCGCACGCACGCTGCATGGACGCGCCACCGATGGTTGACCTTGGCCCGGAACGCGGAGCGAGGTGCTGGCTTCATGTCCCCTGAGCCGATTCTGGAGGTGCGCGGGCTCGAGCGTCGTTTCGTCGTCCGCCGCTCGCTGTTTGGAGGCGCGCGTGGCGTGATCTCGGCCGTCGCCGACGTCGACTTGACGGTGCCGCGCGGAACCACCGTTGCCCTTGTTGGCGAGTCAGGGTCGGGCAAGACGACGCTCGCCCGCTGCATCGCCCGGCTCGATAGACCCGATCGCGGCACGGTGCGGTTCGCCGGCTGCGACGTGTTGCGCGCCCGGGGCGAGGAGCTCCTCCGCTTCCGCCGCGAGCTGCAAACCGTCTTTCAGGATCCGTATTCCTCGCTCAATCCGCGCCGCACAGTGGGCGAGGCGATCGCTGACGGTCCCGCGATCCACAACCTCCTCACGCGGCATGAGCGGGTCGAACTCGTCGCCGACCTGCTCGTTCGCGTCGGCCTTCGCGCGCAGGATGCGAGGCGCTACCCGCACGAATTCTCAGGCGGGCAGCGGCAGCGAATCGCGATCGCCCGCGCCCTCGCGCTCTCGCCTCTGTTCGTCATTGCCGACGAGGCGGTCTCGGCCCTGGACGTGTCGGTGCGCGCGCAAATCCTTAACCTGCTCCGTGACCTCCAGCGGGAGCGCGGCCTCACCTACCTCTTCATCTCGCACGACCTCAGCGTCGTGAGGCACATCGCCGACCGCATTGTGCTGATGCGGAGCGGCCGCATCGTCGAGGAGGGGGAAACGGACGAGGTGTTTTGCAATCCGAAGCATCCGTACACCCAGGCGCTCCTGAGAGCAGTCCCGAGACCAGACCCGAGCCGGCGCACCCGCTCTGCACGATCGCCTTTTCTGGCGAGCCCTTAGAGGAGCCGCCGTGGCGCATCCAGTGACGGAATGCCGTAGCTTCATTGTGCCCGTCCTCTATCGCGTCACGGCCGCAGGGGCGTGACTCGATTTTCGCCAGATCGCTGCAGGGCGGGCTCGCGAGCATCGGCCTTATGCTCGTCGCCCTCTCCGGCATAGGGTGCGGGGTCAAAGCGCGCCCTCTGCCCTGCTCAATACCAGCATCCTGGGACCGTCGTCTCACGCCGAACTGCAGGCTGAACGCATGTCCGCTTTTGGTAGCTGGACGCAATCTATCAGGGGATGGAATGGGGCGCTGAGCGGACGTAACACTGCCCGCCTCCAAATCTCCTCCGGCGCCTGTTGAAGGCTCCCAGCCCATTCGCGCAGTCCACCAGGGTGGGAAAAGGATGGGGACGCAAGCTCGCCAATCACCATTTGTCTTCGGGGCTCAAGAACTTACGAGCGGAGTTTGGCTGAGAGCATCTCCGCCAGTTTTTTGGCGCACCTGACCTGCTACAAGTTGGCGCGCATTCGCCTACTCAAAAGCTAAGTGGGCCGGGCCTGCGGCCGTTCGCACTGCGGAGGATCTGAGTTGGAAAATCCTAGAACTCGCGAGTGGGGCCCAACCGGGGCGGTGCCGACGGGCTACACCATCATCGAGCTTTCAGAACAAGAGTGGGAGGAGGCGCAGCTCATAGTGAAACAGCGGACTACGCGCGACCCTCCGGCGGATTTTCGTAGAGGTCTCAACGACGCTCTCAGCGCATACGTTGCAACGGACTATCTTCAAGTACGAGGCTCCCCGAAGCAGGGCCGCCGCAACTTAGAAAGGACACGAGCGACAGCTCTGCGGCTGCAGGACTGCTTCAACGCATTAGATGGGAATAGCCGACAGCTTTTATCAGAGAGCTCTGCAGATATCATTCAGCTCTATGATTTGCTTGGCCGTATATTCCACGTATTAGTCGAAGCAGAAAAGAAAGCCAGAGAGTTGCCTCAAACTAAAGCAGGCATACGCGATTTTGCGCCTTTGAACATGGGCTACTATTTAGCGGTAGCCATCAGCCGACATGTAGGAACGGGATACAACACTTCTAGTCACAACAGCCTTTTTGCGGATCTATTCGCTCTGCTTGCTCGAAAGATGGGACGACGATCGAATCCCAAGGCAGTTCGGGCTGCCCTCAGCTTCACGAGGTCCCGCGAGATTGAAGAAGGGCGCGCAGGGCCGATGGGGTAAGATCTCGGCGGAAAAATGCGTCGGATTTTTTTTCGAATAAGTACTCTAAGTCCTCTCGCGCAGGCGCTAGCGTCCGTCCCAATCCCAGTGGATTTGGAGCGCGCCCATGCGATCTACACTACCTGAAACAGGGTTCGTCCGCCTTCCTGTTGTCGTACAGCACATCCCGATTGCTCGCTCAACGTGGTGGGAGGGCGTCCGATGCGGGCGTTTCCCAGCGGCAGTAAAGATCGGAAATGTGACTGCCTGGCGAGCGGAAGATATCCTCGCCCTTATTGCCACCATCAGCCAAGGTGAAACCGCTCGTCCAACTGAGCAAGACGGACGCACTCAAAGACGGCTGCAGAGGCAGCGCGTACCCTGACCTGGCCTTCTACACTCAGCCTGCGTCCTAGAGATCAGCAGCACCGCGCGGCTAACACGATGGAGTGGGCATTGAACTACTACCCGCATCACTTGGGCGATTACGACAGCCACACAGCGCACTTATCTTGGCTTGAGGATTGCGCCTACCGCCGCTTGATCTGCCTTTACTATCGGATCGAGCGGGCGCTTCCGGCTGACATCGCCCAGTGCTGCCGCCTCGTGCGAGCAATATCGAAGGCTGAGCGCGACGCAGTTTCTGAAGTCCTCAAGGAGTTCTTCGAGCTGCGGGATGACGGCTGGCACAACGAGCGGTGCAACCGCGAAATCGCGAAAGCTCAGGCAAAAGCCGAACGAAACCGAGAGGTTGGGAAAATGGGCGGAAGGCCGCCCGGATCAGGAACCCAACCCCGGCTTGGTGAAAACCCAGATGGTTTCCGCAGAAAACCCAGACCTAACCCAACCCAACAACCAACAGCCAACATCCAACCAGAAGCTGATGCTTCTGGGGTGACGACGCGCAAGCGCGCTCCACCCAAGACGCGGCGACCTGACGACTTCACGCTGACGCAGGAACTTCTCGACATTGCCCGACAGGAGGGCCGAACCGATGAAGACGCTCGCACAGATTTCGACGACTTTACAAGCTACTGTGATGCCAACGGACGGGTGTACGCAGATTGGAATGCGGCTTGGCGAAATTGGGAAAAACGTGCCGCTCACGGTTTCGGCCTCTCTTGCCAAAGCGCACCCGGCCGAAACGGATCGGCAAATTATAGCCGACTTGGAGCAGCTCAGCGGGCGGCGGCCCGTTTTGCACACGCGGAGAATTTTCCCGAACGACGGGCCGACGTACAGCCTCGTGGAACGGGTTATCGGGATGTGTCCGCCCGACAGGCTTGAAGACGCCGCTAAGATTCTCGCGCCGGCCTTACGGGCCGCCCCAGCTAAGGCCATTTCGGCCGCACTCTATGAACTGCGGACCTTAACGCGAGGTCGCGACCAACGCTCGCAAGAGGACCAAGAAGCGGAACACATCATCTGGATCGAGAAATTGCGATGCTGGCCCGGGGACGTGGTGATGCACCTGCTCGCAACATGGCCGTCGCGCGCAAACGGCGAGTTCTGGCCAACATGGGCGGAGTTTGAGCGGGAGCTCAAGCGCCTATGTGACCAGCGGCAAGCGTTCGTCCGTCTTCTGCGTAATCCCGCAGCGGCGTCCGCGGTGAGTCACGTTGAGCGCACCGCGACGCCTGAAGAACGCGCGCGTGTCTGGCGACACTGGACCGATGTGCGACCAGAGATGGCCGCGCCGGCGAGCAGCGGCGGGCTGCCCGAAGCGCCAGAAGACGCGCTCGCCCGAGTCTCAGATATGTCAATCGAACAAGTGCATGCGGAACTCGCCAAGCTGCAGCACAAACGAGCTACGTCCGGTGAGCTCGACGACAACCACAACGGCACGATCGCGGACACCGCCCTAGGAAGGGCGACGACATGACACCGAGCCGGCGGATGCAGTCAGGGCAATTGGTGTTGGCGGCCGCCCGGATCAAAGCCGAAGCCCTCACTAGCGGAGGCGACCCGTCGGCCGGTTCAGAGCACGCGGCGAAGGCTACTGCGCCGCTATCGGCGACTCCGCCGCGTGGCGCGGGTGGTGAGCTTCTCCCCATCGCGGCCCTTGGCTTCCCCGCTCCCGAGCTCTGCAACACACTTGAAAACCCGAGCCTCGTGACAGCAGACGCGAGCCGGGATCGGCTTCACCTCCTCGACCGAGCGGGGGCCCTAGAGATGGGCCTTGATGCAGCCGACACGATCAGCCCGCAGAACAGTCTTGAGCTAATGCTCGCACACCAGTTCGCCGTGCTGCATGGCGCCACGATGAAAGTGGCCAGCCAGTTGAATGAGGCTCTGCGCTACGCTGCCTCTAATGACGGTCATAATGTCAGGGCGGCTCGTCTCGCCGGATCACTAGCGCGTGGAAGCGCGACGTTTCAGCAAGGACTACTCACTCTTCGTCAACTGCGCTCAGGCGGCAGGCAGGATGTCACGGTAACCCACGTTCACCAAAACGTTCGTGTCTCGGAGGGGGGGCAGGCGATCGTCGCGGGTGAGATGAAGGCGGGGAAACCCCGGCCAAGACGATTTTGATTTTCAACAAGGGGAGGGGAGAGAAAATGGAGACCAAGCCCATACAACACCCGGGTCAGCAGCCGTTGCGTTTGCGCTTGGCGCCACGTTGTGGGGCACAAACCCGAGCCGGCCGGCCGTGTTTAGCGCCCGCGGTAAGCGGGAAGCGACGTTGCCGGATGCACGGTGGCGCGAAGGGCAGCGGGGCTCCCAAAGGAGAACGTAACGGGGCCTACAAGCATGGAAGCTTCACGTGTGAGGCAATGGCGGACCGCCGTGAGCTGCGCGAGCTGGTCCAAAAGGTTCGTAGCGTCATCACGGGTCTAACCACTGACCGTTCTATAAAGTCGCCGGGTTCGAGCATGACGCGGCAGCCACGGCATCTGGGGCACCCGAGGTCCAACGAGAAGGAACCTCGTTAGCTTACGTCGGTAATGAGTTGCGATCGATTTCAGGGCGCACCACCAAATCAGGTACTCAGCCCT
>WUUC01044201.1_pt1 | contig 10599 bp, 4 predicted proteins | sample 6278441 | NCBI WGS metagenome assembly WUUC01 (sample SAMN13675441, study PRJNA597444) | soil metagenome | isolation source: soil | place: USA: Washington | collected 2017-10 | reverse complement strand
CGAAATACACCGGGACGGCTGCGACCGGCAGAATTTCCCACATCCGGTGATCGATGACCTCAACGCATCCGACAGCGATGCCCGCGGTGATGACGCTGGTCGGGCAGTCGCGCAGAACAGTCTTCGCCCACGATCGATTCACGGGCCGTCTGCGGAAGAGCGGCAGGATGACCTGCGCCACGGATTCCTTGACGAAGCAGTACGCGACGGCAGCGGCTGCAATGGGGATGCCCTGCCACGGCCAGATGAAATGCCCGACGGTGCCGCCGAACGCCTGGTGTGCCACGCCCGCAGCCTGTATCGCCATCGCCGCGGTGGCAGTGTTTACGAAGAGTGGGCTGAGCGGACGTGGGTGGTCTGAATCGGCGAGTCGCCGGGAGATGGTACCTGTCGATGCCACGAGCGTCGCGGCGTATGGTCCGAGGAGCAGGAGCGATGTGAATTCGATCGTGAAGGAGGCCGGCATCACCGCCCGGTCCTCCGTCGCCGCCTGGCGCATCGCGAGCGTCGAGGCCAGAATGGCGGCGAGGATCAGGCCGCAGAATTCCAGAGTCCGTTGCGGCTGCGGCCAGCCCGCAAGTCCCAGGAGCATTCCCGCCGCCAAGGCGATCGCCGCGAAGGCGAATACGCGTGAGTGATTACGAAGTGTCTGCATCAGGCGACGCTGGCAGCGAGTGCCATAGGTCCATCCACGGGGGTTGCCTAGCAAAGTCGCGACCGCCTCGCGCATTCGCGATAAGTGGCTCCTGGAGAGCGTCTTAGAGAACAGATGGTCGCGCCTGCGATCGCCAGGTTCGTGTCCCGTGTCGGCACACCACTGATCTGTTCAGGTACACGCGAGAGCGACCGGCCGGCGGCCCCCGTTTGGTGCGCGTTTCCGTGCAGCCGCGCGAATCGCGCGGCGCATGCCGGAATGCGGCTGCGGCCGATACATTGATGGCTGAGTCCTTCTTGATAGGCGTGCTGGTCCTGATCGTCGCCACGCTGCTCGTCGTGCTCCCGTTGGGGAGCGCCGTGGCGCAGCTCTTTCTGCGCCGCCGTCTGCGCGCGCTCGAGGACAGCGTTCGACAGCAGCGCGCACAGATTGACGGGCTCCTGCAACAGATCGCGTACCTCCGGACCGAGGCGCCTGTTCAGCCTTCGTCCCCCGCGAAAGCGGCACCACCGCTGTCTCAGGCTGTGCCGCCGCTGGCGGGTGCTCCAGTTGCCGCGCCGGAGAGTGCCGGGCCGCCACGCGCCGCAGCGCGGCCACCCGCTGCAACGCCGCCAATCGCGCCACCCGCGGCCGCTGCGCCGCCGCCGATCGTGCCGCCGACGCCGGCACCTACGCCTGCCGCGGCATCTCCCTCTCCCGCGGGCCCCGGCTCGCCGCTGCCGGCAACGCCCGCACGTCCGGTCCGGCCCCTAGCAGCGCCGCCGCCACCACCGCCGCCGCGGGGCCCGGCCGCTCCGAGCCTCTCCGGCGGATTCGATTGGGAGAACCTGATCGGCGTCCGGCTGTTTTCCATGGTGGCCGGCGTCGCCCTGGTGCTCGCGGCCGTCTTCTTCCTTCGCTACTCGCTCGAGCACGGCTGGCTCGCGCCGCCCGTGCGAATGGCCATCGGCATCGTCGTGTCGATTTCGCTGCTCATCGTCTGCGAGCTGAAGGCTGCGCGGCGCTATCCGGTGACGGCGAACGCAATGGACGCGGCGGCGATCGCAATACTTTTCGCCACGTTCTTCGCCGGCCATGCCTTGTGGAATCTCGTTCCGTCGTCCATCACGTTCGGCCTGATGGGGCTCGTCACGGTGGTGGCGGTGCTGCTGTCAATCAGGCGGCACTCCGTGTTCATCGCGCTGCTCGGGCTGCTCGGGGGTTTCGCAACCCCGGCGCTCCTCTCGACCGGCGAGAACCGGCCCGTGCCGCTGTTCGCGTACCTGCTTTTGCTGAACCTCGGTCTGGCGGCCGTCGCTTACAAAGAAGGGTGGCGGGCCATCCCCGTGCTGACGCTGGTGCTGACGACGGCCTACCAGTGGATCTGGGTATTCCGGTTCCTGTCTGCGAGCCAGCTGCCGCTGGCCATGGGCATCTTTCTCGTGTTTGCCGTCACGTCGTTCGCGGCGCTCGTGCTCGGCCGCGCATCCACCCGATCCGGACGAGCCGCGCTCGAGCCGACGAGCGTCGCGGCCGCCGCGATGCCGCTTGCTTTCGTCGTGTTCCTCTCCGCCGTGCCGGAGTACGGCGCGCACACGGGCCTCCTGTTCGGCTTCCTGCTCGTCGTCGACGCCGGTCTCTTCGCGCTCTCGACGGCAACGCGCGACGAACGGTTGCACCTGGTCGGGGCTGCGGCCACGCTGCTCACGATCGTCACCTGGCTCGCGACGTCGTACGTTGCGGACAGCTGGCGAGTGGCCGCCGCCTTCACCGCGGTCCTCGGCGCGTTTCATGCGCTCGCGCCGATGCTGGCGGACCGGCTGGGCGGAGGTTTCGTGAATCATGGCAGGTGGGCCATCTACGCCGCGCCGCTTGCGATGGTGGCGTTCCCGGTGATCGCCGCGATCGAGCCGCAGACGGTTTCGCCGGCGGCGCTGTTCGTCGCAGTGTTCGCGCTCGCCGCGCTCATCGCCTGGCGCGCGCGCGCCACCGGGGAGCCGATCCTGTACTTTCTCGCCGCGTTCTTCGTCGCGAGCACCGAGGTTTCGTGGTCCGCGCGGCACTTCGCGACGGTTCGCCTGGGCACGTCACTCCTTCTCTACGCGGCGTTCACTGCCTTCTATCTGGGCGTGCCGTTCGCGTGGCGCCGTGCCGGCTCGATGCTGCAGCCAAGGTGGGCCGGCGGCGCCGTCCTCTCCGCATCGCTCGTTGTGATGCTGTACTTCGCGGGCGATACGCTCGGCACCGACGCGTTCTGGGGTGTGTCGATCGTGCTCGCCATTCTGCTGGCGGAACTCTTCGTGGAAAGTGCGTGGGGCAGCCTGCCGCTCGCCTCAATCGCCGCCACTGTGTTCGCAGTGGTGCTCCTCGGTGCATTCTGGGGCCACACCGCGGGCGAGGTCGGCGTCATGCCGTCGCTGCTCGTCGTCTGCGCCTTGTCCTTGGTAATGGGTGGGGCGCACGTGTGGGCTTATCAGCTACGCCCACAGGCCCCAGCCGCTGCCGGGCTCACGGACATCAACCTCGCAACATATCTGGGTGTGCTCGGGCAGCTCCTCCTGTGTTTCATCGCCGGCAGCCCGGAGTGGGCGACGCCGCCGTGGCCGCTGTTCGGTGCTCTCGCCGTGGTGACGCTCAGCGCCACAGCCGTGTCTCTCAAAACCGCATCGGGGCAGTTGCATGCGGGGGGAAGCGCGGCGGCCGCGGTCGTCGTGCTGGTGTTCGCGCAGAACGCGCCCGCGGTGTGGTCGACAGTCGCGCTCGCCGGCGGCGAAGTCGTCGCCGCTTATGCGGTTTCGGCGCTCGTCGCGTTGAGAGGGCGTCCGTTCGCCCGCACGGTTGCAATCGGTACCCTCGCCACCCTGTTCGCCGCCGAGCTGACGGCAATCGCGTCCTCAACCGCCGATACCACACCTGCGCTCGTCGCGGTCACCCTTGCGCACGTGGCGAATCTTTCGTTGATCCTTGCGATCGCGTGGCGGCATCGATGGGCATACGTCGGGCCGGCGGCTGTGGTGCCGGCCTGGATCGGCGCGATGGCGTGGCAGCAGTACCACCCGGGCCCGGCGCACTGGGTCGGCTCGCTGACGCTCGCAACGGCCATGTACGCGGTATTCGTCGCGTACCCGTTCATCCTCGGCCGGCGCGCGGGTGACACTCGCGATCCGTATGTCACGGCGATCGCCGGCAGCGTCTTCTTCTTCTTCACCGCGCGCGCGGCGTTTTCCATGGGAAACGTCCCCATGGTGGCGATCGTTCCGGTCGTCGAAGGCGTGATACTTGCGTTGATGCTTCGCAGCCTGCTGCGCATGGAGGCGACGGGCAGCCGCGATCTCGGACGCGTCGCGCTGGTCGCGGGTGCGGCGCTGGCCTTCGCCACCGTAGCCATCCCGCTGCAACTGCGTCAGCAGTGGATCACAATCGGATGGGCGCTCGAGGGCGCGGCGCTGGCGTGGTTGTATCTGCGGGTGCCGCACAGAGGGCTGCTCTATGCGGCGACGGGGCTGCTCTCGGTCGTGTTCGTACGCCTCGCGCTGAATCCCGCGATCTTCGTTTACGAACCGAGAGGGATGCGCATCTTCAACTGGTACTTGTATGCGTATCTCACCTGTGCGGCCGCGTTTCTCGCCGCCGGCCGATGGTTCTCGCGCACCGACGATCGCGTGGCGCCGAACGTGCCGCGCGCGTCCGCCCTGCTTGGGGCGGGCGCCGCGATTCTGCTGTTTCTTCTGCTGAATATCGAGATCGCCGATTTCTATGCGACAGGGCCGGAAATCACGTTCCGCTTCGGCGCCACGCTCGCGCAAGATCTCACGTACACGATTGGATGGCTCGCCTTCGGTCTCCTGATGCTGGTTGCCGGCATCCATCAGCAGAGCCGCGCGGCCCGAAGCGCCGCGGTCGCGCTGATCGCGGTCACCGCCTGCAAGGCGTTCCTCTACGACATGGGTTCGCTCGGCGGCCTTCACCGCGTCGCATCGCTCGTCGGACTCGCGGTATCGCTGTCGGTTGTCGCGCTCGCGCTGCAGAAGTTCGTGCTGCGCAGCAAGGAAGCGTTATGAGGCGCGCGGCTGTCTCGTGTTCGTCGGTCGCGGCGGCAGTCCTGCTGTTCGGGGGAGCGCTACGCGCTCAGCAGACGCCGTCGTCTGGGTTCGAGCGTCCGATCGTCGCGGCGGCCGGAGCGAATCGGCTTGCCGTGGACGTGCCGCTGCTCGCCGGCGGTGCGCCGTTTCGGGTGGTGGAGTCGTTCGACGAGTCGACGGGCGAAAGGTCCGCCGTTGCGGCGGACGGCCTCACGGACCTGCGGCTGTTCGCGCCCGACGGCAGGGAAGTGCCGCACCTCTTGATCGCGAACCCTCCGAGCAAACCGATCTGGCGGCGGATTTCAGCGATCCTGCCGGTTGCGCCCATCGAAACCGAGAGATTCAAGACCAGCGGATTCGAAGTCGATCTCGGCGCCGTCGTGGCGGTCGACCGGTTTCGGATCGAAGGGGTGACGCCGCCATTTCTGAAACGCGTGCGCCTGGAGGGCAGCGGCGACCGCGCACGGTGGACTCTCCTGGTCGACGAAGGGACGGTCTTCGACCTGCCCGAGGTGAAGCTTCAGGAAACGGCGTTGCGTTTTCCGCCGGGTGCGTTCCGCTATCTGAGGCTCACGTGGGACGACACGCGAAGCGGCCGGATTTCGTCGCCGCACACGATCTCGGTACGCCTGACGACCTCGGTCGCGCCGCCGCCCCCGCTCACGACAGTGGTCGCTTTCGATCGTCGCCCCAGCGAGCCCGGGCGCAGCCGCTTTCGCGTTCGGCTTCCGGCGGGGCGCATGCCGGTGATCGCGCTCGAGCTCGACGTTGCAGGAGCCCGCGTGCTCCGCGAAGCGACGATCTCTCAAGCACGTCTGGTGGGCGGCGAGGTCGTGCCCGACACCATCGGGCGTGGCACGCTGCGGCGAGCCGAGTACGGATCGCTCGCTGCGACATCGCTTCGCATTCCGATCGCGGGGCTCACCGAGGCCGAGGTCGATCTCGAAGTGGACGACGGCAGCAACCCGCCGTTGGAGGTGCGCCGGATAACGGCCGTGTTTGCCGAGCTGCCGTGGGTGTACGTGGAATCTGACGGCAGCGCGCTGACCGCGCGGTATGGAAACGCCCTGCTCCGCGCGCCGAAGTACGATCTCGAGGCGGCCCGAAGCACGATCCGCATCGCGCAGGTGCCCGAGGCGAAATGGGGCGAGCCGCGGCGCCGCGCACCGGAAGAAAATGCTGAAACGGCACCGCTGCCCGCAGCCGGCTCCGCAATCGACCCGTCGTTGTTTCGCTACTCCCGGTCGGTGCCGGCCGGCCGGGATCGCGGCCTTGTGGCGCTGCCCCTGGACGCGGCCGTCCTCGCGCACAGCAGGAGCGTGGCGGGCCGGTTCCGTGATGTCCGGGTGATCGACGGGTCGGCGCGCCAGGTGCCCTATCTCGTAGAGCGTTCGGCGGAGCCGCAGTCCCTCGATCTCACGCTGGAGCGCGTCACCGATCCGCCGTCAGGCCTCGGCCGTGCGAATGCTTCGCGGAGCGTCTATCGAATCAGGTGGCCGTTCGAGCGCCTGCCGGCGCCCCGCCTCGTTCTGACAACGTCGGCGCGGGTGTTCGATAGGCCGGTCACCGCGATGATCGAACGCCGCGGAGGGCGGCAGCTTCGCGACTCATCACTGCAGGCGCTGGCTGCGGGCAGATGGGTGCATGCCGACCAGCGCAGTGCGGCGCCTGCTCTCACGCTGCCGCTTCCCGATTTCGAAGCAACCGACGTCCTCATCGTGATCGAAGAGGGCGACAACAGCCCGCTGCCCATCAGCGAGGCTCGTCTGCTGCTGCCGTCCTACAGGCTGCGCTTCTTCCGCGGGCAGAACGCCGACTTGCGGCTGATGTACGGACGGGCCGACCTCGACGCCCCCCGCTACGACCTGGCGCTTCTCGCCCCGCAGCTCCTCGGCGCGCCGGCGCAGGAAATCGCCGCCGGCGAGGAGCAGGCCGGCGGTGCCACAGACTCGCCACTCGTCGGTCCGCGGCTGTTCTGGGCGCTGCTCGCCGGCGCCATCGTCGCGCTGATCGCGTTGATCGTCAGGCTCGTGCGTCAAGACACAATCGGCACGAAGGACCCGAAGGATTCAGAGGACGTAAACGGATCTACTCCAGAATCCCCGAGTCGTTGAAGAGCACTGTCAATCGAATGCTGCCGTGACCGAACTGGGGGTACCCGCTGGCGCCCCGGTTTCCTGGATCGAGATTCGACGCGGTGTCGTCCGGCGGGAAGACGATCAGCGTCTCGAGGAATCTCAGCACGGCATTGCGACTGTCTGAATCGAGCCTGGCGAACGCGGAACGTGCCTCCTGCGCCTCGCCTCCATGTCTCAGAATCACCTCGGTGAGGTTGATGCTCCGGCCATCGTGGCCGTACGGCGCCGTGCTGCCCACGCCCCAGAGCGGTGTCGTGAGAAACCGCGTGCGCATCGTGCCGTCATAGTTGCGCTCGTGGAAGTTCGGGCCGAGATCGTGACGCTTGAAGTCGGTGAAGATGTTCTTCACCTGGAAGGGCTGCATGGCCGGAATCTTGGCCACCTGTGCCTGGCCGATCGACGAGGGGTTCGCCAGCAGAAGCGTCGCGGTGGCGAAGAGCCGGTTGATGTTGCCGCGTCCGGCATCGAACGCGGTTTCCACATCCGCGACTCGCCGATCGCGGTTGATCACCAGATTCCGCACGTGGCAGGAGGTGCATCCGATAGTCTGCAGGATCGTCTCGCCGCGGCGCGCCTGAGAGGTGAGCTCGCCGGTTCCCGCCTTGAAGTAATTGAGCAGGTAGAACTCCAGAAAGTCGACGAGCGCGGTGCGCTGCGCGACGGTGCCGATGTCGCCCTCTTCGAGCGACGGCGCCTGCTCGATCGTGTCGGTCTTTCCGTTGAGCACCATGCCGGACGCCGTGACGGTGCCGCCTGATTGCGCAGCCTTCAGGTCCGGATCGTTCGCCATTCTCAAGCCCATCTCGTTCTTGAGCGCGCCGACGACGAACTCACGAATCGAGATGGTCTCTCCATGCGCGAAGAACGGCCGCACGCGCAGGTCTCCGTCCACTCCTTCGACGTCGCTCGAGTCCACGGTGCCACGAGACGAGACGCGAATCGTGCCGAAGTCGATCCCCTTGCTCACCAGCTTGAGGCTCACGGACGTGCGGGATCGCACGGCGCGTTCGCGCGCGACGTCCCGAACCGCGCGGAGATCCGCGGTGATTTCGTCCGCCAGCATCTCCTTCAGCCCGAGGCCGAACAGGTGTGGCGCGTCGCGGCTGTCGGGACGCGTGACGACGTCGCCGCCGAACCCCGCGGCTCCCCGCGGCCGGCCGTGGCACGCCGCGCAGCTGTCGGCGAAACCCGCGCCAATCGATCCATCCGTGTTGATGTCGCCGAATCCGTCGCCAGTGATGGCCCCGATACCGTCGAGCACCGTGAACTTGCGCTGAAACAGCTGCCGTCCGCGCCGAATGGCGCGGAACGGATCGAATGCGATGACGTTCGACGATGTGTTGATGTCGGCCCCCTGCCGGCCCTCGCCAATCTGGCTCGGGTACGTTCCGATCAGCGGCCGGTTGATGCCTTCGTTCGCAAGGTTCTGGGCTTTGTTCCAGTCGATCAATTGGGCGAACGGTTCAATGGTGAAGAACACGCCGAGCATCAGCACGCATAACACAATCCGGGTCGCAGGCTTTCCAGACATAGGACCTCCGGAACAAGCCCTGTTTGGGTTCGTCGTAACGGAGGGCCGGCCCGCTACGGCGGCGCGGCGAGCTCGTGAACGCAGATCTGCTGCAGACAGAGCGGCGTCGCATGATTCGCCTGAAGGAAGACCGCACCTCGCCTCGCGAATCTGCATGCTTTCGCGACATGCAGGTGTGAAGCAGCCTCGGACTCAGAAAATCCGAAACGTGAAAACGAACGGCGCAACGCGTGTTTTGCCAAAAGACGCGGCGAGTTGGCGGTCGATGGGCGAGCGGCGGAGCAACTTGTGTTCCGGCGAACGGCCTTCTGAAGATTCGAGAACAGATTGCGTGAAGCAGTCGACGTGCGCGCTCACAATGCGATCGCACGACACCGGCGCGTGTATCTCCGAAGAACGGCGTCGACACCGCAATCGCACGCGTCGTAATGTTTGTCGTCGTCTCCGGCGGATTGTTCGAGGGCGCGTTGCCGGCGCCATCGTTCGTCATCAGGAAGTTGCGATACTTGCGTAAACGCGGCGTAAGGGATCGACGCGTACGATGCCGGATGGCGCCTTTCGGATCTGCGCACCCAGCGCAGTGCCTTCGTGTCGTTTGTGCCCGTTCTGTTGGCGAAGCGCAGCGACGGACATCTGACCCGCGTCGTCGATCGCCTCCTGAGCGGGCTCACGATGCGGACACCCTTCGCCCGCTGCCGTGCTGGGTAGGACGCTACACAGGGTGGGTAGTGAGGGTCCGCTCGCGGTGGAGCACGGCGTGCGAGCCTGGAAGGTGGAAACTACCGGGTACAGACGTGTCGGGAGGCTGATGTACGCCTCCCGCCGATGTGTGAGGGAGCTTACGAAGGCTCTTGTCGGTCTGCCAGAGCGGCGACCGAGCGCAGTTGCCTTCTATAGAGCAAGCACGATGCCACCGCGCTGCCGCGCGTCAGCATTGTTTCATGCAGCTGTCTTTGTTGGTGTCTTGTGCAGCGACTTGGGCAGGAAGTGATCGATGTCCTCGTCGCTCAGGGCCGCATCTTCGCCGGCCGCCGACAGCGACTCTCCCGGCAGATACGCCACGGGATCGGCCGACGGATCCTGCGAGAGCGCGAGCAGATCGCCCATCAGTCCGTCGCGCTGCATGCGCGCGGTCGGAACGTCGATCGCGCCGTCGGCCAGGTCGGACAGCACCGCCTGATACCGCTCGCGGATGTGCCACAGCCGCGCCGCGCACAAGCCGTTGGCGCGTGCGGACGCGTCGAAATCGAACGCCAGGCGAACGAGCAGCAACACGAGCGCGAGGGTCGCGAGAATGCCGCAGACGATCGCGTAGCGCACGCCCTTCCCCACCGCGACGTTCAGCGCGGTGAAGAGCACGCCGGCCATCAACAGCGCTTCGGTCGCGCGCAGCCAGCGGCTCCAGCGCGCTCGCGACGTCGCAGTGCGCATGTGCGCCTGATGCCGGTGCGCGACGTGCCCGAACGTGAGACGAAGGTGATCGAACAGCGTGAGTTCGAACATGCTCTGGACTCCCGGATGAGACAGGGACGGAAACCGTCGCGCTTGAAGGCGGCAAAGGACGTGCCGCACGGAAGAGGCGGTATTCCGGGCCTGTTTCGAAGGGACCGCGAACTCCGCGTAGCGGATCGGCGAAGGGAGTGTAAATGTTGCGTCGAAACCACAGTCCGCCCGACGCGGACAGTACGGGGGTCCGCCTGAAGGCGGACCCCCGTACGCAGACCTGTAGGCGAACGCTATGGATCGACGCTTATTGCGTGATTCGGTTGTCGCGGCCGAAGTAGCCGCTTCGAGTGCGGACGCTCAGACGGCGGTTCCGCGTGCGCACGTCGAGCGGACGCCACTCGCCGTCGGTCGCCGATTCGATCGCCATCACATATTGATGCCGCAGCTCCGAGAGAATCGACTGCGCCCGGCCCGCTGCGTCCAGCTCGGCGTTCACCCACAGCAGATCTCCGCCGGTCCACAACGCCAGATCGCGCAGATCGCCGGACGGTGCCGCCGCGGCGGACGCCGTGCGGTTCCTGTACAGCTCGTGGTCAATCTTCGGAACGGTCGCGACGACGTACACAGGAACGTCGATCGAGCTGGCCAGCGCAGAGACCTCGGCCGGCGTCAGCGAGCTGCTCGTGTCGATTCCGTCTGTGAGCACGACGATCGCGCGGCGCCGCGAGGGACGCGTTTCCAGCCGCTGAGCCGTAGCGGCGATCGCGT
>WUUC01114459.1_pt1 | contig 10600 bp, 7 predicted proteins | sample 6278441 | NCBI WGS metagenome assembly WUUC01 (sample SAMN13675441, study PRJNA597444) | soil metagenome | isolation source: soil | place: USA: Washington | collected 2017-10 | reverse complement strand
CGACAGGCCCCGGGTCGTGCTGGAGAAAGACGCCGTCACGATCGCTCTGCTCGAGGGGCTGCGCGAGCAAGTCGGCATCGCGGAGGTCGAGGACGTCGGGCCGTTTTTGACGGAGCTGCGCATGGCCAAGTCGGCGGCCGAAATCGGGCTGATTGCGGAGGCCGCCGCGATCCTCGATGCTTCGCTCGCCGAGCTGCCCTGGCGGATCCGGCCGGGACGCACCGAGGCGGAGGTGGCCTTTGAGCTGGATGCGCGTGTGCGGAGCAAGGGGGCGGAGGGCCTGCCGTTCGAGACGATTGTGCTCACCGGTGCGGCGGGGGCCTCTCCGCACGGGACGCCGACGGTGCGGGAGATCCGCGAGGGCGACCTCGTCGTCGTCGACGTCGGCGCCGTCAAGGGCGGGTACTGCGCCGATGTGACGCGCACCTTTGCCGCCGGGGAACCGCCCGACCGCGCGCGCGAGGTCTTCGAGGTCGTGCGACGCGCACAGGAGGCCGGCCGTGGTGCTGTCGCAGCGGGGGCGTGCTGCGAGGCCGTGGACGCGGCGGCTAGGGCGGTTATCGACGCGGCGGGCTACGGCGAGTTCTTTGTCCACCGCACGGGCCACGGACTCGGGCTCGAGGTCCACGAACCACCCTCTCTGGCGGCCGGCAATGGGCTCCCGCTGCCGCTGGGCGCGGTCGTCACTGTGGAGCCCGGGATCTATCTCCCCGGGTTTGCCGGCGTGCGAATCGAGGACGACGTCGTCGCATGTGACGGTGGCGGGAAAAGCCTGACGTCGTACGCGCGTGAGCTCGTGCTTTGTCCGACGGAGGCCCCGCTGTCCGCTTGACCGCCGCTCGCGGCCCCAGCTACGATCGCAAGCGCGTGTATCCAAAGCGCGGCCTCGCATACAAATGGCTGCTGCGGATGCAAACGCTCCGCGCCGCCGGGCCGCGACATGCATCACCGGAGGAGGAGCGAGGCATGACGACTCTGCGGAAAAGCTGGCTGCTCGCGCTCGCCGCCGGCCTTCTCGTCCTCGTGCTCGCGGCCGCGGGTTGCGGCGGGGACGACGAGGAGGCCGAGCCGGCCGGCGAGGAGGCAACGACAGGAGCCGATACTGGCGCCGCCGCCGGGGGCGAGGAGGGCGAGCCGATCCGGCTGGCCGTCTTCCTCGCCTCCTCGGCGAATACGTACTGGCAGGCCGAGTTGGAGGGAGCGCAAGAGGCGGCCGAGGCGGCGGGCAACGTCGAGATCACGTCGTTCGACGGCGAGTTCGACACGAACAGGCAGAAGAGCCAGCTCCAAGATGCGCTCGTGTCGCAGCAGTTCGACGCCTGGTTTGTCGGGCCGAACGACGGTGCCGCGCTCGTTCCGGAGATCACGCAGGCGCTCGGAGAGGGCATCCCGGTCTCGTGCACGCTCGTCCCGTGCGGGTCGGACATCCGTGAGGTGGACGTCCAGATCGAGGGCATGACCGCGTTCATCGGGGTCGGGTTCTATGAGAATGGGCAGGATCTCGGCGAGCTGACGCTCCAGGCGTGCGAAGGGAAGGATCCCTGCAAGGTCGTCTGGCTGCCCGGGCTCCCGAGCCTCCCGCTCGAGCAGGCCCGTGAGGAGGGTCTGCGGAGCGTCCTCGAGGGGAACGACAGCATCCAGATCGTCGCGACACAGGGCGGGGGCTACCTCGCCGCCCCGGCGCTAGAGGCGACCCAGAACATTCTCCAGGCGAATCCTGACGCGGCCGTCATCGTCTCAAGCGGAGATCAGATGATCGTCGGCGCCGAGCGTGCCGTGCGGCTCGCGGGCAAGGAGGGCGATATCGCGCTGATCGGGAACGGCGCGACAACAGACGGCGTCGATGCGATCAGCGAGGGCCGCTGGTTCGGCTCGGCCGTCTACCTTCCCCGCACGGAGGGCCAGCTCGCGACGGAGCTTCTCATCCAGTCGATCCGTGAGGAGACCGTCACGGACGTCTACATCGATCCGCTCGAAGAGCTGGGTGCGCCCCGGATCATCACGCAGGACAACGTCGACGACGTCGAGTTCGAGCCGGAGTTCGAGGGCTAAGGAGAACGGATGGCCGGGCGGTGCCGGCTGACAGGCCGGCATCGCCCGACCGGGCCGAAGGGACTCAGGAGCCGTTGGCGCTGATCCAGGAGCCGAGGTGACGGCCGGGCGGAAGCCGGCCGGCCGAGGAGTCCTCGCCGAGCGAGCGTACCGAGAGGTGCGCGACGCGATCCTACGAGGCGAGTACCCGGTCGGCACCGTCCTCGCCGAGGACCACCTCGCCTCGCGCGTCGGCAGCTCGCGCACGCCGGTCCGCCAGGCCCTGCAGCTCCTCCTCCAGGAAGGGCTCGTCGAGGTCGGGCCACGAAGGCAGGTGATTGTTCGCGGCGTGACGCCCGAGCTTCGCGACGAGATCCTGCTCGTCCGCGAGGCGCTCGAAGGCCTCGCCGTGCGGCGCGCCTGCGACTTGATGACACTGGACGAAGTCGACTACCTTCGCCTCCTCCTCATGCGCCAGCGGCGGGCAGCCGAGGCCGAGGCGGAGGACGAGTTCATCGACTTGGACGAGGAGTTCCACCTCAGGATCGCCGAGGGCGCCCGGCTCCCGCTCCTCCACCGCTTCCTGAGCCAGATCCGTGGCTTCGTCCGCCTGATGCGGATCCAGGGAAAGCGCCACCCGAGCCACATGCTCGCGGTCCTCACCGAGCATGAGCTGATCATCGACGGCCTCGAGCGGCGGGACGTCGACGGGGCGCTCGCGGCGCTCTCGACTCACCTCCACACCTGGAGCTACGAGCGGGGCGAAGACGCCGCCGCCCCGGTGCTGCCCGGCAGGCCGGGGGAGGGTCCCTGACCGCCGCTCGCTCTCGCCCCGCCCGATCCTTCGTCCTCCGTGACGCCAACGTGCTGGACGAGGCCGGCGGATTCGCGGGACCGCTCGACGTCCGCGTCGAGGAGGGTCTCGTCGGCGCCGTCGCCGACGACCTCCCGGTCGGCGATGCTCCGTCCGTCGACTGCACCGACCTCTGGCTGCTTCCCGGGATCTTCGACTGCCACGACCACCTCACAATGTCTTCCCTCGACGTCGCCGAGTGCATGGCGCGGCCCGTCTCGATGTGGGCGCTCGAGACGGCGCGGAACGCGCGTCTCACCCTCGAGGCGGGCGTCACCTTCGTCCGCGACCTCGCCGGGGCCGACGCCGGGATCCGGGACGGGATCGCGCGCGGCCACGTCCCGGGCCCGACTCTCCAGGTGTCGGTCGTCCTCGTCTCCCAGACGGGCGGTCACAGTGACGGCTTCCTCACCGGACCTGGCTTCGAGATCTCCGGCGGCTACCTCGTCCCCGACTATCCGGGCAAGCCGCCCTTCCTCGTCGACGGCTCCGAGGCGATGCGGCATGCGACCCGCGCCCTCCTCCGCGCGGGAGCCGACTGGATCAAGCTCGCCACGACCGGCGGACTCGTCTCCGAGCACGACGACCCCTTCTCCGCGGAGCTCACTGTCGACGAGATCGGCGTCGCCGTCTTCGAAGCCGCTAGGAAGGGCAGGCCGGTCGCGGCCCACGCCTACGGCGGCGAGGGGATCGACAACGCCGTCGCCGCCGGCGTCAGGTCTATCGAGCACGGCGGCTTCCTGACCGAGGAGCAAGCAGCCCGGATGGCGGCGGACGGCTGCTGGCTCGTGCCCACGCTCTCCGCGATGCGGGACTGCCTGCGCTGGGCCGAGGCGGGCAACCTAACGCCCGCGCAGTCGCGCAAGGTCCTCGGCCTCGGCCTCGAGCTGGGCGCCTGCCTCCGGATCGCGAAGGAAGCGGGCGTTCGGCTCGCCGTCGGCACCGACTACATCAGCCGGGAGCAGCACGGGCGGAACCTGGAGGAGGTGCTGCTCATGCGCAAGGCGGGCTTGACCCCGGAGGAGGCGCTGCTCGCGGCGACGAGGGGCGGGGCGGAGCTCTGCGGCGTGGCCGACCGGTACGGGCGGATCGCTCCCGGCTACGTCTTCGACGCCGTCCTCCTCGACGACGAGCCGGGCGATCTGTCGGCTTTCGGTGAGCCGGGCGCCGTGACCGGCGTCTTTAAGGACGGGGAGCCGGTGATCGCGCACGCCCGCATGCGCGAGGCCGGGCTCGCGGCCCCGCAGCGGCCGTGAAGGCGCCTGCGCAGGACGTCCACGTCGAGGTCCGGGGCCTCGGCAAGCGCTTCGGGGGAGTGCAGGCGCTCGTCGGCGTCGATCTAGCGATCGAGCGCGGCTCGGTCCACGGGCTGGTCGGCGAGAACGGAGCGGGCAAGTCGACGCTCGGCAGGATCGTCGCGGGCGTGGGGCGTTCGGACGAGGGCGAGCTCCGGATCGACGGGCGCAAGGTCTCCTACCACTCTCCGCGCGACGCGCTCGCCGACGGGGTGACGATGATCGCGCAGGAGCCCACCCTCGTTCCGCGCCGCCCGGTGATCGAGAATGTCTTCCTCGGCATCGAGGAGAACCGGGCCGGCGTGCTCGATGACCGAACGATGCGTCGGCAGTACCGCGCGCTCGTCGAGGAGGCCGAGTTCGAGCTGCCGCCCGGCGCCCTCGTCGGCTCCCTCGGGGTCGCCGACCAGCAGAAGGTCGAGATCCTCCGCTCGGTCGCCCGGAACGCGCGTGTCATCGTCATGGACGAGCCGACGGCGGCCCTCACGTTCGACGAGGCCGAGCGCCTGTTCGCCATCGTGCGCCGCCTGCGGGAGCGGGGGACGACGATCCTCTACATCTCGCACTTCCTGGCCGAGGTGCTCGCTCTCGTCGACACCGTCACCGTCCTCCGGGACGGGAGGCTCGTCCGCACGGCCCCGGCCGCGAGCGAGACGGTCGAGAGCCTCGTCTCCGGGATGCTCGGCCGCTCGATGGAGCTCACCTTTCCACCCAAGGAGCCGCCGCCCACGGACGCCCCCGTCGTCTTCGCCGTCCGCGGTCTCACGCGGCCGGGCGTCGTCGACGACGTCTCGTTCGAGATCCGCGCCGGAGAGATCCTCGGACTCGCCGGCCTCATCGGCAGCGGCCGGACGGAGGTCGCCCGCGCGATCTTCGGCGCCGACAAGGGCTCGGGTGGGATCGAGGTCGAGGGCAGGCCGGTGCGGATCCGCTCGCCGCGCGACGCCATCCGCGCGGGCGTCGCCATGCTCCCCGAGGACCGGAAGAACCAGGGCCTGCACATGCAGCGCTCGATCGTCGAGAACGTCGCGCTCCCCCACCTCGACACGGTCAGCGTCGCGGGGGTTGTCGCGCAGCGGCGCGAGCGGCGCGCCGTGGGCGAGCTCATGCGGCGCCTCGACGTGCGGATGAGAAGCACCGGCGCGAAGGTGGCGACGCTCTCCGGAGGCAACCAGCAGAAGATCCTCTTCGGCAAGTGGCTATTCCGCCCGCCCCGCGTCCTCCTCGCGGACGAGCCGACGCGCGGCGTGGACGTCGGCGCGAAGCGCGGCATCTACGAGCTCATCCACTCGCTCGCGGGCCGGGGCATGGCCGTCCTGCTCATCTCCTCGGAGCACGAGGAGGTGCACGGGCTCGCGCACCGGGTCCTCGTGATGCGGCGCGGGCGCGTGGTCGCCGAGCTCGACCAGAAGACGATGAGTGAGGACGCGATCGTGCGAACCGCCCTCGCGGCGGAGCACGGCGCGGGCGCGGAGAAGTCGTGAGCGACCGTCAGGCCGCCGACATCGAGGCCCCGCTCGAGCCGACGCCAGCGAAGCAGACGATCTCGTTGGCCGCCGTCCGCGACTACGGGATCGTCGTCGCGTTCGTCGTCCTCTTCGTGACGCTCGCGTTCGCGAGCGACGCCTTCTTCACGAAGCAGAATCTGCTCAACATCCTCTTCCAGGCGGCCCCCGTAGGGATCATGGCCTGCGGGGGGACGCTCGTCTTCATCGCCGGCGGGTTCGATCTCTCCGTCGGCGCGATCGCGGCCTTCGCTGGAGTCGTCGCCGCGACCACGGCGGCGGACGTAGGGCCCGCCGGAGCCCTCACCCTCGGAGCGCTCGCCGGGCTCGGCTTCGGCGTCTTCAACGGCCTGCTAACGACGGTCGGCAGGATCAACGCCTTCATCGCCACGCTGGCGAGCTCGATCATCATCCGGGGCCTCGCACTCGCGATCACGGGAGGGTTTCTCGTCAGCGTGGACGACCCGTCCTTCTCCACGCTGGGCCTCGGTGAGTTCGTCGACGTCCGCTACCCGGTCTTCGTCTGGCTCGGGTTCGCCCTCTTTTGCGGCTTCCTCCTCTGGCGGACACGCTTCGGGCGGTACGTCTACGCCGCCGGCGGCAACCCGGAGGCCGCCCGTCTCTCGGGCGTGCGCGTCGGGCTCGTACGCGGGACGACGTTCGCGATCTCCGGCCTCTCCGGCGGCCTGGCCGGGATCATCCTCGCCTCGCAGATCGGCACCGGGCAGGCCGAGGCGAACCCGGGGATCGAGTTCGACGCGATCGCCGCGGTCATCATCGGCGGAACGTCGATCCTCGGTGGCGAGGGCGCGATCTGGCGCTCCGTTCTCGGCGCCCTCCTCTTCCAGCTCATCTCGAACGGCTTCAACCTTATGAACGTCCAGACCGTCTACCAGCGCGTCTTCCTCGGAGCGATCATGCTCGTCGCCGTCGGGCTCGATGCTTGGGCGCGGAGGACACGGGCGGCGTGATCGGCGGCCACGCTTCAAGGAGCCCGGCGCCGGTGAGGGAGCACCGGCTCCCCTTCGCCGCCTCGAAGCGCGTGCTCACAACAATGCGCGCGCCCGTCACCGGCCCGATCAGCCTTGCACCGAGAGCGAGGAGGATATGAGCTACCGCGTCGCGACGGACATCGGCGGCACGTTCACGGACTTCGTCGTCGTGGACGAAGCCGAGGAGCAGACGTCCGCTGGAAAGGTCTCGTCGACCCCGGGCGACCCGGCGGAGGGCGTTCTCGAGGGACTCCGGCACTTCGTCGTCGAGCCGGCCGCGATCGACTTCATCGTCCACGGGACGACCGTCGGCCTGAACGCGTTCCTTGAGCGGAAGGGCACGCGCGTGCTGCTGCTCATGACAGCCGGGGTTCGGGACGCTTACTCGATCGCCCGTCACCACCGCACGGAGCTCTACGCGCTCCAGTACCGGAAGCCCGAGCGGCTCGTCCCGCGTCGCGACGTGCTCGAGGTCGTCGAGCGCATCCGCTGGGACGGCGCCGTCGAGACGCCGCTCGACCAGGCGAGCCTCCGCCCGGTCATCGACAAGATCCGCGACGAAGGCGTCCAGGCCGTCGCCGTCTGCCTCCTCCACGCGTACGTGAACCCCGAGCACGAGCTCCGAGTGCGCGAGGCCCTCGTCCGCGCGTGCCCCGGGCTATCGGTGACGCTCTCACACGAGATCGCACGCGAGTGGCGCGAGTACGAGCGGGCCTCGTCGGCCGTCATGAACGCCTACATCGCTCCCAAGGTCGAGGGCTACTTGACGAGCCTCGAAGACCAGCTCGGCCGGATGGACGTCGCGGCGACGCTCCACGTCATGCAGTCGAACGGCGGCATCACCACGGCGCGGAAGGCGCGCGAGCAGCCCATCCAGACCCTTCTCTCCGGGCCCGTCGGCGGGACGATCGGCGGCGCGGCCCTTTCACGGGTGACCCGTCGTCCGAACCTCCTCTGCGTCGACATGGGTGGGACGTCGTTCGACATGAGCCTCATCGTCGACGGTCACGCGAACCTCTCGACCGAGACGGAGTTGCAGGGGCTCCCCGTCCTGATGCCGCTCGTCGACATCCACACCATCGGCGCCGGCGGCGGCTCGCTCGCCTGGCTCGAGGCCGGCGGCCTACGCGTCGGTCCGCAGAGCGCCGGGGCGGATCCCGGCCCGGCGTGCTACGGGCGCGGCGGCGGCGAGCCGACAGTGACCGACGCGAACCTTTTCCTCGGCCGCCTCGACGCCGGCTACTTCCTCGGCGGAGCGATGCCGCTGGACGAGGAGGCCGCCGCGCGGGCACTCCGCTCGATTGGCAGACAGCTCGACATGGACGACACGACGTTCGCCGAAGGCATGCTCGCCATCATCAACGCGACGATGGCGGACGCGATGCGGACGATCACCGTGAAGCAGGGGATCGATCCCCGTGACTACTCGCTCGTCGCGTTCGGAGGCGCCGGTCCGATGCACGCCGTCTGGCTTGCGCGCGAGCTCGACGTCGGCGAGGTGGTCGTCCCCTGGAGTCCGGGGACGTTCTCGGCCTGGGGGATGCTCCAGACAGACATGCGCCACGACCTGGCGAAGACCTATTACCAGCCGCTCGAAGGGCTCGATCCCGCGGAGGTCGTCGATATCTACCGGGGTCTCGAGGAGGAGGGTCGTGCGCTCTTGGAGCGCGAGCATGTCGCCGCGGAGGACATGTACTCCGCCCGCTCGGCCGACATGCGGTACGTCGGCCAGGAGTACTCGGTCAACGTGACGATCGGGACCGATCTCGATCTCACAGACGTCGACGCGGCCTTCCACGAAGCGCATCGGGTTCGCTACGGGCACTCCACCCCTGGCGCCCCGGTCGAGTTCGTGAATCTCCGCGTCGCGGCGATTGGCAGGATCCGTGCCGACGGCGTTCCCTATCGGGCTCCGGCGGGCGCGGGTGATGTCTCGCTCGGAGTCCGCCGTGTCGTCTTCGAGGGCGAGGAGCATGAGACACCGGTCCTGCACCGGCCGCGGCTCACGCCAGGCGAGCGTCGGGGAGGCCCCGTGATCGTGGAGGAGGACAGCTCGACGACCGCTGTGCCGCCCGGCTACGGCGTCGAGGTCGACGAAATCGGCAACCTGCTCATCACACGCTGGTAGGAAGGAGAGTCAGTGACGACCCTGGACGAGACACCGACGAGGGCCGATCCCGTCACGACGGAGATCATCCGAAACGCGTTCGTCTCCTGTGCACAGGACATGAACGCGACGCTTATCCGCAGCGCCTACACGCCGATCATCTACGAGGGCAAGGACTGCTCCGTCGCCATCCTCGACGAGCACGGCGACGTCCTCGGCCAGTCGCTTGGCCTGCCGCTCTTCCTCGGCAACCTGGAGATCTGCGTCAAGCTGACGGCGGAGCTGATCGGGTGGGAGGCGTTTCACCCGGGCGACGTCTTCTACATGAACGACTCGTACCTGACCGGGACGCACCTGAACGACGCGACGATCTTCGGACCGATCTTCTGGCAGGACAGGCTCATCGGCTTCTCGGCGACGCGTGCTCATTGGCTCGACGTCGGAGCGAAGGACCCCGGTGGGCCGATGGACTCGTACGAGATCTACCAGGAGGGTGTCCGCTGGGCGCCGACACGGCTCTACGACAGGGGCCGGCCGCGAGAGGACATCATCGACCTCCTGCGGCGGAACGGCCGCTTTGGCTACTCGATGATCGGCGACATGAACGCTCAAGTAGCGGCCTGCCGGACGGGGGAGGCGCGCTTCCAGGCGATTCTCGACCGGTTCGGCTACGACACGTACGTCGAGGCGCGAGCGGAGATCTACCGCCAGTCTGAAGAGCTCGAGCGCGAGGCGGTGGCGGCCCTCTCGGACGGGACGTACGAGGCCGAGGGCTCGCTCGACGACGACGGGCTCGGCAACGGCCCCGTCCCGGTGAACGTCCGCATCGACGTCGAAGGGGACGCGATGACGATCGACCTCGAGGGCTCCTCCCCGGCGACGAGAGGCCCGGTGAACTGCGGCTTCGCCCAGACGGTGTCGGCCTGCCGCGTCGCCTTCAAGCTCCTCATCCACCCCGAGCGCCCGGTCGACGGCGGCACGTTCCGCACGCTCGACGTCAAGGCGCTGCCCGGCTCGATGTTCGCGGCCGAGGAGCCGGCCGCCTGCCAGTGGTACTTCACGCCGCTCGGGCTTCTCATTGACCTGATCGTGAAGGCGCTTGCGCCGGCCCTCCCCCGTGAGGTGGCAGGCGCGCACTACGGCGACTCGATGGTCGCGTACCTCGCCGGGAACGACCCGCGCCGCGGCAACGTACCGTTCCTCTACGTCGCCCCGCACCCGGGCGGCTGGGGTGCTTTCGAGGGCGGTGACGGGGAGGACGGCCTCATCAACAACGTAAATGGGGCCTTCAAGGACTTCCCGATCGAGGTCTTCGAGAACAAGTACCCGGCCCTCATCCGCGCGTACGGCTTCCGGCCTGACACCGGCGGCCCAGGCCGTCACCGCGGCGGCTGCGGGATCTACCGCTCGCACGAGCTCGAGGCGGCAACGCTTCTCTACCTCTGGTTCGAGCGCTCGGTGACGCCCGCGTGGGGGCTCTTCGGCGGCCTGGACGCCGTCGGGCCCGACTGCGTCGTCAATCCGGGCCGCGACGACGAGCGACACATGCTGAAGGTGAACGCCCTTTCTCTCCGAGCCGGTGACGTTGTCGAGCTCCGCACAGGCGGGGGCGGCGGCTTCGGGGAGCCGCTCGACCGCGACCCCGCGTGCGTACTGCGCGACGTCGTCGACGGATACGTCACCCGCGAGGCAGCCGAGCGGGAGTACGGCGTCGTCCTCACGAAGGCGCTCGAGGTCGACGAGGAGGCGACACGCCGGGCGCGCGAGCATTGAAATGCGGGTTTCGAAGCTCGTTAACGAGTAGAGACTCGTCCACT
>WUUC01019016.1_pt1 | contig 10600 bp, 7 predicted proteins | sample 6278441 | NCBI WGS metagenome assembly WUUC01 (sample SAMN13675441, study PRJNA597444) | soil metagenome | isolation source: soil | place: USA: Washington | collected 2017-10 | reverse complement strand
GTCCTTCGTCCCTGGTCCGTCCTTGGTCCTTCGTCCCTGGTCGTTACTGGTCCTTACGGCCCATTGACGAAGGCCAGCCAGCAACAAGGACCAGAGGCGCCGAAGGACCAGGGACTGCCCAGGACCAGGGACCGCCTAAGGACCAAGGACGGCCCAAGGACCAGGGACTACGGACGATGGATGATCACTCAACCCGGTCCAGCGACGCCGCCACGCGATTGCGATCTTCCGCGACCACGCGCACCGAGGCGGTCCACCGCCGGAAACCCTCCAGCTCGAGGCGAATCGCGTGCTCGCCGGCGGACACGTCGGTGAGCGTCAGCGGCGTCGTGCCCACCGAGCGGCCGTCGAGAAATACCCGCGCGCCGCTCGGGCGGGACTCCACGATCAGCGCGCCAACGTAGCCCCGGCCCGCGGTCGTTGGCGTTGACCCGGACACCGCGGCGGTTGGACGGGCCGTCGGCGCGGCGGCGACACGCGGCCGCGCCAGCTCGAACGTCAGCGACAACGACGGCTCGTCCGCAGACAACGTCACTCGGCGTTCCTGAGCCGTGTAACCGTCTCGCATCACACGAATCGTGTGCGCGCCCAGGCCGATGTCGCGCATCGTCGCGGGAGTTTCGCCGGCTTCCTCGCCGTCGACGAACACTCGCGCGCCGGCCGGGGTGGAGCGAACGAGGAGCCTGCCTTCCGGTGTTCGCTCCGCACCAGGGGCGGTTGCGGCCAGGGACGGAGCGCCCGGCGGAGTGGACGCCTGCTGCTGTGCGATTGCGTCGGTTTGCGGCGGCGCGAGCGCCGCCTGAGTGTTCCGGGAGTCGGTGAGAGCGGTTTCGGTGAATTCGCGCGGGGGCGTTCCATTCACCGGCACCGGTGACGTCTCGTCGCCGACAACGACAGCCGGGGCGGCGAGCCGAAACACATTGGTGAATCGGCCCGCGATGAACCCCAAAACCAGCGCCGCCGCCAGTCCCGCGAGGAACAGACCGGCCGCGGACCGGCGCCGCTGCTCCGCCAAACTGGCCCTTCGCTCAGGGCGAACGGCGGGGAGGGGCGCCGCAGGGTCGGCACGCACGCTACTGTTCACTTGTATGCCGGCGTCCGGGGCGACTTCGGCCACCGGAAGACGGGAAGCGGACCCGGCGACTGCCATGTCGAGCGGCACGACGGCCGGCGCGGACTCGACAGCTTCATATCGCGCCGCCTCGGCTGCTCTCAGCGTGAGATCGTCGGGCGATGACACCAGTTCGTCGACGTCGAACCGGTTGGGTTGCGCCTCTTGCTCCGCCTTTAGAAGGACCACGGGTTGTGAGGGTTGGTCCTCCTCGAGGCGGACATCACCTTCGGGGGGTTGGGCGGTCTGAGCGTTGACCGCAGGTTCGGCCGTCGGCAGGCCGGCTGCAGCTTCGATCCGCGGCGCTGTGCTTTGGCGGGGCTGAGCGTCAACATCGCTGACCGCCGCCGCTTCAAGCACGGGCGCGCTCGGCATTGCGAGCGCACGCGTGAGTTCCTCGACAAACGACAGCGCCGTCTCGTGGCGTGCGCTCGGATCTTCAGCCAGCGCCTTCGCGAATACGTGGCGCAGCGTTGCGACGTCTCCATCGGGCACGACCGTTATTGAATCCGCAACGCCAGGACCAGTCGCCGTCAGGCGGCGTCCCCACAGCAACTCGTACACCACCGCCGCAAGGCTGTAGATGTCGGCGCGCCGATCCCACGGCCGGCCGGCGATGATTTCGGGAGCGGTGTAGGGCCGGCGCACAGGGACGCCCAATCCGGCCTCCTCGAGCGCCTGACCGACACCAAGTCCCGTGATTCGCACTTCGTCCGGCGACACGAACACGTCGCGCGGATGCAGCGCCCCGTGGCGGACGTTTACGACATTCGCGAAATCGAGAGCTCCCGCAAGCTGCGTCGCCACACGGACCGCATCGGCGGCGGGGGCCGGTCCGTAGTTGTGGAGGAGCAGCTCGAGCGACTCGGCCGTCACGAATTCGGCGGCAAGATACGGGGACGCCCCGGCCATGCCTGCGTCGATCGGCGCCGCAATGGCCGGATGCGCGAGATCGGCGCGGACGATGCGCTCCAATTCGGCGAGGAGGCGAGCGACGCGGCCGGAGCTCAGATCGAGGCGTATCCACTTGACGGCCACGCCCGCATCGCCCTCCGCCCGACAGGCGCGATACACCGGACCGAGGGCTCCCGCCCCAATCTGGTGCAGCACGCGAAATGAACCGAAGGCGTCTGGAGGCGTGATTCCGCCAGCTTCCGTGTGCAGTGAGGTACTCCTCGAGGAAGGCCCGCTGATGGTAACACATCGCACCTTGCACGCCGCACCCCATCTCTGCGACAGTAGGCGGCGGGTGCCTCTGAACTCAACCGACTCTGTCGGTCAGGGCGCGGCCGGCGAGTTCTCCGTCAGGATCCCGGTTGATGTCCGGCGATTCCCATGGATTCGACGTCTCGCCGCCGACTACGCGTACGATTTTCCGGCGGTCGCGCCGTTTTTTGCCGGCAACCCGACCGACCGGGCGGCCTGGACCGACACCCTGGCGCGCACGCGCGCGCATCGCCGCAACCGGCCCGACATGGCCGCGCTGATCGGGGCGCAGCAGCGCCGGCGCGGCGCTCCGCCCGAAGCGGTTGAGGCGGCCCGCGCGCTCGCCGACGAAGGCACCGTGGCGGTCGTCACCGGTCAGCAGGCGGGGCTGTTCGGCGGCCCGCTCTTCACGCTCCTCAAGGCGCTCACCGCCCTGAAGCTCGCCGGGCGGCTGCGCCGAGATCATGGTGCGCCGGCCGTGGCCGTGTTCTGGATTGACGGTGAGGACCACGACTGGGACGAAGTCCGCGGCTGCACGATCTTCGACGAGCTGCTCGCCACGCACACCGTCGCGCTTCCGCCGCGGCCGCACGGCGCCGAGCCGTCACCAGTGGCGACCGTACGTCTCGACGCGCACGTTCAGACCGCGCTCGACGATCTGCAGCGCCTCCTCCCACCGACGGAATTTCGTGACGAGCTGCTGGCCGATCTGCGCACCGCGTACAGCCCCGGCCGGACGATGGTGGACGCGTTCGGGACGTGGCTCGAACGTGTGCTGGGCGCGCGCGGCCTGGTCGTGTTCGACGCTTCGGATGCTGCCGCGAAGCCGCTCGCGAGCGGGGTGTTCGCGCGCGAGCTGTCGGTGCCGGGGGAAACCGCGAAGCGTGCGGCGGCGGCGGGCGCCGCGCTCGTGTCGCGCGGCTACCACTCGCAGGTTCAGGCGCACGATGCCGGCCTGGCGCTCTTTCACCTGGACGGCGGGCGCCGTGGCATCCGCCATCAGAACGGCCGGTTTCTCATCGGCGAGCAGGCGTGCGGCGCGGAGGCGTTGCTGCAGGAAGTCTCCGAACACCCGGCGCACTTCAGCCCCAACGTGCTCCTGCGGCCGATCGTGCAGGACACCCTGTTTCCGACCGTCGGCTACGTCGCCGGGCCCAACGAGCTCGCCTACCTCGGTCAGCTCCGCGGCGTGTACGAACATTTCGGCGTGCCCATGCCAATCATGTTTCCACGCGCCTCGGCGACGCTCCTCGATTCGCCCGCGACGCGTTTCCTCAACAAGTACCAGGTGCCGCTCGAGAGTCTGCAGCCGCCGGACGAAGCCGCGCTCAACGAGCTGCTGAAGGGCCAGATGCCGGCCGTCATCGAGCAATCGGTCGCCGACGCGGAGACAACGATCGAGCGTTCGATGACACGCGTGGCCGAAGCGATGCCCGTGCTCGACCCGACCCTCGAAGGCGCCGCGCGATCCACCCTCGGACGAATGCAGCACGATCTACAGACCCTGCGAAGTAAAATTGTGCAGGCCGCGAAACGTCGTGACGAAACGCTTCGGCGGCAGTACAATCGAACTCGCGCCCTTGCCTTCCCGAACGGCCACCCCCAGGAACGCGCCATCGGGTTCATCTGGTTTTTGAACCGGTACGGCCCGGCGCTCGTCGATCGGCTGGACGACGAGTTGTCGCTTGACGTGGGGCACCACTGGATTGTCACGATTTAAAGCGGATCCCGCTTTCCTGAAAATTCGGATTGCCGCAGTCTGGCGGCGCAAGTGGGTGCGGGTGGGCGCGGCGCTCGTCGTCGTGCCGGCGCTCGTGCTCTGCTTCGCTGCCGGCTATTCCTACGTGTCGTTCGCGCGGATGATCGACGCGCGCCTCAACGGAGAGCGCGAGCGGGTGCTGCCGCGCGTGTTCGCGCGTCCGCTGGAGCTGCGGCGCGGCCAGTCTCTCACCGACAAGCAGCTGGTCGATCGGCTGAACGATCTCGGCTACACAGAGCGAGAGAGTCCCGAGAAACCGGGCGAGTTCACCGTCGGCGACGGCGTCGTCGAGATCGTGCCGCGATCGGCCTCGTTCAAGGGCCAGCACGTGCGTGCCGTCTTCCGCCCGCCGACACCCCAGGCGCGCAAGGGCGCGAAGCGCACGCCGCCGCGCGCCGACCGGGTGCAGCGGCTCCAGATCGGGTCGAAGGCCTCCGATCGCCTCACACTCGACGCGCCGCTGCTCACCTCGCTGATCAGCGGCGAGCGCGAGAAGCGCCGGCCGGTGGCGCTCGCGGCGATACCGCCGCACGTCGTCCAGGCGGTGCTCGCCACCGAAGATCGGCGCTTTTACGACCACCCCGGAATCGATCCGATTGGAATGGCGCGGGCGCTGGTCACGAACCTGACCGGCAAGCGGCCGTATCTCGAGGGCGCCAGCACGATCACGCAGCAGCTGGCGCGCAACTTCTTCCTCGTGGACGCGCTCGCGATCGAGCAGGCGACGGGGCGGCGCTCGCTGCTCCGGAAGATTCGCGAACAGTTCATGTCGCTGGTGCTCGAGCGGCGCGCGTCGAAAGACGAGATCCTCGAGCTGTATCTGAACGATGTGTATCTCGGCCAGCGAGGATCGTTCGCGGTCCACGGCGTCGCCCAGGCGGCGCGCCTGTTCTTCGGCAAAGACGTGACGAACCTCACGCTCGCCGAGGCGGCGCTGATTGCCGGAATCATCCAGGCGCCTGCCTCGCGCAACCCGTTCGTCCATCCGGAGCGCGCGATGGAGCGGCGCAACGTCGTCCTCAATGCGATGGCGGATGCCGGGTTCATCACGGCCGACGTGGCGGAGCGCACGGCGAAATCGCCCATGCAGGTGGTGCAGCGGGCGCTGGAAGCCGAGGCGCCCTACTTCGTCGACTACGTCGGACAGACGATCGCGCAGGAATACCCGGGCCTCACGACCACGACGAACCAGGCGGTGGACGTTTACACCACGCTGGACCTTCACATGCAGCGGCTCGCTCAGGACGCCGTCCGCAACGGTCTGACGCGCGTCGACGAGCTGCTCTCGCGCCGCAAGCGCAAGGGACGGGCGGAAGCGGCGCTCATCGCCGTCGATCCGCGCACCGGCGAGATTCTCTCCCTCGTCGGCGGCCGCTCCTACAACCAGTCGCAGTACAACCGCGCCATCGTCGCGCGGCGCCAGCCTGGATCGGTGTTCAAGCCTTTCGTGTTCCTCGCCGCGTTCGAGCAGGGCGCGCTGTCGGCCGACCCCGGGATCACGCCGGCCGCACTCGTCCAGGACGAGCCGACCACGTGGGAAGTCGGCGACAAGTTGTGGAGCCCGGAGAACTACGAACGCGAGTACGACGGCGCGATTACCTTCCGCCGCGCGCTCGCCCTGTCGCGGAACATCGCGACAATCAAGGTAGCCGAGCGCGCCGGATACGAGCACGTGGCCGAAGTCTGGAAGCGGCTCGGCGTCGGCAGCACGCCGAAGGCGTATCCCTCGATCGCGCTCGGCGTCTTCGAAGCGACGCCGCTCGAAATCGCGACGGCTTACACCGTGTTCCCGAACCTCGGCACCGTGCGGCCGCTGCGGCACATCGCGAGGATTCTGAGCGGCGACAAGAACGTGACCAGGCGCGCCAAATCGGCGCCGAAGTCGATCGCGCAGCCCGACGCCACCTTCCTCGTCACCAACATGATGCGCAGCGTGATCAACGAGGGGACGGGCGCCGGCGCGCGCTCGGCCGGCTTCTCGCTCGATGCCGCCGGAAAGACCGGCACGACCAACGATCTTCGCGACGCCTGGTTCGTCGGCTTCACGCCCGAGCTCCTCACGGTCGTGTGGGTCGGCTTCGACGACAACCAGCCGCTCGGCCTCTCCGGATCGCAGGCCGCCCTCCCGATCTGGACCGAGTTCATGACACGCGCCCTTGCAGGCCGCGCCAACGTCCAGTTCGAGGCCCCCGACGGAATCAGCTACGTAGATATCGACCCGGACACCGGAAAGCTCGCGCTGCCCACCTGCCCGCGATCGATGACCGAGGCCTTCGTCGCCGGCACCGAACCGCTCGAGACGTGCGAGCTGCACCGGTTCTAGGGCGGGAAGGCGGGAACTCTCCCCATCCTGCCCCCCACCGATCCTGCCCCTCCCGCCCATCCTGCCCGTCCCGCCCAATCTATAATCGCTAGTACATGAACCAGGAAGTCTTCGCCGCTGTTACCGACGCGCTCGATCGCGGAGAGCCGGCCGCGCTCGTCACCATCGTGTCGACTCTCGGCTCCACGCCGCAGCGGGTTGGCGCCAAGATGCTCGTTTTCGGAGACGGCCGCATCGTCGGCACGATTGGCGGCGGCTGTTACGAGAACGACGCCTTCTGGAAAGCGCGCGAGGCGATTACGCATCGACGGCCGCAGCTGGTCCATTACGAGCTGTCGGACGACTTCGCACAGGAAACGGGATTGATTTGCGGCGGACAGATGGACGTGTATATCGAGCCGATCGAGCCGTCGCCCGAGCTCTACATCGTCGGCGCAGGACACGTCGGCTTCCACCTGGCGAAGCTCGCCAATGATGTCGGCTTCCGCGTGCACGTTGTCGACGATCGCGAGAAGTTCGCGAACCGCGAACGATTTCCGCACGCCGCCGAAGTGCTGGCCGAAGACATTCCATCGTGGCTCGCTCGAACACGCCTGCCGCCGCACGCTTATGTCGTGATCGTGACGCGCGGTCACACCAACGATCTCGAGGCGCTCCGCGCGCTCGCGCCGCGGGACCTGCGGTACCTCGGCCTCATCGGCAGCCGCGCGAAGGTCGCCCGCATCTACGACGCGCTCACGGCGGACCAGATGCCGGCCGACGTCCTGAAACAAGTGCACGCGCCAATCGGTCTCGACATCGGCGCCGTCACGCCGCAGGAGATCGCCGTGAGCATCCTCGCCGAGCTCATCGCCGTGAAGCATGGAAAGGTCAAGAGCCGCAACGCGGCTGAACTTTCGATGCAGTGGAATAATTTGAAGACGTAGTGTCGCTGATCGTTCGCGGCGGGACCGTGGTGACCATGAACGATCGCTTCGATGTCCTCGACGCGGACGTTTCCATCATCGACGGCCGCATCGCGGCGATCGGACAGAACCTTCCCGGTCCGCACGATCAGACGATCGATGCCGCGGGCGGCTGGGTGCTACCCGGCTTCATCCAGACGCACATCCATCTCTGTCAGACGCTGTTCCGCGGGTACGCGGACGATCTGCCGCTCATGGCATGGCTGCGTCAGCGGGTCTGGCCGATGGAGGCGGCGCACACGCCCTCCACCCTCCGCGCATCTGCACGTCTTGCGGCGCTCGAGCTGCTCTCCTCCGGCACCACCGCGGTCCTCACGATGGAAACGGTGCACGATACCGACGCGGTCTTCGACGCCGTGGCCGGCACAGGCCTGCGCGCGACGATCGGCAAGTGCATGATGGACTCCGACGAGAGCGCGCCGGCGCGGCTCCGTGAGTCGACGCAGGCCTCGCTGGACGAGAGTCTCGCGATGCGGCGTCACTGGGACGGAGCGGCCGGCGGACGCCTCCGCGTCGCGTTCGCACCTCGCTTTGCGGTGTCCTGCTCCCGCGAGCTGCTCGAAGCGGTCGCCTCCCTGTCCGAACAGCACGGTGCACTCGTGCATACGCACGCCTCCGAATCGCGCGACGAGCAGGCGATCGTGCGGCAGCTCACCGGCGGTCAGACGAACGTCGAATACCTGGACACGGTTCGTCTCACGTCTCCGCGGCTCTGCACGGCGCACTGCGTGTGGGTGGACGAGCGCGAGCAGCAGCTGCTCTCCGATCACGACGTGAAGGTCCTCCACTGCCCGGGCTCCAACCTGAAGCTCGGCTCCGGCATTGCGCCGATCGTGGAGTTGCGGGGGCGCGGCGTAACGGTCTCGCTCGGCGCCGACGGCGCCGCGTGCAACAACCGCCTCGACATGTTCGACGAGATGCGGCTCGCGGCCGTGCTGCAGGCCGTGCGGCGCGAGCCCGGAGCGCTTCCGGCTCGCGACGTCGTGTGGATGGCAACGCGTGGGGGCGCCCGAACGCTCGGGCTCGAGCGTGAGATAGGCACGCTGGAACTCGGCAAGCGCGCCGACGTCATTGTAGTCGATCGCAATCGGCCCCATGTGGCGACCGGACCCGACGTGTATTCGACGCTGGTGTATGCCGCTCGGGGGACGGACGTGCGTACGACGATCGTGGACGGTGACGTGCTCGTCCTCAACGGGGAGCCCGTCCGGCTGGACCGTTCCGAGATCCTGGCCGCCGCGCGCGCGGCGGCGGGCGAGCTGGCGGGCCGCGTGTAACACGCTGTTGTATAATGCCTTTAGCAGTCTCTGCCACCGAGTGCTAATGGAACCCAACGAACGGTCCCGGCGCGTGCTGGCCGCGCTCGTCCGCGAGTACATCGCGACGGGCGAGCCGGTGCCCTCATCCGTGCTCGCCCAGGCGGGCGGCCTCGGCGTCTCCTCGGCCACGGTTCGCAGCATCGTCGCCAAGCTCGAGGAGGAAGGGTTCGTTCAGCAGCCGCACACCTCGGCCGGACGGATTCCGACCGATCGGGGCTACCGCTTTTATGTCGACCTGCTGCTCGAGTCCAAACGCTCGAACCGCACGGCGGACGCTGTCGAAGCCAGGCTGAGGCGCGACGGCGCCGCCCCGCTCGTCGATTCCCTGCTGTCCCAGGCATCGCATGTCGTGTCGCAGGCGTCGCGGCACGTGGCGTTTGCGTTGCCCTCGGCGCACGGATCGGCTGTCTTCGATCGCGTCGAGTTCATTCCTCTCACGGCGGCGCGCATCCTCGTGATCATCGTCGCCGGCGGCGGTCACGTCGTGCAGAAGGTGATCGACATCGTCGAACCGCTGGACGCCGATGCGCTCCGTCACGCAGCCAACTACCTCAACTCCGAATTTGCCGGGCTGCCGCTATCGCGCGCGCGCGAGGCGGTGCTCGAGCGTATGAAGGAAGAGCGGCTGCTGTATGACGAGTTGATGTCGCGTGCCCTTCGCCTCGCTTCGTCGAGCTTCGCCGATCTACCGCAGGAACGCACCGTGTTCGTGGAAGGCGCGGCATCGCTGCTCGGCGACAACCAGGGCATCGCCATGGGCACGCTCCATACGCTCTTGCAGATGATCGAGGAGAAGCAGCGGCTCGTCCGGCTGCTGAACGAGTACATCGACGGACCCGGCCTGACGGTCGTCATCGGCGCGGAACACGCGGATCCGAGCCTTCGTCCCTTCAGCCTAATCGCCTCGACGTACGAAGACGGATCGGGCATCGGGACGATCGGCGTGATCGGACCGACGCGGATGCGCTACTCCCGCGCAATCGCGGTCGTGGACGCGACGGCGAAGGCGATTGCCCGTGTGCTGCGGCGTCCCCATTAGAAAACACCCATGATTGACGAGGACTTCACCAAGCCGGCCGAGGCCGAGGCCACGGCAACGGATCCACCGGAGGCTCCAGAGGTCGCGCCCGAGATCTCGACCATCGCCCGGGAACGCGACGATTACTACGATCGGCTGCTGCGCAAGACCGCGGAGTTCGACAACTACCGGCGGCGCATCGAGCGCGAGCGGCGCGAGCAGGCCGACCAGGCGGTCGTGGATCTCCTCCTCGAACTGCTGCTCGTGGTGGACGATTTCGATCGGGCTCTCACCGTGGAGGCAGGCGAAGGCGCCGCGGCGTATCGGAAGGGCGTCGAGCTGATTCATTCGAAGCTGAACGACGTGCTCCGCAGGTACGGCGTGCGGCCCATCGACGCGCTCGGGGCCGATTTCGATCCGAATGTCCACCAGGCGGTGCTGCATGAAGAGAGTCCCGAACACCGCGAAGGCGAAGTGATTGGCGAGCTGAGGCGCGGCTACACGATCGGCGATCGGCTGCTGCGTCCGGCGATGGTGAAGGTGGCGAAGGCGTGAGCAAGCGCGACTACTACGAAATACTCGGCGTGGCGAAAGGCGCGAGCGACGGCGAGCTGAAGAGCGCGTACCGCAAGCTCGCGATGAAGCACCACCCGGATCGGAACCCGGGCGACAAGTCAGCCGAAGAGAAATTCAAGCTCGCGGCGGAGGCCTACGCCGTCCTCGCCGATCCGCAGAAGCGCGCAGCCTACGATCGGTTCGGCCACGCGGGCGTGGGATCGTCGGGCGGCGCCGGTTTCGATCCGTCGGTCTTCAGCGAGTTCGGCGACTTCGCCGACATTCTCGGCAGCATGTTCGGGTTCGGCGATATCTTCGGCGCCGGCCGCCGCCGGGGCGGCCCC
>WUUC01000898.1_pt1 | contig 10602 bp, 7 predicted proteins | sample 6278441 | NCBI WGS metagenome assembly WUUC01 (sample SAMN13675441, study PRJNA597444) | soil metagenome | isolation source: soil | place: USA: Washington | collected 2017-10 | reverse complement strand
GCGCAAAAGCGCCCCGTAGGGGTGCAAGTACGATAAACGACACCGGCGGTCGCTGCGTGTGCAGACCCGCAAAACGAGGCGGCGCCAAGGGGCAGCGCGGCGGGGGCGCCGAGCGCGTTCGCCTCAGCCGCGGGCCGCCAGCACCTGAGCCATGGCGCTGCGCGAGCGCCGGCGCAAACAGGCCTGGATGTAGGCCTCGACCGCCGCATGCTGCTCCTCGGAGAGCGACGTGAACTGGACACCGAACACGTGGTCCCCAGTGGTCTTGCTGTAGTGGCGAATCACACCCGTGGTCTTGAAGGGCTTCGTGCGCCCCAGCGTCACGATCAGCTCGACGGCGCTGTCGATGTCGCACCCCTCGAAGTCATGCGAGACATGGATGCCGAGACCGCCGATGCTGATGTCCCGTGCCTTGAGCACGTCCAGAAAACCCTGGCCCATGATGTCGACTCGAACGGGCGCCGACGGGTCCGCCTGGACACGCAGCTGCTTGCGGGCTTCTCTACCTGCCACCATGGTTAGTATAGCTTAACGGTGGCGAGCGCGCGACATGGAGGCCCATAAACTTTGGGGTGAGCGCTGCAGCATCACTTCGGCTCGGTGCTGCATTCGTTGGCTGGCTTCCTCTGTTCCAGCATGCAACTAGTGTTGCGTCCCAGAAGTAACGAACGGGCCTTTCGGGTACTCTGGACGCAACACTTCCTCTACATTTTCGGTACTGCGCAACAGCCGTGCGCCCCCGACGCCAGCGGACGCACAGCGGACGCGAGCGCGGCCAGCACGGCTGGCCTTTCCACGCATGCATGCTCGGTTCCCCCAGCGAACGAGCTGAATCTCGCCCGTAGGCAATGGCCCAGTGCGGGGCCTTTTAGCCACGACGGACCGGGGCGCGAAGCGACGGCGACGTCGCCATTTCGTAACGCTCAGGTTAGACCGGCCGTGCCACGGCGAGCCATGCTGGCGTTGACCCCAGCGCATCCGCCTTCCTCCCTCCTCGTCCATGGACGGGAGCAGAAGCATCGCCCGAAGCTCTCGACAATGCGCTGACCGAGGCGCAAAGGTCAGACGCGGTGGGGCGCAGCGACGCGATCGCCCCAACAGGTTCTCGCGCGCGCCCGATGCGTTCTCGAGCCGAGCGAATTGCGACCGATTCACGCGACATGGCCCGCATCGGGCCGTCGCTGTACTACGAGGCGCGAGAAGCTGAGGCTTGTTACCGAACTGCGGCAAACGCAGCGGCGTTGGGTCGCGGTGCTCGAGCGATGATGGCGCCGGGGGCGCTGCATCGAGCATCGGGCCGCTCGAGATCCGCACTGCCCGGAGGGATGTCTGCGTGAGCAAACGAGAGAAAGTCATCATCGTCGGGGCCGGGGTCGCCGGCCTCACGGCGGCGCACGAGCTCATCGAAAGGGACTTTGACGTCGTCGTGTACGAACGCAGACATGCGTTTGGCGGCAAGGCCTCGAGTGTGCGGGTGCCCCTGCCGCTCGGGCGCGGCAGCGGGGACTGCCCGGGCGAGCACGGCTTTCGGTTTTTCCCTGGGTGGTACCGCCACCTGCCACACACCCTGGGGCGTATCCCATTTCGCGACCCACGCGAGTGGACCCAGGGGACCACGGTGCTCGACAACCTGGTGCCCACGGAGCGCAATCTGCTGGTGCAGTACGGGCGAGAGCCGCTGCCCATCGCCTTTCATGCGCCGAGGAACGCGGACCACGCGAAGGCCAGTGTCGAGTTCATCACCAACCTGCAGCGTTTCGGCCTGTCCGCCGGGGACGCTTTGTTTTTCTCGAGTAAGCTGGCCGAGTTCGCCGCGACCCCGGATGAGGTGCGCAAGGCGCGTTACGATGCCATCAGCTGGTGGGATTTCATCGAAGCAGACCGGCGCAGCCCTGCCTTTCGTGCGCTCGGGGTGGCCATCACCCGCACGTTGGTTGCCGCCAAGGCGGATGAGGCGAGCGCGTACACCATCGCCAGCATGGCCGTGCGCACGTTGTTCGATTCCTTTCTGACGCCGGACCGCGTGTTGAATGGCCCCACGAATGAAGCCTGGATCGATCCCTGGGTGTCGTACCTCGAGGGGCGCGGTGTCGAATTCCGGCTGGGGCACGAGCTCGAGGCCATCCGCTGCGACGGAACCGCGCCGCGCATCCGGCAGCTGACCTTCCGCCGCAGCGCCGCAAGGCTCATGCAGCGCCTGCATGCCGCGGCCGAGCACGCCCAGGACCACGGCGCGCTGCGCGGCATCATGTCCGAAGCGGACGAGGCGCGCGCCCAGGCTGGGGCAGAGCCGCTCGGTTGGTCAGCGTGCGCGGAGGACACGGACCTGGAGCGGGCGCGGGATGGGGTGCTCGCGGTGTTATTGCCCGAGCATGAACAGCCCGTCTGCGACGACGCGGACCACTACATTCTGTCGCTGCCGGTCGAGCAGATGGCACATTACATCAACCGCTCGACGATGCTGCGCTGGCACGCACCGACGCTGGTCGACATCATCGAGCTCAGCGCGTCCGTCGATTGGATGGTGGGCATCCAGTTCTTCTTGCGCCGGCCGCTCGAGCTTCCGCGTGGCCACATCGTGTGTGCCGACTCCGAGTGGGCCCTGACGGCGCTCGAGCAGACGCAGTTCTGGCGGCACGTGCGGCTGCCAGAAGAGGTCCGGTCGATCCTGTCGGTGGACATCAGCGCCTGGGACAGAAAGGGCCGCTTCACCCAGAAGGAGGCTTACCGCTGCACCCGGGACGAGGTGGCCCGAGAGGTTTGGGACCAGCTCCGGGACTCCCTGAACACGCGCGGGCGCCAAGATGTGCTGCGCGAGGACATGCTCCTCAATGGCAAGCTCGAGCACAGCTACTACCTGGACGACAACCTGGTCGAACGTTACGATCGAACCAAGCAGGCAGCCTATCTGCGCGACCTCGATCGGGACGTCGACGCGCTGCGTTCACTGCTCGGGGAGGTGCGACACGAGCCGAGAATGGGTCCGGCTCACGAAGGGCATCTGCCATTTGTGGCTGGCGAACGTCTACAGATCAACACCGAGCCGTTGCTGATCAACCGCCCCGGGACCTTGAAGCTGAGGCCCGAGGCACGCACCCCGCTCGGTAACCTGTATCTCGCGGCAGACTACGTGAAGACCGAAACGAACCTGGCGTGTATGGAGGGAGCGAACGAAGCCGCACGCCACGCGGTCAACGCGATCCTCGAGGCCTCAGGCAGCCGGCACCCCCGCTGTCAGACCTGGCGCTTCGGGGCGCTCGAAGCGCTCGGTCCATTCGCCGCCGTGCTCGGTCTGCTCGACCGCTCGCCGCTCGGGCGCGCCTCGACCGATACGTTCGCGGGCGTCGCTCAGGCTTTAGGGGGCCTCGCGTCGCGAGCCACGAGAAGCATGCATCAATTCTGGAAATGAGGAACTCGATGGAACCACAATCAGATGCCAGAGGTAGCTCGCGTTCGAGGCTCCGCTCGCCCGTGGGTGGTGAGCGTGAGTCGGGGTCGCTTTCGCTGGCCAGCCCCCGCACCGCCGAACCCCTGCGGCTCATCCCCTTTCAACCCGTGTTCTCCATCCTGTGTCAGGGGAGCGACCTCGAATGCGGGTTGCCGTTGCGAGTACCCGGCGGCAGGCGCTTGCATCTCAGCTACGCTGGGGGTCGTGTGCTCGCGAAGGAGGCGGGGCCGCTGCCCAAGCTAAACGGTCGCGTGCTCAGCGGCTGCGACTGGCTCCTGCTCCGCGAGGACGGCGTGCTGGTCTTTGATGGCCGGCTGACCCTGGGCAGCGGGCACGACCTGGCCGACATGGATTTCGACGGGCGGGCCTCCCGCGCGGCGCGGCTCGGTGACTCGCTCGACGTCTTTTTGGTCAGCGCCACAGTGAGCGGCATGGTGGACCTCGACCCCGCACGCCAGCGCGGCGCCGCGTCGCGATTGCCGCCCGCAGGGTGGGAGGGGCTGACGACCAGCGTGCGCGTGGTGTTGCCGATGCGCTTCGGTGCCTCCGGCACGCGGGTGAGCTGGGCCAAGCCCCGCTTTCGAACCCTCGCCGAGAACTTCCCGACCTATGGCTTGCTCGTCCAGAATCAGTTCCTCGCGATCGGAGAGGTCACCTTCACGGCCGGGCTGGTCAGCGCGGTGACCCTGGACGTCGGTTTGCTCGGAGGGCGAGATGAATGATCCGCGTCGCCACCGGCGCGAGCTGCTCGACGGCGCCCTCCACTACCTGTTTTCGGCCGACATCGAGCTCTCGATCGACACGGAGCAGCTCGGGATCACGCCGGAAGGGCTGCGCGCCATCGTGTCCTGCGTGCCCAACACCTCGCGCGTGTACAACGTGTTGCGCAGCCGTTCGCTCGGCGCCGGAGACTACCCTGCGGTCAGCGGCCGGCTGCGCGCCGGCGAAGATCGAGCCCTGCTGCGCGAGGACGACGTCGCGCTCGCCGACGTGCGTGCCGTGATCGAAACGGACGACGGGGCAACCATCGAGGCCCACTACCTGGGGTTAGCGACGCTCGGCATGGGCGCCTTTCGTGCGCTCGCCGGTGGCAGGGATAACTTCGGGACCCCAGCAGAGCCCGTGGAGCTGCCGATCGTCATCACCCCGCGTTTCTCGACCAGCGACCCCCGCTATAGCTGGCTCGCGAGCATGCAGTGTGTGGGTTTCGGGCGGGTGCGAGCGGCGGACGGCGCGTTCCGCCAGGTGAGTTATGACGTCTACGCAATGATGTGAGGTGGCCATTGTATCGAGGTTGCCGTGACAGGTTCTTTGATCGCCGGATGGAGTACGCCTGCTCCTTCGACACACTTCTGCGTTTTGAGGGCGTCGCACCCGATGCAGAGGGTTATTCGTTGTTGTTCCGGGGAGCGAAACCACACGCTCTGGGTTCGTTTTTTCACGTAGCTGATGCGGCGAGCGTGCTAGGCGCCGACGGCCGCAGCCACGACTGCCCCTCGGGTCGAATCGTCAGTGTAGAGGAACAGGCGAGCTTCGACGTCGGGGCCCGCGATGGCTCCGTGTCGGGGCGGCTCACTTTCGAGACGGACGACGCCGCCGTCATCGACACGACGTACAGCGGGGTGCTGCGGCTCGCGCGCAGCCCACGCGAGCTGCTCGAGGCCGGCGCCGAGCTGCGCGGCCTGACGTGGCTCACACTGACGTTCTGTGCGAGCCACAGCCGCTACCAGTGGCTGAACGAACACGCCTGCGTGGCGAACGGCCGCTGGCAAGGGCACAGCTCCAGCGGCCACGAAAGGGGAACCATCGTGGCGTCGGAGGTCGATGTCTACTCCGCACGTTAGGCAAGGCCCAGAGCCTCTTCGGCGCAAACGGTTACGGCCGATGCCACGGCGCGGGCCGCGTCAGGCGTTCGGCGTCAAATCGAGCACACCCGCCAGAGCCCGCGCCCGCGTGGCGTCCTGTATTCCGAGCGAGCCAAAACCCTGCGCTGCCCGCTCGAGCGCCTCCACATCCGTGCCGCCAGGCGCATGCACCGCCAGCGTATGGGCGAGCAGGCTCTCGTCATACGAAAGGCCGAGGGCCTGGGCGCGTGCGTGGCCACGTTTCCAGGTCGCCACGGCCGCCTTTCGATCCCCAGAGAGCCATAACCAGCTTCCACGGTGCAAACAGAGCCGCGGTACCGCGATGGGGAAGATGCGTGCCGCGGCCCGCAGAGCGACAAAGCTCTGTTCGGCGGCCTCGCGGGTGCCGAACCCCAGAGCCCAGGCACCCAGGCGCACGTGCGCCAGGTGCGCATGAGCCTCGAGGCAGTAGACATGCACCGCCTTGGACTCGCTCGCGAGCTGCTCCGCGCGCGCCGCCAGGGCCACGGCGTCCGTGTAGCGGCCCTCCGCCGCCAGATACGCGGCGCGCAGGGCCAGGGCTCGAATCTGTTCGGGGCGCTCCTGGCCGGCGGCGCTGGCCTCGACCTCGGGCAGAAGCTCGAGCAGCTCGCCCTGCTGTCCGAGCGCTGCGTGAAGCTCGGCTCGGCGCAGCAAGCCCCAGCTGACCACCTGCGCGTCTCCGCGCCGGCTCGCAGAACGATGCATCGCGCTGCACCAGGCGAGCGACTCGTCGAAGTTTCGCCCCCACGCCAGGTTGGAGCGCACGCCGGCGCCATCTTCCCAGCGCCGAACGTATCCGAGCTCGAGGGTCAACACCAGCGCGCGCTCGACGGCCGTGATGGCCTTCTGCCAGTTGCCGCGGCCGCCCTCATAATGGGCGAGCAGCAGACGCAAATGCGACTCTACCTCGGGATGGTACGCGCGTTCGAGCACACGCTCGGCGAGCTCGAAGTAACGAGCGGCAACCCGCGGCAACGGCACGATGCCGGCCACGGCAGCCGCGTTGGTGTAAGCCGTCGCCAGGCTCGGAGTCACCGGCCCGCGCTCGACCAGGTTCAGCATGGTCAGGTTGGCCAGGAACATCGGCCCGTATTCGCCCCGGTAGTAGCAGGTCTGCATCAACCGGTCGTAGGCCTTGGCCGTGTCGAGCAACGCGCGCGCGCCCTGGTCCGGCCTCGACAGCCAGCGTGCGGGCAGCGCGCGGTGGGCAGACTGAGTGATCAGCCCCTTGACGATGGCCAGCGCCATCCGGCTCGGCTCCCTGGGGATGGGACGGCCGTATAACTCGACCGCGGCCAGCAGCTCGCGTTTGCTGCCCGCCAGATCGCCGATCGACTGCAGCGCGTCCCCCATGCGGCGGTGCCAGTAGGCGCGCCGCGAGGTCGTGACCTGCTCGGGTGCGCTCGAGCTCGACACGAGCGCAGCGCGGAAGAAACGAGCCGCCTCGGCCCCGGCCGATTTGTCGAGGGCGTGTTCACCTGCGGCCTCCAGGCACTCGATCGCCGTCGCCGTATCGCCGCTCTCGCGGTGGTGGTGGGCGAGCTCACCAAACCGATCCCGCTGCCCCGTAGCGACCTGCTCGAGCGAGATCGCGCGGGCGGCCCGAGCATGCAGCACGCGCAGCAGCGGAAGCTCGATGCGCCCGTACGCGGCCTCACGCAGCTTGTCGTGCACGAAACGCACGCCGCCGTCCATGAGGCGCTCCACGAGCTGGCCGCGTACCATGTCGTCGACCCAGAGCTCGGCCTCTTCGACGGGGGCGGAGCACAGCGCAGCCAGAACCGGTACCGAGAAGCTCCGGCCCAGCACGGCCCCCGCCTCGACGGCGCGCTGCGTGGAATGGCCGAGCAGGTCGAGGCGCCGCTCGAGCAACTCGAGCAACGAACGGGGCAGCGGCAGAGCGAGATCAGAGCTCGAGCCAACCGGCAGCGCCGCGTCCGCGTCGATGGACCAGCCGCGCGCGCCGTAGCGGAGCAGGCCGCGCGCCGCCGCTTCGCGCAGGTACTCCGCGACGAAGAACGGATTGCCTTCGGCCGCGGCGCTGATCGCTCCGACCAATCCGTCCTCGGTACGCCCCGACAATAACTCCGCCGCCAGGCGGCTCACCGCGCGCCGACTCAAGCGCCCCAGGCCGATCGATGTGACGCCCTCCAGCCCCGCTATTTCAGTAAGTTTTGCCGTGGCCTCTTCGACGCGCAGAAAACCCAGGACGAGCAGGCGCTTCTGCCGGATAAACAGCGAGGCCAGATCGGCCAGCACCGACAGCGAGAGGTCGTCCGCCCACTGCAGATCATCGAGCACGAGCAGCAGCGGGGACGTCGTCATCATCAGCTCGAGCAGCTGCCGCATCGCATGCAGCACGCGCTCGCGCTCCGCCTCGGGCGGCAAGCTGGGCGGGGCCTCCTCCGGCGGGCTAGCGGCCGCCGGCCGAGGCAGGTACCGCTCGAGCAGCGCCAGAGCTTGGCACGCGGCGCGTGGCGCCGCGTCGATGGACGCGAGCTCGTCCCGGCGATCCAGCCCCGCCTGGATCAAGCCGGCGAACACCCCGAGCGGGTTTGCTGGCAGATACGGCTCTCGATCGATCGACGTGGCGACCGCGCTGCATTCGCCGGTGACGACATCGAAGCCATCCCTGGCGGCCGCTCTCGCGAGCTCCGACCCGAGAAACGTCTTGCCGATGCCGCTCTCGCCGCTGAGCAGAAAGAGCCCTCCGCGTTCGGCCTCTGCCGCTTCGCGTGCAATCCGGATCTGATGAACGATGGCGTGCCGCCCGACCATGCGTGGCCGGAACAGATAAGGCGTCCAGCGTTGCGACACGCGCCGGGGCCTGCTGCGAGCCAGGATGCGGGAGAGCTGGTCGGCAACGACCTCGGCATCTCCAAGCCGCTCCACGGGCCGCTTCGCGAGCAGCGACCGAATCAGCTCGTCGAGCTGCGGAGGAACGGCTGGCGCAAAAGCAGACGCCGCCGGGGGCGGGGACTTCAGGTGCGCGTTGACGTACTCCGTGACGGTCGCTTCGACGAACGGCGGCCGCCCCGTCAGGCTCTGGAATAGATTGCACCCGAGCGCGTAGAGGTCCGCGCGCGCATCGGGAATTTCGCCGCGAATCCGCTCGGGCGCCGTGTAAGGCAACGTTCCGCGGAAGCTGCCTCCAACCTCCAGGGTCTCCCTGCCGATCGAGCCGCTAGCGCGCGAGAGCAACCCAAAGTCGATGAGCACGGGCTGGCCGTCGGCGCGAACGATGACGTTGTTCGGCGAGAGGTCACCATGCACGATGCCCGACCGATGTAAAAACGAGAGTGGATTACACAGCCGGACGTAGGTATCGAGGACGGCCTCCATCTCCTCGGGGCCAACACCCAGCGGGCTCTCGCCCTTGCTGCGCGGGTTCTTCGAGCGCAACGTTCGACAATAATCCTGCAATGATTGCCCCTGGATCAGCTCCATCGCAAACCATGGGTTATCGTCGATCACCCCGTCCTCGATGATGCCCACGATGCCGGGGTGGCGCTGGCGAGCGAGGAACGCGGCTTCCTGGCGCAACGCGGCCATAGCCAGTGCGTCCGGCACCATCAGCGTCTTGATCGCGACCACCCGCCCCGTGGCCTCGTGCGTGGCGCGATAGACGACCCCCATCGCCCCCTGCCCCAACGTCTCGACCACTCGATACGGGCCGATCTTGCGGTCCGCAGCTAACTCTAACTTGGGCCACGCCGGAGAGACGTACCGCGCCAGCGCACGGATGAGCCGCCCCGACGACGACTCGATGCGATCGTCGATGTCGAGCTCATCCGCCGAGGAGCCCGCCAGGCGCGCCATCGCCATCGCGATCTCCAGGCAGCTGAAACAGCCGTCCAGGTGCTCTTCGAGCCCAGACAGCATGTCCAGAGGTAGCTCCCCACGGACAAAGTGTTCGATTCGAGTCTTACCCAGACACTCCATGGCCTCGGCTCACTCGGATCGCCCCCGCCCCCACGATGAGCGGTACGAGGTTTGTGTGAACGAGTCAACGTGGCAATCGACCGAGAGCGTGGCTCGACCCGCCGGAACGGCCAGTCTCGCAGATTGGCTCTGTTTTCCTCCAGCGTGTTTCGGGCACGCTCGTCGGCTCTTCACCCGCGTGTTCCGTGGGCCGTGCTCGAACCACGTCAGAGCGCGGCACACCGCGCTCCTATCTATCTGAAATTACGCCGTTTGACCGCGCAGACAGCAAATTTTTCGGGCCATACGGTCATGCGAACCACCGTGGATGCAACATCAAGGCCGACGTGCTCTCCAGCACGCGGCTCGAGTACCGGGGCAAGCGGCGTCTTCCGTTCAAAAAACGCTCGGTTTGTGAAGCACCTTCGAGAGTTGCTACCCTGCACCTCGATGACAGCCTCTGCCACGCCCACGTCCGCCATGCCGGTCCCCCTCGTCTCGGTTCGCTGGCTCGCTGCCCACATCGACGACCCGAGCGTGATCCTGCTCGACGCGACCTATCACCCGGCGCCGCCCGCCGAGTGGCAGTCGAGAGCGCCCGTGTACCTGCCGCGCGCCCGAGTGTTCGACTTCGACCAACGCATCTGCGACCCGTCGACCACGCTGCCGCACATGATGCCGAGCCCCGAGCTGTTCGAACGCGAGGTGCGCGCGCTCGGCGTCCGTCGCGACAGTCGCATCGTGGTCTATGATCGCATCGGAACCTTTTCGAGCCCGCGCGCCTGGTGGATGTTTCGAGCGATGGGGCATGACGAGGTTGCGGTCCTCGACGGTGGGCTGCCCGCCTGGCAAGAGGCGGGGTCCAAGGTGTGGCCAGGGCCGGAAACTCCCAAGTCGGCTGGTGATTTCGTGGCGCGCCCACGCCCGAGTCTGTTCTGCGATGCCGAGCACGTCGCCCGCGCGCTACGCAGCCAGGCATTCACGGTCGTCGACGCACGCTCCGAGGGTCGCTTCTTCGGCCGCGAGCCGGAACCTCGAGCAGGGCTGCGCGGTGGCCACATGCCCAACGCGGTCAGCCTGCCGTTCTCGAGCGTGCAGTCCGCGGGCCGCATGCGCCCCGCCAGCGAGCTCGAGGCTTTGTTCAACGCCAAGGTAAACGGCGACCCGGAACTGATCTTCAGCTGCGGCTCCGGCGTGACGGCATGTGTGCTCGCGCTCGGCGCCACCCTCGCCGGGCGTGGCCGCGTGAGCGTGTACGACGGCTCGTGGAGCGAGTGGGGCCAGCCATCGCCGAGGCCCGTCGTCACGATGTGAGCCGAGGCCAGCTCGCCCATCCAGGCAGGCAGG
>WUUC01125083.1_pt1 | contig 10604 bp, 14 predicted proteins | sample 6278441 | NCBI WGS metagenome assembly WUUC01 (sample SAMN13675441, study PRJNA597444) | soil metagenome | isolation source: soil | place: USA: Washington | collected 2017-10 | reverse complement strand
TCTTGAGGTCGCCCACCTTGTTGCCGTACAACCGATCGAACGTGCCGGCGACCTGTAGCTCTGGCACCACCAGCACCCGCTCGATGTGCGCTGGGTTCGTGCGCAGCAGCTCGGGATTCGCCCGCTTGAACCGGTCGTACACGGCGAGGTCGTAATTGTATGGCGCTGGCAGCACGATCGAACCGAGCGGCTCGCCGCGGTCGAGGCGCTCGGTCGCCGAATGCAGGGCGGTGCCGAGGTTCGCACCCTTCCGCGAGCCGGCCGCGTCCTGCGCCTGCTTCACCACGTTCCCGAGCGTTTCCTTGCCCTGGTCGCTCTTCGGGTCAGGCACGGACGCGGCGAGCGCCACCAGGTCATCGCGCAGGGCCATGCCGCGCGCCACCTGTCGCTGATACCACCGGTTCAGCCCGTATTCGTCGGCGAGTGTCTTTTTCAGGGTGCTGACGCGGCGCCACGGGATCGTCTCGCCGGTCGTCGGGTCGGGCAGCAGGTACCGTCGCTTATGATCCTTCGGGACACGGTCCTCGGCGCGTTGCGAACCGGCGGTCGCCGCCGGACTCGCGGGCGGTGCGAACGGGTCTCTTGTCGTTGTCATTCTCGATGCTCCCCTAAAATCCCGACAGTAAATCCTGCCCCGGTGAACGCGGTGAACGCGGCCGCCTCGGCGCTGTGGTCGCCCCGCCGCACGAGCGTAGCCTCATCCTGCGGGGGCGGTGAACAGGAGATGGCGCCGGTACCGTCGAGCCGCTCCAGCCGGAACCAGTCGCGGCCGGCACGCAGGGTCCGCTCGCGCACCGCGTACTCGTGCTGGTCGGCGCCGAGCACCACATCGTCAACGTGCACGTTGAGCCATTTCATCGCGGCGGCCGCCCGGGTGACACAGGCACCGGCAGCACCGGATGCCATAAGCGGCCGCACTTCTCCCGCTCGGTAACGGCGTGCACCCACAGCTGTTTACCGGTCCGGTAGACAAGCATCGTGCCGTACCCGCAATGGGGGCAGGTGCTGTGTCGCGAGTCGGCTTCACGGTCGCGTTCGCGCTGCCGGAAAATCACGATGCCGGCGACAGCGGTCGAGCCGAGCAACCCCAGCCAGGTGAGCGCGGTGACGAGACGGGGCTCGGGCACCGGGCCGAGCAGTACGAGCACGGTGACGATCGCGGCGAACCCGAGCCCGACCAGTGCCACGGCTCGGGGGTTCTCGATCCTCCGGCGTCGCCTCATATCGTGATCACCTCGGGATCCTGGCGCCACGCGCCCATCTGGCGCAGGTGCCGGCCCCACTGGTGATCCTGTAGAAGCACCTGCGCGGCGTTCCCCCGGTGCTGGCCCCGGTACCGGGACGGCCGGCGGTGACGGTGTCGTGGCAACTGGCGGGCCGGCGGCAGCAACCCGGCGATTATCACGAGGAGGATGAGCAGCAGTCTTTCCACGGTCCATGATCCTTTTCTGTGCGCGTCGTACCCGGTCAATGAGCTTGATGACGGTGCCGTTCGGGGTGAGGGCGAGCAGGGCCTGCTCGATGATCGCGGCCTGCTCGCCGTTCACGGTGAGCGTGCTCGTGTCGGTCATGATGATCACAGGCTCTGTGGCATGACGATGTGGGCCCGGACGTCGGACGGGGCGAGCCCCTTGTGCCGCCAGCCTGCGTCGGGGTCGCCGGCAAACTTCGGCGGCACGTACTCCACGAACGCCCCGCAGACCCCGCAGGCGTGCGTTTCGTTCTGCCCGGGGTCGCGCAGCGAGGCGCCCGGGGGGACCTCGCTGTCCCGCTTGGCGGCCGGCTGCTCGGGGTTGCGCAGCCGGTAGAGAATCTGCTCGATCTCGTCGTACACCTGCGCCGCTCGCCGGCTCGCCTCGCGCAGCGCGTTGCGTGCGTTCTCGCTATTCAGTCCACTGAACGCGCCGACGTCGCGACGCAGGTTGCCGAATATGCCGATCAGCTCGCGCAGCCGGTTGATGTCGTCCACTCGCGCCGCTCTCCTCTGCTCAAGGGCACACCAGGCGCAGTGCTCCGCGATGTTCGCGGTCAGGCGCACGCCGTGCATGCAGGTTGGCATACCAAGAACCTAACAGGTTCCTGCCAGGTCACGCAAGGGCGGCGCCTTGACGAAACCTAACAGGTTCCTGATAGGGTTGCGGCATGGCACGAACGGCGAAGTACACAGAGAGCGTCTCGGCGATGGTCGAGGCGGATCACAAGGCGTTCCTGCTCGGCTCCGCCGAGGTCGAAGGGGTGAGCGAGGGCGACGTGCTGCGGTCGCTGCTCGACGCGGCGATCGAACAGCTGCTCGCGACCGGGCAGCTCGACCGCGGGTCGGTCGAGGCACGTATCGACGCCGGCCGCGCGCAGCTCGCGGCACGGCGCAAGGGTGGTGGGTAGGTCATGAGCAGCGTGGCCATCGTGATGGCCGAGGAGCACAACCCGGGCGACGAGCGGCGCGCCTACCGGGACCAGGCCCGTACGGCGGCGCAGCGTCAGTGGGGGGCCGCGTCGTGCATGTTCCTGGCAACCGACTTCACGCACGGGGGGCCGGCGGTGGCCCGGAACCGGGTGCTCCGCCTGCTGCCCGAGCATGTCAGGTGGGTGTTGTTCGCCGACGACGACGACCTGCTCGAACCGCACGCGGTCGCCGCGCTGCTCGCGCACGCCGGGACAACCCGCGCCGACGTGATCTGGCCACGGTTCCGGGTCATCGGCGACGCTGCGGGCTCGCGTCGCCGGTCGCTCGGTGATCTGCTCGCGCTGACCGACCGGGTCGCACAGCACCGAGGGTGCGAGTGCGTGCTCGACAAGGCTGACACCGATTTCGCGGGCGCGTTGCGGGCACAGAATTTCATCCCGGTCACCGCGCTCGTGCGGCGCTCGGCCGGCGACGCGGTCGGCTGGTTCCCGGAAGGCGACGACGCGCCACGGCACCCGGTCGCGCCACACCCTCGGCTCGAAGACTGGGGGCTGTGGCTGCGCCTGCTCGACGCGGGCGCGTCGTTCGCGCACCTGCCCGAGGTGCTCTGGTCGTGGCGGCAGTGGGCGGGCTCGCTCACGGGAAGGATGACCGATGCCGGAACCGTTGAAGGCTAAGAAGCGAGGGCATCACATCTGCCCGAAAAAGGGGTGCCGTACCGAGGTGCCCGACGCACGGTTCGCGTGCATCACGCACTGGTACAAGCTGCCCGACGACGTGCGAGCCGACATCATCGGTTCCGCGCGGTTGACCCTGCTGAATCCTCGACGGCGAAGGGCGATCGAGGCGGCGCGGATCGCGTGGGGGGACTGATGAGTATTCAGGTCGTGTCGTACCTGCGTTGTGACGGCTGCCGGCGAGCCGGCAGCGACGGCTGTAGCAGCCGGCAGGCGGCCCGCGCCGAAGGTAAGCGGCGCGGGTGGAAGCGGGTACCGCGCGGACCGGCCGCGCCGATGGGCGGTCGTGGGGCCGACTACTGCCCGAGCTGCGCACGGAATCGGGGGATTGAGTGAGTGGCGAACCCGAACCGGTCATTCGCGACCTACTGCCGGTGGAGGCGGCCGCGCTGCTCGACAGCGGGATATGGGTCGCCGTCGAAGGTGAGGTGCTGCCCGCCGGCAGCGGCATGCACTACCCGTACTGCAACGACGGGCGGTGCCCGGGGTGCATCCCGCAGGAGATCATCGACGACTACGCGCCGATGGCCGAGCACGTGCAGCGCCTGCTCGCCGAGGGCCTGCGGGACATGCACGAGCGGTACGACCACGTGATGTGGTCATGGCAGGACGATCACCCGGTACAACCCGAACCGGCCCGCGGGCATCACGCGGCGTACATGACGATTGACGAGGCGCGGGCATGGGTTGCGAACGAGGCGAGCGGGTACGACCTTGACCGGTTCGCGTGGATGTACCGGTACCGGCTGACGAGCGACACGCTGCGCTGGTCGGATATTCGGATAACGGGATTGGGGATATCATGAGCGACCAGGAAATTACCGACCGGGACGAGACGCGACGGCTCGCGTATGTGCTGCTCGCCGCGAGTCACGAAGACGTGCGCGACGCCAGGATGCATGAGCTGATCGGCACGCTGGCGCACGCGCTCACCCACCACAGCGGCGTCGAGCGCAGCGCGGTCGGTGGGGTCACCACGCTGAACTACCTGCGGATTATTTTCCGCGACGGCGAGGTGTCACCGCTACAGTCTGACGAGGCGCGCCGCTGGCTGTACGGCCGGATCGACCGCCTCGGCAAGGACATCGAGGCGTTGAAAAAGCCGGACAATGTTGGCGCACCCGGCGGCGAAATTCTGGAAAACCTGCGTCGCGTATTTCTCGGGGCAGTGCACGCGACGATCGATCACGTGGCTAGTGACCCGGGTCGACACTGGTGGGCGGGAGAGGCGAGCGGCGACACCATGCACGCGGTCGAGGTCGCGCTCGATTCCTACCTGCGCGCCCGGGACGCGTCGTGAGCGTGGTCGAGCTCCAGAAGCTGTACATCGACGGTCAGCCGCTGGCCCGCTGTCGCAGCGCCGGCCTGGTGGCCGAGGCCGAAATGATCGAGGTGACCTCGTGGTCCGGGCACACGGTGCCCGACCCCCGCTGGACGCAACTTGACAGGGCTGGACACTGGCACGCGGCCGCGACCCGCAAGCCGCTGCTCGGCGGCGAGACCGTTATCTGGTACCCGACCCTCGAAGAACACGTCGAGGTCAACCCCGCGTACGACCCGAATGACTCCGACCCGGACTGGACGATCAACGCGCCCAACCTGTACTGGTCGCGCTGCGCGATCTGCCACGAACGGGTCGACCCGCGCACCGTCACCTCGCATGAGCGGCAGTACGTCGCCGGCCGCGAAGACTGGTGGATCACGGTCGAGGTCGCCGACGAGCGCTGGTGGACGGGCGGCGCCGCGCTGTATACGGTGCGTGGCGTTTCCGGGCTCGCGCCGTCCGCGCAGCACCCGACCCCGGGCGGTCGCGAGTGGTTTGGGGTGGCCCGCTGGCACCCGGGTGGACTGTCGACCGGCGGCGACGAGATGTCCCTCGTGACCGGGACGTTCGAGGGGGTCGGCGAGCTAGGCCAGCGCGTAGGCTGACAACCCCGTGCCGGCTGACCAGCGGCACAGGCGACGAGGAGAGCGACCGGGACCACGGGGGGCCTCGGTCGCTCTCTGTATCGAGATTGGGGAAATCGCGATATGGGTGAGACTACCGGCCCGTTCGCCGAAGCGCACGAGCGCTATTGGCGGGCCGGCTGGCGTGGCGTGCTACCGGTCGGCCGAGGCCCGGCGCAGAAGCATCCGGTGCCGCTGGACTACACGGGGTACCGCGGGCGCTGGCCGAGCTACGCCGACGTGCAGGCGTGGGCGGACGGGATCGAGGGCGAGCGGAACATCGGCCTACGACTGCCCGAGGACGTGATCGGGCTCGACGTGGACGCGTACGGCGTCAAGGTCGGCGCGGCGAGCCTCGCCGACCTGGTCGAGCGGTATGGACCGCTCCCCCCGACGTGGGTGACCTCAGCGCGCGATGACGGGGTGAGCGGCATCCGTTTGTACCGGGTGCCGCCGGGGCTGCACTGGCCGGGCGAGGCTGGTCCGAATATCGAGATCATCCAAACCGGGCACCGGTACGCGATCGTCTGGCCGAGCGTCAATCCCGAGGCGGCCGGCGCCCGGTACGAGTGGTGGATCGAAGACGAGTTTGGGATGCGTAGCACCGCCGAGAGCATCCTCGGGCGGACGGAAGAGATGCCGGCACCGGCCGACCTGCCCGAGCTGCCGGCCGCATGGGTACAGGGCCTGACGCTGCCGTACGACCGCGCCGAGCGGGCCGAGCTCGGCCACGCGGCCGCCAGTGCCTGGTACGGCAGCCTGCGACCAGCTAGCCCGCTCGAAGGGCCCTGCCGGATCGTCACGGCCGCCGCGGTGCCGGCGCTCGACGTCATCGAGGGACGGGTACGTGGCGGCCGGCACGAGACCACCCTCGCCGCGGTCCGGGCCATCGTGGCGTACGGCGGCGAGGGGCACGCTGGCGCGGCGCAGGCGTGCACGTACATCGGTGAGCGATTCCTGGCGGTGCTCGGTGCCGAGCCGGGCCGGGACGCGGCCGGCGAGTGGGCGCGGCTGCTGCTCGGCGCCGTCGAGCTCGCGGCTCGCGCGTACCCGACCCCGCGGCAGCGGTGCGAGTGCGGGCTGTGGGCGGGCCAGGGGGTGATGTTCGACCCTCCGGCAGCCCCGGCGGCAGCGAGCACGGTCGTCGGGGCTGAGATGTGGAACCAGGCGGAACCAGCGTCCGGGTGGACGCCACAGGATGTCGAGGCGCTGCTCGACGGGACGTATGTCCCGGAAGAGCCGGCCCTGCTCGTGCGCGAGGACGGGCATTGGCTGCTCTACCGCGGGCGGGTGCACAGCTTCCACGGCGAGAGCGAGAGCGGCAAGAGCATGCTTGCGCAGCACGCGGTCGCCGAGGTGCTGCGGGCCGGTGGCACCGCCGTGTACGTCGACTTCGAGAGCGACGCGCACACGGTGATACCGCGGCTGCTCGCCATGAGCGTGCCGGCGGCCGCGATCCGCGAGCGCCTGGCGTACATCCGGCCGAGCGCCAGCGGGTGGGGCGACCCCGCCTTTGTTGAGCTGCTGACCAGGTCGCGCGACCTGGCTGTCATCGACGGGGTGACCGAAAGTATGGCGCTCATGGGGGTCGAACGGTCCACCGACAATGACCAGATCACCAAGTGGAGCCGAGCGTTCCCCCGGGCGCTCGCGACCCGCAGCGGCGCCGCCGTGGTGCTGGTCGACCACGTGACCAAGAGCGAGGACGGGCGCGGGCGGCACGCGCTCGGCGGCGTGGCGAAGATGAACATGCTCGACGGGGCCGCCTACACGATCGAGGTGCGCGAGCCGCTTGGCGTCGGTATGAAGGGCTCGATCACGGTCCGGGTCGGCAAGGACCGCCCGGGGCAGGTGCGCCCGCACAGCGGCGCGTTCCGAGCTCGGGACCGCACACAGGAGACCGCTTACGTGGTGGTCGACTCGACTGTGGCCGGCGAGATACGCATAAGGCTCTGGCCGCCTCGCGCCGACAAGGACGAACAAAGCGAGCTTATGCAAGCCGTGTCGATGTATCTGGAAGGCTGGAAGACAGATCTGGGTGCTCCGCTCGGGCGGAGCATGCGCAATATCCGCGAGAACGTTAAGGGACGCAATACCGATATACAGGCCGCGTGTACGCGCCTTGCCGACGAGGGTTTCATAGCGATCGAGGTCAAGGGGAACGGCCACTTGCATACCTTGGTCCGGCCGTTCCGGGTTCCTGACACCTCTGCTCCCGGTGACTTACCGGATGTGACGTTTGACCCTGAGTCATGATGCTGGACTTGGTTCCAAGTCGGTTCCCGATGGTTTTGGAACCAAGCACCCACTATCCCCGGTGCATGGTTCCGGTACCCGGTCTCCCCGTAGGGGGGACCGGGACCATGCACCGGTCGGATGACAAGATCAATAACTGTAGTCAAGATCAACAAAAAGGAACCGACTTGACTGGTCCGGCTTGCGTCGGCGAACCACTGCCCGGTACCGTGACGGCCGAGAGGGGGAGATCTTGTGATGATCATGCGTGAGGCGGTCGACCACATCGCCTCGAATTGGTCCTACCTGTCGCCGGACGAGGCGGCCAGACTGCGCCAAGCGATTGAGGCGCACACGCGCATAAACAAGTCGGGGCATATGGATGGCCTCATGTTCCGAATCTCGGAATATCTGGAACAGTGCGCCGGCCCCGCGTCCACAAGAGTTATCCGATCAAAGGTGAGCGGTAGGAATACCGATATCGCACTCGCATTGCAAGGACTGATTCAGGCCGGGTATGTGCGTCTTACCTTCGGGCCCCGCAGGGTGCGCGAGCACACCTTGATCAAGTCCTACTGCGCAGCGAGCCGGCGGTGATCCCCGCGCTCATGCCGCTGCGCGACTACCAGGCGGCCGGGGTCGGCGAGCTGCGGAACGCGTGGCTGCGCGGTACGCGCCGCGCAGCGATCGTGTGGCCTACCGGCGCCGGCAAGACCGTGGGGTTCGCGCACCTCGCGAAGATGTGCAACGACGCGGGCGGCACCTGGTGCGTGATCGCGCACCGCAAGGAGCTGATCGAGTCGGCCGCCGAGAAGATCCACGGCGTGGCGCCGCACCTGCGCGTCGGGATCGTCAAGGGCCGGCGCCGCGAGCTGACCGGGGTTGACGGCGTCGTGGCCAGCGTGCAGTCGCTCGGCGCACCCGGTCAGCGGGCGGAGCTCCGCGAGCGGCTCGCGCCACGCCTGCTCGTCATCGACGAGGCCCATCATGCGGTGGCGCCGACGTACCGCGCGGTGATCGATGACCTCGGCGGGATGAACCCGTTCCCGGCCCCGCAAGGGCTGCTCGTGGCGGGATTCACGGCGACCCTTGCGCGCGGCGACCGGCTCGCGCTCGGCGAGGTCTGGCAGGAGGTCGCGCACCGGGTCGACATCAAAGACCTGATCCGCCGGGGCTGGCTGCTGCTGCCGAAGGGGCGCCGCGTCAAAGTCGAGGGGCTTGACCTCGGCCGCGTCAAGCGCACTGCTGGCGATTTCAGTGAGACCGCGCTCGGCGACGCCATGCACGAGGCGCTCGCCCCACAGGCCATCGCCCGTGCCTACGTCGAGCACGCGGCCGACCGCCGCGGGATCGCGTTCCTGCCGACCGTGGCGCTCGCCTACGAGATGGCCGAGGCGTTCCGCGCCGAGGGAATTACCGCGGTCGCGGTGGACGGCACCACGCCGGACCGGGAGCGCGAGGCGGCGATCGAGGGATCGCAGCGCGGCGAAATTCAGGTGCTGTGCAACGCCATGCTATTTACCGAAGGCACCGACATGCCGTGGATAAATTGCGTGGTGCTCGGGCGGCCGACACAGAGCGGCGTGCTCTACGTGCAGATGGTCGGGCGGGGCCTGCGACCGTACCCAGGCCAGCGTGACTGCCTCGTGCTCGACGTGGTCGGCGTGGGCGGAAAACACAAGCTCGCCTCGCTGGTCGACCTGACCGGCACCCCGCCGGCCGAAGGTGTGCCCGACGACCTGTTGCAGTACGTGGATGACCTCGAAGACGGGCTCATGCTCGGCGAGCCCGAAGGTGCCGGCGGTGGGCGCGACCATGACCCGGGAGTCGATGGGCCGCTCGTCAGCGAGGAATTCTCACTGTTCGGTGAGTCGCCGGTCGTGTGGCTGCGCACCAGACGCGGCGTGTGGTTTATCGACGCCGGAGACTGGTTGGTATTCCTGACCCCCGGTGGCGGCGTCGGAAAATACACGGTCGCCAAATGCCAGCGAAAAGGCGGCGAGGGCGGGTGGCTGCAAACTGACCTGGATTTGTCCTACGCGATGTCGTGGGGCGAGTACGCGGCGATGGACCTAAATCCGAAATTCGGGTTGCAGCGGCGCGCCTCGTGGCGTCGTCGCGACCCGAGCAACGGGCAGCGCGCCGAGTGCGCGCGGCTCGGGCTGGTCGTGCCGGCGGCCGCGAAGCAAGGGGATGTGAGCGACACGCTCTCAGTGGCGAAAGCCTCGTGGCGCCTCGACTCGCTGCCGATGCTGGCCGGCGTCACTGAACGGGGGTACTGGTGAGCGGCGAAGAGCCCGGCAAGCGCACCACGGGGAAGACGTGGAAAGGGCGAATCGTCGTATACCGGGATGAGCAGGGGCGCGACCGGTGGAGGCGCGAAGAGCCACCCGTGGATCAGGGCCCCCAGATCGGCTCTGCCGGCGTTCTAGAGGGTCGTAGGCCCGCGAGGGTCGGCGAGGTGCCGTTAGGCGCTCAGCGGCTCGCAGAGCGGGCGGCCGGGGCATCGTGGCGCGGCGCCGTGACCTACGCCCGCGGTTGGCGCTACGCCAGGCGGGGCCGGCCCGCGAAGGTCGTCCCGGTCGAAGTGCACTCGGTCGCGGTCCGGCTCGCGCATCCTTCGGGCTGGCGCGCGGTCGCCGTCTGGGAAAACGGGGACACGGCCGGGGCGTGGCTGTGGCTGCCCCGCGGGCGCGGCCCGTATCAGCTTCCGCACGACGTCGGGGTCACGGTCGTGAAGACGTGGATCGAGGCAGGTGGCCGCCTCACGGTGGCGCAGGCGATCGAGGTGAGCGCGCGTGAGTGACCGTCCCGAGGCGCTCGTGCGCTGGTTGAAGTGGCTGAAAATCGAGAGTTGCGTCTGCCCGTACCGGTGGGGCTCGCTCGGTCGACAGTACGGGCACGGGTGGATACGGACCGAGACCACACAGGGGTGCCCACACCATGAGTCGTGAATTCGCATGGGTCTACTCGTCGTCGCAGTACCGGACGGCGAAACGGGCCCTGTTCAATGATCGGGCACGCCGGCCGCTGTGCTGGTTCTGTGGCAAGTGGGTCGACTACTCGCTACCCGTACGCCATCCGATGGCTAAGAGCGTGCATCACGTGGTCGACCTACAGGACGGTGGCGACCCGTTCGATCCCGAGAATATGGAGCTCGCGCATATCACCTGCAACAGTAGTGCGGGTGCGAGCAGGCAGGCAGAGGTAAAGAAGGAACGGCGCGTACGTACGCACACCAGGCCAGTGCCTGGCATATGGGTGCACGCACCTAAGGGGAG
>WUUC01000848.1_pt1 | contig 10604 bp, 9 predicted proteins | sample 6278441 | NCBI WGS metagenome assembly WUUC01 (sample SAMN13675441, study PRJNA597444) | soil metagenome | isolation source: soil | place: USA: Washington | collected 2017-10 | reverse complement strand
GCCGGTACGCCGGCGGGTCACCCGCACCCGGTGGGCACCCGCACCGGAGAGCGCGAGGACGTCGCCGCTGGACCCGCCGGTCGTGTACCCGAGCCTCACCGCGCCGGACAGGCTCCGGTACGGGATGTCGACGGCATCCTCCCAGTCGGCGGTGTCGTTCTCGGGGGCCGCATCGTGCGCCTCCATGCGCACCACGTCCGGGCCGGACCCCGCCGCGCCCTCCAGCCAGCCGTTGCCCGCACGCACGATCGTGCCGCACGGCTGCACCTTCGAACCGTGCCGGCCGAAGGGACCCCGCTTCTCGTACGCACCATCGTCCCGCACGACAAGTGTCCCGGACTCCGGCCGGTGGTCGTCGTCCTCGAACGTCCCCAGGATCGTCATGACGCCAACGTTCTCCTTCAGGTCCGTCGGTTGGCCCGGTCCAGCCAGATGTCCTCAGCGCCTAGTCTCCCCAGTGGACACCCGGTCACTTCCCGAACATACCCAGCCGTGTCCACTCCCGCTCGTACCGCCCGCAGGGCGGAACCCTCAGGCAGGTCCGGACTGCGCAGAAAGACTTCCAGCGCGAGGTCCTTGCGCCGACCAAGCGACGAACCGCCGACGCCCGGCAGACGATGGCGCCGGGCGGGAAACATCACGGCGGCGAGTGCACAGAAGAAGAACCCGACCGCGAAGAAGCCGGTGATGATCCCGCCGATCACCTTCTCCACGCCGTCCTCGAAGTCACCACTCGCGAACGCGTTGCACCCGAGCGCCGTCAGGCCCGCGAACACCAGAACGCCGATGAGCACGAACACCAGACGACGCTTGTCGCCGTAGCGAGACCACACGGCGTCAGCCGCGGGGGCGGTGGGTTGCACGACCGAAGCCTATGGGGTGATTCGTCACGACCCGGTAGCCAGCCACACCCCGGCCGCCGAGACGGTCAGCCGGAGCCGAAGCAGACCAGTGGCATCAACGGTTCGTCGACAGTGGCTTCGGCAAGGGCTCTGGCCGGCGTGGTGCCGGTGGCCACTGCCCGGTGGTAGCCGACCATTACGGCGACGGATGCGTCGTCGTCGACCCTGGCCACGCTGGAGATCACCGTCGTGGTTCCGCTGTAGAGCAACGCCGCGGTGAACCCCAGGATCTCGTCACCGGCGCGGACCACGGTCTGGCCGACATCGCACGAGGAGAGCACCACGTGTCCCGGCGCCCTGCCCAACTGGTGGATGTCATGGGCCATCAGGGGCCCATCGACCAGGTCCAGCCGGGAGAACAGCACATTCTCCTGCTCGTGGTGCCCGTGCGTGGCGAAGTGCACGCTCGAGCACTGCTCGAGGGCACGCAGCGTCGAGCTCACGGTCGCCTCCTGTCCTGTGAGGACAGTGCAACCGGGATACACCCGCGCCAGCTGGTCGACCTCCTCAGGTGCGTGGTCGAGGTTCGGTCCGGCGACAAGCAGGCACCGGTCACCGCCCGGCCGGGTGCTCCGCCCGCCGCGCCGGGCAGTCAGCCAGGCCGACCCGGACGGTGCCACCGTGACCGCGCGACCGTGCAGGCCGGGCAGGATTCCCCAGGGCAGCGCCGACAGCACACCGGTCGGCACGATGACCACGTCGCTGTCCCGCAGCACCGGCCACAGCGGCGCCAGCAGGTTCTCGGTCAGCACCGCCTGCTGCCGGCGGATGGAGGCGCGGACCACGTCGTCGAGCGCCGGGGGTAGATGGCGACCACACAGCGCGTCCAGGTCACTGTGCAGCAGCGCGGCCGACTCGGAGACCGTCGACACGTCACCGAGTCCGACCAGCTCGGCTCGTCCGCCGGCTATGGTCAGGGCGCGGAACCGGCCGCCGTCGACCAGGAAGGCGACCAGCACGTCACCCGTCCTGGCCAGCTCGTCGCGAATCTCGCGGTACGTGGCCTCGGCCTGATACTCGCCGGTGCCGTCGGCCTGCCAGTCGCGCACCCTGATCTGCCGCTCCAGCTGGGCACAGCGTCGGCGAACCTCGGGCTCTCGACGGCCGGTGAGCTCGGCGGCGCGGGCGCGCTGAGCGAGCTGGCGCAACTCGGCGACCGCCTGCGCGGTGTCCAGGTCGGCCGGCGGACTGATCGGGCGGATCCGGAACGCCTGCGCCCTGGACCGCTCCAGCCAGCTGAACACCACGGCTGGTCCACCGTGCGCCAGTGCGGCCGCCAGACCGCGCTCGGCCAGCTCGATGCCGAGCGAGGCCGTCCTGGTCTGCACGTCGAGGCTGCCGAACCGGCTCCGGTGCTGCCGCAACATCGTCGAGCCTGCCCGCACATGCCGCAACGTCGACCTGCGGTCACCGGCCGCGGCGCTGAGTTCGGCCAACGTCAACCGGCGCAGCAACCGGGTCTCCAGCAACGAACGCGTGCCGCCGCGCAGCCGGAGGTGGTGGCGTGCCTCGTCGAGCTGACCCAGCACGATGTGCGCCCGCGCGGCGAGCAGGCGAGCCAGCTCGGCGTCGTTGTCCAGGCCATGTTTGGTGAGCTGCCGCGCCAGGTCGGCCGCCCTGGCGGCCACCTGCGCCGGTTGGCGGCCAAGGGCGAACTCGGCGCGGAGCCTCATCAGTGCGGCCAGGACGGCCCAGGTCTCGTTGCGTCTCCGGTGAAATCGGCGCTCCGCCCGCTGTGCCCAGTTCCGAGCGCCGGCGAGGTCGTTCGCGGCGAACGTGGCGTGCGCCATGGTCAGCTCGGCTTCGGCGTGCTCCTGGCTCATCCGGGTCGTGGGGAATCGCCGCAAGGCCGTATCGAGTTCGATGACCGCCTCGCGGTGCAACCCGGCGGCGAGCAACGCCCGCGCCTTGTCGACCGTGATCATGGCGAGCCACCCGTCGGCATGCTCGGCGTATCCGTGACTGGCCGTGTCGAACGCCCGCAGCGCTGCCGGGATGTCACCGGCCAGCATGAAGCAGGAGCCCCGGCAGTGATCCGCCTTCGCCACCAGCCTCGGCAGGCCCTCGGCCTCGGCGATCCGCTCGCACTGGTCGAGGTCGGCGAGCGCCAGCTTCACCCGGCCGAGGGTCTGGTGCAGCATGCCGCGGTTGAGCAGGGTTCTGGCCAGCACGGTCCGCTCGGACGTACAAGCGAGCAACGGCACCGCCTCGTCGAAACAACGCAGCGCCTCGTTCAGCTGGCCGACCAACATGAGGATCAGGCCGCGTTGCTGGACGAGGATCCCCCGGTCCTGGGTCGCCACCAGTGACTCGGCGGCGTCGAGCAGTTCGAAGCTGCGCGTGCTGTTGCCCAGGTACACCTCGGGCACCGCCAGGCTGAGCAGCACCCGCGCGGTCAGCGCCTGCCTGCCGGACTGGTCGGAAGTATGTTCCGGCCAGCCGAGCGCCCGAAGCGCACCTTGCAGCAGACGGGTCCCGGCCACCGGTCGTCCACTGCTGGTTGCCTCGATTCCCCGTTGGTGCAGTTCCCGTACCCAGTCCTCGGTCGGCACCGATGGTGGGCCGGGTTGTTTTCTGGGTGACACCCGACCAGTATCGAGCACCCACCTCCATCGGCAAGAGGATTAAGTCCCATCGGGTGATTGCAGGGCAATGGCCGGCGTGCTGACCGGGTGGTCCCGGCCAGCCGTTCCGACTGTGAGTTGGACACTGCCCAGTGGAATGTGATCAATCGCAAAACGTCCGTTGACATCGGAATGAGTGGACATCGGACCGGTTTCGGTGCGCAACTCGACCGGATGGCGACCGGGTGGGCTCAACCATCCGTCCAGCCGGACGGTGCCGTTCTTGTTTCGGTGCACGCCAACCATGATCGTGAGGTTGTCGCTGTCGAACGTGATCAGGTGGCTGGTTCCGTCACCGTGCACCCCGGTCGGTTCCCGCCCTCGTGCCTTCCACTCAGCCATGCAGGTTTTTCACCGCGGACAGGGCGCGCAACACTGTTGTCCCCTTGTCCACCGTGGTCAGTGTGCACTGGTTGTCCGTCCCTTTCGCGACCTCGATGAGCGCATTGGCCAACGCGGCCGCGGCCAGCGGTGTCGCGAACGAGGTGCCCGTCCCGATCGCGAACCCGTAGCCGCCGAAGTCGTCGAAGTCATAGGCGCTGCGATTCAGCGCGGGGACCTCCACAACGCTGGTCAATGAGCCGCGGAAATCCGTGGGATAGGTGCTCACCAACCCGGCGCCGGTCGCGAAACACGTCACCCATGAGCCTTCGTTGGAGAATATGGCCTTGGTGCCGTTGGGGTTGTACGCGCCGACGCTGGTCACCGGTACCCGGTCGGGTTGCGGTGCCAGTTCGGTCGCGTACGCGGCGGGGAAGGCCTTCCGGGTGGTCGAGTGGTTTCCGGCCGCGGCGACGACGAGTACGCCCCGGCAGGCGAGTTCCTCGATGATCGGGGTCAGCTTTGCCTTGTAGGTGACGTCGCTGTCGCTCTCGGTGAAGAAGGTCATCGACATCGAGACGATGTCGATCATCTCGGCGGAATTTCCCTGTTCCTGTGCGGCGCGAACTCGGTCCAGGACGCCCTGTAACGCACGCAGGACACCGGCGCCGCGGGCGATCCCATCGGATCCCATCACCCTGATCGCGAGCACGTCCGCGTCGGGCGCCGCCTGCCGGATGAGCCCCACGATGAAGGTGCCATGTCCTGCGGCTGAGTCGAGGGTTCCGATCAGCTGCTCGTGACACATGGGCTTGTCCCAGTAGTGGTCGAGCAGGTGTGTCGAGTTCTCCGCCGCCTGGTTGGCGGCATTGATGTCGATCTGCAGCTGCGGCCAGACCTTGAGGAACCCGTCTGGAGGGGGCGGAGTGCCCTCGGTGGTCGTGCCCAACCATGGGTGCGCGCGGATTCCGGTGTCCAGAACGGCGATGACCGGTCTGCGGGCCAGCGAGTCGGCCGACAGGGGGGAGCGCGGCGGCGGGTCGGTCACCAGCGCTACCGGCAGGTGCCCGATGTTGGGTTCGCGGCCGTAGTAGCCGATGCCGGGCAGACCGCTCCCCTCGTTGGGTGCCCCGTCCAGGGTCGTGATCGGCGCGCTGAACAGCAGGATGTCCATGGAGATCTTGTTCACGATCGCCCGTGTGATCGGCGTTTCCGTGCGTCTGGCGGCGGTTTGCAGATGCTGGAGCGCATACCACGCGTCGAACCGGAGAGGCTTGTCGAAGCCGTCGACCGCTTCCAGCACGACGGTACGCATCAGGTTCGAGTCCGTCGGGTGATCGTCGTCGCGCGACGTCGGGCGCGGCCCGTCGGGGCTCAACTCGAGCCGCAGACCGATCTCGGCGAGGGCCTGGGTGATCGCATCCACGGCGAAGAGGTCCCTGGCCACGTCATCCGAGACGAGCAGGACTCCCCACCGGTACACCGTCGACCGCGGCGGGTCGTCACCCGGCGCCACCAGGGCCGTGGCCGGGTCCAGAATCCTGGCACCGTGGCGATCGAGCACTCGCTGCGGCACCGTTTGCGTGTATGTCATGTCCTCGGGAAGGTCGTGTCGCACGGGATCGAAGTCAACAGTGAACATTTCGATGTCCCCCTCCATCTCCTGAGAATTTCTCGCCGAGCTCCTGGGGCGGTTGCCAGATGGCACGGGGGACAGTGGCAGGTGGCAGATACGAGCCGCACATCTCGAATTGGTAACGCTGGTCAGAGCGCGATCGTGGGCGTCGCGGCCTGGCGGGCGCCGTTGTCGAGCGGGATCACGAACTGGGCGTTCCCAGGTGGAATCGGGTCGAAGCAGAACCGGCCGCGAGCGTCGGGCTCGGTCGCCTTCGATCCACGCGTGGTCCGCAACTCGACGCGCTGGCTGGGCGTGGGCGGCGTCAGCCAGCCGTCGATCCGGTTGGAACCGTCCTGGTTGACGCCGATGGCCACCATGAGCGCGAGGCCCTTGCTCTCGAAGGTGATCAGGCGTGCGTGCTCGTCGCCCCGTGCGGCGGCCAACTGATGTGCGTCGGTGAGTCTCAGCACCTCGACATCGATTCCGGTCAGGTCGATCGCGAACTGGATCTGGTCGATGAGCTCGGCCGGGACGGGATCGGCGGACTCCCACAACTCCCGCACACCGTCGAGGATCTGTGCATCCAGGCCGTCTCTCGGTTCGTTCGCCGCCGCTCGCTCCGGTGTGGTCACTGCCAGCCTCCTGAGGGGTCGGACATCAGCAGCCTCCGCAACTTCGCGAGGCAACGCCCCCGAGTTGGCCCGATGCTGCCGACCGGCATCCCCAACTTCTGGCCCAGCGCGCCGTAGTCCGGGCGGTGGGCGAACGCGATCACTCGCAACAACGAGCGACACCGCTCAGAAAGTTGCTCGACCGCCGCCCACAGCCGCCTGCGCCTGTCATCCTCGAGAAGGTGCTCCTCGGGAACAGGATCGGTATCCCGGAGCAGAGCCAGGTCGGTAGCTTCGTTGAGTCGCTCCGACCGTCGCGCCTTACGCGTCCGCCACGACTCACGCCTGGTGACGGTGATCAGCCACGCCGCCAAAGCTCCCGGACTGTGGATTTTCTGCAACGAGCCGAGCAGTTCCAACCACGCGGTCTGCACCACGTCGGATGCGCTGTCCCGATCGAGCCCCTGGGCTCGTGCCACATGCCACAGCATCGGCGACAACTCGCGAACGAGCAGGTCCAACGCGGCACGGTCACCCTGCTGCGCGGCCTCGAGCAGGACTGCTGTCCGGGCATGGCGGTCGGTGTCACTGATCTTTGCTACCTGGTTTCCCGGCACGATGTCCACGCTTTCGTCGGTATATAAGCGAATAATATTCGCGTTAACCGGGCGATTTCACAGATTGATTCACTGTTGATTGCCCCCGAACGGTATACCCCGCTCGGCGCAAGAGGCCGGTCTCGATAGTTGCGATATGAGTCTTTTCGGGCTTCTACGTATCAGTGCCGAACGCTGCGTGCCCCTCCTAGCCGAGGCCGCGTCGAGTTCGTGGTCGAGTCGCTCCGAAGGAGGGGCATATGCACGACATCACCCTCATTGTTGTCGGGAGTTCGATGTTCGCCGGGCATCGATTCCCCATCGGCGCTGGTCAGAACATGATCGGCCGCGAGCCCGGAGCCGTCGTACAGTTCCATGACGACCTGGTCAGTCGTCGACACGCGATGGTGACCCGTACCGGAGACAGTATGGTCATCGAGGACCTCGGTTCAGCCAACGGCACCTGGGTCAACGAGCAGCCTCTTGTTGGCATACGGCCGTTGCGGCCGGGGGATGTGGTCCGCATCGGGGGGCTGGACGTTCTCGTTTCCGACGGTGGCACGCAGATGACCCGCCTGATGGCGGCAATGCCGGCGCATGCGGTCTCCCACGGCCATGAGCGTGCGATCGACCCGACTGTCGACACTCGGCGGGATGTTCCCAGGCGCGCCGGACCCGCCTCGGGTGGTTCGGCACGTCATCACTCGACCTTCGCGTTGTCCGCCCAGGGGCTGACGCTCAACGCCGTGGGCTCGGGTGTGACCGCGCTGGCGCTGTCGGCGGTTCATGTCCCGGAGGTGGGCGCGATCCTCGGCCCTGCCCTCGCGGCCGTTGTCACGGCGTTCATACAGACCAGCGGCCGCAGGCAATGGCTGCGAATCGTGGCTGCCGCGGGGGTCGCGTACCTCATCGCCGCGGCCGGGATCACGCTTCCCGAGGTCGCGATCGGCCGAGCGTTGGCCAACGAGGACAGCCAGAGCACATATCTTCCGGATCAGATCGTTCCGGACGCGGGAACAACCACAAGTGATCCCCCTGCCGGCCCGCCCCCGCCTTCGGGTCCGAGCGGCACGGAACCGAACACCGAGAGCCTCCCGGGCATCGAGCCGCAACCCTCGGTCGTGGACTGTGGCGAAGGCATCGTGGGCGACAGTGTTCCATGTGCGGAAATCACGGTCACCAGCACGGGGACCGTCCCATTGGAGATCAGTGACGTGGAGCTGGAAAACACCGAGGATTTCACCGTCGATGCCGCTGACTGTTCCGGTCAGCAGTTCGCCCCCGGCGAGGGATGTGTCATCTTCGTCGAGTTCACCCCCGCGCAAGAAGGTGAACGCGCCACGCGGATCGTGATCCACCAGAACATCCCGTCGCCGGACCAAGGTACGCCCGTCGAGGTGACGGGGATCGGCGTGCAACCTTCCGACAGCTAGAGCCGTCCGGTGCACTCTTTCTCTACGGGATCAGGAGGTTCCGCCCCCGCCGGTCTCTGGGGCCCCAACCGGCTTCACGACCTTCGTCGGCGGGTTTGTCGGCGGTTGTGTGGGCGGACTCGTCGACGGACCGACAATGGTGAAGGACTGTGTCAGAGGACTCCCCGAGCTACAGGGAACAGTTACCTGGTAGACGCCTGGTTTCGTGATCACCAGACCTTCTCCTGTGTGTATCGTGTGCGAGACAAAGCTGAGTATTATGGGAGCGACGAATCCGGATGAGGTTGCATCGCCGCCACATCTCGAGCTGATAGGGTGTTGCGATTTTACCGAAACACCAATCGTGCCGCCCGCCTGTATTTCGCCTGAGGACAGTGTCATATAGTCGTCTTGCTGGATTATGTTCGACACAGGTCGAACCTGGCCGGCTGGATGCGGCGACTGAGCGGGCACGCTCACCAGTGTCGTAGCGGCGAACAGTGCGATTGTGATCTTCTTGTGTTGCACAGATTCCTAACTCAAGGTTGCATACACGATGATGTTGTCCACGTAGCTACGCGCGGACCGGTCGAAAAGGCCGCCGCAGGTGATCAGGCGCAGTTCGGGACCAGCCGTCTCTCCGTACACTTCTTCGGTGGGGAACTGTGCCTTGGAAACCTGGTCGACTTTCCGCACGACGAACCTGGCGACTGATCCGTCCGTTCTCGATATCTCGACACTGTCGCCTGGAACCAGTTCGTGGAGTCGGTAGAAGATGCCGACCTTCCGGTTGCCGTCCACGTGACCGAGGATCACTGCCGGGCCCACCTCACCTGGCGTTCGCGCCAAGGAGTACCAACCTGCCTGCATGGGCTGCTCCACCGGAGGAACCTCGACAGTGCCGTCCCTGTTGAGCCCCAACGGGATCAAGGAAGAACGTGCCTCGATGCGCGGAATCCACAGCTCGACCGGCTCGGACCGGCCCAGGCTCGAGGTGGCGGTCGTTGTGGTCGTGACGGTGGTCTCGACAGTCTGGGTGACCGTGGTGCTCGTCGTAGCCGGCTGCTCAGGTGGCGCGACGCAGGCCCCCAGCAGCGCGACGGAGAACACGACGAACACGACCCGCATCACGGCAAACACCGACCAGCCCGCAACTCGCCCTGTGCTCTTGTCGACTCTCACCAAGAACTACGCCCTCTCTCCGTAACTGGAACTTCGCCCCGACACGGGCGTTCGTTAGCCCTGCTCGCTGGGTGGACAAGTCGATCTCCGTAGCTTCTACGTATGTCTCCCGATCATTTCGTGCCGGCTTCCTGCGATCCTGTTAGTCCGGTGCGGGGGCCGGACCACCATGACCAGTACGAACGGCCGTGATCGATGTCAAAGCTGTGGATCGTCGTACTGGCGACCCTGCCATTTCAGATATTCATCCTCTGTGCGGCCTGCTGGTATGCGGTCGACACGCTGAAAGAACGGCGCATCGCACGCGCGGCTGCCGCCGAGGCTCATGCTCTGCTCCGGAGCGTGAAATCACTGGCCGGCGGCGAGCACGTGCCGCCCTGGTACGCCGCTACGGAGATCAGCGCTCCTGCTCGCCCAGCCACGGTGCGATCTGGGTGCGGGCCGTGAAACCGAGCTTCACCAGGATGTTCTGGACGTGGGTCTCCGCCGTGCGCCTGCTGATGACGAGGGTCCCGGCGATCTCCTTGTTGCTCATCCCGCGTGCGACCAGCGTGGCGATCTCCCGCTCGCGTCCGGTCAGCCCGTCCGGTTCACTCGCGTGGACCACGCCACGCGCCGGCTTCTCCTCGAGTGCGTAGCCGACCGTCTCGTCGAGCCCGAAGCCGGCTCCTTCGGCGAAGGCCGTGTCGAACGCCCCGGTCCCGAGCGCCGTGCGGGCCTGCTCGGCGCACTGCTCGTCGACGGCCTGGTACGGGCTCGTCACGCCGATACGCGCACCGGACAGCCGCCAGACCGCGGTGGCGCACCCGAGCAACCGGGTAGCTCGTTCGTGCTCGCCGGCGGAGGAGTGGCACCAGGTCAGTGCCTCGATGAGGAACGCGAGCAGCGTGCGGTCGGCCAGCCGCAACGCGATGGCCTCGCGCAGGAGAGCCGCCGCCTCGCCATGTCGACCGGCCCGCCAGCGGTGGACCGCGACTGCCCACAACGCGTATCCCCGCGACCACCGTGCCTCATGCCGTTCGGTCAGTGCGAGTGCTTCCGAGGCGGCCGCCTCGCCCCGCTGGTCGTCGAGGAAGAAGTACACGGCGGCCAGCAGGACGAGCGTGTTGAACACCAGCAGCGCGTCGCCGGCCACGCGGTAGCCGGCCAGAGCGCGTTCCAGCAGTTCGGCGCCGCCGGACAGGTCTCCGGCGAAGAACGTGGCCATCCCGGTGCATTCGGCGTGGCCGGCGCGGAGCCGTTCGTCGTCGAGTTCCTCCGCCAGGCCCGCCAGTTCGGCCAGCATCTCCGCCGCGGCGCCGGCCTCACCGGTCTGGATCGCCAGGAACGACGCCGCGT
>WUUC01170382.1_pt1 | contig 10605 bp, 7 predicted proteins | sample 6278441 | NCBI WGS metagenome assembly WUUC01 (sample SAMN13675441, study PRJNA597444) | soil metagenome | isolation source: soil | place: USA: Washington | collected 2017-10 | reverse complement strand
GGGCTCGCTGAGCAGCTTCAGCACGAAGTCTTGCAACGTCGGTGCAGGGGTCTGCAAGGGAGATCCTCCAAGAGTCTTGGGTTGTCCAACACCGGCGCCGGAGTTAGTCACCGGATCAGTGGCGCACGTTATGACCAGGTCAGCGCGCGGCGCATCGGGGATCACTCCTAGTTGTTCAACTCCACCGCATCGGGTGAGTGGTGACCCTCGTTAGGGGGTTAGGGGATCACCAACGTGCCTACCCCGGGTGGTACCAACACGGACACGGATACGGACCGAACCGATACGCGGAGGAATCGCCTGCATGCCCCCGTACGTTCTCGGGATTGACGTCGGCGGCAGTCACACGACTGCCGCGGTCCTCGGGCACGACGAGCGCGTGGCAAGCGTGTTGCCGCTGGACGGTGATGAGGCGGACGACGCGGCGGTCCCCTCCGTCCTCTACCTCACCGGAGACGACTCGGTGCTGGTCGGGCGGGACGCGCTGGTCAGGGGCGAGAGTGACCCCGAGCGACTGGCTAGGAACTTCGTCGCTCGAGTAGGTGACCCGATCGCCCCGCTTCTGGGCGGACGGCCCTGCCCGGCCGAGATGCTGATGGCCGCGCTGGCGGGCTGGGTTGTCGACCGCGCGGTGGAGGCCGAGGAGACCGAGCCGGACCGGATCGTGCTCACCCACCCCGCGAGCTGGGGGCCGCACCGCCGCGCCGTGCTGGACCAGTCGCTGCGTGACGCCGACCTGCCCAACGTCCTGCTGCTGCCCAAGCCCGTGGCGGCCGCGGAGAACCACCACGCCACGCATCCGATCGCCGAAGGTCAGGCGCTGGCCGTCTACGACCTGGGCGAGACGCTGCTGAGCTGCGCGGTGACGCGGCTCGGCGCGGCGGGGTTCGAACTGCTCAGCCGGGTGGAGACCGGCGAGCAGGTGGGCGGCATCCACTTCGACGACGCTCTCACCGCGCACGTGCTGGACGAGCTGACCCGCCCGGTCGCCGAGCTCGACCCGTTCGACACCGGCCTGCGCCGCGACCTCGCGCTGCTCCGTGAGTCCTGCCGGACGGCGAAGGAGACCCTGTCCAGGGCGGCCGAGACGATCATCCCGACGCCACGGCTCGGCCCGCCGTCCAGCGTGCTGGTCCGCCGCGACGTGCTCGAGGAGCTGATCAGCCCGGCCGTCTACCGTACGGTTGACACGCTGCGGCAGGCGATCCGGCTCTCCGGGCAGCGGGTCACGACGGTGGCGCTGGCCGGCGGCTCGGCGAGCATCCCGCTGGTCGCCGACCTGATCAGGACCGCGACCGGGGCCACCACGATCCTCGATCCGGAGCCGAGCACGGCGGTGGCCAGGGGTGCCGCGCTGGCCGGCCGGCGGGTCACGGTTCCGGTGCGGGTTCCCGAGCAGCGCGACGAAGAGCAGCAGGACGTCGCTGTCGACCTCGACGCGCCAACGCAACCGCCGCGTCCACCGGTCGAGGTGGCGCCGCTTGACGTACCCCGGCGCGGAGCCAGGCGCTGGAAGGTGGCGAGCCGGTCGAGACGAAGAACCGGCTGAGGAGTCCCTGCCCGCCACCAGAGCGAGGAATGTGGTTGAACACAACCGTTGAGCTCATCCCGGACGAGCGCGTCCGGCGGATCCGCGACGCCATCGCCGCCAACCCCACAGCACCGCTCCGGCTCGGCATCCTGGCGCCCGGTGGCTACGGCAAGACCACCGTGCTGGCCGAGCTCACCGCGCTCTTCCGGGCCGCCGGCATCCCCACCGTACATACCGTCGACCCCGGCGGCGCCGTTCTTGGCGACCGCGCGCTGCTCCTCGACGACGCGCACCTGCTGAGTCCGGAAGTGTTGCGCCAGGCCAGAAAGCTGGCCGAGGCGGACGGCGCCAGGGTGATCGTCGCGGCCCGCCCGTGGCCCGCCGGCCCCGAACTGCGGGAGCTGGCCGGGGCGCTCGACGCGACCGCCCAGCTCCGCCCGTTCGACCGCGCGCAGGTCGCCGTGCGGCTTGCCGGGATCAGCCCGCAGCCGGGGCTCGAGGAGCTGGTTCTCGCCCAAACCGGCGGGGTACCGGCGTTCGTCGACCGGGTGATCCGGGCCCTGGAGCCGGACGGCCCGCTCGAGGTACCGGCTTCGGCGATCGGCGAGCTCGGCGCCGACCTTGAGGCGCTGCCGGCCGACGTGCTGACGTTCCTGCTCGCGGTGGACGCCGGCGCCGCGCCGCATGTCGACCTGCTCGTCGACCTGCTCGGCAAGAGCCGCGAGGAGGTCACCGAGATCGCCAAGGCGGCGCGGGCTACCGGGCTGGTCGACTGGACCAGCCGTCCAGACAACGCGCTGATCCCGATCGTGCGGCAGGCGATCAGGACGCTGATCTCGGTGGACCGGCGTACGTCGGTCCGGCAGCGGCTGACCGAGATACAACTCGAGCGTGGCCCGGCGTGGGCGGAATCCGTTGCGCTGGCAGGAGATCTGGATACCGCGCTGCGGGCGGCCGACCAGGTGCTGACCGCGCGCGGCGACCGGGAGGCGGCCAGGGTCGCGGCCGCCGCGCTCGCGCACCGCGGTCAGCTCACCAGGAGCACGGAGCTCTTCCGCTGGTCCGGCGGAAGCCTGGCCAACGCGTTCGCGGTGATCGGTCTGATCGGCACCGGCCAGGGTGCCGAGACCCAGCTCGGGATGTCCACATCGGACGGTCCGCCGACGCTGCTGGCCGGCGCGGCGACCCTGATGGCGCACGGCGTCCAGCAGTCGATCACCGGCACGCCGACCGACGCGCTGTCCACTTTGGTCAGAGCGGCGTCGCTGCTCGAGCCGGCGGACCACGCCGCGCTGCTGCCGGACTCCCCCGCCGCGCTCGCCGCCCTGGTCGCCGTGCAGTGCGGTGAGCTTCCGGTGGCGGAATCCGTGCTGCAGCGCGCGATCCAGGCGGGCTTGGGCGGGGTGCCGTTCGCGGTGCGGCACCGGCTGTTGCGCGCCTGGGTCGGTCTGTGCCGGGGTGACCTGACCGCCACCCACGAGCGGCTCCACAACGCCGTCGCGGCGCGTCCACCCGGCACCACTCCACCGCCCCGCGACTGGCTTTTCGCCGTGGCACTGGAAGTCGGGCTGGCGCGCCGGACCAGCGATCTCGGCGCCCTGCGACGGCTCTGGGCACAGGCGGGCGACGCCGTCATCCGCCACTCCGTCGACCTCTACACGCTGCTCCCGCTCGGCGAGTTCACCGTCGCCGCAGCCAGGCTCGGCGACTCCGACCGGCTCGCCGCACACCTCGCCGCCGCGAGGGAACTACTGGCACAGCACGGGAATCCCCCGCTGTGGACGACCTGGCTGGCGTGGAGCCAGCTGCACGCTGCGATCATCTCCGAGCAGCGCGGCGCCGCCGAGGAGCACCTCGCCACGCTGTCCACGAACGCGAACCGGTTCACCGCGACGCTCGCCGGCGCCGCCCGGTGCTGGCTGGACATCCTCGCCGGCAAGGTCGACCCGACCGCCGTCGAGGAGGCGGCGCGCGACCTGCACGCCTCCGGCCTGCGCTGGGACGCGGCACGGCTCGCCGGACAGGCCGCGATCCGCACCGCCGACCGCAAAGCCATGGTGGGCCTGATGGAATGCGCTCGGATCATGCAGGGAGACGTCGCCATCCCCGACGCCACAAGCGATCCGGACAATGCGAGCCCGGGCCGGCTGAGCGAACGCGAGCAGCAGGTGGCGCGGTTGGTGCTCGACGGCCTGACCTACCGCGAGGTGGGGGATCGGCTGTTCATCTCGGCCAAGACCGTCGAGCACCATGTGGCCCGCATGCGTCAGCGGCTGGGCAGCACCAACCGGCGGGAACTGCTGGTCCAACTACGCCAACTGCTCGGCCGCTAGCCGCAGTGCTCGAACGGGCTCGTGTACGACGTCGAGCCGACCGAGCCACCCCACCGCACGCACGTGCCGGGAGCGGCTTTGCGTACCGGTCCGGCGTAGTAGGAGAACGAGCCGGAGTCGGTGGTCCGCGCCTGGCCCTGGACCTCGAGGAAGGCCGAGGTCGCCGAGCCGGTGCCGATCGACGTGGCCTTGATCGTGGCCACGCAGTTGTTGCCGTTGCCCGAGTTGTAGAGCAGGTAGACCGCGCCACCGCCACCGAGACCGGCGTAGTCGATCACCTGGTAGCCGCTGCCGCACACGGCCTGCGGGGTGTTCGGGTTGTTCGCCGCGCAGGTGTTGGCGCTGGTGTAGTTGCGGGTACCGAAGTACAGCGCGGTCGCGCCGTTGAACACCGCCCGGATGGCACTGCCGTTGAGACGCTCCTCGAAGTGCAGGTGCGGGCCGGTCGAGCCGCCGGTGGTGCCCACGTTGCCGATCAGCTGGCCGGGGCTGACCAGGTCGCCGACCGCGACTCGCTGCGCGGACAGGTGGGCGTAGCGCGTCGTGTAGCCGGAGCCGTGGTCGATTTCGATCCACCGGCCGTAGCTGACGCTGCCCTCGTTGGCCACCCGCGACACCCGGCCGGCGGCGGACGCACCGACCGGGTCGCCGTCGTCGTTGGTGCGGTTGAAGTCCACGGAGTTGGCCGGGCTGTGGTTGGTTCGGGTCTGGCCGCTCCAGATCTGGCCGCACGGGAACGGCAGCTGGAACGCCGGGGCGGCGCTGGCCTCGGTCGCGCCGAGCACGATGATCGCGGTGGACGCCAGGGTCACACCGGCCAGCGAGGCGAGGAACTTGGTCATCTGGACACCTCCTGCAGGGGTGGGAGTGTGAACAGTTTGCCAACTTAACACTTGATTTGTGTATACCTAACATGAGTCATCATGGCCGGGTGCATGACTTCATCTCCGCGCTACCCAAGGTCGAGCTGCACGTTCACCTGGTCGGTTCCGCCTCCATCGACACCGTGCTGAACCTGGCCAGGCGACACCCGGACCGGGGCGTGCCGACGGATGCCGAGGCGCTCGCCGAGTTCTACGAGTTCACCGACTTCGCCCACTTCATCGAGGTGTACCTCAAGGTCAACAGCCTGGTGACCACCTCGGCCGACGTGACCGACCTGATGCTCGGGCTCGCCGCCGACCTGGCCCGCAACAACGTGCGCTACGCCGAGGTGACCGTGACGCCGGTGGCGCATCTGGTCACCGGGATCGAGCCGGACGAGCTGGCCGAGGCGTTGGCGACCAGCCGCCGGCTGGCGCGGGACATCCACGCCGTGGAGCTGGCCTGGGTGTTCGACATTCCCGGCGGGTTCGAGAGGCCGGAGAGCCTGCGGACGATCACCTGGGCGCTGCGCCACCGCCCGGACGGGACGGTCGGGTTCGGGCTGGGCGGCGCGGAGATCGGCCACCCGCGATCCGACTATCGCGAGTCGTTCGACAGGGCCCGCGACGCAGGGTTCCGGCTCGTCCCGCACGCCGGCGAGACCACCGGGCCGGAGACCATCTGGTCGGCACTGCGCGATCTGCACGCCGAACGGATCGGGCACGGCACCAGCGCGGCCGGCGACCCCGCGCTGCTCGCCCACCTCGCCGAGCACGACATCGCGGTCGAGGTCTGCCCGACGTCCAACATCCGCACCCGCGCCGTGCCGACGCTGGCCGAGCACCCGCTGCCCAAGCTGCTCGCGGCCGGTGTGCCGGTAACGCTCGGGTCCGACGACCCCGGCATGTTCCACACCGATCTCAACCGCGAGTACCTGATCTGCCACGAGCATTTCGGCATGGGCCGCGACGAGCTCGCCGACCTCGCCCGCGCCGGTGTGCGGGCCTCGTTCGCCCCGGACGCGCTGCGTGCCAGCCTGCTCGCCGAGATCGACGCGATGAAGAACGGCTGAGGTGGCCCCGGGCCACCTCAGCCGTGACGGTTACTTGAAGTTGATCCAGCGGTCGTTCGGGTTGACCGCCTCGGTGGCCGGCTCAACCGCGGTGATCTGCGGCGCCACCGCCACGTCCGGCAGCGCGGCCGCACCGGGCACCAGCGAGACCGGCAGCCACAGCCGGCTCCGACCGAGATCAACGTCAACTGTTGCCCCGGTCGCCGACGGGATGGTGAAACCATTGTCGCTCAAGGTGAGCACCAACCCGAGCACCCGACCGGCCGGCAGCACGGCGTCGTGCGCGTGCATCGTCCAGTCCACTGTGTACCACGTGCCGGGCACCAGCGGACTCGGGTTGGTCAGCGAGTCGCGGTGCGCCGCGTCGACCCAACCCCGTGTCATGATCCCGAAGTCCGCGGTCACCGTGTTCTTCACGGTGTCGCGGTAGCACGGATCGTCGGCCGGTGAGGTGGCGCCGAAGCAGGACTCGGTGGCCAGCGTCCGGATGCCCTCACCGCCGGCCAGGTAGTTGATCCGCTCCGCCCTGCCGTAGTCCACCAGCCGCGCGGACAGCTCGGTGTTCGGCTGGTTCACCTTGACCCGCAACGAGATCGTCGCGGTGCCGCTGATCCGAAGATCGCGCGGCAGCGGGGCGGACAGGTACACCTGCCGGCCGGCGACCGCTGTGTTCGGGTTGCGCACCGCGGCGTTCTCGCTCAGCGCCGGGTTGTCGGTGAGCGAGGCGACCGTGCCGGGGCGGCCTGGCAGCAACGAAAGCGTGCCGGTGGTGCCGTCGCCGGCGCCGAGCGAGACCGGGAAGTGGAATGTGCCGCGGGCCGGCCAGGTCGACTCGTTCACCCAGTTGTCCGGGGTCCGCTCGAGAGTAGCCATCGGCTCGCGCATGACGTCGTTTCGCAGTCCCTGCAACCAGAAGTCGAACCACTTGTGCAAAGTGGACACCCACTCCGCGCGGCGGAAGTCGAACGGGTCGACGTGACCCTCCTGCGCGAGCCAGATCTTGCGCGGCACGCCGCGGCTGGCCAACGCGTCCCACCACTGGGCGAAGTGCTTGGTCTCCACGTTGAGGTCGTTGATGCCGTGCACCACGAACACGCTTGCCTTGACCTTGCGGGCATCCGGCACGAAGTCTCGCTCCGCCCAGAACGCGTTGTAGTTGCCGGTGCCGCTCTCGGAGCCGGCGAGCAGCGCGTCGCGGTTGGGCACGCAGATCGGGTCCGGCCGGCCGTTGACCAAGCCGGACAGCCACGCCGGGCCGAAGTCGGTGGTGTAGAGCGCGCCGTTGTCCCGGTAGTAGTCGTACCAGCTGGAGATCGCCGAGATCGGCACGATCGTCTCCAGGCCCCTGACGCCGGTCGCGGCCACTCCGTTGGCCACGGTGCCGTCCCACGACTTGCCGATCATGCCGACCTTGCCGGTGGTCCAGCCGGCCACAGCCGTTGTGCCGTCGGCATGTTCGCCGTGCGCGCGGCCGTTCAACCAGTCGATCGCGGCCTTGGCGCCGAGGATCTCCTCCCGCCCGCCGACGTCACCGCACCCGGTGGACCTGTTGGTACCGTTGAAGTCCACCGCGGCGAACGCGTAACCCCGTGGCACGAAGTAGTTGTCGTAGAAGAGCGGGAACTTGGTCACATTGCCGTCCGGTCCGTAGACCTTCAGCTCGCTCTCATTGCCGCGCCCGCAACACTTGTAGTACGGCGAGGCGTCCATGATCACCGGGATCTTGACGCCGGCCCGCGCGGTCTCGCGGGGTCTGACCAGGTCGACGACGATCTTGTCGCGGACTCCGTCGCCGTCGTTGTCGCCCGGCGTGGTGACCCACACGCTTTCCCGGATCGCGTTGGCGTAGTCATACACCGGCACCGTCTGGGTGCCGCTGATGTGGAGCGGATTGGGGGCCGCGGTGGCGGCCGGAACGTGTACGGCCAGACCGGCGAACCCGACCATGGCCGCGGCGAGAGCCGTCCGGCGTAAGGACTGGACCATCATGGCCGGAACCTATCGACGCCCGGCCGCGGCCGGATAGCGCCGAACGTCGGCTAGCCTCGCGGAATGAGCACTGGCGTTGAGGCGAACATCGTGGCGGTGACGGTCTATCCGGGCCAGGCACGCATTACCCGGCGCGGCCGCGCATCGGTGGGTGCCGGCCAGCAGCAGGTGGTGGTTGGCGGGCTTCCGTTGACACTGCGGGATGACTCGGTTCGGGTGAACGGCACAGGGGCGGGCACCGTGCTCGGCGTCGACGTGGCGGCCGAGCATCACGCCAGCACCCCGGACGTCACGGTGGACGAGCTGGAGACACGCCAGCGGTCGTTGCAGGACAAGCTGACCGAGCTGGCCGACGAGGACACCGTGGTGACCGCGCGCGAGGAGCTGATCGGCACGCTCTCACACCGCTCGGGCGTGGCCTTCGCGCGGGCGCTGGCGTCCGAGTCGGCGGACGTGTCGCGGGTCGCGACCGTGAGCGACGCGCTTGCCGAACAGCTCACCGCCGTGCTCGCCAGCCGCCGGGACCTTGGTGAGCGCCGCCGGGTGGTGCGGCTGGAGCTGGAGGAAGTGGAGCGGCGGCTCGCCGAGCGGATGTCCGCGCAAGCACCGGACCGCAAGGCCATCTCGGTCGACCTGGACATGGCCGAGGCCGGCGACATCGAGCTCGAGGTGTCGTACCTGGTCGACGCCGCGGGCTGGGAGTCGCGCTACGACGTCCGGCTGCGCGGCGACTCGCTGAAGCTGACCTGGTTCGGGTTGATCACCCAGTACACCGGCGAGGACTGGCCGGAGTCCGAGCTGCGGCTGTCCACGGCGCGGCCGGCGAGCGCGGTGACCGTGCCCGAATTGGACCCGTGGTACCTGCAGCGCTTCGAGCCGGCCGTGCCGATGTCCCGGTCGATGGGCCGCCAGGAGTCGGCGGGCTTCGGCGCCGCGATGGACGCGGTGGCGGCGGGTCCCGCTCAGGTGTCGATGCCGGCGGCCGCCCCGCCACCCCGGTTCGCCGAGGCGAAGGTGAGCGTCGAGCACGGCGTCGCGGCGACGACTTACCAGCCGGCGCACCGGATCGCGGTCCCGTCGGACGGCACCGCGCACCGCACCACGATCACCACCGTGGAGCTGCCGGCCCGGCTGGACCACGTCACGGTGCCGCTGCGCGGTTCGGAGGCCTACCTGCGCGCGACGGCGACCAACACGTCGGACCACACCCTGCTGCCGGGGCCCGCGGCGATCTTCCACGAGACGGAGTTCGTCGGCACCACGGGGCTGGAGCCGTGGGCGCCCAACGAAGAGGTCGAACTGGCGCTCGGCGTGGACGACCGGGTGCGAGTGGAGCGCGAGCTGGTGAAGCGCGCGGCCGGCAAGGCGGTGCTGGGTGGGACGAAGCGGCACGAGGCGGCCTACAAGATCACCATCGGCAACTACGGGCCACGGATCGCTCGGGTGACGGTGATCGACCAGATTCCGGTGTCCCGGGACGACGCGATAACGGTGCGCGACGTGCACATCGACCCGAAGCCGGCCGAGCAGACGGATCTCGGCGAGGTGACCTGGGAGCTTTCGCTTGAGCCCGGCAAGACCAAGGAGCTGATCATCGGCTTCCGGGTCGACGTCGCCAAAGGCGTCACGATGGCCGGCTGGCGAGACTGAGCTGTCCGATTCCCGCAAGCACGATGGTTTCCCGTGGGCCACCATGGAAGGATGTTGATCAGGCATCGCTCGGCAGAGCCACGGGTCGACCCGAGCGCCTACGTGGCACCCAACGCGACACTGGTCGGCGACGTCCGGGTCGGTCCCGGCGCTCGGGTGATGTACGGCGCGGTGCTGGACGCCGAAGGATCCACAGTGGACATCGGTGAGTCGGTGATCGTGGCTGAGCATGCGGTGCTGCGGGCGACTGCGGTGTCCGATGTGGACGCGCAGGTGCTGGTCGGCGATCACGTGTTCGTCGGTCCACACGCGACGGTGCTGGGCGCGCGGATCGGCCGCTGCGCCTATCTCGCCGCCGGGGTCACAGTGCTGCACGGGGCACGGCTGGGTGCCGGGGCGAGCGTGGCGGTCGGAGCCCTGGTGCACGCGCGGACCGTGCTGCCCGACGAGTTCTTCGTACCGCCGCACACCACCGCGGTCGGCGATCCGGTCGAGGTGCTCACCCCGGACCGGATCACCGAGGTGAGCGAGGCGATCCGTGACGTCGGCTTCGCGGCGGCCGCGTTCGGGGTCCGCGTCGACTGGGCGGACCGGATCACCCGGTATGAGCAGGTCGCGACGGTGCGCTCGGCGGAGTTCGCCGCGCACGGTGACGACGAGATCGTGGGCTAACCTCGGCGGTACCATGTGATATTTTACTGACATGCCTACTCAGCCCTGGCGCGGGGTACTGGTCGCGACCGCGCTTCCGTTCACCTCCGATCTCAGAGTTGACCTGGACCGCTACGCCGACCACGTGCGGTGGCTGGCCGAGGCGGGATGCCACGGGGTGGTACCCAACGGATCCCTTGGGGAGTACCAGGTTCTGACTCCTGACGAGCGCGCGGCCGTGGTGCGCACCGCGCTCGCGGCGGCGCCCAAGGGTTTCGCGGTGGTGCCGGGAGTCGGGGCGTATGGCGCGCTGGAGGCCAGGCGGTGGGCGGAGCAGGCGGCCGACGCCGGCTGCCCGGCGGTGTTGTTGTTGCCGCCCAACGCTTACCGGGCCGATGAGCGCGCCGTGCTTGGCCACTACCGGGAGGTGGCGCGGGCCGGGGTACCGGTCGTGGCGTACAACAATCCCTTTGACACCAAGGTGGATCTCACCCCGGAGCTGCTCGCCCGGCTGC
>WUUC01054161.1_pt1 | contig 10605 bp, 9 predicted proteins | sample 6278441 | NCBI WGS metagenome assembly WUUC01 (sample SAMN13675441, study PRJNA597444) | soil metagenome | isolation source: soil | place: USA: Washington | collected 2017-10 | reverse complement strand
CGACGCGACGAACTCGTCGAAGCGGATCGGCGGATGTCCCGAGCGCTTGATCACGCGGTCACCGGGGATCGCGCGGAGCCCCGTCATCATCTCGTCGATCGCGGATGCGACACCGTCTCTGATCTCCGGCCCGCTGCGGCTTCCGGCCTCCTCGATCACGCGGTCGCGTATCACCTCGGAGAACGTCTTGGACGGGTCCTCCCCTTCGCGAGGACCGTCCGGGTCGTAGCCGTAGTAGCCGACACGGTCGATCTCGGCGGGGCCGTCGATCGCCTGTGCGTTGTACGTCACGAGGCGCTGCATCATGCCCTCGCAGTGCGCGGCGAGCTCCTTCACGGTCCACCCGGGACAACGCGTCGGACGCTCCCACTCGTTGTCGCCGAGCTCGCTCAACAGCGCAGCCAGCTCCTTGGCCTGCAGCTCGAGCGCTTCGATCTCTGGACCCTGCATGGCCGTCAGGACTTCGCTCCCGGCCGCGAGTCCGGGATCGTGAGCCAGCGGGCGATCACGCCGAGAGCGAGGATCTCGTCCGCCCCTTCGAAGATCGAGAGCACACGTGCGTCGACGAAGTAGCGCGAAACCGGGAACTCTTCCGCGTATCCCATGCCGCCGTGGATCTGCATCGCTTCGCGGGAGATCCATTCCGCGGCGCGGCACACATAGGCCTTGAGCATCGATGCTTCCATCGAGCCCTCGCCCCTACCCATGAGGCGAGCGACGTGGTACATGAACTGCCGCGAAGCTTGGATCACAGCGGACATACGCCCGAGCTTCACCTGCGTGAGTTCGTAGTCCATCACCGGTTTGCCGAAGACGATGCGGTTCTGTGCGTACTCGAGCGCCGCTTCGTACGACGCCTGCATCACGCCGAGCGCGCGAGCCGCCGTCTGGAGCCGTCCGTTCTCAAATCCTTGGGCCGTCATGTAGAAGCCGCGTCCGAGCCCGTCGGTCCCGCCGATCAGGTTCTCGTTCGGGACGACCCAGTTGTCGAAGGCGACCTCGTAGGAGTGCATCCCGCGGTAGCCGATCGTGTCGATCGCGCGGCCCTCCATCTTCCCGCCCGTGCCTTCCTGCGTGAACTCGAAGCCGTGGCCGTCTGCGCGTTCCTTCGGGACGACGAAGAGCGACACACCGCGATGCGTCTTCGAACGGTCCGTATCGGTCCGCGCGAGCAACATGAGGACGTCCGCGCGCGCCGCGAACGTGCACCACGTCTTGACGCCGTTGATCGCCCAGCCCGAACCGTCGGACGTCGGCGTCGCTGTGACCTTCACGCCGCCGACGTCCGATCCGTAGTCAGGCTCGGTGACGGCGACGGCGCTCATGATCTCGCCGCTGGCGATCTTCGGGAGCCACTCCTTCTTCTGCTCCTCGGTCCCCCCTTGGACGAGGGCCCGCGTGAGGATCTCGGGACGCGTGATCAGGGAGCCGGCAGCGCCGAGCGAACCGCGGGCGAGTTCCTCGGTCGCGACGACCATCGCCATGTACTCGCTCTCCCCACCCTCGGAGAAGCCGTCGTACGCGACGGGGACCGAGAGGCCGAACGTCCCGATCTCGGCCAGCCCCGAGATGATCTCCTCGGGGATGTCGGCGTTCTCGCGATGGACGTGCTCTGCGACGGGTCGCACCTTCTCCTCCGCAAAACGCTTGAACGTATCCCGCACCATCTCGAAGTCCGAGTCGAGGTGCCGCGGACCTTGGTCCTTCGCGAGCGAAGCCACGAACGCCGGGGCGCGGTACGTCCGGACGAACCCCCGCGCGCCGCCGAGGGCGTCCTCGTCGATGCCCCAGAGATCCTCGCGCCCAACCGTCCTCGTGATCAGGTCGTGCAGCGCATCGGCCACGAATGCGCAGGCGACGCGCGCCTCGGCGTCACCATTCGCGCCGTAGTCGAGGACGGCGGCGGCACACTCGATCCCCGCTGCCGCGTGCGCGAGGTCGTAGCCGACGGTCTGGTTCTCCGACTGTCGCTGCTCGACACCACCGTTCGCCCCCAAGTACTTCGCGGCCGTCTCGACGATGCCCTGCGCGAGCGCAACAACCTCGGCCGCTGCGGAGAGATCGGGCTTCTCGGTCACGGCGGCGAGGCTACCAACTGCTCGGTGTCCCCGTGCAGACGGCGGCGACGGATACGTCCTATGCCAGACTCGGCCCCATGATCGACGCGCAGACCTTCCTGGAGCACGTGCAACGCGACGGAGAACGCATCGCCCAGGCCGCGGGCGGCCACCTCGATGCGACCGTCCCCACGTGTCCCGACTACACCGTCGGAACCCTGCTCGTGCATACCGCCGGCGTGTGTTGGTGGTGGAAAGAGGCGCTCTTGAAGAACGCGTACCCCGGACGACCGGCGTTCGCCGCGCCGCAGGACGATCCGATCGGGCTCCACCGCCGCGAGCTCGCCGGGCTCCTCGACGAACTCGCACGACACGATCCCGACGAACACACCTGGACGTGGTTCCCACCCGAGCAGAACGCGCGCTTCGCGTACCGCCGCGCCGCCCAGGAGCTCTCGATCCACCGGTGGGACGTCGAGAACGCCGTGGGTGGGGCGCTTCCGATCGATCCGACCCTCGCGGCGGACGGCACCGACGAGTTCCTCCAGGCCTTCTGTCCGAAGGCTGAGACCACTCGGTTCACCAGCGGTGCCGAGATGTTCGGCGGCGACGGCGAGGTGTTGCGCTTCGAAGCGACGGACGTCGCCTCGGCATGGACGCTCGTCGCGCGTCCCGACCGCTTCGATCATGACGTGGCCGCCGAGCCGGACGTGATCGCGCGCGCCGACGCTTCCACGCTCAACCTCTTCGTGTGGGGACGGCTCCCGGTGGACGTCCTCGACATCACAGGCGATCAGTCGCTGATCGATCGCTGGAGTGAGCGCGTGAAGATCTAGCGTCCCGCGCGGTCGCGCTGATAGCGGTCGCCGATGATGCTGAAGATGAACGCGTTCGAGATCGTCTGCACGCCGAGAGCGACGAGAGTCGACCCACCGACGAGCAGACGCGTCCGTCCGACGATCAGCGGACCGAACCCGCCGCGGATCCATACGACGACGACGAACGCGATCACCCCTGCGCCGGCCAGCAACCCGACGAGACCGAGAAGCAGTGCACGCTCGAGTGTCGCGTAGCGGAACGCCCGCGTGAGCGTCTGGTCGTCGATCCGCAGATCGTGGGTGACCGAATAGATGCGCGCGATCAGGTATGCGTTGATCACCTGGTAGCCGACGACGCAGAGGAGCCCGCCGAAGATCGCCCAATGGAAGTCGAGGCGGAACCGGCCGATCAGCAACGGTCCGTCCATCGGCGCGAAGAGCTGGGCCCCCAACAGGACGATCCCGGCGACCATCATCACGACCCCCGGCGCGAGGAAGAGCGCGCCGGGCGCGAACATCAGCATGAACTTGAGATGGCGCCACCCGTCCCGCCAGGGACGCAGATGCGGCGCACGGTCGCGACCGTCCGGACGAAGCGTGATCGGAACCTCACCGATCGACATCCCGAGCCGGCATGCGCGCACGACCATCTCGGACGCGAACTCCATGCCCGGCGTGCGGAGGTTCAGCCGGTCGAACGCCTCACGCGTGAGTCCGCGGAACCCAGAGTGTGCGTCACTGACGTGCGGTGCCCGGAAGAGGACGCGCAGCGCACCCGTGAGGGCGGGGTTGCCGATCACCCGGTTCTTCCACGGCATCGCGCCGGGCATGATCTTCCCCTTGAACCGGGAGCCGAGGACGAGGTCGCAGCCCGCCCGCAGCTCGTCCAGCAGGGGGCCCATCTCACCGAGGTCGTACGACATGTCGGCGTCCGCGACGATGAGATAGCGGCCCTCCGCCGCGCGGCATCCGCCGGTGATCGCCGCGCCGTACCCACGGGAGGGGACATCGACGACCCGGGCGCCCGCGCGGCGCGCGATCTCCTGCGATCCGTCCGTCGAACCGTTGTCTGCGACGACCACCTCACCGGACACACCCAGCCGTGTGAACGCGTCCAGTGCGGCGTTCACGCACGCCTCCAGCGTGCGTGCCTCGTTCAGGCACGGCAGGACGACGCTGACCTCGACCAGCGTCATGGGCTGAAGATCAGCCGCCACTCGTCGCTGCGATGGCCTCCTCGATGGCGAGGATGCGTCTGGCCTCCTCGACGTGGAGGTTCTCGATCATCCGGCCGTCGACGGTGACCACGCCGCGGCCGTCGGCCTGCGCCTCCTCGAACGCGGCGATGATGCGACCGGCGCTCTCCACCTCGTCGGCGGTCGGAGCGAAAGCGGCATTGCACGGCTCGACCTGACTGGGATGGATGAGGGTCTTCCCGTCGAAGCCCATCTCTCGTCCCTGCCGGCACTCGGCCGCGAAGCCGGCCTCGTCTTTGATGTCGTTGTAGACGCCGTCGAGGATCACCTTGCCGTGCGCCCGGGCCGCGAGCAGACACAACCCGAGTCCACCCAGCAGCGGATGACGCCCGGGCACGCGCGCGGCGCGCAGTTCCTTCACGAGGTCGTTCGTCCCCATCACCAGCACGGCGAGCCGCTCCGAGGCGCCGCAGATCTCTTCTGCGTGCAGCACCGCAACCGGGGTCTCGAGCATCGCCCAGATGCGGGTGCGATCGGGCGCGCCGCCGGCCTCGAGGGCGGCTTCGACAGCGTGGACATCGGCTGCGGAGTTGATCTTCGGCACGACGACGGCGGACGGGCCGGACGCCGCGATCGCCTTGAGGTCGGCGTCGTGCCACTGCGTACCGATGCCGTTGGCGCGGATGGTGACCTCGCGACGTCCGTACGAACCGGACGACGCCGCCGCGCAGACTCGATCGCGGGCTTCTTCTTTCGCGTCGGGTGCGACTGCGTCTTCGAGGTCGAGGATGAGCGCGTCTGCCGGGATCGTCTGCGCCTTCTCGAGAGCCCGCTCGTTCGCCCCAGGCATGTAGAGGACGGAGCGACGGGGCCGGAGGTCGTCGGACATCATTCCTCCACCGCGGCGTACGCCTTGGCCAGCTCGGGATCACGAGCGGCCAAGCGCTCGGCAAGCTCCAGCATCACCAGGCACTGTTTCACCGACGCATCGTCCTCCATCTTTCCGTTGAGCATGACGGCGCCCGTCCCGTCTCCCATGGCTGCGACGACCTCGCGCGCGTGACGAACGTCGGCCGGGTCGGGTGAGAACACACGCTTGGCGATGTCGATCTGTGCCGGATGCAAGCTCCACGCACCGACGCATCCGAGCAGGAACGCGTTGCGGAACTGGTCCTCACAGGCGACGGTGTCCTTGATATCGCCGAACGGGCCGTAGTACGGGAAGATCCCGTTCGACACACACGCATCCACCATCCGCGCGACGGTGTAGTGCCACAGATCTTGTTGGTAGGTCGCTCGCGGAGCATCGGCGTCACCGTCGACGGGGTCTTGCCGCACGAGATAGCCGGGATGGCCGCCGCCGACGCGTGTGGTCTTCATCCGCCGGTTCGCGGCCAGGTCGGCGGGACCGAGCGATAAGCCCTGCATCCGGGGTGAGGCCGCGCAGATCTCCTCGACGGACGCGACACCCCGCGCCGTCTCCAAGATGGCGTGCACCAGGATCGGACGGGTCAGCTTCGCCTTCGCTTCCAGCTGCGCGAGGAGCCGGTCGATGTAGTGGATGTCCTCGGGCCCTTCGACCTTCGGGATCATGATCACGTCCAGCTTGTCCCCGACCTCGGTCACGGCAGCCACGAGGTCGTCGAAGCCCCACGGCGAGTCGAGCGAGTTGACGCGCGTCCAGAGCTGCGTCTCGCCGGGCTCCCATGCTCGGGCTACCTTGAGCAGGCCTGCGCGCGCCGCTTCCTTGTCGGTGGAGGGCACGCCGTCCTCGAGGTTCGCGAGCAGGACGTCGACGGTGGGGGCGATATCGCCGACCTTGGACACCATCTTCTCGTTCGACGGCGGGAAGAAGTGGATGACCCGAGACGGCCGCGCCGGGACCTCTCGCACCGGATCGGGCGCCCCGACCGCGAGTGGCCGGAAGAAGTCCTTGGCTGAACGCATCACGCGGATCCCTTCAGTCGTGCCGCAACGACGCCATGCTATCGGGGTCCGCACCGGTGCTCTCGCGGCCTCATCCGGCCGCGTCCCAGCCGAAGTCGCGTCCGACGAACGCCGCGAGCTGCACGTTGAACGAGTGGAAGTACTCGCGAAGCCGGTCGCGGAGCCCGGGCGTCAGGCCCTGGATGTCGCGAGCCGCGTTGTAGCGCTCGTAGGTCCCGAGGTCGTGCGCGGGCAGGCCGAGGAAGTCGATCGTCCGGAGGTAGACGTCTCGCGGATCGTCGAAGAGGTCTTCGCTCCGAAGGACGAGGATCTGCTCCAACGGGAAGTATTTCGTCCAGTTGCGGAGCTGCTCGATGTAGCGCCCGCGCGCGACGTAGCTGTAGTGCCGGTGCGCGTGACCCTCGTAGGACGGATCGACGGCGAGCTTCTCGACGTCCGGGCCGATGCGCTCGTCCTCGCGCGCGATCGCTTCCTCGAACGACAGCGGCTCCTCGCCGAGGCCCACCTCGTGCCGGTAGTGCGAGAACGCGCGCGCGACCGGATCCCGGAGCAGCGCGATCAGCCGGACGTCGGGGAGCACCTCACGGATGCGAGCCGGCGAGTGCGGATGGAACAGGTAGTACGGGCTGGCTTCGCCGGAGATCCGGCGGCGAACGCCTCGGGTGCGCGGGAAGAAGCTCTCGTACCAGTTGAGCCCCTTCGCGTGATGAACGCTGAAGTAGTGGACCTCCTTCTGACGCGCGGGCGCGATCTTGGGATGCCCGGACAGATAGTTGTAGAGCGACGTCGTTCCACCGCGCTGCGTCCCGATGATGATGAAGTCGGGAAGCATCGGGGTTCGGCTACTCGAGCTCGAGCAGCCGTTCCAGGCCGATCGTCAGTCCCGGCAGCGATGCCACCGTCTTCACCGCGAGCAGGACGCCGGGCATGAACGACGTCCGGTCCATCGTGTCGTGCCGGATCGTGAGGTTCTCCCCCGGCCCCCCGAACACGACCTCCTGGTGCGCGAGCCGGCCGAGCACGCGCATCGCGTGGATGTGGATGCCGTCGGCATCCGCGCCCCGCGCGCCCGTGATCGTCTCCCGCTCGTCGGGATGCGCCTCACCGCCCGGCGGACGTCCGTGCTGCTTCCACACCTCGGCGATGTCGCGCGCCGTCTTGGTCGCCGTTCCGGACGGTGCATCGAGCTTGCCCGTGTGATGCTGCTCGGTGATCTCGACGGAGCCGAGATAGCGGGCCGCCTGCTTCGAGAAGTGCATCATCAGGACGGCGCCGATCGAGAAGTTCGGTGCGATGAAGACGTTGGCCTTCCCATCGGACACGAGCTCCCGGATCTCGTCGAAGTCCTCTTCCGTGAAGCCGGTGGTTCCGACCACGCAGTGCACGCCCTGAGCCACGCATGAGCGGATGTTGTCCATCACCGACGCGGGCTGCGTGAAGTCCACGACGACCTCGGCCCCCGCGGCGGACAGCGCGTCGACCGACGCCTCGACCCCCTCGCCACCGGACGAATCGATCCGGACAACCAGCTCGAGCTCCGGATCGGCGTTGACGGCGTCGCACACGGTCGAGCCCATCCGTCCGACGGCGCCGAGCACCCCGACCTTGATCATGCGTCTGTTATATCCGGGGTCGACGCGACTTCGTCTTCACGTCATCCTCGTGCTCCAACGCGCGCCGGATGTCCCGCAGGTGTGTGTCCAGGTGGTGTGCGAGCTCCCCGACCGCGACGCGTGGTAAACGACCGGACGGGCCGAACCACTCGTCCGGACCATCGCGCAGCGTCGACACCACGTGATCGTGGACACGCTGGTGCCACGCGAGCACCTCGCGGGCCGAGCGATGCGACGAGTTTCCTACGTCTGGATCTGATGGTCGATGCCTGCGGACCGGAGCGACGACGCGAGCGCTTCTCCGTCTGGGACGTAGACGAGCGCGAACGCCCACCTCGCCTTCGCGTCGGTGAACGTCAACATCTCGACCGCGACGGCGTTCTGCGGCTCGCGCGAGACGAATTCGTCCGACGGCGTCAGCTCGAAGCCCTCGCGATCGAACGTATACACAGTCGGGCAGAACGATTCGATCGTGCCGCGATCGCCCGCCAGGGCGAAGATGACGGCCCGAGCGCCGTCATCCCATGCGTACCCGAGATCGCGCAGCCGTTTCGCCCGGACGTCGTCGTCCAGCCAGACGCGCAGCCGCCACACGTTGGGTAACAAGTGGAGGTTGACGTCGTCGAAGGCGCCGGCGTACACGACGCGGTCCGCGACGCAGCCGTCGATGCCGGCGAGGTCGGCCTCGTCGTCGCTGCTCCTCGACCAGTCTTCGGTGCGCCAGAACGGTCGTGGGTGGAACGTGAGGTCCTCTCGCGGAGCCGCGACCTTGTAGAGATGCCGGGGCCCCGTCACCAAAGACCTGCCCTCAGCCCCCGAGCAGCTCCACGGCGAAGTCGAGCGTGCCTGCGTCGACCGGCCCGACGCACGCGAGCGTCGCTCCCCCGCCGGTGAACACTCGCTGCGCGACGCGCGTGACGTCGTCGATCGTCACGGCCTCGACCTTTGCAAGCAGGTCATCGACGGTGTGCACCTCGCCGTGGACGAGCTCGCTGCGCCCGAGGCGCGACATCCTCCCGCCCGGATCGTCCATCGACAACACGAGGCCGCCGCGGACGTGTCCCTTCGCGCGCTCGACCTCGTCCGCTGTCACTTCGCCGGCCGCGAGAGCGGCCGCTTCGTCGCGGACGATCTTCAGCACCTCGGGGGCCGACGACGCCTGCGTCCCTGCGTAGACGGTGAAGCTCCCCGTCTCCTTGTACATGTGCTCCGCGGAGTAGATCGAGTAGGCCATCCCACGCTTCTCGCGGATCTCCTGGAACAGCCGGGACGACATCCCACCGCCGTAGAGCACGGACATCACGGAGAGCCCGTACCGGTCCGGATCCTCGCGTCCGACCGCCTCGAGGCCCCACACGACGTGCACCTGCTCCGACTCCCGGTCGTCGCGCGTGACCGCTCCGCTGCCGAACCGGGGCAGCTCGCTCGCACGGCGTCGCACGGCCGTCGTTCCCGGCTCGAGGGTGTCGCGAAGCAGTGCCGCGACGTCGGCGTGCGAGACGTTGCCTGCGGCCGCGACGACCAGCCGGTCGGTCAGGTACCCGGCCCGGTAGAACGCACGGAGCTCATCGACCGACATGGAGCCGATCGTCTTCGGCGTGCCGAGCACCGGACGCCCGAGCGCATGGTCCGGCCACGCCACCGCCGCGAAGGTGTCGTGGACGAAATCCTCCGGGACGTCGGCCGCCATGTGGATCTCTTCGAGGATCACGCGGCGCTCGGACTCGAACTCGTCCGGACGAAGGCTGGCGTTACGGAACATGTCCGCGAGGATCCGCACGGCCATGCCCAGGTCCTCGTCCAGGACGCGCGCGTAGAAGCACGTGTGCTCACGCGCGGAGTAGGCGTTCACCTCGCCGCCGACGGCGTCGAACGCGTTGGCGATCTCTTGCGCGCTCCGGGTCGCGGTCCCCTTGAACAGCATGTGTTCGAGGAAGTGCGCGGCCCCCGCGATGTCGTCCGACTCGTCGCGCGCACCGGTGTCGAGCCAGAACCCGATCGATACCGACCGGACGTGCGGCATCGACTCCGTAACGAGTCGGAGCCCCGGAAGGGGCTCCGACCGTTCGAACGATGTAGCGGACGGGTTACTCGTCGTCGGAATCTCCGTTGCGCGAGTTCCCGGCTCCCTCGCCGCCGGAGGACGCGCCCACGCTCGCGGGGACGTCGGCCGGCTCGAGGTTGAGCTTGCCGTCGGGACGGATCTCGGAGATCCGCACGCGCACTGTGTCACCGACGTTGAGGACGTCCTCGACCTTCTCCACGCGCTTGCCGGTCATCTTCGCCAGCTTCGAGATGTGGAGCAGGCCGTCCTTGCCCGGGACGACGTTGATGAAGGCGCCGAAGTCCATGGCCTTGACGACCTTGCCGTCGAACTCCATGCCGACATCGAGCGGCACGGGATTCACGATGTCGCGGATCATCTTGAGCGCCTTCTCCGCCGACTCGCCGTCCTGACCGGCCACGAGCACGCGGCCGTCGTCCTCGACGTCGATCTGCGCACCCGTGCGGGCGATGATGTCGTTGATCGTCTTGCCCTTCGGGCCGATGATCTCGCCGATCTTGTCCACCGGGATCTGCTCGAGCAGGATCCGCGGGGCGTACTGCGACATCTCGGCGCGCGGCTTGTCGATCGCCTTGCGCATCGCGGCGAGGATCTCGAGCCGAGCCTCCTTCGCCTGCTGCATCGCACCGCGCAGGACGTCGACCGAGATGCCGAGCGTCTTCGTGTCGAGCTGCAGCGCGGTGATGTACTCCTCGGTTCCCGCAACCTTGAAGTCCATGTCGCCGTAGCCGTCCTCGGCGCCGATGATGTCGGTCAACGTGACGACCTTGTCGCCTTCGGTGATGAGCCCCATGGCGATCCCACCGACCATGTCGGTCAGCGGGACGCCGGCGTCCATCAGACACAGACACGAGCCGCAGACCGACGCCATCGACGTCGACCCGTTGGACTCGAGCAGCTCGGACACCA
>WUUC01168393.1_pt1 | contig 10606 bp, 12 predicted proteins | sample 6278441 | NCBI WGS metagenome assembly WUUC01 (sample SAMN13675441, study PRJNA597444) | soil metagenome | isolation source: soil | place: USA: Washington | collected 2017-10 | reverse complement strand
GCCGCGATCCGCTACCACATGACGTCGGGCACGACCGGGCGCACGCCGATCCGCGTGCTCGACGGCATGAAGGACTGGGAGTGGATCGCCGAGATGTGGTGCTATGGCTTCTGGGGTTTCGGAGTGCGTCCGTCCGACACCGTCTTCTTCGCCTTCTCGTACGGGACGTTCGTCGGGTTCTGGGGAGCGCACTACGCGTGCGAGAAGATCGGCTGCCTCGTGTTGCCCGGCGGCAACATGACGACCGAGGCGCGCGTGCGCCAGATCGTCGACATGAAGGCGACGGTCGTCTGCTCGACGCCGACGTACGCGCTGCGGATGGCGCAGGAGGCGACCTCTCTGGGGATCGACCTCGCGAACGGGCCGGTGCAGCGGCTGATCCTCTCGGGCGAACCGGCTGGATCGATCCCCGCGACCAAGAAGCTCATCGAGCGCCAATGGGGCGCCAAGGCGGCGGACACCGCGGGGATGACGGAGCTCGGCACGATCATGATGTTCGAGTGCGACCGTCAGCCCGGCGGCACGCACATCATCGAGCCCCACTACATCGAAGAGGTCGTCGATCCGGCGACCGGCGACCCACTCCCGTACGGGGAGCAGGGAGAGCGGGTCGTGACCTCGTTCGGGCGGGGGTTCATCCCGGTCATCCGCTACCGGACGCGCGACCTCGTGGTGAAGGTCCCGGCGGACCGGTGCACGTGCGGCCGGACGCTCGACCTCTACGAGGGCGGCATCGTCGGCCGGGTCGACGACATGAAGCTCGTGCGCGGCACGAACATCTACCCGCGCGCGATCGAGGCGATCGTGCGCGACTTCGAGGGGGTCGACGAGTTCCAGATCCACCTTTACACCGCCGACGGGATCCGCGACGAGATCGAGGTACTCATCGAGATACCGGATCGGAGCGCGGACGCGGACGGTCTCGTGCGCGATCTGTCGACCGCGCTCTCGGAAGCGCACGAGGGCCTGCGCTTCGGAGTGCGGAGCGTCGAGCTGGAGTCACTGCCGCGCTTCGAGCTGAAGGCGAAGAGGTTGGTCGACGAGCGGGTCCTCGCCGGCAGCGAAGGCGAAAGGAAGACGATGTGATCAACCAGACGACCGACCTCTCCCCCGCACAGCGTGGGCTCGTGGACTGCTACCAGTCGCTGGTCCGCGTCCTGTCCGAGCACCGCGACGAGCTCGCGCCGTTCGAGGAGCGCAACGCCCTCAAGGCGACCGCGGCGCTGTGGCAGGTGATGAACGGCCTCGACCTGGACCCCGGGCACGTCTACGAGCTGGGCATCTGAGCATGAAGCCGATGGACCTGCAGACCGTCGACCACCTTCTGACGTCCACCAGGACCGTACGCAAGCGGCTGGACCTCGAGCGACCGGTAGACCGGGGCGTGATCCTCGAGTGCCTGCGCCTGGCGGTGCAGGCCCCCACGGGCTCGAACCTCCAAGCGTGGCGCTGGGTCGTCGTCACCGACGAGGACAAGCGGGCGGGGGTGGCGGACGTCTACCAGCGCGCGATCGGCCCCTACAACTCGTTCTGGGACCAGTCGATCGACCCGGCGAACAAGACCCTGCGTCGTGTCGTCGACTCCTCGATCTTCCTCGAGAAGATCATGGGGAAGGTGCCGGTGCTCCTGATCCCCTGCGCACTGGGGACGGCGGCGCAGAGCGAGTCGTTCTTCGAGAACCTCGGTTACGGCGGGGACTCGCTGCGCAATCTCGTCGCGTCCGGCTTCTACGGGTCGATCTGGCCGGCGGTGTGGAGCTTCATGCTCGCGGCACGCAGCCGCGGGCTCGGCAGCGCGCTGACGACCATGCACCTCGCGCTGGAACGCGAGATGGGAGAGCTCCTCGGGATCCCCGACACCGTGACGCAGCTCGGGATCATCCCCGTCGCCTACTTCAAGGGCGAGGACTTCAAACCGGCGAAGCGCCGTCCCCCCGAGGAGATCACCTACTGGGACGCCTGGAAGAGCACCGGGTGACCCTTACACGCCGCACTTGTTCCGCAGCACCTCGGCATCCCCGGGGATGAACAACGAGTACTCGTCGTTTCCCGGGGCGCGGGACGTGGAAACCGGTTGGTCCACCTCGATCTCGTGGAGAAGGTCGACCTTTCCCGCCGGCCCGGTGCCGGAGAACTGCCCGAAGTCCTCGGTGATGTTGTCGGACTGCGCCGTCAGGATGACGCATCCCGGATTAGACACGTGCTCGCCCGGCTCTACCGTGAGCGTCGACAGGGAGCGACTACCGAGGGCCTGGTCCGAGTGCCCCGCCGGTTCCTTTAAGAGTTGATCCTTCACCGCGATCAGATTGTGACGGTCGAACTCGAACGTGGCTGCGTCGGCGCCCTGGTTCGTGATGCTGTTGATCCGGAAAAGGACCCAAACGCGGTCATTTCCGGGTGTGGAGGTGGTGTTCCCATCGCGATACTCGTGATAGAACGCGAGCTGTTCGTAACCGATCCTTACCCTGGCTTCCTCGTTCGGGTCGCACGCGACCATGAGCCCTGCCAGCACACCGAATGCAGCGATCGCACTCCCTAGTCGACTGCCGCTCCCCACGCCTCTCATCCTGGATCCCTCCCGCGCTCACGGCACAAGGCCTTTTGCCCGCCGAAGAGGATCGTCCGTGGTGCGACATCTCGAGCGTGTAAGGGAGGCGACAGGTGACCTGTCTGTTGACCAACAGCTCCGAACGCGGGGAACCGGCGCCGAAGCGCCGGTTCCGTTGGGGCGTATAGGGGCTAGCGGATTACTTCTGGACGCCGTGCCACTTCAGGATGTCGAAGCCTTTCTGGAGGTCGACGGAGTACACGATCTCGTCGGTCAGCCAGTACACGGCCGCCGAGTTGCCCGCGTGCGGGAGGAAGTAGCCGTCGTCGGTGATGTGGCCCTTCTTGTCGACGCCCATGAAGTGCGTGCCGTGGTTGAAGAACGTCACCGCGACGGTTCCGCCATTGCGGAAGTCGGGGTGCGCCTCGAACCAGTGGGTCGAGCAGCCGAACGTCGTGCCGCTCGGCGGGTGCCCGTCGGCGTAGGTGCCGGACGGGGGCCGGAAGGTCTCGATGGGAGTGATCGTCTTCGTCTTCTTCCACTTCGACGCGTCCCAGGTCGTGAAGCCGCCGCTCGTCGCGTCGCAGCGTGCGTCGGCGGCCGGCAGCCACGTCTCGCCGGTCGAGAGGGCGAAGCGGTCGCGACCGAGCTGCGGCCACTTACTCGAGTGGATGAACTCACCCATCGGCTTCGCGGCCGCGAGCAACTTCGGCTTCGCGGGGTTCTTCGTGTCGAGCAGCATCATCGGGTCGCTCGAGGTGAGCACCCGGCCCGGCGCGATCTCGTTGACATCGTGGGCGTTCGAGACGGGCAGGCCCTCTCCCCACTTGTTGTCGAGGAGCACGGGCTTGGCCGGGTCGCGCAGGTCGATGATGTTGCCGTCGGAGCCGTAGAGCCACTTGCAGCTCTGGAGACAGCTCATCGTGTGCTGGCCTGCCCCCGCGAGCGTCGACAGCTCGACCGGGTTCGACTTGTCCTCGACGTCCCACACGTGGAGGCTCGCCTGCGGGAGCTCCTCCGAGAAGATCATGATCTTGTCGTTGCCGTCCACGTCCTCGTTCTCGAACTTGAAGCCGAACGGGGTCGTGCTGAGCATCTCGGGCGCGAGGGGGTCCGACACGTCGTAGATCGAGAAGTTGTGCCACGACGTCACGTACATGTGCTTGCCGACGATCTTCGCTCCCGAGGCGGTGACGACGTTGAACGGGACGTAGTCGACCCACTCGACGTTCTCGGAGCTCAGGCCTCCGGCCGAGGGCCCCGCGGTAGCGGAGGGGCCGGCGACCAAGGCCGCGGCAGCCATGAGGGCGGCGCCCAGCAGTGCGAATGTCCTCTTCACGGAAGGCTCCTCAGTGCGGTCGTCGATGATCGTCTGCGGGGGAGGTTCGCCGCGGGGCGCGGGGTTCCTCCGGTGGGAGCCCGGCCAGGTTGTCCGGAGGGCTACAGGTGCGGGAGGGCCCGCGGCCTCTGCCCGCAGACCTTCGCCGTCGCAAGGCCCCCGCCGGTGCGCATGCCGACTTCCGCCCGTGAGGAAGCGAGCTTCGCAAGGGTCTTCTCGTCGTGCTCCCGCACGTTCAGCAGCTTCGAGTCCTTGTCCGGCACCCGGAAGCGCAGGAAGCTCGGACGCTCGCAGTTGTGCAGGAGCGTGATGTCGGACGCGGCTCCCGAGGGGAGCGAGTCGCCCTTCGAGTACGCCACGGAGCCGGAGATCGTCAGCCGGAGCGACCCTCCCTTGGGGACGACGAGATCGGTCGGGAGCAGGCGGATTGTCACGCGCACCGGCTCGTTCGTCGCGATCTCCTTGCCGGCCTCCTGCTGGAACCAGCCGTTCGGCATCGGGTCGACGTGCTGGAGCGAGCGCACGCCGTAGGTGGCGTGGAACTCGTCGAAGCTGCCCTCGTGGTGCAGCGGCTCACCGTCGGAGCCGACGACCTCGAGCTCCGCAGCGACGTGGCCGTCGGGCCTGCTCGACATCAGCCACAGGTCGAGCATCGGCTGCCCGGTCAGGTGCAGAGGGGCCTTTACCTTCGGAGTCTCGAAGACGGCGCTCTGGCCGTCCTCCGGTTCGCCGATCGCGACCTGCTCGCTGTAGACGGTCTCGCCCTCCGGCGCGGTCGCGCCGAGCGTTCCGTCGGGGCCGAGCGCGAGCTGCCCCAGAGGTCCGCCCGTCGTCGGGTACTCGTCGACGGCCCACCATTCGCCGGTGCTCGCCTGCACCTGGACGTCGGGCCACTCCTCGACGCCGGTGTCCTTGCCCTTGAGGTAGCGGTCGAACCAGGCCGTGACCATGTCGTACCAGTCGGCGCGCGCCCAGGTGGGCTCGACGGCCGAGTGGGCCGACGGGAATGCGTGGTTCCAGACGCCGAACAGACCCTTGTGCGGGGTCTTGCCCGCCAGCCGGTCGAAGAACCCGGCGAGCGTGATGTCCTGCACGTTGAAGTCGCGCAGCCCGTGCACCATCAGGGTCGCGGCCTTCACCTTGTGTGCGTTCGGACGGTACTCCCGGTCCTGCCAGTAGGCGGTGAAGTCGCCGGTCTGGTCGGCGGACGATCCCATGACCTCGGCCTGGCACTCGAGCTTCTCGGGGTAGTGCTGGGGGGCCGGCATCTGGCCGGGCATCAGGCTCGTGCCGGCGAGGTAGCTCGAGTTTCCGAGCAGCGGCTGGCCCGCCCAGGGGACGCCGTCCATGAAGTTCCAGTCGTACTGGCCGCCGACCGACGCGGTCGGGATGATCGCCTTCAGGTACTTGACCTTCGCCGGGTCGCCGAACGCGGCGGTCGAGATCTGCGTCTCCGCGTCGTAGGAGGCGCCGTACATGCCGACGCGGCCGTTCGTCCAGGACGCTTCCTTCCCGAGGTACTCGATCACGGCCGCGCCGTCGGCGATCTGGTCGGTCGACGTCTGCTCGAGGCACCCTCCGGATTCGCCGGTGCCGCGGACGTGGTGCTGGGCGACCGCGTAGCCGCGCGCGTTGAAGTACTCGATGAAGTTCGGGGTCGTGGTGTTGCCGGGATACTCCTCGTCGCCCTGGCTGACGTACGGCGTCATGATCAGGATCGTCGGGATCTTCGCGGGGGGCTTCTTGCCGTCCTTCGCCTCGGGCAGCCACGTCTCGACGTAGAGATCCGTGCCGTCGTGACCCTCGACGAAGTGCTGCTGGGTGTCCGGGTCCTCGCTCGGGGGCTTCGACCCGTAGAGGGCCTGCGACTTCGGCTTCGGCGCCCATGCCTTGCCGCGGTCGGGAGCCGACGCGGCGCCGGCGGACGACGGGTAGAGGAGGCCGGCGATGACGGCGGCCGCGATGAAGAGGCGTCGAGTGCGCATGGAGTGGGTATTTCGGCCTTTTCCGGACCGATCCTGCAAGTAGCCTCGGGCGATGGACTTCGAGCACGGCGCGCGATCGAAGGAGCTCCAGGACGGCCTCCGTGCGTTCATGGACGAGCACGTCTACCCGGCCGAGCGGGTCTTCGCGGAGCAGGTCTCGGCGCAGGACGATCCGCACGTCTCGCCTCCCGTCATGGACGAGCTCAAGGCCGAGGCGCGGCGCCGCGGGCTGTGGAACCTCTTCCTCGAGCTACCCAACCTCGACTACGCGCCGCTGGCCGAGATCATGGGCCGCAGCCCGATCGCGCCCGAGGCAACGAACTGCGCGGCCCCCGACACCGGCAACATGGAGATCCTCGCCGAGTTCGGCACCGCCGCGCAGAAGCGGCAGTGGCTCACGCCGTTGCTCGAGGGCAGGATCCGTTCGTGCTTCGGGATGACCGAGCCGTACGTCGCGAGCTCGGACCCGACGAACCTCAAGAGCACGATCTCGCGCGACGGTGACGACTACGTGGTCAACGGACGCAAGTGGTGGACGTCCGGCGCGGCCGACCCGCGCTGCGAGGTCTGTCTCTTCCTCGGAAAGAGCGATCCGGACGCCGACAAGCACCAGCAGCACAGCCTCGTCCTGATCCCGATGGACGTGCCGGGGGTGAAGGTGCTGCGCACGCTGCCCGTCTTCGGCTACGACACCGGCCACGGTCACTGCGAGGTCGTGTTCGAGGACGTGAGGGTCCCGTCGTCCGCGCTGCTCGGCGAGGAGGGCGGCGGGTTCCTGATCGGGCAGGCGCGACTGGGGCCGGGTCGCATCCATCACTGCATGCGGGCCATCGGCATGGCAGAGCGGGCTCTCGAGCTGATGTGCAGGAGGGCCCACTCGCGCGTCGCGTTCGGGGTCCCGCTGTCGAAGCAGGGCGTGATCCGGGACTGGATCGCGGAGGCCCGCATCCGCATCGATCAGGCCCGGCTGTTGACGCTGAAGGCGGCGTGGACGATGGACACGGCGGGCAAGGACCGCGCGCGCACGGAGATCTCCGCGATCAAGGTGGCGGCCGCGGAGACCGCGACGTGGGTCATCGACAGGGCGATCCAGGTCCACGGAGGCGCCGGCGTCTCCGACGACTTCCCGCTGGCGGCGCTGTACGCGCACGCGCGGACGCTTCACATAGTCGACGGCGCGGACGAGGTCCACAAGATGGTCCTGGCCCGCCACGAGCTCGCGCGCTGGAAACCCTGACCCAAGCGGCATCGGGCATTTTACGTCGTTCAGAAAACCTTCTGAACGGCAACTTTGACGGCTTACCAGCTCTGCGCGACTAGCTCGAACGACTCAACGCTGACGACCTTCCCGCCGCCCATCGCATCGGCTACGGCCGTTCGGATCGGGTTGACTGCCTCGACGCTTGCATCGAGCGCGGACTCGCTATCCCAGAATGTGAGTCCGATCAGCTTGCCACTCGATCTGTCTGCAAGAAAGTTCGCAGCTGTGAAGCCCTCAATACCCTTGAGGACCGGAAGGACTTTTTCATTGATTGTGGCGACGACGTCATCTATCTTGCCTGCGTCACCTTCGATGGTGCTGATCCTTACGTGCATCTTCGCCTCCTTCTTCAAGCTGAGGGGCCTAGTAGGGCAACACTAGACCGGGGGGCCGTCCGGGGCCGGCTCGGGGCGACCGCGGCGGGAGGTGGCGACCACCACGCCCACGAGGATCAGTGCCGCTCCGCCCAACTGCGCCGCCGCAGGGCGCTCACCTATCGCTATCGCCGCGATCGTCATCGCGCCCACCGGCTGCAGCGATGCACAGCGCACCGAGCGCGGCGGTGACGAGCGGGGTCAGCCCCAGTTGGGCGCGACCCGCTCCGGCGTCACCTTGAAGATCACGCGATCGTCGCCGGGCCCGTCCCACGTGTAGCGGTCGACCCCCCGGTACTTCTTCGCGAGCCGGTGGATCAGCGTCTTCTCCGGATCGTCCTCGACCTCCACCGATCCGCGGATCTCGATGTAGCGGTAGGGATCTTCCGGATCGGTTATCGACAGCGCGATCCTCGGGTGCGCCAGCACGTCCCGGTACTTCGCCCGTGCCTTCGTGTGCGAGAGCAGGATCCGCTCGCCGTCCCACTCGTACCACATAGGCGACGTGCGCGGCCGGCCGGCGGGAGTGACGGTCGCGACGTGCGCGATCCCCTTCTTCTCGAGGATGTCCGCGAGCTTCTCGGGGATGATTTGCTTCTGCGTCATGGTTCCTCCGTTTCGGTAGTCGATTCAGGTGCGCCCGTAGATGTCCTCGTAGCGTTCGATGTCGTCTTCGTCGAACTCGCCGAACGAGACCTCGAGGATGCGGCCGGTCCCGCCTGCCGACCCGACGCGGTGACGCGCACCGCGCGGGATCACGAACTCGTCCCCGGGGCGCGCGAGGTGCTCCTCGCCGTCGATCTCGATCTTCAACCCTGCATCGAGGACGACCCACAGCTCGTCGCGCCGCCGGTGCGACTGGAGGCTGAGCAGCTGGCCGTCCGCGATCGTGAGGATCTTCACCGTGCACAGCGCGTTCTGCGCGAACTGGCGGAACCCGCCCCAGGGACGATCGTCTTGCTTGATGTTCCCGAGGATCTCGTCTCGCGGGGAAGCCATCTGCCCAACCTAGCGCGGACCCGGCGGGGCCACTCGCCCGGACCGGACCTCGTCCCAGGTCGGCCGCGGGAGCTTGAAGACGTCGCCGGACGCGTCCGTGTAGAGCGCGCCGCCGAGACGGCCGACCGGCCGCAGGAGGTGCGGGTCGACGCGTCCCTCGACCAGCAGGGCCTCGTCCACGTGCGCGACCACCACGTCGCCGAAGACCATGTGGCCGTTGCCCTTCGACACGATCTCGTCGACCTTGCACTCGAACGCTACGCGCGCCCGAGCGACGCGCGGCGGCGCGACTCGAGACGAGGGGGCCGCGTCGAGACCCGCCCACTCGAACTCGCTCTCGCCCGGAGGGAAGTCCGCCGAGGTGAAGTTCATCTCCTCGACGAGCTCGCGCGTCACGACGTTGACGACGAACTCGCCGGTCGCGCGCACGTTGCGCAGCGTGTCCTTCTCTCCGGTCGACGTGAAGTGGAGGATCCACGGGTTGCTGGAGATCACGTTGAAGTAGCTGTGCGGCGCGACGTTGAGCACGCCGTCGGCGGAGACCGTCGACACCCAGGCGATCGGACGCGGCACGACGAGCGACGTGATCAGGAAGTACGGCTCCCGTCCCTCGAGCCGCGCCGGGTCGATCTCCCTAAGCTGCATCGCGGGGCAGGCGCGCGATCCAGTGGTGGACCTTCTCGACCTCGGTCGTGGTGAGCTGGTGGCCCCCCGGCGCCAGCTCCAGCTCCACGTCCGCGCCGCCGTCCGACAGGATCCGGGCGAGCTCCTCGGTCTCGGTCCGCGGGATCATCGGGTCGTCTAACCCGCCGGTGATCAGGACGCTCGTGCCGTCGAGGCGCGGTGGCTCCTCCGGGCGGAACGGGAGCATCGCGTGCAGGAGGGCGGCCGCACGGACGAGCCTCGGCTCCGACAAGAGCAGGCTCCCTCCGATGTTCGCTCCGTTCGAGTACCCGAGCACAACGGTGTTGCCGAGGTCGAACCCGTAGTGGTCCGCGGCAGCCCGAAGGAAGCGCACCAGGTCCTCGGTCCTGCGCTTCAGGTCTTCGACGTCGAAGACCCCCATCGCCAGCCGGCGGAAGAACCTCGGCATGCCGTTCTCGAGCACCTGCCCCCGGGGACTGAGGAGGGCCGCGCCCGGCGCGACCGCACGTCCGAGCGGGATCAGATCGTTCTCGTCGCCGCCGGTCCCGTGCAGCAGGAGCAAGGTCATCCCGCTGCTGCCGGGCTCGTACTGGTGGACGAACCCGAGGTCCGCGATCTCCGAAGTCATAGCCGCATGCTCGCGCACCCGGGCGTCGCGGCACGACGCGACTGGATGGAACAATGTCGGCGACTGCCCGGCCCGCGACAAGGAGGCATCGATGAGGAAGACGGTCCTCGTTCTCACTCTCACGACGGCGATCAGCGCCGTGCTGGCCGCGGGGACGCTGGTTCCCGCGATCTCGCAACCGCCCGCGCAGAGGGTGACGATGACGTGGTTCGACCCGAACAAGACGGACTTCGAGAAGGAGCTCAACTTCGGGAGCAAGGAGTTCGGCCCCGGCGACATGGGCCTCGTCAAGGACTCGATGTTCGATCCGGAGACCTGTGAGAAGGCCGGGACGCTGCTTCTCCGGTTCCAGTTCGTCAAGCCGATCGGACGTAACGACGGGTTCTTTCTCGACGAGGGTGGCCTCGTGCTCCCCGACGGGAAGCTGGCGTTCGCCCTGTTCGGCCGGTTCACGGAGTTCGAGAGCGAGACCGGCGCGGCGGCGGCCGTCACCGGCGGGACCGGCGCCTACAAGGACGCGACCGGCGAGTTGCTCATCTCCGAAGACCACGAGATGTGTGACAAGAAGGGCGCGCTCGTCACCGCAGACCTCGTGCTCGAGTAGCCGCGTCCGCGGCGCCGCGTCGCCCTACGGCCCGGTGCGCTCCGAGCCCATGAACGGGTAGCGGTAGTCCGTCGGCGGCACGAACGTCTCCTTTATCGAGCGAGGGCTGACCCACCGGATCAGGTTCCATATCGAGCCGGCCTTGTCGTTCGTTCCCGAGCGCCTCGCCCCGCCGAACGGCTGTTGCCCGACGACCGCGCCGGTCGGCTTGTCGTTGACGTAG
>WUUC01128287.1_pt1 | contig 10606 bp, 9 predicted proteins | sample 6278441 | NCBI WGS metagenome assembly WUUC01 (sample SAMN13675441, study PRJNA597444) | soil metagenome | isolation source: soil | place: USA: Washington | collected 2017-10 | reverse complement strand
GGCACTGTCCACGGCGGACGTGGCGTTCGCGCCGAGCGTGGCCGAGACGTTCGGACTGTCCATACTGGAAGCGATGGCCTGCGGCACCCCGGTGGTCACGTCGGTCACCGGCGGCGCGCCGGAGCTGCTCGCGCCGGGCGCCGGTGTCGCGGTGGCGGCCACCCCGGCGGGACTCGCGGCCGGCGTGCGTGAGGTGCTGTCGTGGCCCGCGGACCACCGGAGGGCCGCGGCCCGCGCACGTGCCGAGCAGTTCCCGTGGTCGGCGACCATCAACGCGATGCTCGACCTGCACACGGCTACCCGCGCCTGACGAACGTCGACAGGGCGTAGGGGACGAGGTCCCGGCCGCGGCGGACCAGCCAGGGCAGGCCCTTGAAGACGAGCCAGCCCCAGCGGGCGAGCCGGCCCGGCGTGCGGCCGCCCGCGCACTGGAGTGACACTTCCTTGTGGACGGTCCTGCCGGCGGCGGCCAGCTGGTCGGCCATGGCTCGGGCGAGGAGCCGGTGGCCGAGCTCCGACGGGTGCAGCCGGTCGACGGCCCACGCGGCGGTCTCGTAGATCCCCGGCAGCTGCCCGAGGTCGACGACCCCGATGCCGTGCCGCCTGCCGACGGTGTCCAGGACGTCGTTGAGCGCCGCGATCCTGCTCGCCAGCGCCCGCCGGATGGGCCCCGGCAGCCGGAACACCCGGTGGTGCTCGTGGTACTTCGCGGTGATCACAGTGGACCCGACGGCCACCAGCGCGCCCACCACGTGGTCGAGGTCCGCGAGCAGCCGTGCCGGGTCGAAGTCCGACCGCATCGTGTCGTTCATGCCCACCACCAGGATGGCCACGTCGGGTGCCGCCGCGAGTGCCGACGGCAGCTGTTTCTCCAGCACACCACCGACCCGCGACCCGCTGACGGCTAGGTTCGTCAGCTGTGCGCCACCGAGCGCGTCGGCGAGCAGCGGCGCGAAGCCGCGCCACCCCCCGCCGAGCGCGGGATCTCCGATGCCGACCCCGACCGAGTCGCCGAGCACGGCAAGCACAAGCCCTGTTGGCCCCGCGTGTACCAGCACGGATCGCATGATCCGCTGCTATTTCGCACAACCAGTGAGAACGCGGTGAGCGCACGGTATCGAGTTGGGGAATCCTTCTACCAGTGCGTCGGGCGGATCAACGCGCGCGGGAACCGCGTCGCGGGGTCGCCCTGCGCGGCGTTCAGCTGGAACTGCGTCAGGAAGAGGACATCGGTGAGATCGGCGCCGCTGACGTCCGCGTTACGGAGGTCCGTGCCGAGCAGGTCGGCCTCGCGGAGGTCCGCGCCACGCAGGTCGGCGCCGAGCAGGTACGCGCCACGCAGGTTGGCGCCCCGCAACGAGGCCTTGCGGAGCCTCGCGCCGATCAGGTCGGCGCCGCGGTGGTCCTTCTTGCCCCGGATGCCGGCGCGAACGTGTTCGCTCGTGCGGGCAAGCAGCGGCCGGACACGGTGGCGGAGCGCGTCGACCTCCACCGCCACCAGGGTTTTCGCGTCCGCGTTGGTCAGTTCCTCGAGGTCCCGCAACGCGTCGGCGACGTCGTCGGCCGGGGCGCGGTCGGCCGCTTCCGTGAGGTACCACAGGATCTCGTGCAGCTGACGCATCACACCGAAGACCGCGAACATCTCCTCGGCGGTCTCCGGCGCCTCGCGCCAGCTGTTGCCCTGGTAGGTGACCTGCGCGACCTTCTGGCCCGCGCCAAGGCAGTCGAACACCGTGCACCCGGGAAAGCCTTGCGGGCGCAGTGTTTCGTGGATGCCGCAGCGGAAGTCCGCCAGCAGGTTGGGACAGGGGGTGGCAGCTGGTTTGTCCAGCGCGAAGTCGGCGGACCGCGTGAAGGCCGGTGCCACGCAACACAAGCCGAAACAGCTCGCACAGTCGGCACGCAACGCGGTCATGGTCAACACGGTAGCGTGTCGGCGTGAAACTCAACCGCAGGTCTGCTCTCAGCCTCGGCGCCGTTGCCACCGCGACGGCCGCGCTGGGAGCCAACGCAACGCAAGCGAGCGCGGCGCCCGGCGACCCCGTGGAGCGGGTCGCCAGGATGTACTCGCGCTCGGTCGCGCACGCCCAGGGGGTCTGGTCGTCGTTCATCACGGTCGGTGGGGCGACCGCCGTGGAGGTCAACCCCGACGCGGTCGTCGAGGCCTACAGCGTCAACAAGCTCGGGGTCGCGACGGCGGTACTGGACAAGATCGACCGGGGGCTGCTGTCGCTCGACCAGCGCGTCGAGCTGACCTCGGACATCGTCATCCAGGACATCGACGGCATCTTCGCGCTCGACCGCGCCTACCCGAGCTCGATCACGCTCGGCCACGTGATGTCCAACCTGCTGACCCTGTCCGACAACACCTGCGTCCGGCTGTGCGGGCTCGTGTGCCCGGCGCTGGAGCTGAACGAGATCCTGCGCAACAAGGGTTTCGTGCACACGCAGGTCGTGCCCGTGACCAACCCCAACCGGTTCTACCTCGGCAAGACCACGCCCCGCGAGACGCACACCCTGCTGTCCAGGCTGGTGGCCGGCGACCTGCTGTCCGCGACGTCGACCGACTACCTGCTCAACGTCATCCGGTCGACGTCCGCCTTCAACGACGGCATCCGCCTCAACCTGTCCACGCCGGAGCGCCTCCGCGTGGCCACGAAGGCCGGCTGGTTCAACGACGGCCGCAACGAGGCCGGCATCGTGTTCACCAAGGACGGCAGGCCCGGCGCGGTCTTCTCGCTGTTCGCGCGTGGCCCGTTCGCCGGTGACGCCGCGGTCAACGACGCCGACTTCGGCGCGCCGCACCCGGCCATGAAGGCCAGGCAGGCGCTGGGTCGCACCCTCGTCGACGTCGTGGACGCGATGCCGGCGCCGACCGGGACGCGCGTGCACATCATTCCGAAGATCGTGCACACGAACGGCGGCTGACCTCACAGCTCCGTCACGGGCGCCAGCTCAGGGCGTTTCGGCAGGAAGCCGTCGCCCGGCTGGCGCCCGATCAGCCGGTTGCGCACCGTGCCGTGCACGGCCGGGTAGACGTGGTGGCGCACCCAGGCCGCGTGGCGGGACGCCGTGCGCCACAACGGTTCGCGGGTCGCGGGCGGCAGCGGGGTGAGCCAGTCGGGGTCCGCCGGCACGTCGAGTGCCCTCAGCACGTGGGCCGCGACCCGCTGGTGCCCCAGGGCGCCGAGGTGCAGCCGGTCCGCCCCGTACAGGCGCTCGTCGTCGCAGAACGGGTCCTCCCGGACGTCCACCAGCAGCGTGCCGTGGCGGGCCGCCGTCGCCGCGACCAGCTCGTTCAGCTGCTCCACGCGGGGGCGCAGCCGGCGAAGGCCCGGCAGCCGGGCGATGTCGGGCAGCGTGAACAGCACCACCGTCCGCGCGACCTCGGCGAGCGCGGCGACCGCGGTGTCGAGCGATCGGGCCGTGTCCTGCCAGCGGCTCTGCAGCAGGTCGTTGCCGCCACCGAACAACGTCACCAGGTCCGGACGCTGCGCGACGGCCAAGGGGACCTGCTCGGCCAGGATCTGGTCGAGCCGCCGGCCACGCACGGCCAGGTTCGCGTACTCCAGTGACGGCGTGACCGCGGCCAGCGCGCCCGCGGTCAGGTCGGTCCAGCCCCGGTAGGTCTTACCGTCCGGGTACGGGTCGTCCAGGCCTTCTGCGCAGCTGTCTCCCAGGGCGACGTAACGGCGGTAGTGCATCAGACCACGATAAACGCCCGCGGTACACCGGCTGTTCACTTCTGGTCAATCTCACAGCCCGGACCTGCAACAACGATGCTCCCATGAGAAGGCCTTTAGCCGGCGCACTCGTCGGCCTCCTGCTGTTCAGCGGCACCGCCGTCGCCGATCGTGGCCACGGCGACCGCGAGTTCGACGTCCAGGCCCACCGCGGCGGGCTCGGGCTGCGGTCCGAGAACACCCTCAGCTCGTTCGGGAACGCGCTGCGGCTCGGCGTGACGACGCTGGAGCTGGACATCCAGGTCACCGAGGACGGGCATGCCGTCGTCACGCACGACCGGCGCGTGGCCGGCAACAAGTGCCTCGACACCGCGCCCGCCACGCCGGGCGACCCCGAGTTCCCGTACGTCGGCAAGTACGTCAGGAACCTGACGCTGGCGCAGGTCAGGACGCTCGACTGCGGCAGCCTCCGCCTCGTGGACCGGCCGGAGCAGGAGGTCACGCCCGGCTCGCGGATGCCGCTGCTGAGCGAGGTGTTCGCGCTGGCCGAGCGGTACGGCGCGGACGGTGTCCGCTTCAACATCGAGACCAAGGTGGAGGCCGGCGCCCCGCAGGAGACCGCGCCGCGGGAGCAGTTCGTGCAGGCCGCCGCTCGGGAGGTCCGTGCCGCCGGTCTGCTGCGCCGGGTCACGATCCAGAGCTTCGACTGGGGCGCGCTGATGCGGATGCGGCAGGTCGAACCGCGCCTGCCGCTCGTCGCGCTGACGAACTACGACTTCCTGCAGACCGGGCAGCCCGGCGCCTCGCCGTGGCTCGGCGGCCTGGACATCGACGACTTCGGCGGCGACCCGATCGCGGCCATCAGGACGTTCGGGGTCACCACGTTCTCGCCGGTGCACGGCTTCCCGCAGAACGGCACGGTGACCGACCCCGGCTACCGGCCGTACGTGACCGCCGAGATGGTGGCGCACGCGCACCGCAACGGGATCAAGGTCGTGCCGTGGACGGTCAACGACCAGCCGACCATGCGGAAGCTGGTGGCCGACGGCGTCGACGGGATCATCACCGACTACCCGGACCGGCTGCGGCAGGTCGCCGCGGAGCACCGTTTCCGGCTGCCGCGCGGGTACGCGTCGCAGTTCGACGTCCAGGCGCACCGGGGCGGGCGGTCCGTGCGGCCGGAGAACACGCTCGCCGCGTTCCGCAACGCGCTGGCCATGCCCGCGGTGTCCACATTGGAGCTGGACACGGGCGTGACGCAGGACGGTGTCCTGGTGGTCACCCACGACCGCACGGTCAACGGCTCGCACTGCGTCGACACGGCGCCGGTCAGGCCAGGCGACCCCGAGTTCCCGTACGTCGGCAAGGTGGTCCACGACCTGACGTTCGCGCAGCTGCGCACCCTCGACTGCGGATCGAGGACGCTGCCGGAGTTCCCGCGGCAGCAGGCCGCGCCGGGCGAGCGGATCCCGACGCTGCGGGAGGTGCTGGACCTGGCCCGGACCCGTCCGGACATCCGGCTGAACGTGGAGACGAAGATCAGCCCCCTGGTCCAGGACACCGCCGACTACCGTGACTTCACCAGGAAACTGGTGCGCGCACTGTCCGGTTGGGAGCGTCGCGCGACGATCCAGTCGTTCGACTGGCGCACCATCCGGTACGCGCGGCAGCTCGACCCGAGGCTCGAGACGGTGGCCCTGGTGTGGCAGTACGGCCCGGCCGAGTGCCAGACCCTCGCGGACGAGTGCTCACTGCAGGCGAAGTACGGCGACCCGTCGCTGAAGAGCCCGTGGACCGGTGGCCTCGACTGGTGGAAGTACCGGGACCTTGGCAAGCTGACCCGTGCGTCCGGCGCGTCGACCGTGTCGTCGAACTGGCAGGTGCACGACCCCGCGCAGACGGTGGTGGCCGACCCGGACTGGTACCTCCGCACCGACCCGGCCTACTACCACGGCCCGTCCGTGACGGTGCTCCAGGAGCGGTACGGCCTGAAGGTCGTGCCGTACACGGTCAACGACGAGCCGACCATGGACCGCGTGATCGCACTGGGCGTGGACGGCGTGATCTCGGACGACCCGGAACTGCTGGTGAAGGTGGCCAAGCGAGCGGGCCTGCGCTAGCCCCAGCCCCGCGTGTCCAACCCCCCAGACCCGCGTGTCCAACACCGTGGACGGCTGAGTTCAACAAATCGCGCTGTTCCGAAATGTTGAACTCGCTGGTCGTGGGCGTTGGACACGCGGGTCGCCACGGTTGGACACGCGGGTCGCTGTGTTGGACACGCGAGTTGTCCACAGGCCGCATTGTCCGGGGCCGGAAATGTCGGTGGCTCGCCGTAGGCTGGTGATCGGGGGCCGGAGGCCAGCGGGGGTGTGGTCAGTGGGCGTCAGACCAGGCCCGCGTCGTGGACCAGTAGGGCGACCTGTGTGCGGTTGCCGACTTCCAGCTTGGTCAGGACCCGGGTGAGGTGGGCCTTCACCGTCGCCACGCTGACATGTAGCTCCGCCGCGATCTCCGCGTTCGTCCTGCCGTGGCCGACGGCTGTCGCGACGTCGTGTTCGCGGGCCGACAGGGTGGACAGTGCCGACCGGGCCCTGGCGTACGTGCCGGCCTCCGTGGCCACGCGGTCCATCAGGCGGCGGGTGATGCGGGGCGACAGGATCGGGTCGCCGGCCGCGACCCGGCGGATGGCCGCGGCGATCTCCGCGGGTGGCGCGTCCTTCAGCAGGAAGCCGCTGGCGCCCGCTCGCAGTGCGCGCAGCACGTTCTCGTCGGTGTCGAACGTGGTCAGCACGATCACCTCGGGCGGGTTCGCCCTGGCCCGCGCCCGGGCGGTGGCGACGATGCCGTTCACCCGAGGCATGCGGATGTCCATCAGCACGACGTCGGTCGGGTGGGCGTTGAGCGCGGCCGGCACCTGGTCCCCGTCACCGGCCTCGCCGACGACACTCAGCCCTTCCGTGCCGTCGAGCATCAGCGTGAGGCCGGAGCGCACCAGCGCGTCGTCGTCGACGACCAGTACCCGGATCATGACGCCGGCCACGGCAGTGACGCCGACACCCGGAACTCCGTCGTCGTCGTGCGGTGATCGAGCAGGCCGCCCGCGAGCCGTACCCGCTCGGTCAGCCCCACCAGCCCGGTGCCGGCGCCGGGGATGGCCGACGCGCCGCCCAGCGGGTTCGTCACGTCGATCCGCAACCGGGCGCCCGGCGCGCCGTCCAGCTCGATCAGGACCGGCTGGCCCGGTGCGTGTTTGCGCGCGTTCGTCAACGCCTCCTGCACCACCCGGTACACGGTCCGCCCGGTCGTGCCCGGCACCTCGGCGGCGCTGACCGAGTCACGCAGGTCCACCGGGGTGCCGATCGCCCGGGACTCCTCGATCAGCGTCGGCAGGTCGGACAGCGCGGGCACCGGCCGCGCCAGGTCCTCGGCCGGGTCGTCCCGCAGCAGCGTGATCACGTCCCGCAGCTCGTTCAACGCCTGGTGCACGGTCTTCCTGATCACGCCGGCCGCCCGCGACAGCCGTTCCGGCGGCTGGTCCGGCCGGAACTCGAGGGCGCCGGCGTACGTGGCCAGCAGCGACAGCCGGTGCGCGAGCACGTCGTGCATCTCCCGCGCGATCGTGGCCCGCTCGGCCGCCCGCGCCTCGGCGACCCGCCTGCCCTGCTCGGCCTCGGCCCGCTCGGCCCGGTCCCGCAACGACTCGATCATCGCCGCCCGCGCCGCCGCGAGCGCGCTCCACCCGACCAGTCCGGCGTGCAGGGCGACCACCAGCGCGAGATACCAGACGTACGACAGGCCGGTGATCGGCTGCCACAGCCCGCGCGAGGCGTGGACGGCGATGCCGAAGACGCCCACCCCGACGGCCACCGGCAACGGCCTGGTGCGTGCGAGGTGGATCGTCGCGACATTGGCGAGCACCGTGCCCGTGCCGGCCACCGCGGCCAGGGCGACCAACGTGAGCCCGACCTTCATCGGGCGGCGGAACAGCAGGGGGAACAGCGCGAGCCCGACGACACCGGTCAGGACGTCGAGGACGAACAGCCCACCCCGTGCGCCACCGGCGTAGTCGCCGTACACGACGGCCGCGACGCACACCCCGAGGAAGCCGGTGGTCAGCCACGACCGGCGCTCGCACAGTTCGTCGGACACAGCCCGAGGGTACGAGACCGACGACTGACCGGCCATCAGCCAAAAGTCGAACTTGCCCTGGCCACCCGGTCGATGCGTGGCCCGGCGCCGAGCCGCGACGCTGTGCGCCATGACAGCGATCGAAGCACCCACGACCGGTCGGTACCGCATCGAACCCACCGACTCGACGATCTCGTTCGTCACCAGGCACGTCTTCGGGCTCGCCCCCGTGCGGGGCACGTTCGCCCTCCGCGAGGGCGTCGTTCACGTGGCCGATCCCGTCCGCGCGTCGACGGTCCGCGTCACCGTCGACGCCCGCGGTTTCGACACCGGGAACCCCGCCCGTGACGACACCGTCCGCTCGCCGCGGTTCCTCGACGCGTCGCGGTACCCCGACATCACGTTCGTGGCCGACGGCGTCGGCGAGAACCTGGTGGTGACGGGCACGCTCACCGTCCGCGGCCGCACGGAACCGCTCGAGGTGAAGATCGACACGGTCCGCGTGTTCGCCCACCGGGTACACGTCAAGGCGAGTGCCGAGGTCGACCGCTACGCCTGGGGTGTCACCGCCATGAAGGGCATGACGGGCCGGCGGCTCCGGTTCACGCTTTCGGTCGTCGCCAGCCGCGATGACGGGTAGACGGCTTGCCCCTTGACCTGGAGTTCGCTCCAGCCAGTACCGTCCGCTCACCGAATCTACAGGGGAGAACACGTTGCGATACCGCACATTGGGTGGCACTGGCATCGAGGTGAGTGTCCACTGTCTCGGCACGATGATGTTCGGCGCCATCGGCAACACCGATCACGACGACTGCGTGCGGATCATCCACGCCGCGCTCGACGCGGGCATCAACTTCGTCGACACCGCCGACATGTACTCGGCCGGCGAGTCGGAGGAGATCGTCGGCAAGGCGTTGGCCGGCCGGCGGGACGACGTCGTGCTCGCCACGAAGGTCCACTTCCCGTTCCAGGAGGGGCGGAACAAGAGCGGCAACTCGCGGCGCTGGATCGTCCACGAGGTGGAGCAGAGCCTGCGGCGGCTGGGCACCGACTGGATCGACCTGTACCAGATCCACCGCCCGGACTACACGACCGACATCGAGGAGACGCTGTCCGCGCTCACCGACCTCGTGCGGGCCGGCAAGATCCGCGCGTTCGGCTGCTCCTCGTTCCCGCCGGCGGACCTCGTGGAGGCGTACCACGTCGCGGAACGCCGTGGGCTGCAACGGTTCCGCAGCGAGCAGCCGCCGTACTCGGTGCTGGCACGGGGAATCGAGACGTCCATGCTGCCGACGGCCGCCCGGCTCGGCATGGGGGTGCTGACGTACAGCCCGCTCGCGTCCGGCATCCTGTCGGGCCGTTACCGGCGCGGGCAGGTCGACATGACCACCGGGCGGGCCGCGCTCCAGCCCTTCAAGTTCGACCAGTCGGTGCCCGAGAACCAGCGCAAGATCGAGGCCGTCGAGCAGCTCGTCGAGGTGGCCGACGACCTCGGCTGCACGCTGCCGGAGCTGGCCGTCGCGTTCGTCGTCGCGCACCCGGCCGTCACCTCGGCGATCGTCGGCCCACGCACGATGGACCACCTGACCGCGACGCTGACGGGCGCGTCCGTGGTGCTCGACGACGCCACGCTGGACCGCATCGACGAGATCGTGCCGCCGGGCACCGACCTCTTCCGCGCGGACGCCGCGTGGTCGCCGCCGTGGCTGACGGACGCCCGCCTGCGCCGCCGCACCCCGGACGACCGCGCGGCGGCCTGACGGTCACATTTCGCGTCGCCCGCCGGTCAGGTCCGTAGGCCGGCGAGGGATGGGCTGATGTGCGAGTCCGGCCGCTTTCGCGTTCAGGTAACGCTGTTCCGGCAGGGAGCGGGTGTGCTGCGCCGCGAGGCGGTAGGCGGCCAGCGCACCCGGCACGTCCCCGGCCATCTCCAGCAGGTGGCCGCGCACGGCGTGCAGGCGGTGGTGGCCGGTCAGGCGCTTGTCCTCCGCCAACGCGTCCACCAGGGCCAGAGCCGGCGCCGGGCCTCGGGACATGGCGACCGCGACGGCGTGGTTGAGCGCCGTCATCGGGTTGGGGGACATCGAGAGCAGCACCCCGTACAGCGCCTCGATCTGCGGCCAGTCCGTGTCGGCGGACGTCGGGGCCTCGTCGTGCAGGGCGGCGATCGCGGCCTGCAGCTGGTACGGGCCCGACGGGCCGGCCGACATGGCCGCCGTCACCAGTTCGACGCCCTCCGCGATCATGTCCGGCCGCCACCGAGTCCTGTCCTGTTCGGCCAGCGGGACCAGGGCGCCGTCGGTGCCGACGCGGGCGTCCCGGCGGGCGTCGGTCAGCAGCATCAGTGCCAGCAGTCCGGCGACCTCGCCGTCCCGCGGCAGGAGGCGGTGCACGATGCGAGTCAGTCGTATCGCCTCTGTCGACAGCTCCTCGCGGTACAGGCGCGGGCCGGCCGTGCTCGCGTAGCCCTCCGTGAAGATCAGGTACAGCACCCGCAGCACGGCCGCCAGCCGCTCCGAGCGGTCCGCCGGCATGCGGAACGGCACCCTGCTCGCCTTCACCCGCTGCTTCGCCCTGCTGATCCGCTGGCCCATCGTCGTCTCGGGCACCAGGAACGCCCGCGCGATCTCACTCGTGGTCAGACCGGCGACCGACCGCAGCGTGAGCGCGATCTGCTGCTCGGGCGGCAACGCCGGGTGACAGCACAGGAACAGCAGGATCAGCGTGTCGTCGGCGTCACCCAGGTCGTCGGCGGGCGGCGCGGTCGGCGGCAGCGTCCACGTGTCCTCCCGGCG
>WUUC01017810.1_pt1 | contig 10606 bp, 3 predicted proteins | sample 6278441 | NCBI WGS metagenome assembly WUUC01 (sample SAMN13675441, study PRJNA597444) | soil metagenome | isolation source: soil | place: USA: Washington | collected 2017-10 | reverse complement strand
CGCGTCGATGCAGCCCGCGCGCAGCTGCTCGACGGCTTGACCGCCAAGGCGCGTGTCGAGGGCCCAGGCGCGCTGATGGCGGTCGACGCGCTCTCGCACATCGCACGTGTGGCGCCGATCGACGCCGCGGCCCCCGCGCTGGCCGAGCTGCTCGGCGCGGCTGCGCCTGCGCTGCAGGCCAGCTTGATCGGCGCGCTCGGCGCTTGCGATGCCGAGGTCGCGCGCACCGCGCTGCTCGAACAGCTGGTCGAGCCTGCGCCCGCCGCCGGTACACAGCCGAGCTCCGAGGCGCAGGCCAGCGCGCGCCGCACGGCCGTGCTCGATGGGCTGCTCGCGCAACTGGGCCGCCAGCACGCGCGCGGCACACCCGACGGCCGCGCCGCCGATCCGCTGCTCGATCGGCTGGGCCAAGCGCAAGGCGCCGAGGTCGTAAAGCTGATCGCGCTGCTCGGGCTGACCGCCGCGGAGCGCGCGCAGCCCGCGATTGAAGCCTTCCTAACCGCGAGTCAACCCGAGCTGCGGCTGGCCGCGGCGCGCGCGCTCGGTCAGATCACCGCGCGCGCGAGCGCGGCCGCGCTGCTGGTGCGCCTCGACGACGAGCACGCAGGTGTGCGTCGCGAAGCCGCGCAAGCGCTGCGCGGCCTCGCCGATGCGGCCGCCGTGAGCACCCTGCTCGATATGCTGCAGGCCGCGGGCCGCACGCGCGGCGCGGTACGCACTGCGGATCGCGATGCGATGTTGGTCGCGCTTTCAGGCGCCCTCGCGCGCCTTCGGGCCGAAAAAGCGCTGCCGAACGAGACCGCGGTGCGAGCGTTGCGCATGCTCACGGGGCTCATCGCCGACGCGGACATCGGTATCGCCGATCGCGCCGTCGAAGCGCTCGCGACCTGGGGCCCGACACGGGCGCTCGCGCACCTCGGCCGGTTGCTGCGCACGCCTTCCTCGCGCCAACGCGCCGTGATCACCTCCGCGCTCGGGCGCTTCGCGCAAGACGAAGCGCGCATCGCCATCCGTTATGTGCTCGATCAAGGTGGCGAGCGGGCGGCGGTGGCGGCGGCGGGTGCGCTGGCGGAGCTCGGCGACCAACGCGATCTCGCGGCGCTCGTGCGCGTCGCCGAGCGCAAGCACTGGCCGCTTCCTTCAGCCGCCGCTTACGGCATCGCGCGCATCGCGATGCGCGGGGCGATCAAGCCGCACATGGCGCGGCGTGCGCTGTGCAAGCTAGGGCGCGCGCGCGAACCCTACGTGCGCGCCAACGTCGCAGCTGCGCTCGCCGTGCTGGCGGCAGGCCCCTGCGAGGACGAAGGGCCCGACCCAGTGCGCTGGCTCGAGCACTCGAACGCCGCCGCGGTGCGCGTCGCGGCTGCGCGCTGGGCGCGCGCGGCGCTCGCGCAAGGCCGGCTTGGCGATGGCAAGAGCGCGCTCACCGCGCTCGAGCGCTGTGCGCGCAGCGACGTCGACCCGCTCGTGCGCGCCGCGTGTGAAGGCGAGCGCACACAGAGCGCGCAGCAGCCGCTCGTGCTCCATGCGCGCGCGCTCGATGCGGATGGCGCGCTCGCCGATCGCTTGATCGCAGTGCGCTTTCCTTCAGGCGCGGTGTTGATCGGCTACAGCGATCACAACGGCATGCTCTACACGCCCGCCGGGCCGTCCGACGACGCGCAGGTCGTGCTCGAGAACCCAGCCACTGCACGGCTCGAGGCGCCCGAGCTCGCAGTCAAAGCGCCGATCGAGCCCGCGAGCGCGGCCTCACCGCCAAGCGCAACGCCGTAGTCGGCCTTACTTGTCTTCGTCGTCTGCGGGCTTGGCAGTAACCGCAGCCGGCTTCGGCGCGTGCGCTGGCTTCTCGAAGCGCTGCTTGCGCAGGAACGCGGTGACCATCCGCAGGTCGTGCGCGTCGAGGTCGCCTTCGAACTTCGGCATCTCGTTCAGCTCGCCGTAGTGGCGCTCGGGGTCGCGCACTTGACGCTCGATCCACGTGCGCGAGGCGTAGCCGGTCAGGTCAGGGCCATCGAAGATCTCGGCGCCCTCGCCATCCATCACGTGGCACTTCATGCACTTGTCGCCGAACACGGTCTTGCCCTGTGCCGCGAGCGCCGCATCGAACGCCGGGTCGTCCTTCTCGTGCCCGAGCGAAAACAAGTACTCGGTGACCGCGTTGAGCGCCGGCATCCCGAGCTTGCCCATCGGCTTCATGTCGCTGATGTCGGTCGTGCCGAAGTAGTGCTTGGCGTCGGGGTCGAGCAAGACGCCGAGGACCCACGAACGCGAAGCAAAGCCCGTGTGCTCCGGCGCCTCTTGCTCGCCTTCTCCATTGAGGATGTGGCAGCTCGAGCAGTGTTGTCCGTAGAGGTCGGCGCCGCGCGTCATCGGGTCGCGGCGCAGCATCTCGAGCGGACCGCCCACCGGGATACCGTTACCCGCGAGCGCGATCGCTCGCTTCGCGCGCGCGTCGGAGTGAATGATGCTGGCTTGATAGGCCTCGTCCTTGGCGTCATCGCTGAACGACTGCGCCGTGAGCCCGCCGATCGCGATCCCGCCGACGAAGATCGGCGCGAGCCACGGCAGCCGATCGCGCACACGCCGCGACTCGCCCTTGTCGAGGAACGGCAGCATGAACAAGAAGCCGAACGCGATGCCGGGCAAGATCACAGTGCCGACCAGCTCGAGCGAGCCAGGCAGGTACTTGAGCAGCTGAAACAGGAACAGGAAGTACCACTCGGGGCGCGGGTGATAATCGGCCGAGGCATCCGCCGGCGCATCGAGGTGCGAGCCGCCGAGCGAGGTCAAGAGCGCGACCGCACCGACGATCAGCCCCGAGAACACCACGTCGCGAAACAACTGATCGGGATAGAACGGCGACTTGACGCGCAGGTCTGCGCCCGCGGGTGGCGTCGCGCCGTTGCGGCGGAACATCGCCACGTGGACGAGCACAGTCAGCACGAGCAGCGCCGGCAAGACGCCGACGTGCAGCACGTAGAAGCGCGTCAGCGTGGCTTGGCCGTAGTCACCACCGCCGACGATCAACGTCTGAATCGACGGCCCCACCACCGGGATCGTGCCCGCGATGTTGGTCGCGACCTTGGTCGCCCAATAGCCCTTTTGGTCCCACGGCAGGAGGTAACCGGTGAGCCCGAGCCCCATCACGACCTGCAGCAACACAAGGCCCAGCCACCACGTGATCTCGCGCGGCTTCTTGTACGCGCCGTACACGGCCACCTGCAGCAGGTGCATGCCGAGCACGATCATCATCGCTTGCGCGCCGTAGTGATGGATGCCGCGCACCAGCCAGCCGGACGCGACCTTGTGCTGGATGAAATAGACGCTCGCCCACGCGCCCTCGGTCGAGGGCACGTACGTAGCCATCAGCAGGAGGCCAGTTACGACCTGGCAGATGAAGATCGCGACAAGGCCGCTGCCGAAGACGTAGGCCCAACGCGCGCCGCCGACGATCTCCTCGTCCAGCGCGTGCGCCATGAGCGCGCGATAGCCCGTTCGATCGTCGAGCCAGTCGGTGACTTTTCGCAGCATCGATACTCGCTCGCTCAGCCGATCTCGACGCGCTCTTTCACTTGGGCGCGAAAGCGAACGTACCGAACTTCGACTTGGCCATCGACCACGCGCGTCTCGAGCGGATCGAGCGAGCGCGGCGCGGGCCCGCCCTTGAGCTGACCTTCTTGGGTGAACGCGCTCTCGTGGCAAGGACACGCAAACGACTTGTGCGCCTTGTCGTAACCAACTTTGCAGCCGAGGTGCGGGCACTCGGCGCTGAGCGCGACGACCTGCTCGCCCTTCTTGCGGATCCACACCATGCCCAGGCGCACTTTGTCCGAGCGCGTCCACGCATCGGTTTGCTCACCTTCGACGGGCACCGCGACCGGATGCTCGTCGCCGAAGGACGCGAGATCGCCGAGGCGCACCCAGCGACCCTTCTTGCCGGAAGCGCGCAAGAGCGGATCGATCACATACGACGCGCCAGGCACGGCAATGATGAGACCGATGACCGCGCTGCCGGCCATGGTGAGCAGCCCTAAAAAGGTACGGCGGCTCTTAGACGCTTCTGATCCCATGTGGCAACCTCGGGAGCCGTCGAGGGAGGGCCGTTCGGGCCCAAACCTATCTCGAAAAATCTTTCCCAACACCCAGGAAAGATCGCGGTTTTCGCCTACCCGTTGGCACCGTGAGCCTCGTGCACATGATCACGATTCGTTCGCTTTGGCAAGGTCTAAGGCTCGTGCTGCGGCGAACGTGAACGATGCGTGGAGACCTCCTTTCAAGCACGCGCCGCGACGAAGAACGCGTGCGCGATCGCGCTCGGTTCGCTGCTCGTTATCTCTTCGCTAGGTTGTGCCTCGGCGATTCCGAAGAATCGCTACGGCATCGACTCGGTGGAGATCCGCGGCGCGGACAAGCTCGACGATCAAGCGTTGCTGACGTGCATCGCGACGCGCGAGCGCGAGCGCTTCGGCTTCACGCTCGGGCCCGGTGAGCTGCCCGAGTGCGGCGTGCCGCCGTTCGATGCGTCGCGCACGCCCGTGAACTTGTGGACCTGGCCGTGGACCGAGTGGCCGCTGCTCAACGAGAGCGCGTTCGAGCGCGACCTCGATCGGGTCGAGCGCTGGTACGCCGCGCGCGGCTACTACGACGCGCGCGTCACCCAGACCCGCATCGAGAAGGACACCGACGACCGCACGGCCGAAGTGCGCATCACGGTCGACGAGGGCCTGCCCGCGCTGGTCGTGGGCATCGCGCTCGAAGGCGAAGAAGCGCTCGACGAGGCGCTGCAAGAAGAGCTGCGCGACGCGCTCGCGCTCTCGCCCGGTGAGCCGTTCGACGAGGCCGTTCACGATCAAACGAAGGCCTCGCTCGAGCGCGTGCTCTTCGACGCCTCGTACGCGAACGCTACGGTCGCAGGCCGCGCATACGTCGACATCGACAAGAAGCTCGTGCGCGTCACGTACACGCTCGTGCCTGGACCTGCGTGCACCTTCGGCGCGATCGCGATCGAAGGCGAGGACGACCTTCCCGCGTACAAGATCTACGACGCCGCGAGCATTCGCCGCGGCCAACCCTTCAGCCTCACCGCGCTCGATGATGCGCGGCGCGCGATCTATGCGCTCGGGCCATTCGCTTCGGTCGACATCGAGCGCAAGCAGCGCGCCGACAGCTCGGTGGTCGACCTCGTCGTGCGGGTCGTGCCTGGGCGCCGCTTTCGCTTCGGCATCGGTGTCGGCATCGAGGCTGGCGGCCTCTATTCGCAGGAGGGCGACGAAGGCACCGGCGACAGCTTCGCGCAGTGGGATGCGCACTTGCTCGGCCGCATCGAGCACCGAAACTTCCTCGGCGGTATGCGCCGGCTGCGCATCGAAGATCGACCGCGCTTGATCTTCGACGATCCGTTCCCGGGCATCGATCGCGCGAGCATCGGCAACTTGCTCACCGCCGAGATCCGGCACCCCGCTTTCACCGAGTCGCGCACGACGATGGTGACGCGCGTGCGCTGGGATCGCGGCCCCGATCCCTACGGCGGCCGCTTCTTTCGCCACGACCTCGTCGCAGGCATCGGACCGGAGCGCGATTTCTTCGGCGGCAAGCTGCGCGTGTCGAGCTCGATCAACGCCGACTTGTTCTTGCCGGACCAGCAGAACCCCTACCCCAACACCCAGGTCGCGTACTTCTATCACTTGGCGCGCGTCGACCTGCGCGACGACCCACGCAACCCGCGGCGCGGCGCTTACTTCAGCTTCGGGGTGCAGCACGCCGGCTACTTCTTGCCGAGCGACTGGGACTACGTGCGCCTCACGCAAGACTCGCGCGGCTACATCCCATTGCCCTATGGCCTCGTGCTCGCAGGCCGCGCGCGCATCGGCTTCATGACGATCACCGATACGGCGATCAGCGTGCCCGATGCGCCGCCCGCCGACGACGTGAGCCCGAACGCCGAACGGCTGCGCACCGAGCAGACCTTCCTCGAGAACCTCGCCACGCTCGGCCCGCTGCGCCACCGCTTACGCGGCGGCGGCCACAACAGCGTGCGCGGCTACGCGCCCAACACGCTCGGCGACGTCGAGCGCATCAACGGCCGGCTCGTAAGCGGTGGCTTGCGCCAGTGGGAAGCCTCGCTCGAGCTGCGCGTGCCGATCACCGAGAGCTTCGGCGCCGCCGCGTTCATGGACATGGGCGATGTCGCGCGCGGCCCGGCGTACCGCTTCGATCACCCGCAGACGAGCTTCGGCATCGGCTTGCGCTACCGCACGATCGTAGGCCCGCTGCGCTTCGATGCCGCCATCGCGCCGCCGGATCTGCAGGTGTTCGGTCAGGACGACCGGATTCGCACCGGCGTGACGCCTTCCCGCATGTTCGACCTCGCAAACGGCGCGGTGCACTTCACGATCGGTGAGGCGTTCTGATGAAGCGCCTCAAGCAAGCGCTGCGCCTTGTGCTTATCGCGCTCGGCTATGTGCTGCTCACCACGGGCGCGCTGCTCGGGAGCGCGCTGTATCACGTCACGCTGCCGGAGAGCCGGCAGGCCGCGGCGCGCGCGCTCGAGTCGTTCTTCGTGGGTGAGCTCAAGGGCCGCATCGAGATCGGCGAGTTCGAGCGCATCGGAGTGCGGCGCGTGGTCGCGCGCAACGTCAAGCTGTTCGATCCGAGCGGGCGGTTGATCGTCAGCGCCGAGCGCGTCGACCTCTTGCCGGACCTCAAGGCGATCTTGTTCGGCACGCCGCGCATCGCGGCCGCCCATCTCGCGGGCGGCGAGGTGACGTTGATCGACTCGGACGACGGCCTGCCGACGCTGATCACCACGTTCGAGCCGCGCGTCGTGACACCCGACGACGGCCTTCCCGCGCTCGAGGTGCTGGTGGAAGGCATCTCGCTCGAGCGCGTGCGCGTACGCGGTGACTTGCTCGGGCTGCGCGGCATCTACGCGGAGAAGCTCAGCGCCACCGGCGCGTTCCGCATCGGTGAAGAGCTGCACGTGCGCATCGACAGCGCGCAGACCCGACTCCAAAAGCCGTTCGCGTTCGAGGCCGTGATCGAGCGCATCACCGGCACGATCTCGACCAAAATCGACGAAGGCGTCGTGTTGCGCGTGCGCGGCCGGCGCGAAACGCCGAGCCTGCAGACGGTCGAAGGCGTCGTGCGCTACACCGCGCCGAGCACCGCGCCGGACGCCATCCAAGCGCTGCACATCGAGATCGACGGCGAGAACATCTCGACCGACACGCTGCACGACGTCGGCTTCGAGTGGATGCCCGAGCTGCTCGTGCCGGTGCGCGGGCGCTTCGCTCTGCACGGTCCACCCGAAGACTTCACGATCGACGCACAGCTCGGCAGCAGCGCAGGACCTGCGAACGTGCACGGCCGAATCTCGGAGCAAGCCGGCTTGGCGATCGAGATCGAGACCGGCCGCCTCGAGCTCGACAAGGCGCTGGCCGCAGGTCCGCCGATGATCGTGGCCGGCCGCGCCGAGCTCGCCGCGACACCGACCGAGACCGCGACGCGCTTGCACGTCGCGATCGAGCCCATGCTGCTCGACGCTCGCGACCCGCGCTCGCTCACGGTCCCGGGCTTCGATCTCAAGGGCGCGCTCGAAGGCGCGCGGCTGCGCGTCGACTCGATCGACGCAACGCACCCGGGCGCGCGCTTCACTGGCCGCGGTTACGTCGATCTCACCGGTGGCCTCTCGCTCGACGTCAGCGCCTTCATCGACGACATCGGCGACGACCCCGCGCTGGGCCGCTTCGTGCCGGGTGCGCGCGGCAAGCTGCACGCTCAAGCGCGCGTGTTCTCGCAGGACGTGCGCAGCGGCGAGGTGGACATCGACGGTCACGTCGATTTGACTAATTTTAGCTACAGCACGCTCAAGGCCGCTCGCCTCGAGGTCAAGGGCACCGCAAAGGGCAACCCGGAGCGGCCCGAGCTGCGCCTGAACGCCACCGGCAAGGCGATCATGGTCAGTGGCTACGCGCTCGGCGACGCCAAGCTGCGCGTCACGGGTGGCCCGCGCAACTACAAGGCCGAAGGTCACATCGTGCGCGAAGGCGAGCGCAACTTCGGGCTCACGGCCACCGCGCGCGTCGAGGGCGACACGCTGGTGCTCGACGCCGACCCGATCGAGCTGCGCGTCGGCGAAGGCTCATGGCGCGGCGCGCTCAAGGGCCTGCGCTTTGTCTCCGATCGTGCGATCGAGCTCGAGCACCTGCGGCTCGCCAACCGCGCGCAGCGCCTCGAGGCGCACGGGAAGTTCCTGTCGAACGGCGAGGACGAAGGCAGCATTCTGTTGCAAGGCTTCGATCTCTCGGCCATTGCCGCGGTGGTCGGCGAGAGCTTTCCGCTGTCGGAGGGCAACGCCGACGCGCAGCTCACGCTGTCCGGCGACCTGAGCGCGCCGGTCGTGCAGCTGCAGGGCGCTCTGCGCCAAGGCGCCGTGATGGGCGTACGTGACGTCAACGCCGTGTACTTCCTCGTCTACGAGAACGGCGCGATGGACTTGGACGCCGAGGTGGACCTCGGCGAGCGCGGCCTTTTGCAAGCGCGCGGCCAGGGCACGATCGATCCCAAGGCGCGTGATCTCACCTCCGCCCTGCTCGCCGCGCGCTACGCGCTCTCCGTCGGCTCACAAGGCCTTCAGATCGATCTAGCGCCCGCGCTCGCCGCAGCGGGCATCAAAGGCCGCGTCAGCGGCGCGCTGCGGGTCGAAGGCACGCTCGATTCACCCGAGCTGCATGGCTCGATCGAGCTCGACCCGATCGAGCTGCCGGATCTGCCGCCGCTGCAGGCCGTGGTCGAGGTCGATCATTCCGGCCTCGATCTGCGCCTGCGCGCATCTCTCGGCGACGCCTTTGGACCGCTCGCGGTCGCGCAAGCGCAAGCGGATATCCCGTTGCGGACCGCGCTGCGCGAGCCAGCGACCGTGAGCGCGGCGCTCGACAAGGGGCCGTGGTCGCTGTCCATCCAGAGCATCGAGCGACGCCTCGACAAGATGCCGGAGCCGATCGCGACGCTCGCGCCCTATCCCGCGGCGTTCGCGATCAAGGCCGACATCGCGCGCCGCGCGGGGGCGCTGACCGGTACCGCGAGCTGGACCGCGACGTGGCAAGGCGCGCTGCCCGACGCGCGCTGCGCCATCGACATCCTGCCGCGCGCGCGAGGCACGATCGATCTGCGCGACGAAGAAGCCGACTTCGATTTCTTCGCGCTGGTCGGCCCGCGCCGGATCGCGACGCTCGAGCTGCACTTGGGCGCGTCGCTCGAGCGTATGCTGCGCGAGGGCAAGCTGACGCCGCCCGAGCAGTTCCAGGCGCACGGCCACATCGATGTGCCTTCGATGGAGAAGGTGCCGTACCTGTGTGAGTTCGGCCGCGGCAAGATGCACGCGGAGCTCGAGCTGGACGGCGGGCGCGCGGCCGACCCGATCTTCGTCGGCGCGCTCGAAGCTTCCTTCGTGCCGCACACCGTGCAGCAAGGCGGGCGGCGCAAGTCGCGCGCGCGCGGCTGCGGCAACGATCCGATCACGCTCGCGCTCGATGCCAGCGCCAACGGCACCGCGTTCACCGCCAAGGCGCGCATGAGCGGCTGCCACGGCGGCCCCAGCAAGCTCGACCTCGACGTACCGATCGACTGGCAAGCGAACCTCTTGCCGCTGCCGAACCGCACGCGACCGCTGAGCTTGGAGGTGGCGCTCGAAGGTGCACAGCTCGCGCCGCTGCTCGACCGCATCCCGGGTGTTCGCAACAGCGACGCGCTCGCACGCGGCTCGCTCTCGATCGACGGCACGCTCGACACGCCTCGCGCTTCGGGCCTCGTGAGCGTCGAGCAAGGCAAGCTGTACTTGGTGAGCATGGGCCAGGAGCTGACGGACCTCACCACGCGCGTTTCGCTGCGTCAGAACTGGGCGAAGATCGAGCGGCTCTCGGCGCGCAGCGGCTCCGGTACGCTCGAGGTGTCGGGCGGGCTCGGCTTCGAGTCGCTCTTGCCGCGACGCGCGCAGCTCGCGCTGCGGGCAAGCAACTTCCCCGTGCTGCAAGAGGGCGCCGAGATCGCGTGGGTCACGGGCAGCGCCGCGGCCGACGCCAAGCTCGAGGACGGGCGGATGCTCGTCGCCGCCAAGACCCACACGCTCGCGATCCGCTTGCCGGACATGGAAAAGCACGCGCTGCAGGGGCTCGACGCGCACCCCGACGTCGTGCGTAGCGACACCGAGGTCGTCACAGTGAGTGCGCCTTACACGCTCGAGCTGCAGCTCGACGGGCGGCGCGGCTTGAGCGTGCGTCGCAACGACTTCGACGCGCGCATCATCACGGAGCTGGCAGTGCAGTACCGCGATCCCGAGCTGCGCGTCGGCGGCTACGTCGAGTTTCGCGGCGGCCAGTTCGAGACGCTCGGTAGGCCCTTCGACATCGAGCGCGGAAGCTTGCGCTTCGATGGCACCTCATCGCTCAACCCGGACGTGCTGCTGGTCGCGACCCATCAGCCCGAAGCGGCAGGCTCGTCCGCAGTCAGCGTCTCCGTCACCGGGACGCTCACTCAACCGGAAATCGCATTCAGCTCCGACGCGTGCCCGGGCGACGTCGGCGCGGTCACGTATCTAATTTCGGGCCAG
>WUUC01233019.1_pt1 | contig 10608 bp, 8 predicted proteins | sample 6278441 | NCBI WGS metagenome assembly WUUC01 (sample SAMN13675441, study PRJNA597444) | soil metagenome | isolation source: soil | place: USA: Washington | collected 2017-10 | reverse complement strand
TGGCCGTGAGCAGGTTGCTCGCCGAGGCCAGGTGGAGCATCTCCTGGGCGGCGACCTCCGAGATCACCCGTTCCCACCGCCTGACCGCCTCGAGCTGCTCCCCGGTCAGCCCTTCGCTGGCGTCGGTCTTGAGGCTGAAGGCCGCGAAGAGGTACTCGAGCATCAGCATGTGCTCCAGCTCCGACGCCTCGGAGAGCACAAAGATGAGCTCTTCCCGGTTCTCGACAACGATCGGGGCTTCCGTCAACAGTCTCCTCCTTCTCTTGTGTACAGCCCGTACTCTATGCGAAGAATCTCGGGTGTGCTGTTGTAGCCTACTCCGGAGTGCAGGGTCCGGGTTCAGGTTCTTTCAGGACTCATATCGAAACGCGGCGTGGCAGCTATTGTCTCTGCCCGCCGCTACCCAAACATCGTGGTGGGTCTTCGCCGCACACGAACCGCCGAGAATCTCGGGCGGTCCAGTGAATAACTTTAGCCGGTGAAGGCGTGCACGGCCAACAATACCAGCGTCAACGTGGCCAGCGCCACCTTCACCCATTCGAAAGTCAACCGCCGCGTCTGCTTGCCCCTCTTCCTCTCCAGCGAGGCTGCGCTACCCAAGATAGCGAACGGCGGTAGGGAGCGCATCACTCAGAATGCGTATTTTTTTTGGGACACTCCCAGATTTTCTAGCGCTGATCAGTTGAATGCCCTTCTCAGCGCCCACTCAGATTCTGATAATGGAACCTTGCGCGCCACGACGAAGGTTTCCTGGATCTTGCCGTCGGCGAGGCGGCTGAGAAGGACGCCCATGTGGTTCTGCTTTTCCTCGTGCAACGTATAGCTGGTAGCGACCCAATCCCCTTCGGCGATCTGATCTCGGATGGTACACCTGGCCCCGGCATAGTGGCGGAGTTCCCTTTTGAGCGGCTCGGTGCCACGCACTTCTCCCGTTCCGAGTTTGGGTCCGCGAATGACATGGTCGGGAGCGAAAAGCTCATCTACGATGGCGGGGTATTGTTCATCGAAGGCCTCATGAAGAAAGCGGCGGACCACACTCTTGTTGTCTTCTATTTCCATAGAATGTCCTCCCTCAACGGATTGTCTGCCATAGCCACTACACATTAGAACATACGGCGATGAATCGCCGATGAATTCCGTGGATTCCCCCTCACTATGGCAGGGCCCAGTCCCGCCCTCCCAACCGCTGTAGCCAAGACACAACCCCGTTCATGTCAGGGCCTGGCTATGGAGCGGTTGCTTTCCGCCCGGCCTTGTAGCATTCTGGGCGTACACGCCACGCCGTGCGGCTGACGCGCTGGCAAGAGCGCGTTTAGGAGGAAGCTCCGTGTCTGCTGAAGAGAACAAGGCTCTGGTCCGCCGTTTCTTCAAGGCGCAAGTCAGGGGAGATCTCCACGCCATGAGGGAGATGATGTCCCCGGACTTCGTCGACCACAGCGTGCTTCCTGGCCAAGAGCCCGGACGTGAGGGCTACATACAATCGGTAGCCGAGGATCGAGCCTCCTTCTCCGACGTGCGTCGCATCGTCGAGGACCAGGTAGCCACAGACGACACCGTGATAAGCCGCCTCACGATAAGTGGCATCCACGATCGAGGGGAGTTTGCGGGCATGGGACCCACCGGAACGGAGATGATATTCACGGCCATCGTCATCCACCGCATATCCGGGGGCAAGATCGCCGAAGAGTGGTCGGAGAGCGGGGGCCTGCAAGAGCTAACGCAGCGGCGTCTGGAGCAAGAGATGCGCGAGCGAGAGCGCATCGAGCAGGAGCTCAGGGTGGCCCGAAGCATCCAGCAGGCCTCGCTACCTAAGGAGGTGCCTGAGTTAGAGGGCTGGGAGATCTCCCCACTCTACCGGCCCGCCCGAGAGGTAGGCGGAGACTTCTACGACTTCCACCCGCTTTCGGACGGCCGGCTTGGCCTCGTCGTGGGAGACGCAACGGGCAAGGGCGTTCCCGCAGCGCTGATGATGTCCACCACCTGCGGCATGCTGCGGGCTGTGGCACAGAGCTCGGACCACTCGCCAGGAGAGGTACTCGAACGGGTCAACGAGGCTTTGTGTCCCAACATCGCACCCAACATGTTCGTCACCTGCTTCTATGGCGTCCTCGACCCAGCGGGCGGTCATCTGACCTACGCCAACGCCGGACACAACCTACCGTGTTGTCGGCACGAGAACCTAGCGACCGAACTGAGGGCCAGGGGTATGCCCCTGGGGCTGATGCCGGGGATGAGCTATGAGGAGAATGAAACGACCCTTGAGTTGGGAGATAGCGTCCTCTTCTACAGCGACGGCTTGGTAGAGGCCCACAATCCCCAGGGCGAGATGTTCGGCACCCCACGCCTCAGAAGCCTCCTGGCTGAACCTGCGAGGGGTGCGAAGGATCTCACCGCCATCTTGCTGAAGGAGTTGGGGCGGTTCACCGGGGAGGGGTGGGAGCAGGAGGACGACGTCACCCTCTTGGTGCTACGGTGGTCCGAGACCCGAAGCTGAATTACCCTCTCGGCGATTCAGCAAACAAGGAGTCGGCTTGTTACTGGCGCCTCACCGAGTGCGAGGTGCTTCCCGCGACCCGATCCAGGTACTGGTGGACCATCTGTATGGCGATGGAGCCCTCGCCCACCGCCGAGGCGACCCGCTTGATCGAGCCGTGCCTGACGTCTCCCACCACGAACACCCCCGGTACGCTGCTCTCCAACGGCATCGGCGGGCGCTCGGAGGACCACCCCTTCGGCGGACGCCCGTCGCGCAGGAGATCCTGCCCGGTAACCACGAAGCCCTTCTCGTCGCGCAGGATCTCCTCCGGCAGCCACTCCGTGTGGGGCTCGGCGCCTATGAGGACGAACAGGGCCGCGGCAGGAATGGTCTCGGTGAGCCCCGACGTACGATCCTCGACGACCAGGCGTTCCAGCATTCCTTCCCCGCCGCCATCAACCACCCGGGTGTTGTGACGAACCTCGATGTTCTCGGTGGCGTCTATCTCCTGTATGAGGTAGCTGGACATGCTCTTGGCGAGTGAGGCGCCCCGCACCAGGAGGGTCACGCGCCTGGCGTATCTGGAGAGGTGCATCGCCGCCTGGCCGGCGGAGTTGGCGCCCCCCACCACGTAGGCCTCCTTACCTTCGGTGGCCTGGGCCTCCGTCACGGTGGCGCCGTAGAACACGCCCGCCCCTACCAGGGCCTCGAGGCTCGGGACATCCAGGCGGCGGTAGGAGGCTCCGGTGGCTATCACCACCGCCCGGCCCGCCACCTCGGTGCCATCCGAGAGCCCCACGACCAGTCTCTCTCCTCTAGGTTGCAAAGCGGTCGCCTGGCGGGCGACGCGGAACGAAGCACCGAACAGCCACGCCTGTTGGTAAGCCTGCCAGGCCAACTCCGACCCGCTGACCCCCCGCGAGAAACCGAGGTAGTTGCGGATCAGCGAACTGGTGCCTGCCTGCCCACCGAAGGTCTCCCTCTCTACGACCACCGTGCGAAAACCTTCGGAGGCACCGTAGACCGCGGCGGCCAGCCCGGCGGGTCCCGCCCCGATGACGACGAGATCGAAGTCCCGCACGTCCGGCAGCGTGTTCATCCCGAATGGGGAGATGATCTCGAACGCGTCGGCAATCTCGGCGTCGGAAGGGTCGACGAGGACCAGCTGGTCGAACAAGATCACCACGGGAAGCCGCGCCGGGGTCTCATTCTTTCGGGCGAGGAGCTCTCGTCCCTCTTCCGAGTCTGCCGGGTGGAATTCATACGGAACCACGCTGCGGCGGAATATGTCCCGTAGCTCGTGGGACCGCGGTGAGTGCGGCTCTCCGACGATGTGTACTACGACGTATGAGGGGCGATGGTCCCTCGCCCATTCGGTCAGGAATTGCGCGATGTCCCTGTGGAACTCCTCGTCCGGCGACCGCTCAGGCTTGGATACGTAGTAGTCGATCTGCCCGAGGGCCATCGCCTGGAGGATCGGTTCTCGCGCCGTCCTGTTCCTCCACTCGAACAACAGCGCCCGCTTGGCATCGGGGTAGAGGTGGCGAGCGTGGGCCAGGAACTCGGTACCGGTCATCCCGGGCATCCACTGGTCGGCGAGCACCACGGCGACCTCCTCGCCCGCTTCCTTGAGACGCCGAAGCGCCCGCATCCCCGCCTCCGGCGAGCCCTCGCAAACGACGCGGTAGTAAGTGCCGTAGCGATCGTTGAGTTCGTGTGTGATCTTGCCGAGAGCGTCGAGGTCGTCGTCGACGGCGATCAGTACCGGCCTGGGTGTAAGGGGTTCTTCCGTGCTCACAGAGTTTTCACCGCCATCTCGTCGATGTAGCAACGCACCCGGTCCCGCCGGGTGATAGGGTGACCGATCTCGTATGTCACCGTCTAGACCGGAGGTTGGATGCCAAATTGAATGTCGCCCCCCTCAGTACGGTCGCCTACGGGCCGGGCGAAGATAGGACGCGGTGTGCTTCTCGAAAGAGTCTACACTACCAGGTTCCTGTTAGCTGCCTCGCGAGCGCGGGTAGCGGGGCGTCGTAACGACCTGGAGACGTGTAGGATACGATAGGGAAGAACGACGAATGATCGCGGTCTCGCTCACAGCCAATGGACCGAACGAGAGGGGCGCGGTAGTGAGCCTACCAGGCACCAGGCCGGAGTTTACCGGGAGACCATTGCGGCGCGCGGAGCGGGTGGGATGAACCCTCGCACCGCCACCTGGCTGGCTTGGTACATGTGCGCCGTCTCCCTGACGCTGATGACGCTCGGCCTCTTCCTCCTGGTGCTCAGCCGGTCTCCCGTCTACGCTGACGCTCCCGTCTTCGACTACTGGCTCGTAAACACCGTGATAGCAATCAGCTTCTCGACGGTAGGGGGTGTGATCGCCCCCCGCCTTCCCCCCCAGAACCCTATAGGCTGGATCTTCTGCACCATAGGCCTCGTCGCGGGGATGCGCCTCTTTGTCGCCGAGTACGCCGTTGTCACGTTGCTGGCGGAGCCTGGAACGGTGGCGGGGACGCTGCGCGGAGGGGAGGCGCTTGCGTGGGTCTCCTCCTGGCTGTGGGTTGTGCACATCGGTCTCTTCGTGTTCCTGGCTTTACTGTTCCCCGATGGTCGGCCGCCGACGGCTCGATGGCGACCCTTTGGGTGGCTCGTTGCCGGGGTGATCGTGGTGGGAACGGTTTCGGTAGCTCTCTGGCCCGAGACAGCCGCCGGGTTCGACCTCGTCAACCACCCTCTCGGGATAGAAGTCGCGACGGACACCCTCAACCCGGTGGAGACGCTCTTGTACGGCCTCGCGCTCGTTGCGATGAGCTCCATGCTGGTACGGCTACGCCGCTCCAAGGGGGTGGAGCGCCAGCAGATCAAGTGGTTCGCCTACGCGGTGGCAGTGCTGGCAACAAGCGCCATCCTCGCGTATGTCGTCTCCGAATCGATGGGTGTGGTTTGGTTGGGGTGGGTCAGCACCGTACTGGTAATAGTCAGCGTCGTGGGCTTGCCGGTTGCGGTAGGCATAGCGATCCTGCGCTATAGGCTCTACAACATAGACGTCCTGATAAACCGTACCCTCGTCTACGGCTCTTTGACAGCGGTGCTCGTAGGGGTGTACCTGGGTAGCGTGGTGCTCTTTCAGGAGCTCTTCCGTGCGCTCACCGGCCAGGAATCCCAACTCGGGATCGTGGCTTCGACGCTGGCCATAGCGGCGCTGTTCAACCCCTTGAGGCATCGCATCCAGGGCTTCATAGATAGGCGCTTCTACCGCCGCAAGTACGATGCTGCGAGGACGCTTGAAACCTTCTCTGCCAAGCTCAGGGAAGAGACCGATCTGGACGCCCTGAGCGATGATCTGGTAGGTGTGATCGAGGAGACGATGCAGCCGGAGCACGTCTCGCTTTGGTTGCGCTCGGATCCCATTCTGAAGAGAGGTGAGAGATCTGGAGACCCGCGCGGCTGAATCGCTGCAGTTCGCTGCGAGCGTGCTCTTCATCCAGATCGGCACAGAGATCGGTGGCGGCATCATCGCGGGCGGTCGGCTCTATCGAGAGATAGCGGGTAACAGCAGATGCCGAAGGCAGTAAGCCGCAGAGATTTCCTGAAGCTCGGCGGCGTGGGGCTCGCCGCTTCCCTCTTGGGCGCGGCGGGCTGCGGTGGGGGTCGGGATGAGGTTGTCAAATTCCTTGCCGCGACCCGGGAGACGACCGCTCTTGAGAGGGTGGCGGAGGAGATCATCGCAAGGTTCGAGGAACAGAACCCGAACATAGACGTGCAGCGCGAGACGATGCCGACGGAGGACGTCCGTCGGGTCATAGAAACCAGGCTGCAGTCCGAGGATCCTCCGGACCTCTTCACCTACGATACGGGTCCGGGCTTCGGAGGAGTACTGGCAGACGCAGGACTCCTCTATCCTCTGGAGAAAGCCTACAAAGAGAACGGCTGGGATATCTACGAGTGGGCCAAGCGGCGGGCTACCTACGACGGCAAGGTCTACGGGGTACCGGACCAGGTCGAGGAGATCATCGTCTACTACAACAAGGACCTTATTCCAGAGGCGCCAAAGACGGTGGAGGAGCTTCGGGAGATAGCTGATGAGCTCAAGGGACAGGGAAAGATCCCGTTTGCCTTTGGGGATCGGGAGCAGTGGCCGGCGGGGCACCTCTTCAGCATCGGGGTGAGCAACGTGCTGGGCAGAGAAGGCTTAGATGAGATCCTCTATGGAGATGGCAGGTGGGACACTCCCGAGGTGGAGGGAGCCATAGATCTCATCTTCAGGGACTTCATGGAGAGCGGCTACTATCCGGAGGGGGTAACCGCCATCACCTATGATGATGCCAACGCTCTGTTCTACTCGGGTGAAGCTGCCATGAACCCTACCGGTACCTGGCTCGTGCCAGAGATAGTCCCGGCTGTCGAAGACTTCGAGGTGAGTTTCTTCCCGTTCCCGTCCATAGATGGCTCTGGCATCTCGCCTCCGACCGGGCTGGGGTCGGGTCTGTTCGTGGCGGCGGAGGCCGAGAACCCCGGAGGGGCGATCAAGTTCATCGACTACCTGCAACAGAACGACACCGCTCGCCTGATCATCGAAAAGTTCAACACGATACCCGCCCATCCTGTGAACCTGGAAGGACTCGATGTTCCCGAGTTATTCAAGGCGGTCCTCGACGACCTCTCGGAATCACCAGAGGCCGGAGCCTTCGGCTACAACATAGACGTACTCGCTCCGCAGAACTTCAACGAGGTGATGTTCTCAGGTTTCCAGGGGGTCTTGAACGGTTCCAGGTCAGCAGAAGAGCAAGCTGCGGCGCTGCAGGAGGCCTGGGCGGAGGCGAAAAAGGCGGGAAAGACGCCCACGCAAGAGTAGGCAGAGCATCTCTACGAGCCGGTGGTGGCACACGCCTTCGCGGGCGCGCAGAGAGCCGGGGCTCCGTGGAGACCTGTCGGCTAAGGCTGCGCCCTATTTCAGTTCCGAGAAGACGAGCTCGTACCTCTCCACACCCGTTACCGTCTCACTGGAGGCTTCGGCGCTATAGATGCGGAACCAGTACGCCGAGTCCTCACTGGCACTCATCGCTTGCTCGCTCTCCCATAGGATGACCACCTCCACCTTGCCACTCTGGTGATCGGCGAAGACCAGGGCCCCGGCGAAACCGTCGAGCCGCCTGACTGCTGGCAGGGTCCGCTCGTCCAGGGCGGAGCGAAGTTCGTCCACCTGCTCGGGGGGACCTTCGAACCTGGTTATCCGCGCGAACACGCCACACCTCCCTTTCCGCTGGCTTCCTCAGCAGCCGACGTTTTCCGCCCCCAACATGTTGACATCTGTAGAAGTCGGGCGCAGAGCAAGGACAGAGCGATACGAAGCAACCGCCTGATCCTCGTCAGGTGGGGATGCGCCATTCCCTGCTTCGAGGGTATGCTGTGTTGATAGGAACACAGGTGAGAAGATGGAGCTTCCCGCTCCACAGGCAAAGAAGATCAAGGGGTAAGTTATGATCAGACGCAACGCCGGGACGATCCTGGTTGCAACCGCCTTAGTGCTGCTATTTCTCATCGCGCTCGGTCTCGCGCGGGCACAGCACAAGCTACCTTTGCTGGCCCTCGATCTCACCGAGCATCTGTTCGGGATCATACTCGCGGTGTTTGTCTTCGAGCGGGTGCTCGCCTGGCGAGAAGAACGCCGATGGGTCGGGGCGAAGAGGTGGCTGCACATGATCCTGCTCGAGGTGATCGATGACCTCCTGAGGCAATTGCTCCCTGCCGCAGTTCCCGAGGAAGAGGCCGGCGCGGAAACCGCCGTCTACGAGATAACCGGCGAGCGGGTCCATTTCGGGGAGGTTGCCGTCTACGGTCTGCTAAGGCTACTGGCCAGCCCAGACGATAAGGATTTGCAGTCTCACGTCTTCTGGTACGCCAGGGAGTTGGAACCGCCAAGATACGCGAGCCTGGTCAAGGCGGCTCTGTCCGATGCCCGCGAGCAGATAAGGGAGACGTTCGGCTCCTCGGCCCGGTTGATGGAAGCCGACATCACGACTATGTTGATGAACTTTGAACAAGCGATCGTGGCTGCCATGAGGCATATGGACTCGGCCATACGCATGCGTGACGAAGAGTTAGAAGAGGCGTCGAATCTCGACGAGGAATCGGCAAAGCAGAAAACGAGAGAAGCGGATCATCAATTGGCTTTCACTACAAGCATTGTCGTGGAGTCCGTTGTCGGTTCCGCGATGAAGCCGAAGATGTGGCTCGAGGCTCGACTTCACAGTCGGGAAGATGAATCAACTCTTGAGTACCTGCAGGTGAACGACCTCACGAGATAAGCAGGTCAGGCCCCGTATCGATCAGAGTCGGGCGCGGTGTAGAATGGCACTGTCGTCGGGGGACGGCGGTGCTAGCAGCGACCGCTTACAGGCAAGGGACCGGACGAGGAGCGCGGTAGGGGTGGAGCCCGCAGCACCACAGGACTCATCGGGAGACCCAGACTCCAGGGGGCGGAGAGCCGGGGTGATGAGCATGCGCGCCGCCGCTTGGCTCGCTTGGTCGCTATGCGGACTCTCCTTGGTGCTGACGGCGCTGAGCCTTCTCCTTCTGGTCCTGAACTTATCCCACTCCAACGACAACGTCTTCGCCTATTGGATAGAGGATACGACGGTCGCGGTGGCCTTCTCCACGGTCGGAGCGGTAGTGGCCTCCCGCCGCCCCGAGCACCCGGTCGGATGGCTCTTCTGCGCGATAGGCTTCCTCGCAGGGGTGGACCACTTTTGCGGCGAGTACGCCATCTATGCGCTGCTGACGCAGCCCGGCTCTCTCCCGGCTGGCGAAGCGGCGGCCTGGATCCGCTCCTGGGTCTGGGTCACAGCGGGTGGGCTTGCGGTGTTCCTGGTGTTGCTGTTTCCCACCGGTCGGCTGTCGAGCAGTCGCTGGAAGCCCTTGGCATGGCTCAACCTGGTCGCGACCGTTTTGGGGGCGATCTGGGTGGCGTTTGCCCCCGGGCCGGTCGACGGGCTCGACCCGATCCAGAACCCTCTCGGCATCGACTCGCTCGGGGGCGAGTCAAGCGCGGTATATCTGGTCGAGATGCTTCAGGCTACCGTTGGGCTGGCCGCGGCGGTCTCGCTATTCGTTCGACAGCATCGCGCGGGATTCGAGGAGCAGCAGCAGATCAAGTGGTTCGCCTACGCCGCCTCGATACTGATCATCGGCGCCCTCCTGATGTCCTCGACACCCGACGCGATGGACGCGTGGTGGGTCGAGTCGGTCGGCTTCGCGCTTTATATCGCCGGCATCGTGGGACTGCCGGTGGCAGTGGCCATCGCAATCCTTCGCCATCACCTCTACGACATAGACCTCCTCATCAACCGTACCCTCGTCTACGGTTCGCTCACCGCTACGCTGGCAGGGATCTACCTCGGCGTCGTCGTCCTGTTGCAGTGGCTCTTCGTCCTCCTCACCGGCGAGAGATCCACCCTCGCGGTGGTAGCCTCCACCCTTGCGATCGCCGCGCTGTTCAACCCCCTGAGACATCGCATCCAGTCGTTCATAGATAGGCGCTTCTACCGCCGCAAGTACGACGCCGCAAAGACTTTGGAGGCTTTCTCGGCCAAGCTCAGGGACGAGACCGACCTGGACACCCTGAGCGAGGACCTGGTGGGGGTAGTTCGGGAGACGATGCAGCCGGAGCACGTCTCGCTGTGGCTGAGACCCGATCTCAGCGCGAGAGCGGGGAGCTCCCGGAACCGCATGGTTGAGGTGCGCAAGGCGTGGCACCCACCGCCCCTTCTTTAAGCGGCAAGGCCTTCCTTGGATGCACCGGGCTTCGCCGGGTGGCATCATTCATGTGTGTCGTACGACTCGCTGAGAGAGCAGCTTGAGTAAGGAGGAGAGGGATGTCGCAACACAACAAGGATCTGGTCCGCCGTTTGATCAAGGAGGTCGAGAGGGGTAACCTGGACGTGATAGACGAGCTTCTAGCTCCCGACTTCGTCGATCACGATCTGCTTCCCGACCAGGAACCCGACCGCAAGAGCTACAAACGAGGCATCGTCAAGGACCGTGCAGCCTTTTCCAACCTCGGCATCACCATCGAGGACCAGATCGCCGAAGGCGACAAGGTCGTGACCCGCTTCACGTGGCGCGGCACCCAC
>WUUC01015108.1_pt1 | contig 10608 bp, 13 predicted proteins | sample 6278441 | NCBI WGS metagenome assembly WUUC01 (sample SAMN13675441, study PRJNA597444) | soil metagenome | isolation source: soil | place: USA: Washington | collected 2017-10 | reverse complement strand
GCGTCGAGCGCGGCGCGGTCGTTATAGGGGAGAACAAGGGTCTCCTGCGCGAAACTGGCGGGGATGCCGGCGCTGTCGGGATGGCCGTGCGTGAGGGCGCCGGAGCCCGCTTTGATGAGAAGCGAGTCCGAGTGACCGTGGTAGCACCCGGAAAATTTAACGATCTTGTCGCACTTCGTGAAGCCGCGCGCGAGTCGGATCGCGGACATGGTGGCCTCGGTGCCGCTGTTACACATGCGGACTTTTTTAATCGACGGCACGAAGCGCACGATGAGCTCGGCCATCTCGACTTCGTAGGGGTTGGGCGTGCCGAAGGAGGTGCCGTTTTCGAGGGCGGTGGCGATGGCTTTTTTAATGACGGGATGGTTGTGCCCATGGATGGCGGGTCCCCAGGTACAGACGAAATCGATGAGCACGCGATCGTCGGCCGTGAGAAGCGTGGCGCCGCGCGCGGCCTTCACGAAGAAAGGCGCGCCGCCAACGGAGCGGAAGGCGCGGACGGGGGAATTGACGCCGCCCGGCATGAGTTGTTGAGCGCGCGCGAAGAGATGGTCGGAGTTCGGGACGGAAGAGCGAGGGGCGGACATGGTGACTGAAATCGGAAAGGAAATTTAACCACTAATGGACACTGACGAAGGGGGAGTAAGGAAGTATTTCGGAAAGATCAGAGGACGCGGCGCGACCACTGGAGCTTTGGGAAGGCGCCAAAGTTGATGACATAGCCGACGCGTTTGTTGGTGGCGCGAAGTTCGTTGAGGAGCTGGGCTTCGTGTTCGGGCGCGATCGATCGCGCGGCTTTCAGCTCCACGATAATTTCCCCGTAGACCAGAAAGTCGGCGACGTAAAATTTGGTTAGTGGCGAACCGCGAAACCAAACCTCAAGGCGGGGCTGCGCGACAAAGAGGATATGTTTCTCGATGAAGACTCGTTGGAGAGCTTCCCGATAAACTTCTTCAAGAAATCCCGATCCTAGTTCGTGGTAGACCTCGAAGGCCGCGCCCATGAGTTCGTAGCCCTCGGCTTCGAAAAGATTCCCGTCATGCCCAGTCATCGGTGTGAATTGGTGGTCGGTCCGAATTTTGGATTTTAAACGCTCAGCTCACGTATTTTTGGACGATGGGGATGCGGCGGCCGACACCGAAGGCGAGGGGCGTGATCTTTATGCCGGGGGCCATCTGCTTTCGTTTGTACTCGTTGAGGTCGACCTTGCGGACGATGTCGTTGACGACGGATTCGGCGAAGCCCTGGGCGGTGAGATCGCGGCGGCTCAGGCCCTTCTCAACGTAGCCTTCGAGGATCGCGTCGAGCACGTCGTATGGCGGCAGGCTATCTTGATCGACCTGATCGGGACGGAGTTCGGCGCTCGGGGGTTTGCCGATCGTGTTCTCGGGGATGATTTCGCGCTCGCGGTTGATCCAGCGGCAAAGGGCGTAGACTTGAGTTTTGAACACGTCGGAGATCACAGCGAGGCCGCCGCACATGTCGCCGTAGAGCGTGCAGTAGCCGACGGCGACCTCGCTCTTGTTTCCCGTGGTGAGCAGGAGCGCGCCGAATTTATTCGAGAGCGCCATCATGAGGACGCCGCGGATGCGGGCTTGGATATTTTCTTCGGTGACATCGCGCGGACGCCCCGCGAAGACCGGACCGAGCGCGGTTTCAGTGGTGGCGACGGCGTCGGCGATGGGGATCGTCTCGAAGCGGATGCCGAGGTTTTTTGCGAGGATGTGGGCGTCGTCGCGCGAGTGTTGCGAGGAAATCGCGGAGGGCAGGGAAACGCCGACGACATTTTCCGCGCCGAGCGCTTCGACGGCCAGGACAGCGACGAGGGCGGAGTCGATGCCGCCGGACAGCGCGATGAGCGCGCGCTTGAAGCCGCTTTTGTGCGCGTAGTCGCGCAAGCCGAGAATCAGCGCCGCGTAGATGTCGGCGGAGTGGTCGAGGGCCGCTGGCGGCTGCGCAGTGACCAATAGCGGAGGCGGAAAGAGCGAACGTGCGGGCGCAAGAGGAGGCGAGGACGTTGCGGACAAGGAGGAACGCTCAACCCTCAAGGCGGCCGGAGCTGCGTTTTTGGCTTGGTCGTGGGTGACTTTGCTTGGGTCATTCGGCGTGGCTATTTCGACCACGCGCAACTCTTCGATAAAAGCTCCGAGGCGCGCCGTGATTTCGCCTGCGGCGTTGGCGACGAGCGAATGGCCGTCAAAGACGAGTTCGTCGTTGCCGCCGATAGCGTTCACATACACGAGCGGGCAGCGAAGCCGTCTGGCGGTGTCGATGACGAGCTGGTCGCGGACCGCGGCTTTGCCGTAATACCACGGACTCGCGGAGAGGTTGACGACGAGGTCCACGCGTTTCGCGGCGAGCCAGCCGATCGGATCGATCTCGTAGAGGCGGGCGGTGTCGATCCGAGGGTTTTTCCAGAGATCTTCGCAGATGGTGATGCCGATGCGTTTCGTGCCGCACAGGGCAATACGCGGTTCGAGCGCGGCTTCGAAATAGCGGTCTTCGTCGAAGACATCGTAAGTGGGCAAAAGACATTTGCGACCGATGACCTGAACCTCGCCGTTTTGGCAGAAGGCGGCGGCGTTAAAGAAACGGCGCCCAGTGGGCGCAGGATTCGTTTCGACGAAGCCGATGACGGCGGGCACCTCGCCGATGACAGCGGCGATCTCGGTGAGCGATTCTTCGTTATCGGGGACGAAGCGACGCTTGAAGAGCAGATCGCGAGGTGGATATCCGCAGATGATCAACTCGGGGAAAACCACAAGCTTAGCGCCCTGGCGGACGAGGGTCTGGTAAGCGTCGATGATTTTGCGACGGTTGCCGGCGAGATCGCCGACGGTGGGGTTGAGCTGTGCGAGGCCGATGCGCATGAAAAAATAGATTTGGAGATGTGGGCGAAACGCAACCCGCTCCGCGCACAGAGGCAAGACGCGCGGAGCGCCCGGCTATTCGCGCCTTGCGCACGCGGCGGCGGAGTGGATTTTGCTCAGGCCATGAACGCCATGCTTAGACGCGCCTTCGCCTTTTTCGCCGCTGTGGCGATCGTCAGCCAACCCTGCCGTGCCGCGCTCTCGCTCGCGGACGCATTTACGGGAATTGAAAAAGCGAATCCCGACGTGCTCATCAGTCGCGAGGCTGTGGCGTTGGCGCTGGCGGCCGCGGAGCAGCAGCGGGCAGGATTGTTGCCCGATATCTCGCTCGAGGCGCAGCAACGCCGAACACAATCGGTACAGTTCGTGAATGGTTCACCTGTGGAGCAGTCTGCGTCGAACCGGTTCGACGGCAAACTCACGGGCCGCCTGGCGTTACTCAATCCCTCTCAAATCGCCGCTTATCGGGCCGCTCGCAAAGGTGCGGCGGTCGCCGAACTCGACTGGCGGCAGACCGTGCAAACGGCGTTGAGCGTCGTGGGGGAGACTTATTTCGGCCACATGCGCAACGTGCAACGTATCGAAGTCCTCGATGCCAATATCCGACGCGCCCGGGAACTGCTCGATTTGGTGCAGCGCCAGCTCGACGCGGGGGTGGTCACTCAAATCGACGTCACGCGTGCCGAGGCGCAGCTGGCGATCGCCGAGCAGACGCGCCTGCAACAGGACACGACGGTTTATCAAAGCGAACTGCAGTTGAAACGGCTGCTCGACCTCGATCTCGGTCAACCGCTCACACTCGCGGGCTTCGATGTTGCGCGGGTCGACCAGTCACCGCTGCCGCTCGATGTGGAAAAAAATACGCTCGGCGATCGCCCGGACTACCTGGGCGCGGTCAAAGCGGCCGAGCAAAATAAAGATCGGGTCCGCGCGGCGGGGTATCAGCGTTTTGGCGTGTTGAGCCTGATCGGCGAGTACGGTTACGCGACCTCGCGCGCGTTCGATGACGAGGAGAAAAATGCGTGGCTCGGAGGCGTGGCGTTTACCGTGCCGGTTTTCGATGGGCTGAAAATTGGCGCGGACAAACGCGTGGCGCTCGCGCAACTGCGTCAACAGGAGTTGAGGGTGCGCGCGCTTGAATTGCGGATACCGGCCGAGCTGCGGCTCGCCGCGCAGGATGCGCGTTCGCGGAATACGCAGGTGAGCGTAGCCGAGCGCAGTTTGCGGCTCGCGCAAGAGCAGCTTCGGCTGGCGCAGATCCGGTTCGAAGGCGGCGCGGTCGATAACCGCGAAGTGATCGAGGCGCAGAACAGTTTGGCCATCGCGAGCGACAACCGGCTCGAGGCGGTTTACCAATACAATCTTAGCCGCGTGGAGCTCGCCCGAGCGAAGGGCGACGTGCGCGCGATCCTGGCGGAAAAGTGAATTGAGCTCTGCAAAGCGCGGCGCAAACATCCCCAGCCTAGCAAGGTATCTTTTATGGCGATCGAACTAACGAAGGAACAGAAGGAGAAAGCCGTGCCTTCTCTTCAGAAATTTTTCCGCGAAGAGCTCGAGGTCGATCTCAGCGAGATGCGCGCGAAGTTCTTATTGAATTTCTTCCTGAAAGAGATCGGGCCGATCGCTTACAACAAGGGCGTCAAAGACGCGGAGTCGTTTTTCCGCGGCAAAGTCGAGGACCTCACGGCGACGTGTTTTGAAGACGCGTTCACGTACTGGCTGAAAAAGCGAACGTGAGCGCTTCGCGGCGGATTTCTGCGAATCGCGAATCCTCCTCGCTCTCATGCGCGCGGGCGTGTCTTTAACGTGCGACCTTCCAAAATGCCCACGCCTCCCCTCATCCTCGCGTCCGCATCGCCCCGCAGAAAACAGCTACTCGCGCAGCTCGGGCTGGCGTTTGACGTGGTAGTGGCGGACGTGACGGAGCATGAAGATCCCTCGACCGACCCTCGCGCGATGGTCGCGCACAACGCCGCGTTAAAGGCCGATTGGGTGTCGGCGCGTTATCCCGATTCGTACGTGCTGGGCGCTGACACGACGGTGTTCATCGACCAACGCGTGCTTAATAAGCCAGCGGATCTGGCGGAGGCGCGGACGATGTTGAAAAAACTCTCGGGCCGCACGCACACGGTTTTCACGGGCGTGGCACTCCGGCGTGCTTGGGCCGGCCTGCGGATCGACGAAGGCGTGTCCAGCGAGGTGACGTTCAAGACCTTCGACGACGTCGTGATCGATGCGTACTTCCGACTCGTGAATCCGCTCGATAAAGCCGGCGCGTATGGGATCCAAGAAGGACGCGACCTGATCGTCGCAAGTTGGAGCGGATCGTTCTCGAACATCATGGGTTTGCCGGTCGAAGCGGCGAAACAAATTTTGTCTCGGTGCGGTCTACTCATTTGATTAACACCTTCCGCGCGCATTCATGCCCGACCTTTTGGAACGTACCTTAGACGAGCCGCCACCGCTGCAAACCGCCCGTACTTTGTTCGGTGGGGGCGATCGTGGACGTTCCGTTCAGATCGGACTGGTGCTGGCGTTGATCGTGTGGTGCGGACTTCTATTTCTTTGTGGATTCGCCGCGCGGCATATGGGCGACGACCTCGATCCGAGCACCGCGTTTTCAGAACAGTCAAAGTCTACGTTCAGTATCGAGCTCGCGCCGGAAGAGTTCGCGATGCCGAAAAAGGAGCCGCCGCCCCCGCAGCGTTTCGTGGAGACGAATCCCGACGCGCCGGAAAACGTGCCCGACAAAACGCAAAATTTCGGCGCGCATAATCAGCAAGTCGCGCAGGAAAAACCCACGCCCGACGGCAAGAGCGACACGCCTGCGACCGAGGGGAAGAAGGATCGCGAAACGACCCAAATCATCAGCGGAGAACTCACGCCGCCGCAGCAACAACCGCCGCCCTCTCCGCCGCCCTCGCCCGAGATCATGCAGGCCATCCAGGAAGCGCAGGCTCAGCGTGAGCAAAATCCCCTTGCCGGCACCGAAAAATTAACCGGCGAGAGTGTGACTGGATATGGTTTCAACAAAGCCAAACCCAGTACCGCGACACCGAGCGATGTGGCGGAAAAAATCGAGGGTCAGAACGATGCACCGATCATCGTTGGCGCACCGCAGATGACGATCCCGCGCATCGATCCACAACAACCGCAGCCGCGTCCCCGCATCAACACACGCGCCCGGCCCGCCGTGCTGGCGGATAACCAATTCGGCACCGAAAACGTCGGCGACATTTCCTATGATTCGCGATGGAGCTCCTACGGACAATATCTGCAGCAGCTCATCGAGACGGTGGATATCCAATGGAATCGTCTCATGCGCGAAGGCCGTGCGTTTCCGCCTTCGGGTTCTCAGGTCGCGGTCAAATTCCGTTTGGCGAGCGATGGCAGCGTGAGCGAGATCATCAGCTCGGAAGGCACGGGCGGTAAGCAATACGAGCAGATCTGCATCGCTGGCATCACCATGCGTGCTCCCTACGGCAAATGGACCGACGATATGATCGCGATCCTCGGCGACTCGCAGGAGCTCACCTTTACCTTCTTTATCCATTGAGCACAGCTGGGAAAATATTCTGGAGCACGCTCCCACTTGGCACCGAGGTGACCCTGCTCGCGGTCGACGGCAATGGGCTCGCCGCGTTTTCCAAACCGGCCGGTGTGTTGTCGCATCCCAACCGGATCAGCGAACAACCGCGCTCGCTCCTCACCGTGCCTTACGTGGAGGAGGGCGAGTATTATCAATGGCCGGGGGCCGACGAAAAATCGTCCGCCGAATCCGCGTCGAACAAAGGCGCGGCGAAAAGCGGCGGCGCACCTCGCCGTCTGTGGCTCCTCAATCGCCTGGATTCGGCGACCTCGGGAGTGATCCTCGCCGCGAGCAGCCAGCAACTCGCCGACGAAATCCGCGCGATGTTCCAGAAGCGCCATGTGCGGAAGGTGTACAACGCGCTCGTTTTCGGACTGCCGTCGGAATCGAAGCAAATCTGGCGCGACCGACTCGCCGTGCAGAAACGCGGCGCGCAAATCCGCACGGCGACCAACACCGGAATCCCTTCGGAGTCGCATATGCGCGTCCTCGCGCAAAAGCGGACAGGCGTGCCGGTGGCACTGATACAGTTGGAGCCGAAAACGGGACGCAGCCACCAGTTACGCGTTCAATGCGCCCAGCGTCATCTGCCGATTGTGGGCGACGCCACGTACGGTGACTTTCGGGCGAATCGCGAGTTCGCCAAACTCACCGGCGAGAAGCGGCTTTTTCTCCACTCGTTGGAGACGAGCTTCACCTACAGTTTCGGCGGACGAGAGCACTCATTTGCCGCAAACGCTCCACTGCCTCCCGAGTTTACCTTTTGACGGCTCACCGATGCGGCGGGGATGCGGCGATCTTGGGGGATATTCCGCGCACACCGGGCTTTACGTGCAACCGGCCGCTCTCCTACGGTGTTGCATTCATCGATTCCGGAGCGTCCATCCGCATGACCCGACTTTTTTCTCTCCCATCCTCACGTGCGTTGCATCGGCTTCTCCGCATCGTCGCCGGTTTTAGCCTGATCGCCTCGACCGCCTTTCCGGTAAGCACCGTGAAACTGAAAAGCGGCGCTTCGCTCCAAGGCGATATCCTCACCGAGCGAGCGGATCGCGTCGTCGTCGATCTGGGCTTCACGGTGATTTCCGTGCCTCGTGACGAGATCGAGCGCATCGTCGCCGAGAATTTGCCGGCTGCCGCGGTAGAGGAAGCCACCGACCTTTACCGCACCTCGCTCGGTCGTCCGGCGCTGACGGTTAAAGAAAATGTGGACCGCGTGGCCGAAGCGGTCGTGCAAGTGCGCACACCGGTCGGGCTCGGTTCGGGGTTCATCATCAATCCGTCGGGCTACATCATCACCAACGAGCATGTCGTGGCCGGCGAGTACGCGATTACTGTGACGCAATTTCGACGCGGCACTGCTGAACTCGAAAAGGCGATTTATAACAAGGTCCGCATCGTCGCGCTCGATTCCAAACTCGATCTGGCGCTGCTCAAAATCGACGACCTTCCCGCAGGTGTTTCCCTGCCCTTTGTTTCCATCGGAGAATCCAATGGACTCACGGAAGGGCAGACCGTTTTCGCCATCGGCAGTCCGCTCGGTCTCGATCGCACCGTCTCGCAGGGGATCGTCAGTTCGCGCAACCGCCCGATGGGCGGGCAGCTCTACATTCAGACCACCGCGCAGATCAACCCGGGCAATTCCGGCGGTCCGCTCTTCGATCTGCGCGGCGAAGTCGTCGGCGTGAACAACATGAAGGCGATGATGGCCGGCATCGAGGGACTCAACTTCGCCATTCCTGCAGGTGTTTTAAAAAACTTCCTGCGCAATCGTGACGCCTACGCATTTGACGCGCGCAACCCCAACTCCGGATTCCGCTACCTCGAGCCGCCACGTCCCGTGAAAATGCCCGCCCCCGGGAAATAACCCGAGCGCGTCTTTGTGACGACCGCCGCGTCCGCGCGTGCGCCGTCGCCGCCCGGATGCGCGCCTCGTTTTCTGTCAGTTCAAATCCTCCCAACTTTCCCTCCATGAAACTTCTGAAAAAATTCGCCTCCGCAGCGTTGCTCTCGGGATCTGCAGTGATCGCCTCCGCAGCCACGCCGCTTCTCAACCTGATCAACGATCAGGCGCCATTGGTCATCTCGTTTAATGACGTGCCTTCGCTCGTGAAAGCCTGGGGCGAAAGCCCGTGGGCCAAAACCTGGAGCGACGAGCAGGTCCGCAAGTTTTTCGCGCCGCTTCATAGCGAAGTGAAATTCGAGGAGTTTGATGCGAAGCTGAAGGCCGAAACCGGGCACACGTTCGGCGAGCTGATCGGTTTTGCCACCGGTGACGCACTCCTCGCTGTGACCTCGACGGATATCGATTTCGAAAGCGAAGACGGCAACTCGGTTCCCTTTATCGCAGCGATCGAACTCGGCGGTAATGCGAGCAAGGTCGAAAAAATGATCGAAGAAGCGCGCGAAAAAAATCCCGGCTCTCCGCAGGAGACCGAAGATTTCGCCGGCGTGACGATTCACACCGAAAAGTCCCCTGCGTCCGCAAACGACGAAAATAAAAAGGGACCCGGTCAAGTGGTCTGGGCGATCGCCGACGGTATCTGGTTGGTGGGCTTTAACACGCAGTCCGTGATCGCCGCAGTCGATGCGCTTAAAAAGGGCGGGGCCGTAGGCGCCTACGGCAAGTCTGAGCGGTACCTCGTAACGAAGGAGAAAAATGGAGACGCCCACTTCGGAATCAAGCTCTGGCTTACTCAGGCGCGTTCCGATTTCCGGACTATGCAGCATCCCGTGACGCTCATATGATCGCACAGCTCGTGCAACAACGTCTGAAGGGCACGCTCAATACGGAAGCGCTCCAGCGATCGTTAGGCGTTCAGTTTCCCGCAATCGTTACCAAACCCAGGTCGGTAGAAATCACTGAGCCAGCCCGCCCGTGGTTGCACTGAGAACAACCGATGGAAGGTTTGGGGGAATTTCTATCCGCTTTTCCGGGGATGGCTCTTCAGCCAACGACCGGCGACGTGGTAATGACCGGTCTCCTTTCGTTTGAGGCGACGGCGCTGGGTAAACCCACGCTTCAAGACTCGTTCGAGTTGGTCATCACCATACCATCGCGGTTTCCGCGTGCTTTGCCGTTGGTCACCGAAACGGGCGGCAAGATTCCCCGCGATGGACACCATCACGTAAATGGTGACGGGACACTCTGCCTCGGCTCACCGCTCCGGTTGCTCCTAACGCTTTCGAAGCAGCCGGACCTCCTCGGTTTCGCGGAGCGGTGCATTGTACCGTTCGTATATGCAATCTCGCACAAAATTAAGTATGGAGGCCCATTTATCTTCGACGAATTAGCTCACGGAAATGCCGGCGTTCTCACGGACTATCGCGATCTCTTTCACCTTCGCGGCGATCAGGAAGTAAAACTCGCATGGCTGCTGCTGTCGCTAAAACCGCGTTTGGCCAACAAACGCCGCTGTCCTTGCGGCTGCGGGCAACGCCTTGGCCGTTGCTCGTTTCGATTCCGCCTTAAATTTTTCCGCAAGTTAGCGCCGAGAAAATGGTTTCGAAAAAATCAACTCTGACGGTTTTGCCGGCTGACTTTCCGGCAGTTTACTATCGGTGTGTCGCGGGCTTCATTGCTCAAATCTACATGCACTCCCGCGATCCTATATTCATTCAGACGGATCGCGCGAATTGAGTTGGCGGAGGCGACATCGATAAACCGTTAAGAAAACGCCGTAGCTTCCATCAGTAGCGCCCTCATGACCCCGCCTACAACCGCCAAGCACATCCTCCTGTGGCTTCCACTGGCCATCGTCGGGATGGCGTTGGGCATGGCGTGCCTGATGAGCCGCCTCACGGCGTTGCCGGTGTTTCCAAAATTTCTCGAGCGATCGCTCTTTGAACATTTTTTGGATCCATGGCATTGGCCCTAGTCGTCCACGTTTTTGTCATGGCGCCGGTGTGGACCGACTGGAAAAAGCCCCGAATCAACCTGCTGACCGCTGCTTTGTTGGCGATCGGTACCTTCGCGGTGTTCTGGGAGGTCGGGCAGGGCTATCTCACCTGAGTTGCGTCCAGCTATCGGATTCAGCCAAGAGGCTACATCCAGTGGGATCAACTGATCGCAGACCTAGGGAACCGCTGATTTAATTTCTTCAAATGAGGCGTGGGACGGCGTTGAGGCGTGCGAGTTGCTAGGGTGCG
>WUUC01082691.1_pt1 | contig 10609 bp, 7 predicted proteins | sample 6278441 | NCBI WGS metagenome assembly WUUC01 (sample SAMN13675441, study PRJNA597444) | soil metagenome | isolation source: soil | place: USA: Washington | collected 2017-10 | reverse complement strand
TTCGCCCGCGCAGGGTCGCGGACCAGTAGTCCGCCACGCCGAGCCCGTTGGGTGCGACGATCCCGATCCCCGTGACGACGACACTCCTCATGCGATTTGCCTGAGCACCATGGCGCTTTGGAACCCGCCGAAGCCGCTGCCGACGGTGAGGACGGAGTTGACCGGCTGCGGCCGCGCGTGCAGTGGCACGTAGTCGAGATCGCAGTCGGGGTCCGGCTCGTGCAGGTTCGCGGTGGGTGGCACGACGTCGTGCTCGATGGCCAGTGCGCACGCGGCGATCTCGAGTGAGCCGATGGCGCCGAGTGAATGCCCGATCATCGACTTGATCGAGCTGACCGGTGTCCGGTACGCCTGCTCCCGCAGGCTCAGTTTGAACGCGGCCGTCTCGTGCTTGTCGTTCTGCTTGGTGCCGGAGCCGTGTGCGTTGATGTAGTCGATGTCCGTGGCGTCCGCCCGGGACTGATCCAGTGCGGCCCGGATCGCGTCGGCCATCTCCCGGCCGGCGGCGGGCAGGCCGGTCATGTGGAACGCGGTCGAGCGGGACGCGTACCCGGTGATCTCGGCGTAGATCCGGGCGCCGCGTCTGCGCGCGTGCTCGAACTCCTCCAGCACCATCACCGCGCAGCCCTCGGCCAGCACGAACCCGTCCCTGGTCCGGTCGAACGGCCGCGCTGCCTGCTCCGGTGCGTCGTTGTTCGTGGTGGTCGCCCGGATCGCGTCGAAACTCGCCACGGTGATCGGCGAGATGGGTGCGTCGGTCGCGCCCGCGAACATCACGTCCGCCGCGCCTTCGGTGACCAGGTCCGCCGCGTAGGCCACCGAGTCGATCCCCGAGGTGCATCCCGTGGACACAAGGGACACCGGGCCTTCCGCCTCGACCGCCCACGCGACCTCGGCCGCGATCGAGCTCGGCACGAAGTAACCGGGCAGTCTTGGCGAGCAGGCCAGGTGGTCCACCAGCCAGTCGCGGCCGTGGGAACTGGCGGCGACGTACTCCTGCTCGAGACCCATCGTGCATCCGACGGCGCTGCCGATGGTGACACCGGTCCGCCACGGCTCCATCGAGTCCGGGGCCAGGCCACTGTCGGCGCGCGCATCCCGCGCACATGCCAACGCGAACTGGGCGGCGCGGTCCAACCGGTCCGTTTCCTGGGCGGTGACCCCATGATCGGATGGCACGAAGTCGCATTCACCGGCCACCCGTGAGCGGAAGCCGGACGCGTCGAACAGGGAGAGTTTCCTGGTCGCGGTCCGGCCGGCGGTCAGCAGATCCCAGAACGCCGCCGTGTCGCCCGCACCGGGCGCGGTCACGCCGATCCCGGTGATCACCACACGTCTCGCCATGACCGCAAGCCTGGCAACCACGGGTGGAGATATGGATCTAGGCGCGGTAGAGAGCGCACTGGGTGCGCGGTCGCGCGGCGCTAGCGCGTGGTGGATTTTCCTTGCCAACCTCAGCCGCCCAGTGACTAGCTGATGGGTGTAAGGGATCTCGACCGGCAGGGGAGAACTGATGTCGCTCAAGGAGAAGGTCGCGGTCATCACCGGCGGCACCAAAGGCCTGGGCAGGCACATCGCCGAGGCCTTTCTCCGCGAGGGGTGCCGTGTCGTCTGCGCGAGCCGGGCACCGGAGCAGGAGCCGGGCCTGACCGGCGACGGTGTCCTCAGCCTGCAGGCCGACGTGCGGGACGCCCGATCAGTGGATGAGCTGATGTCTGTGTCCGCCAAGCACTTCGGGCGGCTGGACATCCTCGTGGCGAACGCGGGCGTGTCGCACCCCGGCCCGATCGCCACCATCCCGGCGGCCAAGTGGACCGAGGTCTTCGACACCAACCTGACCGGGACCCTGCACTGCGTCCAGGCGATAGTTCCGTACTTCGAAAACAACGGCGGCGGCCGCGTCATCACCATGTCGTCCGCGCTGGCCAGCAGAATCGCGCCGGGCGCGGGTGCCTACTCGGCCTCGAAGGCCGCGATCGAGATGTTCACCCGGGTGGCCGCCATCGAACTCGCGGGCAAGGGGATCACGGTCAACTGCCTGTCTCCCGGTTTCGTCGACACCGGAATGGGCGCGCGGCTTGCTGCGAATGCCGACGTCTGGCCGCGCTACGAGAGTAGGCTGGCGCTCGGCAGGCTCGGGAGGGCGGACGAGATCGCCGGCGCGGCTGTGTTCCTCGCAGGTGACGACAGCTCATACGTCAACGGTCACGTCCTGGAAGTCAACGGCGGACTGAACTGGTGACAAGATCGACCAGTACGGCGGGTACCGGTAGGATGACGGAACGCTACGAGTCCGCCATAATACGGCGGGCAGAATCAGTCGGGTGACACACCAGCCTGCCACCGGCTTCGGCTGACTGGATCCACGTCGAGTGAGCAACGGCAGGGGTGGAAACGAATGCGGGGCTCGGGCTTCCGAGTACTGGGTCCGTTGGCAGTGGTCATCGACGGGTCCGCGGTGGCGATCCCGTCCCCCAAGCAGCGGATCCTGCTCGCGTCCCTGCTGCTGCAGGCCAACCGGGTGGTGCCGAGCGAGGACCTGATCGCCCAGCTCTGGGAGGAAGGCGCGGCCGCTGACGTCCGCGGCGCCCTGCACATCCACATCACCCGGCTGCGCAAGCTGCTGACCAGCCCTGGCGGTGAGGCTCCCGCGGTCATCTCGACCATGCCAGGTGGATACCTGCTCGAGGTCTCCCCGGACGATGTCGATCTGGCCCAGTTCGAGAGCTCGGCCGCGAAGGCCGACAAGGCGAGGGCGAGCGGCGACCTCGCCGCGGAGCGGGAGTGTCTCCACCACGCGCTGTCGTTGTGGCGTGGCCCGGCGCTGGCCAACGTGCCGTCGGACGTCCTGCAGCGTGACGTGGTTCCCCGGCTGGTCGAGCAGCGTCTGCGACTGGCCGAGCGCCGCTTCGACATCGAGCTCCGGCTGGGCAACCACGCCGAGGTCGTCGGCGAACTGCAGGCACTGTGCGCCGAACACCCGCTTCGTGAGCCGCTGTGGGGCCAGCTGATGCTGGTGCTCTACCGCAGTGACCGGCAGGCCGAGGCGCTGCGTGCCTATCACGCGATCGGCAAGCTGCTCAACGAGGAGCTCGGCGTCAATCCAGGCGAGCAACTGGCCCAGCTGCACTACATGATGCTCACGAACGATCCGAGCCTGTCCGCCCCGGTGACGCCGAGCCCGCAGGTCACCGCCAAGGCCGGCCCGCCGGACGACTGGAACGTCCTGTGCCAGCTGCCGTCGGACACCAGCGACTTCGTCGGCCGGGCCGAGGTCATCCAGCAGGTCAACGACCTGATCTCGCCGGCACAGCCGGACAAGGCAGTGCCGATCGTGCGTGTCTCGGGTTCTCCGGGCGTCGGCAAGACGGCGCTGGCGGTCCGGGTGGCCCACGAGGTCCGGTCGGCCTTCCCCGACGGCCAGTGGTACGTCCGGCTCTTCGGTGCGAGCGACCAGCCCCGCCGCCCGGCGGACGTCCTCGGCGAGCTGCTGCGGGCGTCCGGGGTGAGTAACACGGTCGTCCCGGAGGACGTCGACGCCCGCGCCAGCCTGTTCCGCACACGCCTGGCCGATCGCCGGGTGCTGCTGGTGCTCGACGACGCCAAAGACGCCGATCAGGTCACGCCCCTGCTGCCGGGTACGCCGGGCTGCAGTGTGCTGATCACCAGCCGGGCGCAGTTGCCTGACCTGGTCGCGCTGGCCGGCGCGCGGCCGGTGGGCCTGGATGTGTTGTCGCCGGAGGAGGCGGCCGCGCTGCTGAGCAGGGTGCTCGGCGAGAAGCGGGTGCAGGCCGAGAGCGAGCAAGTAGACGAGCTCGCCCGGTTGTGCGCGTACCTGCCGTTGGCGCTTCGCATCGCGGCCGCGAACCTGGCCAGCCGGACGACTCGGTCCATCGCGGACTACGTCACCGAGCTGCGGGAGGGCAATCTGCTCGTGAAGCTCTCCGCGGGCAGCAGGTCACGTGCGGCGGTCCGGGCCGCGTTCGACCTGTCCTACCGGGCCCTGCCGCCGGAGACCGCGCGGGTGTTCCGCCTGCTCGGGCTGGTGCCTGGTCCCAGCATCACCGGCGCGCAGGCCGTCCAGCTGGCCGGGATCGAGCTCGACGAGGCCGAGCAGCTGCTTGACGAGCTGGCCGAGGCGCACCTGATCGAGCCGTCCACGCCAGGCCGGTTCCGTTTCCACGACCTGCTCCGGCTCTACGCCGCCGAACGGGCGCGGGCCGAGGAGACCGAAACCGAACGAGCGGACGCGCTGCGGCGGCTCTACGACTGGTACCTGTACACCACCGACGCGGCCGCCACCCTCTACTACCCGGGGTTCGTCCGGATCGCCCTGCCGCCGCCGCCCGCGAACGTGCGTCCGCCGACGTTCGCAGGCGAACGTGAGGCGGTCGGGTGGCTGGACGCCGAGCGGTCGAGCCTGCTGGGGATGACCGAGCACGCGGCCGACGAGGAGCTGTTGCGTCACTACACCTGGTTGCTCGCCGACACCCTGCACGGCTACTTCTGGCTCGACCGGCACTACGGCGAATGGGTGCCCTCGGCGCGGGCCGGGCTGCGGGCGGCGACCGAGGCGGACGACGAGCACGGCATCAACGTCATGCGGCTCAACCTCGGCCTCGTCTACTGGTGGGACTACGGCAACTACGCGGAAGCCCAGGTGTACCTCACCAAGGCCCTCGAGCACTTCGAACGGGTCGGCGCGCAGGACTTCGAAGCGGTCACGCTCAACGTGCTCGGCCTGATCCACCTGCACAAGGACGCCTCCGGGCTGGCCGACGCGCCGGAGATCCTCGAGCGGGCGCTCGCGGTCGCCAGAACCGTCGGGCTGCTCCAGATCGAGGCGGGCACCCTGCGCAACCTCGGGTCGATCTACCACAACCGGGGCGAGCTGGCCCGCGCGTCGGAGCACTACTCGCAGGCGCTGGAGGTCTACCAGCGGCTGGACGTGCACCATCCCGAGTCCGACATCCTCGGCAGGATCGGCCTGGTGTACTGCGACCGAGGGATGTTCGACGAAGCGGTGGAGCACCTCGACCGGGCCGCGAAGCGCAGCGTCCAGCAGGAGCTGGCCAACCACGAGGCGGTCGCGCACTACGGGCTGGCGATGGCCAGGGGGCACCTCGGCCAGTACAAGGAGGCCCTGCAGAACGCGCACCACGCGTTGCGGCTGTCGGAGACCACCCGCTTTCCCGCGGTGGAGGTGTCATGCCTTGTCGTGATCGGGCTGATCGAACGGGCCACCGGCCGCCCGGGCCGGGCGCACTCGTACTTCAGTGACGCGTTGAAGCTGGCGCGCAGCATCGGCCACGCCCGTGCCGAGATCGAGGCGCTGACCGGGCTGGCCCACCAGCAGATCTCTGGTGACGAGGCCGCGCTCGACCACGGCATGGACGCGCTGGAGGCATCACGGCGTGGCGGTTTCCGGCTGCACGAGGGAGTGGCGCTCTGTGCTCTGGCCTTCGTTCACTTCGACCTCGGCCGCTTCGACGAGGCCCGCCGTTACGCCGAACAGGCGAGAACGATCTACCGCGAGACAGGGTCCGGACTGGAACATTCGGCCCTGTACGTCCCATTGGACCGGATCATCCAGAGTTCGGCACCTGGAACCCCGACAGGCACAGCCCACTAGAGGATGACTGGAGCCTCGGTGGCCACGCCGCGAAAGCGGGTCGTGACACAGTGATGGTCGGTAGTGGAGCCGGTACTGGGAGGGACATATGGACCTGGGGGTACTCGGGCCCTTGCTCGTGGCCGACGCCGGCCGAAGTCACGTGCCAAACGCCCCTAAGAAGCGGCAGGTGCTGGCGCTTCTCCTGATGCACGCGAACGAGGTCGTGTCGATCGGCGACTGTATCGAGGAACTATGGGAGCACGACCCGCCGAGCAGCGCCGTGCAGACGCTGCAGACCTACATCATGCAGTTGCGCAAGGCATTGCCGAAGAGTGCCGGCCAGACCCGGCTGGTCACCAAGGAGCCCGGCTATCTGTTCGTGGCCGAGTCCGACGAGCTGGACCTGGCGGCGTTCGACCAGACAGTACGCCAGGCCAGAGCCGCGATCGCGTGCGACAACGACAGCAAGGCTTCGGCGTTGCTCACCCAGGCGCTGGAGATGTGGCGAGGGCCCGCACTGGCCGACGTGCAGATCGGCCCGATCCTGCGAACCCGGCTGGTCGGGCTGACCGAGAGCCGGCTCAACGCGCTGGAGCTGCGTATCGAGGCGGACCTGAGACTAGGCAGGCACCACGAGCTGATCAGCGACATCAGCATGCTGGTCGAGCGGTATCCGATGCACGAGAACCTGTACGCGCAGCTCATGATCGCGCTGTACCGCTCGGGACGGCAGGCCACGGCGCTGGAGACCTACCAGCGGCTGCGGCGGGTCCTGTCCGACGAGCTCGGCCTGGAGCCGTCCCGGCGGATGCAGCACCTGTTCGAAGCTGTGCTCGCCGCGGATCCGGTGCTGGACCCACCCGCGCACGCGACTCCCGGGTTGTCGCTTGACCTGGTGTTCTACCACCGCGCGAGGGTGTGATCAGCTGGGCACTCGCGGCACTGACGCGAGCAGTGTCCGGGTATAGGGGTGGACCGGCCGGGCGAACACCTCGTCCGTCCGGCCCGCTTCGACGACCTCTCCTGCCGCCATGACCACGACCCGGTCGCACATCCGCCGGATGACTCCGACGTCGTGGCTGATCAGCACCATGGACAGGCCGAGGTCCCGTTGCAGGCCCGCGAGCAGGCCGAGCACCTTCGCCTGGATCGAGACGTCCAAAGAGGACACTGGCTCGTCGCAGACCAGCACCCGAGGGCCGGACGCGAGAGCGCGGGCGATGGCCACACGCTGACGCTGCCCGCCGGAGAGGTCCCGTGGCCGCCGGGTGAGCATGTCCTGGCTGAGGCCGACCTGGCCGAGCAGGTCGATCACCCGATCGCGCTGGTCGCCGCGCAACGCTTCGGCCACCACCCTGGCCACGGTGTATCTCGGGTCGAAGGAGCTCAGCGAGTCCTGGAACACCGCCGCGATGCCCTGCCGCAACGGACGGCGAGCGCTTTCCGGAAGGGAGCTCCACGGCGCGCCGTCGAGCAGGACCTCGCCGCTGTCCGGAGGCAGCAGGCCGAGCAGGATACGCGCCACTGTGGTCTTGCCCGCCCCGGATTCCCCGACCAGGCCGACGGTTTCGCCTCGGTACAGCTGAAACGACACATCGCCGACCGTGTCATGGGACCACCGTTTGGACACAGCACGCACGTCCAGGACTGGAACCGGCTCAACTGGGGCGGCGTTCTCGCGTGGCTCAGCGGGTTTGACGGCCGCGAGCAACTCGCACGTATAGGGATGCTCCGGGGCGGTCAGCACCTGCTGGGCGGTGCCGTGCTCGACGATCAGTCCGTCGCGCATCACGGCGATCCGGTCCGCGATACCGGCGACGACCGCGAGATCGTGGCTGACGAGCAGCAGTGCGGTGCCTGCCGCCTTCATCGTCGCCAGCAGGTCGAGCACCTGGGCTTGCACAGTCACGTCCAGCGCCGTGGTCGGCTCGTCGGCGATGACCAGCTTCGGCCCGGCCGCGATGGCCGAGGCGATCAGAGCGCGCTGCCGTTGCCCGCCGGACAGTTCATGCGGATACAGCGTGGCCCGGCGCCCAGGTTCGCTGAGTCCGACGTCCGTCAGCAGTTTCAGCACCTTCGCCCGCACATCGCGGCTGCCGGCCAGCTTGTGTGCCAGCAGAGGTTCCGCGACCTCGTCGCCGACAGTCCGAAGTGGATCCAACGCCACCATCGCGTCCTGTGGCACGACGCCGATCTCACGACCGCGGATCCGGCGCCAGCGCCGTTCGGGTACGCCGTTCATCTGCTGCCCGTCGAACTCCAGCCGGCCGTCGACAGTGGAACCGGCACCTGCCAGGCCCACCAGGCTCCGCGCGGTAACGCTTTTGCCCGACCCGGATTCGCCCACGATGGCAAGGCATTCACCCGCCGCGATCTCGAACGAGACCCCGCGTACGGCGTGCACCACATGCCCGCCGGTACGGAACCGGACGCTCAGATCCTCCACCCGCAGCAATGTCACAGCAGCCGTCCTTCGGCGCGTGCCTGCGCGTGCTTGCCGAGCACGGTGAACGCTATGACGGTCAGGGTGACGGCCAGACCGGGGAAGACCATGAGCCACCACGCTCGCAACCCGAAGTTGCGGCCGTTGGCGAGGATCGCACCCCACTCGGGTGTCGGCTGCTGCGGGCCCAGCCCGAGGAAACTCAGCGTGGCACCGATGGTGATCGCGCTGCCGATGCCGACCGTCGCGACCACGACGAGCGGTCCCAGCGTGTTCGGCAGCACGTGCCGCAGCACTATCGCCATCTTGCTGCGGCCCAACGAGATCGCCGCTTCGACGTATTCGGACCGGCGTACCACGATGGCCTGGCCGCGCACGAGACGCGCGTAGCGCGGTATCGACGCGAGCGTGATCGCGGGAATCGCGCTGACGGGACCAGGACCGAGCACGGCCACCACCAGCAGGGCGAGCAGGAAACTGGGAAGCGACAACAGGACGTCCACCACCCGCATCACGATCATGTCGGCGATCCGGCCGCCGAATGCCGCGAGCAGACCCAGGATCAGGCCGCCTGCCGCGGCGAGCACGGTCGCGCTCAGCCCGATCATCAATGAGATGCGGGTGCCGTGCACGACTCTGGACCACAGGTCCCGGCCGAGCTGGTCGGTGCCGAAGAGGTGTGCCGAGCTGGGCGGCAGCAGTGCCGCCGGGAAGTCCGTCTCGATGGGCGAACGATGCGCGAGAAGCTCAGGCCAAACCGCCGCCAGCGCGAAGAACACGACTATCAGCGCGGCGAGAACCGTTCCTGGCCAAGGTATCCGGCGCCGGACGACGACTGTCACGGGTGGACTCATCGAACCCGCAGCCGTGGGTCGATGACGGTGTACAGCAGGTCGACCACGGTGTTGATCACGACGAACACCAGCGCGGACAGCATCACCACGGCGATCACCACCGGGAAGTCCCGTCCGTTCACCGCGGCGAGCGCGACACGGCCGAGCCCTGGCCGGGCGAACAGCGTCTCCACGACCACCGCGCCACCCAGCAGGCTGCCCAGTGTCCAGCCGGACATGGTGACCAGTGGGATGAGCGCGTGCCGCAGCACATGCTTGAGACGCACCGCCCATTCGGTGAGACCACGTGTCCGCGCTGTCAGCACGAAAGGCTGGATCAGCGCGCTCTCGCAGGCCTCCCGCAGAACCTGCGCCAACACGCCGGTGATCGGGATGGCCAGCGTGACCGCGGGCAGCACCAGAGCGGCCAGTGTGCCGCCGCCGGTCACCGGGAACCAGCCGAGTCCGAACGAGAACACCGTCAGCAGCACGGTGCCCAGCCAGAAAGTCGGCGTCGATGCCGCCAGCAGCTCCAGCCCCTGGGAGGCCACCCGCACGGCAGGCCAACGCCCGGATGTCGCTGTGGCGACAAGCACCGCGATGACGATCGCGAGGACCGCGGCGGTCAGCGCGAGCTGAGCCGTCGGCAGGATCTGCGGCCCGACGACCGCCCACACGTCTTTCTGCAGCTGGTAGGACTGGCCGAAGTCACCGCTGGCCACTTGCCCGAGGTAGTGCAGGTATCGGGTGAGCGGCGGCTGATCCAGCCCCATGTCGGCGCGGATCGCCGCGATGACCTCGGGTGTGGCGGGCGCCGCTCCCAGAATGGCCCTGGCCGGATCGCCGGGGATCAGGTGCATGGCCAGAAAGGCGAGGGTGGCCGCTCCGACCAGGACGAGCACGATGTGCACGATCCGGTTGAACGACCACCGCAACGCCTTCGTCACTTAGCCAGCCACGCGTCGTAGAACAACGGGAACGCGACCGGGTCACTCGTCAGGCCGCGCACGGCGGCCTTGGCGCCCAGCAGGTACGTGGGCACGAAGATGGGCACGACGACCGCCTCCTTCGCGTTCCACTGCTGCACCTTGACATAGTTCTCACCGCGCACCTTGTCGTCCGTTGTGGACACCGCGGTGTTGAGCATGGCGTCCACGGCCGTGTCCTTCAACCTGGCGCTGTTCTGGCCGCGCAACGGCAGCTGGTCGGAGGCGAGGAAACCACGCATGATGTCGGGCTCGGCCCTGGTCCAGCTCGTGTCGAAGACGTCGTAGTCGCCCTTCTCACTTGCCGCGAACAGCTGGGCGGGCTGGACGTTCACGCGTTGGATGTCGATGCCGATCTTCTTGGCCTCCGCCTGGATCGCCTCACCGAGCGTGCCCCGGGACATCACGGTCGCGGCTTTCTGGCTGTACGGCCACTGGGCGGTGAGCCGCTTGCCGTCCTTGACGCGATATCCGGCTTCGTCCCGCGCGGTCCACCCCGCCTCGTCCAGCAGTCTGCCGGCCGCCGCCTGGTCGTGGGTCTGGTCGGTCTTGTCGCCGTTGTAGTGGGCGCTGTTCGGCGTCAGCAGGCTCCACGCCCGCTCGAACTGTCCGAAATAGACCGTCCGGACGATGGCGTCGATGTCGATCCCGCGTTGCAGGGCACGGCGCACCCGCACGTCGTCGAACGGCGCACGGCTCGTGTTGAGGGACAGGTTGTAGGTCGCGCCCCGGA
>WUUC01118061.1_pt1 | contig 10610 bp, 11 predicted proteins | sample 6278441 | NCBI WGS metagenome assembly WUUC01 (sample SAMN13675441, study PRJNA597444) | soil metagenome | isolation source: soil | place: USA: Washington | collected 2017-10 | reverse complement strand
GCCCGAGCTGACCCTGCGCCACGGCGCTATCGAGCAGCTCGCGGATGCTCGCCTCCGTCCAGCGAGCGTGTCGCGCGGCGTGCGCCCGTAGCTCTTCATCGGCGAGGTCCTCGAGCAAAAAGGCGAGCGAATGGCTGAGCTCCACGCGGCCGCGTGTGGCGCGCGAGGCGATGAGCAGCGCGGCACGCAGGGCGCCGAGCGGCTCGGCGATCTTCAGCTTGGCCTGTTCGAAGGGCCGCCGCGCCAGGTTGGCCGCGTGCTCGGCGAAGGCCAGCATCAGCGCCCGCTTCGAGCCGAAGCGCTGGACCAGCGTGGCCGGTGACAGGCCCGCTTCCGCCGCCACGTCTGCCAGGGTGAAGCGGAGGGGGCCGATGCGCCCGAAAACGCGCCCTGCGGCAGCGAGCACCTCGGCGTCTGGCAAGGACTTCTTGCGCGGCATGTTCGGCTCAGTCCGCGCTCCGGCGCCGCCCGAGGAGCGCGTCCACGCTGGCGATGCCGGGGCCCTTGCAGGCCATGTACAGGTACAAAAGGCAGAAAACCAGGGCGGGTTCGCCGCCGTTTTTGGCCGGAAACGCAGCGGCTCCCCACTGTAGCTTCCAGTGAAACTGAATGTAGGCGACGGCCATGGTGCCGCTCAACAGGAAGGCGGCCGGCACCGTGAACAACCCGACCATGATCAACAGACCACCGATGATCTCGATCCACGCGCCGACCCACAGCTGCGACAACACCGGGACCTCGAACGGCGGCTGCCCGAGGAAGCCGAACTTCTGGGCGCCGTGGACGGCCATCAGAAAACCGCTGACGATGCGCAGGACGGCATAAGCACGCTCTGCGTGAGGGGACAGGAAACGACTGAGCATGCGCCGATTATAAATGTTCGTTCATTTATAAATCAAGCGCACGGCGGAGAGCCCGAGCTTACCTCCGGCCCCCCCTCGAGGAGATGGAGCTCGCTGCTCGAACCTGTGCCCGCGGGAGCCGCAGCCCCGGCGGCCCGAGGATGCCAATCCGAAACGTTGCCGCCCCCGGCGTGGGAGCAGCTCCGACCCACGCCGAGGCCCCCCAAACCGGGTATTCATCGGTCATGCGGCGCGGGCGCCCGGCGCCTGCCGACGGCGTCGGGGCCCGCCGAGCCCCAGAGAAGACTCTGGGCTCGCGGCCGGTGTCTTGCCTGTCACGGCGTCACCCCTTAGATTGAGCAGCCGGGAGCCGCATGTGCTCCTGGCCCGGAACTCAAAAAATCGATGGCGACTGATCTGTACAGGGATCTCGGTGTGGCGCGCGGCGCTACGCAAGACGAGATCAAAAAGGCGTACCGCAAGCTCGCCGCTCAATTTCACCCGGATCGCAACCCGGAGAACAAGAGCGCCGAGGAACGCTTCAAAGCCGTGAACCGCGCCCATCAGGTGCTCGGGGACGCGCAGAAGCGAGCGCTCTACGACGAGTTCGGGGATGTCGCGTTGCGCGAGGGGTTCGACGTCGAGGCCGCTCGTGCTTACACGCGGGCGCGTTCACCGTTCGGCGCGGGTCGCAACGCCTCCGGTGGGGGGTTCAGCTTCGAAGACATTCTGGGCAACGGCAATATCGGGGACATCTTCGGGGACATGTTTCGGGGTGGTGGCGGTGCTGGGGGCCGCGGCGCGCGGCGCACGTCCAAGGGTGTGGACTTGACGAGCGAAGTTTCGGTCGACCTGCTCTCGGCGATCCGCGGCACGCAGGTGCTCGTCAGCGTGCACGGCACGGACGGTATTCAGGTGCGCATCCCGCCGGGCGCCGGGGACGGAGACAAGGTGCGTGTCAGCGGTCACGGCATGCCCGGGCAGATGGGCGGCCCCGCGGGGGATCTGCTCCTGACCGTGCGGGTCCAGCCGCACCCCTTCTTCGAGCGGGACGGGCTCGATCTAAAGCTCGACCTACCGCTGGCGCCGGGCGAAGCGTTCGAGGGAGCCAAGGTCACGGTGCCCACCCCGGACGGGGAGGTGACGCTGAAGGTGCCGAAGAACACCCAGAGTGGTCAGGTCACGCGGCTGCGTGGCAAGGGCGTTCAGCGCAAGGATAAGGTGGGCGACCTGTACGTGCGTTTTCTGGTGCGCCTGCCCGCGCCCTCGAAGGCGGTGGCCAAGGCCATCGCCGAGCTCGACGAAGCGCTGATGAGCGAGCCGCCGCTGCGCGCCGGCATCAAGCTATGATCTAGCTCGGCGCCGGCGCGTCGCCGCCGCGTTCGAGTGTAGGGCTCAGCTCGCGCGCGAGTGTTCGGCGTGCCGCAGCTCGCTGGTGTGCTCGCTCGTGTCCGGCCCCCGCAGCTCCGCCCCGCGCACGCGTTCGTCGCTCTCGGCGGCGCGGTGGCCGTGATCGTCGTACTGCTCGAGCTCTGCCGAAACCTGCCGGAGTAGCGCCTGTTTCTCGTGGAAGGGCAGGAAGCTCGACTTGAAGCCAGCCAGCACCATGGCCTTGATGTCGCTGAACGGCACCGACATCTCCGTGTGCACCAGCCACAGCTCCTTGGACACCGTGGTGTCAGTGATCAAGCGGTTGTCGGTGTTGATGCTCACGCGCAGGCCGAGATCAAAATAACGCTTGAGCGGATGGTTCCGCAGGCTGCGCACCGCACCCGTCTGCACGTTGCTCGACGGGCAGCACTCGAGCGGGATACGGTGGTCGTTCACGTAGCGGAGCAGATCCCCATTTTCGCCGAGCCGGCAGCCATGGCCGATGCGGTGCGCGCCGCAGATGTGGATCGCCTGCGCGATCGACTCGGGGCCATAGGCTTCACCCGCGTGAATCGTGCAGTTGATGTTGTTGGCCCGCACCAGGTCGAAGGCCGCGCGGTGCGTCTTGGCGGGGTAGTCCGCCTCGGCGCCTGCCAGGTCGAAACCGACCACGCCGCGGTTCTTGTAGGCCACCGCGAGCTCGGCCATGCCGTAGGAAGACTCCGCCGAGATGTTGCGGATACCGCAGATGATGACGTTGGCCTTGATGCCGTACGTGTTGCGTGCGCGGCGCAGGCCGAGCAGCACCGCCTCGACGACCTTGGTGAGCTTCAGGCCGCGGCGCGTGTGCAGCATGGGCGCGTAACGCACCTCCATGTAGTGCACGTTTTCGCTGTGCGCGTCCTCCGCCAGCTCGAACGCGATGCGCTCGAGCGCGTGTTCGGTCTGCATCACCGACAGGGTGACGTCGAAGCCGCGCAGGTATTCGACGAGTGAGCCGAAGCTCGAGCCGCAGCCGATCAGGCTGCGCACACCCTCGACGTCGGTGGCGCCGAGCTCCACGCCGTCTTCCTGAGCGAGCTCCAGGATGGTCTCGGGACGAAGCGAGCCATCGAGATGTACGTGAAGGTCTGCCTTGGGCAGGGATTTGAACACCGCCAAGGGGACGTCGCCGCCGGCGCCCCCGCGGACCGCTTCGAGAGAAGCGGGAATGCTTTTTCGCTGTACCATTCGCCAGCTTACCACAACCGAGCGGCTGCGCTACGTGCCGGCTCAACGGCCGCGGCGGCGGCCGAAAACACCGACGAGCACGATCGCCAGACCGAGCACGGACGAATACAGGAGCCCCGACGGCGCGAGCGCGGCAGGTTTCCGTGCGCGCTCGAGCGCGTCTCGTAACGCGGCTTCCGACGGAACCCCGACGAACTGTTTGCCACCGATATATGTGGTGGGCAGCCCGCGCAGCTCCCCGTCCGGCAGCAGGGCCTCGTCGCGCGCGAGCACGGCGTCCGTGGCCGCCGCGGTCAGACAGCGATCGAACTCCAGCGGATCGAGCCGCAGCGCCTCGGCGGCGCGGGTGATGGTGTCGGAGCTCAGGGTGATCTCGAACAGGCGCTCCGCCATCTCGCCCCCCTTGCCCTGCGCCTCCGCACAGATGGCGGCACGCGCGGCGTGGCGGGCGTTCTGGTGCTGCAGGAGCGGCCGGTGCGCCCGCACCAGATGCACGTCGCCGCCATATTCCGCGAGCAGCGGCCCGAGCACGGCGTGCAGGCGACGGCAGTAGGGACACTCGAAGTCGGCAAACTCCACCACGTTGACCTTGCCGGGCTGGTAGAGCGCGGCGATGGCGGGTGGGATGGCGGGCGCCGGTTTGATGGCGTCCCACACGAGCGGGCCCGCCACGATCAAGGCCCCGATGCCGAGCCACGCCCCCGGATGCAACAGACTCTGGGCGGGCTGCCCGCGCTTGCGCGCGGCGCGCGCCGCGAGGAAGGCAAACACGGCGCACGCGACGGCCGACACGTCCACGATCAGGCACAACCAGCAGTAGGCGTCCAAGCCGAAGGCCTGATACGCGATGAAACCCAGCCCGAGCACGGCGCCGACGCCGCTCGCCGCGAACAGTGTGACGCTCGGATCGTGCCAGAGCGCGGACAGGCCGCCGCCGGCTGCGGCGCGCGGCTGCCGCACGCTCAGCCCGAGCAGGCCGCCGAACGCGACCAGCGCGAACAAGGGCAGCGTGACGTAGGGGCTACCGAAATAGCCGATGCCGCTGCGCCGGGCGACCTCGCAGCCGCCGCCCGGTCCACAAAAGCCCGAGTCGAGCGGGCTCATGTAGTGGACGTAGAGCACCGCGCTGCCCGCGAGCGCGCAGAGGATGAAGAGCTGAGTGAGGAAAAGCCATCCCGCGGGACGCATCGAGCCAAGGTACTCTCGGCGTCCCGGGCTGGCAATTGCTGGCGGACACGCTCGGCGGCGCCTTTCGCTCCGGCTGCCGGCGCGCCGCCCCCGACCCGCGGCCCCTGCGCGGGCGCGATAATGAGAGCGCCCGGGCGAGGCTTTGCGCTATGAGGGGGGTCGATGGCGCGTGGCTTACCCGACCGGTCAGATATCTTGGATACCTTACGTGCCGAGGGCCGCACGCTGCACGTGACGGAGCTCGCCTCGCGGCTCGGCGTGCGCCCGTCGTCGCGGCGCCGCCTGCGCGAGCTGCTCGAGCAGCTGGTGCTCGACGGTAGCGTCGGCGCCGTCCAGGGGGACCGCTACCGGCTACCGGAGCGGCGGGAGCTCGAGGGCTGGGATGGGGCGCTCAGCGTGCACCCCCGCGGTTTTGCGTTCGTGAACGCCGCCGGTCGCGAGGACGTGTTCATCCCGCCGAGCGGCATCGGCGCCGCGCTGCATGGCGACACCGTGCAGGTCGGTATCGTCACGCGTTCGCCGCGTGGGCCCGAGGGGCGGGTCGAAAAGATCGTCAAGCGCCGGCACCCGCGCATTCCCGGCGTGCTGCGCAAACGCAAGAAGGCCGCCTGGCTCGAGCCGGACGACGAGCGCATTCGCGGCCCCATCGTCATCACGGCTGGCGCCAGCGGCGCGCCCGATGGCGCTGCCGCCGTGGTCAACATCACCCGGTTTCCGGAGACGGCCGACGAGAACCCCGAGGGCGAGCTCAGCGCGGTGCTGGGCACGCCGGGGGACGCCGAGGTCGAGATCGCCAAGATCCTCGCGCGGGACAACATCCAGGAGGAGCGTGACCCGGCGGCGCAGCACGAAGCCGAGGCCCGCGCCGCAGAGCTCACGCCCGTGTCGCTCGAGGGGCGCCGGGACCTGCGCAAGATCCCCTTCTTGACGATCGACCCCGTGGACGCACGCGACCACGACGACTCGATCTGGGTCGAACGCCGCCCGGAGGGTTACCGCGCCTACGTCGCCATCGCCGACGTGAGCGAATACGTGCAGCTCGGCAGCGCCGTCGACATCGACGCCAGCGAGCGCTGCTTCACCACCTACCTGCCCGACCGGGCCGTGCCGATGTTGCCCGCGGTGCTCGCCTCCCAGCACTGCTCGTTGCTACCGAAGCTCGACCGCTTCGCGCTCGTGGCGATCGTGGATCTGGACAAGGAGGCCGCCGTGCTGCGCTTCCGGCTGGTCGAGGCCGTGGTGCACGTGGCCGTCCTGCTCACGTACGAGGACGCCGCCTGCACGCTCGGCTTCGTCGAGGGCGAAGCCAAGAGCCCCGAGGCCAAGAACTACAAGAAGGACCTGCGCGTGCTGGCCGAGCTGGCCAAGAAGCTGCGCCGGCTGCGCATGAAACGCGGCGCGCTCGACCTCGATCTGCCCGAGCCGAAGGTCGAGCTCGACAAGGAGACGGGGCACCCCGAAAACGTCACCCGTCGCGCCAAGAACCCGGGCATCGCCAGCGCATACCAGCTGGTCGAGGAGCTGATGCTGCTCGCGAACGAACGGGTCGCGCGTTGGCTCTCCGGCAAACGCAGCCCGGCGGTATACCGCGTGCACGCGCCGCCGGACCCCACGCGCCTCGAGCAGCTCGGGCTGGCGGCACAAAAGCTCGGGGTGGCGTTCGAACCGGACACGCTCGACAGCGCGCTCGGCGTGGCCCGCTGGCTCAAACGCATCAACAAACATCCGCTGAAGCCCGTGCTCGAGGGCTTGTTGCTGCGCTCGATGAAGCTCGCCCAGTACGACATCGTCAACATCGGCCACTTCGGGCTCGCCTCGGAGTGTTACCTGCATTTCACGTCCCCCATCCGTCGTTACCCCGACCTGCTCGTGCATCGCATCTGCAAGGCGCTATTGCGCGGCAGCCCCGTGGTGACGGACGCGGCGTCGATCGAGGGGCTGCGCGCCGCCACCACACGCTCGAGCGAGATCGAACGGGTGGTGATGCAAGCCGAGCGCGAGGTCGTCGACGTGTATCGCTGCCTGTTCATGAAGGACAAGGTCGGCGAGGTCTATGAAGCGCGCGTCACCGGGCTCGCCGGCAGCGGCCTGTACGCCGTGCTCGACGAGCCCTTCGTGGACGTGCTCCTGCGCTTCGAATCGCTCGGCCCCGATCGTTACGAAGCGGGGGACGACGGGCTCAGTGTGGTCGGGCGCCGTTCGGGCGATCGCATCGCGCTCGGCGATCGAGTCACCATCGTGATCGAAGACGTCGCGCTCCTGCGCCGCACGATCTACGGGCGCCGCGTGCCGCCGGCGCAGGCCTTCGCGGATGACGCCGCCGAGGTGACGGAGGAACAGATGCCCGCTGCACGCGGCCCGGCGCGGCGTTTGCGTTTCGACAGGCCACCGCGTCGCAACGAGCCGGCGCTCCCGCGTTTCACTCGAAGCCCGGCCCCCTCCATCCCACCCGGCCCGATTCCGGCGGGGCCGCGGCGCCGGCAAGGCGGCAGCGTGGATGAAGGCGCGGCGAGCCGGCCCGGCAAACGCAAAAGCGGGGGTCAGGGTCGCCCCGCGGGTGGCCGGCGCAACCGGCGCGGGCGCTGAACCTCGAGCGGCGGAACCCTGCTGGACCCGGCGCGGCTGAACGACGGCCGCGCGGGGTGGCGCGCGATTCTTGCCCCGCCTGGCGCGCGCACCGTACCGTTCGATCGCCGCCGTGACCGCTGCTTTCCCCACCTCCGACGCCTCCGAGTTTCCGAACGATAACCCGTCGTTGCATCGGGGTGCCCGGTGGGTTTGCCTGGCGCCGCGCGGCCCTGCGCGGGCGTTATTGAGAGCCGGGATGGTCGCTGCCGTCGGTTCCAGCGCAGCCAGCGTTCCGACGGCGTTGCCGCTGCCAGACCCGGTTAGCGAAGTTACCTCACGCCGCTTCGACGGACCGATCGAGCTCGACCTCGGCCGCATCGTCTTGCCGCATCGGGTGGAGAACGTCCCGCCGCCCCCCGACTTCATCTTCGAGCCCTTCGTGTCCTCGCGCAGCTCCTCGCGCAGCCAGGCCGCGTTGGCGCCGGCGCCGGCGCTCCGCATCGAGCCGCAGCCGTGCCGCATCGTCGACGAACGCGAAGCGGGGCGCCGCGTGGACCGAGGTTGGCGTGTCGACGTCGCTCCGTGTGTCGACGTCGGCGTCGATAACGAGTCGCGGCGCCAACCTCGCCGGCGTGGGCCACTGCTCGCGCGCCGGCTGCTGGCCGCTCCGATCACCTCGCCAGCGACAGAGCTCGAAGCCGCGAGCGCCTGAGGGTGGTATGCTCGCTGCCGATGCAGCGGACAACGATGCGCTCGTGCGGAGCGAACGCGCCGTGACGATCGAGCAAAATCTGGAACGCTGGGCCACGATCAGCATCGTGGGCCTCGGTGTGATCGGCGGTTCGATGGCCCGTGCCGTCGCCCAGGTTTTTCCGAGCCTGCGCCTGATCGGTGTCGATCGCGCCCAGATCCTCGCCTCCGGCAACGCCGGCTCCCTCGTGCACGAGCTCATCGCCGAGGACGACGGCGAGCGGGTCCAGCAGGCTTTCGCTCGCTCCAATCTGGTGTTCCTCGCCGCGCCGATCACCGGCATCCGGCGCTGGCTCGAACCCGCGCTCGCTGCCGGCGCGCTCGTCACGGACTGCGGCTCCACCAAACGCGAGCTGGCGAGCACGGCGGCAGCCCTGCCCGGCGGCAGTCGCTTTGTCCCCGGCCACCCGATGGCGGGGACGGGCGGCACGCGCGCTGCCCCGAGCCCGGACCTGTTCCAGGGCAGGCCCTGGGTGCTGTGCCCCGAAGCGGCCGATCCGCTCGGGTTCGAGGCGGTCGAGGCGCTGGTCTCGCGGGTGGGCGCGCGCCCGGTGCGCATGTCGGCGGCCGAGCACGACCGCGCGGTCGCCTTGACCAGCCACGTGCCGCGCCTCGTGGCCAGCGCCCTGGCTGCGCTCGTCCAGCAGGAGGGCGCGCAAGCTGCGGCGGGCCCGGCCTTCGATCGGGTCCTGCGCGGGGCGGGTGGAGACGCCGACATGTGGCGCGACGTCCTGCGCAGCAACCACGACGAGGTCGCCCGCGCCCTGCGCCTGCTCCTCGCGCAGCTCGAGCCCTGCGCCGCGGAGCTCGAGCGTGCCGAGCTGGCACACTGCACCAGCACCCTCGCCGCCGCCGAACGCGCTCGCCAGGCGCTGGACGGGTCCGGCCAGCCCCCGCCGAGCTGACGATCGTCGCGGATTTACCAGGGTTTCGCGCGTCGCGTCGCCCGGCCTTTGCGCCCCGGCGCACTATGTGCCAAGACTTGGCACAGGGCCTATCCACCGGCACGGCTTGGCAGGAGTCTTGCTAAACCGTGCTGGGGGCCTCCGGAACCTTTAGGCGTGGCACACGAGACGACAACGGCAGGCGCGCGGCGCCGCAGGTGGGTATGGGCCCTCTGGAGCCTGTGCTGCGCCTCCTGCCTGAACCCCATGCCGGACGACTTCCCGAGCGACAGGGAGGACGACCGCTCCATCGAGCAATCGCCGGATGGGGTAACGGCTGCGCCGGAGAAGCCTCAGGATTCGCCCCCGCCCGCCTCCGGCGGCAACGATGGTGCGTCTGAGGAAGTCCCGGGCCTCGGCTCGGTCCCGGGTTCGGCCGCGGGCGCCGGAGGCACCGGCGGCGGTGGAGACGTGGACGCTGGAGCCCCGGAGGCTGATGCAGGTCTCTGACCGGCCGACCACGGCGCGCCGATCCGCGTTTGTGCCACTCTGTGCCGTGCGCCGCTGGTTGCTCGCGGTCGCCGTCCTGTGTGTCGGGTGTCTGAACCCCATGCCGGATGACTTTCCCCAGGATCACGAGGGCGCGGGTACCGGCTCGGACAACGGCGGCATAGACGAAGGGCCGGCGACGGGCAGCGCGGGTGCTTCGGGCCTCAACGGCCAGGACCCGAACGACGACGACAGCCCCGTTCAGTCGCCCCCCGCCGCCGGGGGGCTCGAAGGCGACCCGGACGCCGGCGTCCCCGTTGGCGACGCTGGAGCCGCCACCCGGGCGGCTGATGCTGGCGCCCCGGATGCCGGAGCCGCCGGCTCGGGTGACGCGCCGTGAAGCTCACCCTGCCTCGTGCGGCGCGGACGGCAGCGTTCGCGTCCGCCATCCTCGTTGGCCTCGCTTCGGGCTGCCTCAACCCCAGGCCCGAAGACTTTCCCTCCAACGATGGCTTCGCCGACTCCGAGGTGGACGACCCTGCCGTCCAGTCCCCCCCCGACGACCTCGGGTCCGCGCCCGACACCGGCGGCGACCCGCCTGCCGGAGAATCCGAGCCACCGCCGGACGCCGGAGCACCCGACGCGGGCTCCGAAGCGCCACCCGACGCAGCAGCGGATTGCTCCGAGGGCGCGGCAGCGGACTAGGGCAGGACCCGGCAGAGGGCGGCTCGGCAGGGAGCGGCGCGGGCAAGTGCCCGTGAAGCTGCGGCCACCAGACCGGAACGATCGCGCGCCCCCGAGTGGCCTGTCGGTGCGGCGGTGGTAGAGTCGCGCCGATCGTGCGCAAGAAGAACACTGCCTCTGGTGCGCTGGGTAACCTCGGACGGGCCACCCTCGCGGCGCTCTGTGTCCTGGCCGGGTGCTTGAACCCCAGGCCGGAAGAGCTTCCTTCTGCCGACCCGAGCCGCAACGTTCCCGGCGAGCTCGGCCCCGATCGCGAGCTCGCGGTCCCGAACGGAGCCGCAGCGCCCAACGACGCCGACGAGAGCATCGGGACGACCGCGGCCGGCGATGAACCACCCTCGCCCGAGGCACCGCCGGCAACGTTTGCGCCTCCGGCGCCTGAGGATCCTGGAGCCGCCGGAGCTCCCGAGGTGCCCGATGCGGGCGCGGACGCCGGGGCCGAGGGGTTGGCGGACGCGGGGTGAGGGAGGCCCTGGGGGGGCGGCCCGACGCTGGCGAGCTGAGCTGCTGGTGCCGAGGCTGCTGGGGCTGAGAGCGTGGGCGG
>WUUC01235567.1_pt1 | contig 10612 bp, 10 predicted proteins | sample 6278441 | NCBI WGS metagenome assembly WUUC01 (sample SAMN13675441, study PRJNA597444) | soil metagenome | isolation source: soil | place: USA: Washington | collected 2017-10 | reverse complement strand
CATCATTCCTCCAAAATAGTAAGAACTGGAAGATTATATCAAATCAAGATTTTATTCGGATATGTTCATGTATCCGGATCGAAGAAACTTGTCCGGAAGCTTCAATAGCTTCCTCAGGGATAAAGACCTTAAATAGAGAAATTGCATTATCTTGACCTGACAAAAACTGAGTAATATCTAACTTGCCTTTAAGAATTTTCATTTTTATATCAGTTTGAATTTCAAAATTACTACAACACTATCAATGAGAGATTGCTTCTGGGTAAAATTCATTTTTTATGATCAATCTGTTCTGCTAAATTCTTCTATAGTCGCTCTGTGTAAAATCTAAAACTTCAGGAAAGATGAATTGAGCTGTTCAGGCGTTTTAGATAACCATAAATAATCCCTGCATGAATCCATATGTAGGGTCGGAATAGGCCCTGATTAAATTGTAAGACGAATAACATAACAATGAGAGAAATAAAGAGAGCAATTGCCACCATTTTTTCCTGTTGAGAGATGTGGGAATTAACAACCATTTTTTTAAAACTTCTATAAAAAGCAAAAAATAAAGCTATAAATCCAACCAACCCAACAATACCTAAACTTGCCAATATCTCTGTAAATACATTGGTAGGATCGAAAGACTCGACTTCCTGAAGAGTTACTGGATTAGTGTCGTAAAATGAATTCTTAACAAAAAGATGAGGGCCTACACCTCCTACTCCAACCCCTAATACTGGATATTCAACAAACAATTTAAAGCACGACACAATCCCTTCCCACCTCGCAACAAATGATCCGTGAGCCATAAATCCAAAATAAAAAAATTTAAAAAAGCTTAAGACAAAATGCTTCCAAAATAACCAAGATAGTATCCCCCCCAGAGCACAACAGATTGCACTAAATTTCAATATTCTTTGTCTTGCGTAAGATGCTAAGCCATGGACAGACTGTAATGAACATATCCACAAACTAACGAGAAAAAAAGCTGGATATGAGAAAATAACTCCTGTTGAAGTAGAGGCTAAAAGGAAACAATTTATCCTCAGTAACTTTAAGGTTCTCTTAAAAGAAAAGTCTGATTTTGGTTCGAAGATGGTCTGAGCATTTCTAAACATCACATAGGCTGTAATATAAAGAGCATAATATGAAGGCTCGTATGTCCATCCTTGTCCACGCACAATCGTTCCGATACGCTGGGTTGCCAATGGATCGTAAATTCCAAACCAAGATAAAACGAGCTGGGAAACGGCATACAGTCCTAAACATGAGAAGGCTAAAGAATAAATCTTCAGTATGGTTTTGGAATCAAAATATTGAAAAAAATTTATAGGGACCAAAAAATAAAAAATGAAATTGAAAATATAACCTCCTATATAGACGGAAGAACGAAAAGGATGAGCACTAAAAAGTGCTGAGATAAACATGGAAAGCAAAATCCATAAAGAAGGGTATAAAATAGATCGAGGCAAATTAATTCTGCGGAAAGCAAAGCATAAATATCCCAGGAGTAGAACTCCTAAAAGCTGGGAAATTTTAGGCTTAAAAATATAAATAACAATATGCAGAAGTTCGCCGGAAGAAAACAAAAAATAGAGAAAAATCAAGAGAAAAGGGAAAATTTTGCCTAATCTTGGCAAAACTAACCCATCTTCCTTTTGAAAAAATTTAGTCTTACTTTCGGCCGTAAACATCTTCGAAGCGAACTATATCATCTTCGCCCAAATATTCCCCTACCTGAACTTCAATCAATTCAAGAGGCACCTTGCCTGGATTTTCCATTCGATGTTGAGTTCCCTTCGGAACATAAATACTTTGGTTCTCATGCACCATTTGAACGGTTTCTCCAATGGTAACTTTAGCCGTTCCTTTGACAACAACCCAGTGTTCGCTCCGATGGTAATGCATTTGAAGGCTTAAAACTTGTTGCGGATCGACAAGAATCCGTTTTACCTTATATCGAGGTCCTGATTCGAGAACTTTATAATAGCCCCAAGGGCGATGTGTGGTGAGGTGATCTTTTGTTTCTTTGTTGCCCCCTTTACGGAGTTCCTCAACCAAAGCCTTTACTCGCTGTGACTCTCCTTTCTTACCTAAGAAAAGGGCATCTTCTGTTTCTATCACGACCATATCTTCGAGGCCCACCATTGAGATTAAACGCTTATCTCCAATGACTAAACTGTTCTTGGTATCAATGGTATGGATATTGCCAATTTTGACATTTTGATTAATATCCTTGTTCATAACTTCAAAAATGGTATCCCAAGAACCAACGTCTGACCAGAGAAAGTCAAAGGGAACAACAGAAATATTCTTAGATTTTTCCATTATTTCACAATCGATGGAGCAGTTCGGCATATGAGAGAAATTAGCCATCAGGTATTCAAGCGATCCTTGACTTTGTTGAAAAAGAGCATTTGAGTGCTCGGCTAATTCTTTCCAAAAAGTTTCAATAGAAAAAGCGAAAATCCCGCTATTCCACAAATATTCTCCAGATTGGACATACTGTTCGGCCAACTCAAGAGGGGGTTTTTCAACAAAAGCAATCGCTGGATAAACCTCAGAAGTTGTGTATGGATTGATTTTAATGTAACCATATCCTGTTTCAGGTTTATAGGGCTGCACTCCAAATGTTACTATCTGTCCCTTATTAGCAACTTCGCGCGCTTTATTGACAGCCTCGAGAAATTTCTCCTTTGAAGAGACCCAATAATCTGAAGAAGAGACTAAAACTGCTTCTTTCTCGCTAAGCCCTTGTTTTTCTTGAAGATACTTAAGAGCAAAAATAATAGCGGGAGCCGTGTTTTTCTGTTCTGGCTCTAGAATGATCTGATCAGCCAGGGCAGAAGAAATAGCTTTAATTTGGCTTTTTACTAGGTAATGGTAATCTTTATTGGTTACTATAACGATATCACTAGGTGCAATTTTAACTAAAAACCTCTCTATCGTCTGCTGCAAGAGCGACTTTTCATCATTGAGTTTAAGGAATTGTTTTGGAAAAGATTCTCTAGAAATAGGCCAAAGACGAGTTCCTTTACCGCCTGCCAGAATGATAATTTTCACAAAATCCCTCCCATTTATCTTCTACGAATTGTTTGAATTCTTTTTTAAAACGTGATTCATTAAATCTCTCGGCATTCAATCGTATACGCCAAGGATCGAATTTCATCTGCTCAAACTGACCAACGGCCTGTATTATATTGGAAACTGTCTGTTCTTTAAAGAATATGCCGGTCTGATTCTCAAGGACTGTTTCTAATACTCCACCCTTGCCATAAGCTATCACGGGAGTTCCAGCAGCCTGTGCTTCAACAGGAGCAATCCCAAAATCTTCTTCGGCTGCAAAAATAAATGCCCGAGCCCGGCTAAGATAATTTCTCACGATATCATCCGATTGAAACCCTAATAGTTCAATATTTTCCCCTGCCAGCTTTTTAATTTTTTCCATTTCAGGCCCATCTCCAATTACATATAAACGTTTCGATGGCATTTTGGAAAAAGCTTCGACGATAAGATCTATGCGCTTATAAGGCACAAGACGCGACATGGTTAAATAGAAATCTTCTTTAACAGGCTGGCATTCAAAAAGTTCCGTCTGAACGGGTGGATAAATGACTTCAGCTTCTCGGCCGTAGATTCTTTTGATTCTTTCAGCAATATAGTGAGAATTAGCAACAAAATGATGAACGGTGTCTAAATTGCCTACATCCCATTTGCGCAAATAGGACAAAGTCCATTTAGCAAGTCGCTCTTTAATCCCTGAGAGATGACTCATATATTCATCTTGTAAATCCCAGGCATATCTCATCGGAGTATGACAATAGCAAACATGAAATTGACCTTCTCTTACTCTAATGCCTTTAGCCACAGCATGAGAACTTGATAAAATCACATCGAAATCACTTACATCAAAACTTTCAATTGCAGAAGGGAAAAAAGGGAGATAATTCCGATGATTTCGAAGGGCAAAAGGTAGTTTTTGAATAAAAGACGTGATAATTTCTGCATCAGCGAAAGAAGCTTTTCTAAAACACTCTTCTTGCTTAACAAGGGTATAAATAGAGGAAGGATAAATAGAAAATATAGCATCTAAGACTTTTTCAGCACCTCCTAAGGAAACTAACCAATCATGGATAAGAACTGTCTTCATATTAAAGATTCCATGATGGCTATATGCTGTTCAATAGTCTTACTCCAGGTGAAGCTATGGCTTCTTTGAAGTCCTTTGATTTTCAAGTCTGCATGGAGGCTTGGGTCTTGAATAATTTTTTCCATTCCTAATGCAATATCTTGAATATTATAGGGATCAATATAAAGTGAACTATCCCCGCAAACCTCTGGTAAGCTTGCAGTTTTTGAAACAATAGCAGGACATCCGCAACTCATGGCCTCTAGAGGAGTCAAGCCAAATCCTTCGTATAGCGAAGGATGAATAATTGCATGAGCATTTCGATATAGGCCTGGCAAATCTCGATCATCAACCTGTCCTAAAAATAAAAGACTCCTTTGCAGAGAAGGATTAGAATTAATAATATGGTTCCACGAGCCTGTCTTACCTTGCTTACCTACCAAAACCAGTTTCCAGCCGGGATTTTTTTCTCTTATCAAATTCCAACCTAAAATAAGCCTCTTAATATTTTTATGAGGAGCTAATGTGCTGACAAAAAGGAAATAATGAGAAGGGAGTGCGTATTTTTCCTTTAAATAAGCCGATATAGCTGTATCGGACTCTTCATAGAAATGAGATCGGTCAACACCTAAGTGACTTACTGAAATTTTCTCTTGAGCGATTCCAGTATGCTTTACAATCTCATCTTTTGAGAATTGAGAAATAGTTAAAATACGATCTGAGATTTTTGCTGCCCTATTGATCATTATTTTTGCATAAAACTGTTGGAGATAACCCAACGTACGACTAAATTCTAGATGATAAACATCATGGATAGTCACAATTCTTTTCTTGGATTTCACGCCTACACAAGGGATGTTATAATGCGGTGTCCAAAAAATATCGCAGGCAGGGATAAGAAATGGGAATTTGATCTGTTCCTCAATTGAGTAGATAGGGATACGGGTCGTGATCACATCGCACTGACTCAAAAACGGCCATTTTTGAATCGACATTTCATCTGCAATCAATCTAAGCTTAAAAAAATGTGAGAGCTCAGGAACAATATTGCGAATATAAGTACCAATACCAGCAGATAGAGCCATTCTAACATCGATACAAAGTTCTTTCATTGAAGCGATGACCTTGATTTAAGAATGGCAGAAGAGTGGATCGGCAATTGAAAGCGTCCTGTCTTCTAATAAACTTAAGTCTGCTTTTACCATGAGCTGAACTAGATCTTTAAGTGATGTCAATGAGTCCCATCCCAATTTTTGTCTAGCTTTCATTGGATCTCCCACCAAAATATCGACTTCAGTAGGCCTAAAGTAATTAGGAGAAACTTCTACTATCGTTTGACCATTTCGCATATCTTTCCCTTTCTCCTGGATTCCACTTCCTTCCCAAACTATTTCTATCCCAACTTCCTGGAACGCAAGTTCTACGAATTGACGAACAGTATTCGTTTCTCCTGTCGCAAGCACAAAATCATCGGGCTGCTGTTGTTGGAGCATCAGCCACATACCTTTAACAAAATCTTTGGCATAACCCCAATCTCTTTTTGCATCTAGATTTCCCAGTGTCAATTTGTTTTGTAGCCCTTTCGAGATTTTTGCTACTGCCATGGTGATCTTACGTGTAACAAAGCTTTCTCCACGTCGAGGACTCTCATGATTAAATAAAATCCCATTACATGCATACATTTGATATGCCTCGCGGTAATTAATCACAGACCAATAAGCGAATAGCTTAGCAACTGCATAGGGAGACCTAGGATAGAAGAAGGTTTGCTCATTTTGAGGAACTTCTCTAACTTTTCCATAAAGCTCTGAAGTGGATGCCTGATAAAAACGAGTGTTTAAATTGACTTCCTTTACAGCCTCTAATAGACGAAGTGTCCCTAAAGCATCTACATTTGCTGTGAACTCTGGGGTATCGAAGGATACTTTAACATCACTCATTGCTCCTAAATTATACACCTCATCAGGCTCGGTTTTATCTACAATCCTTCTTAGCGAACATGAATCGCTTAAATCTCCCTCATGCAGAAAAAATCTATTATGCAAATTCTCGTCTTTACAAAGATGTTCAATCCGATGAAGATTAAAAGAAGAAGAGCGTCGGACGATTCCATGCACGCAGTAGTCTTTTTGCAATAGACATTCAGCCAAATAAGAACCATCTTGTCCAGTAATACCTGTGATAAGAGCATTTTTCTTTTTCATGATTTATTTCCTCGGATTTTAAGTATTTACACTGGCAAAAAATTAGATTGAAGTCGCATGCTCAAATTTACAATTCTCATGTAAGACTTTCTCTTCGTTAACATCTATTTCAAAAACTCCAGATAAAAGTTTTTGATATAAATGAGCACTTGTCTTGATATTATATTTAGAATAATAATCTTTCAAATTAATCTTATAATCGGATTCGCAATAATTTAAAATTGACTGACCCAATTCAAGATAATTTCCAACTGAAAACATTTTGAAACAATTTGGAGCATATTTTGCTAATTCTAAAAAAGCACAATTCTGAGAGAAAATACTTTTAACACCAGTTTCTAAGGATAATGCTGCAATAGCTGAGCCACCTTGATTAACTTCCAAGTAAGGAAGTACGTTAAAATCACAGCACATTAAGGCTTTTAAAAAATTATCATCATTTAAGGATCCATAAAATTTAACACGTTTTTCCAGCCTTTCCTTAATAATAAGTTCAATCAATTTATTAATATAAGGATTTATCTTTTCTTCTAATTTGATGGTATGAGGATGCTGCGCTCCGAAAATCAAAAGTTCGTATCGATTAGGTAAATATTTTAAAGCTTTGATAATAGTTTCATGGCATTTATAGTTACTAATAAAACCAAAAATACCAATATATCGTTTATTATTATCGAGTGAGTATGTATTGCAGAATTCTTTTCTAGAATACTTTTTTTTGATTGACTCAATAAATCCTTGTTCATAAAAACATAGTGGATGATCATAAACTTTATCATATTTAAATTTATTTTTTATCAATTCACATTCTCTTTTCGTATGGACTATAATCGGCGCACCCTTCTTCTTGCAAAAAGCAATAACCTTATTATATAAAGGCAAATATCGATTGTTCACATAAGCAAACTGAAAATCGAATAAACGCTTTTTTAAATCTTTTTGAATTAGTGATTTTACGAGCAATTTTAAACTAGGATATTTTTCTTTAGCATGAAATCGATGCATAGTCATAACAAATCTTTTGGATGACTTCGCAATAGCTAAAAACCGATTTAGAATCAATGCTAAATCAGATCCAAAAAGACCTGCCTCAAATTGAATGTTAACACAATCAAAAGACTTCAACCGTCGACATATTTCTTGTATATGCAAATCTCCAGTAACTATTTCACCCTTTCTAAGCATTTCAACGTTCAATGAAATAACTGTCACATCAAAATACTTAGAAAGTCCATCAACTAGAGCTTTCGTATAACTAGCATTGCCGCATAATTCGTCGTAACTGCTAACAATTGCAAGACTTTCCTTAGCCATCTCAATATCCCTTTAACATCTAATTAATTTTTTCTTGTAATTCAAGCTAAACCATTCAACAGTTTCTTGGAGGCCCTTTTGAATCGTATAAATAGGATTAAATCCGATAGATTTCATGTTATTTAAATCAATCTCGTAAAACTTTCTCCCATTAGGCATGTTGCTATCCCAGCTTACCCTATCATTCATTTCAAAATAGTCGGATAAAAAGGATACAACTTCTTTGATCATTGTTTTGCTGCCAGACGCTATATTAATGGGTCCAGTGTGTTTATTCATTACCAGAATCAAAGCTCGAGCCATGTCTTTCGAATATAAAAAGTCTCTTACAGCATAACCATCACCCCATATGATAACATCAGAATTGCTTTTCTTAGCTTCATAAAATTTCCGAATTAAAGAAGGGATGACATGTCCTTGCTGAGCATCAAACTTATCAAAAGTTCCATACAAATTTGTGGAGATAATATAGCTAAAATCTAAGCCGTAATTTTCTTGGTAAGCTAAAAGCTGTGCAAGCATAGCGCGTTTTGCATGCCCGTAACTCCTTTCAGAGCTATGAGGAGGTCCATCCCATATATTTTCTTCCTTTATTGGAATAATTTTAGGATCCTCAGGGTATGCAGCTATTGTTCCCATGGCAATAATCTTCTCAACTTCCATCTGGCGGCTAGCCTCAATTACATGAGTATTCATGAGAATGTTATCAAGAAATATCGTTGCAGGATTTTTTGCATTTCCACCTATGCCAAATACAGATGCTGCCATGTGGAAAACAACATCGGGCTTAAGAGTCTGAAAAATAACTTTTACAGCTCCAAAATTCGTCAAATCACAGCATTGTCGCGTTAGAGCAATTAAATTCTTATAGCCTTGATTTTTTAACTCAGCGACTAAGGCAGAGCCCACAAGGCCATTCCCGCCGGTGATTAAAATTTTACTATTTAGAGATATCATGCTCTTTTATCTTTTGTGATAATTTATCTTGAATGCGCATTTTCTGGTTCTGCTACCTCAGCCATACAAGCCTTGCGATGTTCAAAAACTTCATCTATTTCTCCAAAGCATCTGGCGTGACCTTTTTCTAGCCAGAGTGCTTTATTGCAAAATTCTTTGATAGTACGATGATCATGTGTAGAAAGCACTATAATATCGGATCGGTGAATTAAGCCGGTCATGCGTCTTTTCGCTTTTTCCATAAAGCTGGCATCCCCAACATTTACGACTTCGTCAACTAACAAAATATCACAGGAAATACTAGTGACAATTCCAAAAGCTAGGCGGATCATCATACCAGAGGAATAAGTCTTAATAGGCATTTTAATGAACTCACCTAATTCGGCGAATTCCTCGATATCAGGCACGATCTCTTTTATCTCTTTTTTGGAAAAGCCCTGAATGAGACCTCTTAGCATAATGTTCTCATAACCGGTAAGTTCTTGGTCTAATCCCATCATAATGTCAAAAAGACAGCTTGTTCGACCTGTGACTGCTATCACACCTTGGGTCGGCTTATAAATCTGAGCAAGAACCTTAAGAAGGCTAGTTTTCCCCGCTCCATTATATCCTATAATACCAAGGCGATCACCGCTCTGTAGTTTCAAATTGATATCTTTGAGAGCTTCAACTTCTACTGAACCCTTATCTTGACTAAGGCGACCTCCTACAGCAATATTAATAAGACTCTTTTTCAAAGACCGAGCGTTCACTCCGTAAACCGGATAAACTAAAGAAACATCCTTCAATTCTATACTTGCCATATTAATCTATCCAAAATGGTATGCGGGAGCGCACAGCGTTAAAAATAGCAAAGCTGATGGATAAGCCAAAACAGGCGATCCCAAAGTCGATTGCCCAAGTATTCAGTGAGGGAGCTATGCCTTGCAAAGGCAAACGAGCAGCGTCTAAGAGATAGACTAAAGGATTAAATTTTACAATGATGGAACTCTCACCCAGCAATTTAGGCATCCAAGAAATAGGAGTAACAAAAAACATAATTTGGACTGCACTGTTAATAATAGGAACCATATCACGAAATCGAGTGCTGACAAGAGCAACAAGTAAACTTATCCAATACATATTAACTATAAGAAGTAGAATACCTGGAATTGCAAGCAATACCACCCATCCGGCATTAAATCTAAAAAAACAAACCACAAGAAGATATACAATAAAATTGTGAGCTAAAAAAGAGACATTTTTTGTTAAAAACTTTAATATATAGATATTATATGGCAAATTAATTTGCTTAATAAATCCGCTATTATTTCTAAAAATATCGGTTGATTCGTTAATACAGCTGGAGACAAAAGACCATAGCAAGAAGCCCGAAGTAAAAAAAGTGATATACTGGGGAAGACTTTGTACAAATAGGCGACTAAAGATAACACCCATCACAACAATGAAAATGAGCATACTAATGCTAATCCACCAGGGACCCAGGACAGAGCGACGGTATCGCTGCTTAACTTCTAACAGTCCTAAATGAAGCCAGATTCGATATTGACCCGAGGCTTTTTTTAAATCTTGAAAACTCAAAATTAATTGTTTCAAACTCACCTAAAACAGTATTTTTCTATCATACTCTAACCGAAGGTTTCCAAAAGTTCAATCTTCTTCTTCTAACGGTTATTTCTGGCATAAATTCTTGAAGGATCTTTATGAAAATTTTCGAAGAGCACTCATTACCTTTCTAGTATGTAATCAGATTTGCAGAGTCAATCTCGTGAGGATAGGTAATATGATTGGGAAAATAATGCAATTAACATCAGAAAATCAAAACAATTGTTCCAATAATCGATGCTAATTGCAGAACTTCTTTCCTATATCGTGTCTAATTCTAGGCTGTCTCAGCTTTTGATGTTTGGATGATATTTGAGAATAGATTTCTTTCGAAACTCCATTCGCTTGTGGGTGTGTTGCACAACTCTCTAGAAGACAAGTCCTAAAAAACCTGTTGATAAAAGAAAATGCATGGGTT
>WUUC01160255.1_pt1 | contig 10612 bp, 15 predicted proteins | sample 6278441 | NCBI WGS metagenome assembly WUUC01 (sample SAMN13675441, study PRJNA597444) | soil metagenome | isolation source: soil | place: USA: Washington | collected 2017-10 | reverse complement strand
CGGACGATCCCCATGTGAAGCGCCTGGCGATCAAGCGCCTCTATGTGCTGATGACGGGCGCGCCCGCACTTGATGATGACGCGGCACAGGATCGGGTCAAAGAGCTGTGCGACGCCATCCTGGCGGCGCTGGCCTAAGGAGAATCCATGATCTTACCGCGACGACTCATGCTGCTCGACGATGGGCGCTTTTGTGAGGAGGATGATCCCAAGCAGGCGATGAATTTTCGCCCGAAGGGGTTCCCGATTCCCGATCCGGAAGCGGAGAAAATCGGGCTGAAAGCCTACCTCGATGCCACCGGCTGGGGCGAGAAAGCCGGCGAGACGCCGATGACCGACGCGAAAGCCATGAAGCCGGCCGAGGCCGAGAATAAAGCCGTCGCGCAGGCCGCGACCGAGGATAAATCGGCTGAGGCCCCGAGCGCCGGAGACGAAAAGCCCGAGGACCCCGCCGATGCCGAGAAAGCCGATGAGCCCGGCCCAGGCTTGCACGTCGAGACGGAGAGCCGCCGACGCCCGAGAACGGAACGCGCCTGATGATCGAGGCGGCGGCGTATACCGTCATTGCGCCTGATGTGCAGTCGGCTGACGGCTGCCGGGTGTGGGCGTTTACCGTGATTGGCTCGGGCGTGGTCATGGGCGCCCGGTGTGTCGTGGGGAGCCATAGCTATATCGGGCGTGAGACGGTCATGGGCGATGACGTGCGCATTCAATCGTTGGTGTTTCTGCCGAATCGCACACGCCTCGGCGCTCGGGTCTTTATCGGCCCCGGGGTGGTCATGACCGATGATAAGCACCCACGGGTGAACCATCCCGACTATGACGCGCAACCGCCGATCATCGATGATGACGTGTCGATCGGCGCCGGCGCGGTGATTCTGCCGGGGATTCATCTGTATGCCGGCTGCATGGTCGGGGCGGGGGCGATTGTGACGCATGATGTCCCGGCCGGTGAGACCTGGGCCGGACTGCCCGCGAAACGGCTCCATCGGTGGCCGACCCCCCCTATCGGCGGTGGCTGGCTCACCCGGACGAGGGGGACGCCCTAATGGCTATCATCAATCATGGCATCTGCGCGAAATGCCACCGGACCAGACCGCTCGATCAGCCGTACCCGAGTGGGTTGTGCGCTGACTGTGTGGGGTCTGGCCTGTTGCCTGGTGGTCAGCGCCTCCCCCTCCCACGAGAGCAGTGTGTGACGATGCGGTGGGAAGATCTCGATCCGGCGTTCCTCGCCCAGGACCATGTGGAATTTTGCGGGGAGATCGCCTCGGAGATGGTGCTCGTCAAGATCAAGCATTGGGCCAAGAAGCCCTATCGCGTCACACGAGGCTCACACTAATGGCCGCAACCGTGCTCCTGGCTGCGCTCCCGAATCGCTGGCTCACATCGATCGAGGCGCTTGAGGCCGAACTCGGCGCCGACGCGGTGCAAGGGAACCTCGACCAGTATGAGCGCCTGATCGCCCGCGCCTCCGCTGCGGTGGAGCGCTATTGCGGGCGCATCTTCGCCCAGCAGCGCTATCAGGAGTTGATCTTCGCCACGAAGGACACGCGCCTCTTTCTCAGCCAAGCACCTGTGGTAAGTATCGGCAGCATTATGCACGGGGCTGACACTCTCACCGGGTACCGGGTGGAGCTGGCCGAGGTCGGCGTGCTCTACCGTCAAGACGGCTGGCACCTGTACGCCACGGACCCCGAGTGGACCGTGACCTATGTGGCGGGCTATCGCTTGCCGGGGCAGACGAACGCCATGGAGCCCACGGGCCCGACATTACCGGGGGATATCGAAACGGCGGTGCTGGAGTCCATCAAAGTCTGGCACCACGAGGCCAACCCCGATAGCCGGGTGACGTCGCGCGAGTTCGGCGACCAGCGCATTAGCTACAGCATCCAATCAGGGCGCGCCGGGTTGCCGGCGATGGCGACCCATCTGCTAGCGGGGTGGCGGCGCGTGGTAGTCGTCTAGGGAGGAAGGAGAACCATGGCCAGTGTGTTCGGCAAAGGACAAGGCTCGACACCGACGATACCCGAGACCACGCCTCATACGCCAGATACACGGGCCGACCGGGGGCGGTGGACGATTCAGGCAGGCCGCATTGGTCAATCGTGTCACATTCTCCTCGACGGGGTCGCGTGCCATCCCCGAAAAGCGGTCCTCACCATGGGGGATGGAGAACTCACGACACTCGAACTTACGTATCCCATCTACAGTAAGACGGATGGACCGCACCCAGAGCAGGGCCATCTGGTCGATGTCGTGGAGATCCGTGGGCACCTCTTTCTCGATATGTATGGTCGGCGCTTTCAACTCGTGGAAGTATTGCCCTCATGATCAAATTTAACGGCCGTGTGGTGGGGCAAGTCGAGATGATCGCCGCATTCGGGCAACTCCCGAGTCTCTTCAAGCAAGGCGCCGAGCGGGCGATGCGTGAGAGCCTAGAGATGGTCAGTAGTGTGGCGCGCTCCAAGTACCTGTCTGGCCCATATCCCACCTATCTGCAGCCGCGCACGGGACGTCACCGGGCGAGCCTGCGGCGGGGGGATAAGGACAATATCTTCAGCGTGGCGAGTCAGGGGACAACCGTCACGGGTGTATTAGGGACTAAGGCGGTTGGTGCGAGAATTCATGAGCTAGGGGGAGTGATTCGTCCTACGCGTGGGCAATACCTGACGATTCCCACGGCGCAGGCGAAGACGCCGAGTGGGGTGCTGAAACCTGAGTATAGCCGAGGGCTCCGGTCGATCCCCGGTCTCTACTTCCAGCGCACGCGGTCGGGCGTGCTCTATGCCGCGCAACGTGATCCCGCCCGCGGTAGAACACGCTCGTCGCGCATCAGAATCCTGTTCTGGCTTGCCCGTCAGGTCAAGATTCCGGCCCGCCCGTACCTGAATCCGTCGCTCAACGAAAGCCGTGCGGCGATTACGGAGCGCTTTCAGGTCATGGCGAATACGATCATCCAGCGCACGAACGAGACGTTGCAGAAGCTCAGGAGGGCGTCATGACCGGTGACCCGCAGGAAGCCATCGAGACGGCAGCCCTCGCCCGTGCGGACAGCGTCACTCTCGCGGCGGGGCATCAGATCCCGCGAGACTTTCGCCTAGTGACGAGAGAAGTCTTGATGTGGGACCAGACCGGCAAGCGATACCCGGCGCTGATTCAGATGATCGAGGATACGCAGTCGGAGTTGATCGAGTTGGGCTATACCACGGAGACGCGTCTGCCGATTCGCTGGATCGTCTACTTCGAGGCCGAGGGCAGTGAGCCCACGGGCCGCACCGCGAATCGCTACCGGTCGCCGCTGATCCGTGCGCTGATGAGTGACATCTATTTTGGTGGCCTCGCCACGTATGCCCAGATTGATACGACGCCGATTCCACTCCTGATGCGTGAGGGCATGGCGACCACGGTGTTTGAGATGACCCTGCGCTTTGTCGTGACGTACATCTATGACCCGCGCGACCAACCCATCAGCGTGTAACAGGGAGGTACGATGAGCGAGACCGAACATCCCGAGCCAGCGGTAGCCGAATCCTCGCCCGAGGAATCCGCCCCCCCATCTCAACCGGCCCGTGCCCGTCGTACTCCAGAGGCGGCGACTCGCCAGTCCACGCAACCGGCGCCACAGCCACCCGAAGAGTCCGCGGCCGAATCGCCTCCGCAGACCCCGCGCGACCCAGCCGAATTTGAGGGCGTGGCGGGCGTGTACGTGTATGAAGGTGAGGAGACGACACATCCGAGGATTGGGCAACTCGTGCCTGGAGAGAATGACTTCAGCGGCGTGACACATCCAGAGATGTTGCAGGCTATTCAGGAATACGCGCAACAGAGTCCGGAGGTGTTTCACAAGTCATGAACGCATGGCAGGAAGTCCGATGTCCGGCATGCCATAAGCTCTTATTTGCGGCGGCGGGGATCAATCCCCATGCGGTGATCCGCGTCATCTGTCGCTGTAAACGCACGGTCGATGTGCGAGAAGGATGGACGGTTACCGTGGCCGCTGAGTCATCGCAGGTCACACCGTATCTACGCTAGATCAGTCTGTGAGGCCAGAGGCCCTTGAGCCCAGAGCCCTTCCGAATCATGGAGGTTCTGGGGTATGGCCACTGGCCTGGATGTCATCATCGGACACGCACGCGGCACGACGTGGAACGTTGCCGTCGATGTGAATGCCGCAAACCGTGGACTCCTCCTGACCGGATGGCCGATCGGGAATGGCCTCGGGGATCTCCTCTACGATAACTCGCTGAGTGGTACGGGGTTCCAAGCGAATGCGATCCGTGGCCTGGCGAAGCTCACGGGTGATGCGCCTGGTCTCCTCCGCTATACCGGTCTGGAACACGCGATTGCTATGGCCATGGGCACGGCCGGTGCCCCCACGACCGTCGACACCTCAGCCCGCCAGCACGTCTTTCAGCTCGCCTCGAATCTCGATGGGCTCTTCGACACGATTGCCGTCTTCAAGGCACCATCGCTCGCCGTCTGGGAATACCCCAGTGTGAAATATGGGGGGTTTACCGTCACCATGACGGCTGATGGATTGACCGAGATTACGTTCAACCTCGTGGCCTCCTCCTGTAAACCCATCAGTGGCCAGACGAATACCACACTTGCCTCGGTGACCTACCGATCCAAGGTATTGAACGTCTTCGGCACGCATATCAAGTTTCGGGCGAATGCCGCCAGCGGTGGCGCGCTCTCGGACTCTGACCGGTTCTACCCGAACCGGATCGTCTTCACCTATAACCGGTCCATTGACGGCGACTTTGTCTTCGATGGAAGCGGTATCCAGACCGAACCATCATATACGGATGCGCCCACCTGCACCCTCGCCATCGACTTCCCCGTGTATGGCGCTGGCAACACCCAAGCGAACAACACCTTTATGAGCAATGCCTTCAGTGAAATCCCCATGAAGATGGACATTACCATCACCTCTCCAGTGCTCGCTGGGGCCGCCACGGCATTTTATAGCCACCTGATTGAGGCGCCCAATTGCGTGATCGGCACGGTAGACATGCCGGTGAACGGCCCTGGCAAGATCCCACAAACCGTGCAGATGGCCATGATTCAACGGGCCGCCGCGCCCACGGGCATGACTGGATTAACTTTGCCGTTCCGTTGGACGACGGTGTCACAACTCGCCACGGACGCGTTGCTCAATCCGTAGAAAGTTTGGGAGATGGCCTTCGCCGAGTCTTCTGTTTCAGGATATTGCAGACGTGGGAGGGTGAGATACCAAATTGATGAGCAATCGCTCTACCCGTCATTAACCCTTTTAATGTACGGATGTCTTCAATTTGTGCATCGGTGAGTTTCGCCGACGGGCTTCGTTCGCCACTCATGCGCATCAGCCTTTCTGGGAAACGGTGGAAGTAATGATCAGCGCCCACTCCAGACGGAATTTTATGACGCCCCTTCTGAACGGCGTCGACCAGGTTATCGGAGTTTGTCCCTTCCCACAAATGATCCGGTCGGCAGCAGGGGGCGTTGTCGCAATGGTGACAGACAAAATACCCCGCCCGGATCGGTCCGTTCGTCAGTTCAAATGCCACGCGATGGGTGCCGTGATATTGCCACTTCCCCTCGATAAACACCCGGACTTTGCCATACCGGTTCGGTGGATGATAGCCCATCCATGGCCAGCAGTGACCGATGCCTTTCTGGCATCCACACGTCTCACCGAGACACGTGTCTTTGTTGACGTTCGACCAGAAGCGTTGTTCAAGTGGAATGCGTTGCCCAAGCGGTGGAATAGCCGGGTCTCCTTTACTGGCTCACCCCTGTTACCTTCCCATCGGCGAACCGGACGGTGTAGTAATCCACCCGGTCGTAATACCTCGGGTGCCCATACGGGCGATACACCCGTTGCTTCCTCTGGTACACGTAAGACTGATACAGCGTGCCCACGACCATATCGAGGGACGAATGGGTTGGGGTGCCCCACATGGCTCTCACCTGCGTGGGGCTCATGCCGATGGCGGGTCTCTGAGACACGTCCACGCTACCAGGTCGAGTGATAGCACAACCAGCAATGGTGCTCAGCAGTGTAACGGTCAGGATCAACGCTGAGAGACGCATGGTTACTCCTTCATTTAATCGTCCATTTTTCGTTGACGTCGCTCCTTCAAGTACTGAGCGAGGATACGCATGATGAGGGTGTGGAGTGATCCAAACTCATCCCGAGCCGCGTCAACAAGTTCTTTATGCATGTCTTCTGGCAGACGTAGTGGAAACTTTTTGGTTTTTCGTTCCATAAATCCTCCTGGCTCTTTGATGACTTTAATATGACTTCAATATAGTGACTATATTAACGCGATGTCAAGTGATCTTTAGAGAAAGGATTGTTCATGGCCCGGACGAGTATCAAAAAATCTAAGGAAGCGTGCTGGGTAACGTGCCCGATACCAGATTTTTCCGACGAGCGCCACCTCATTCGCCCCTCGACCCGTGCCGCTCTCCACGATGTGCGGGACCGTTCGACCGCGAAGGAATGGGTCAAGGGCGAAATCGTCACTAAGCCCGATTCCAACCTCTTCGACACGAATTACATCGACTACATCTGGGCCGGGTGGAGTGAGACGGTGGGCATCGAGCACGACGACGGGCGGATTGAAGAGCCAGCCGAGGTGACGCTCCAGAATAAGCTCACGCTGATTAACTCACGCCCCATTGAGTTCTGGCTGTGGCTCCAGCGCACCGCCGACGATTTGGCAAGTCAGAGCCAGCAGCAGGTCGAAGCCGAGCGGGAGACCTTTCGTCCGGTACATCCAGCACCGTCTGGATCACCCGAGGCTTGATTGTCAGGTCTGTCATCAGTTGTTCACCCAGGGCGATCTCGCGGAGTTACCGTGTTCACTCTGTCCCAGCCGCATCATGCCAGACCCCGACGAGACGACGCGTCTGACCCTGGAAGTCTATCACGTCCTGGCACAGTGGCCGTTCCCCGAGCACCCGCCGGACCTCAGTTTTGCCTTTCGCCTCGTGGGGATTCGGGTGGGCAGTGAGCAGGGACGTGAGGTCTATCAGCGGTTGCACCAGCGCCTAGAAGTCGAACGGGAGTACCGGAAGTTGAGCGAAGGACAGCCCCAGAAGGAATAGGTGGCGCGTGGCGGTCACGGTCGAGATTACGGCAAACAGTGCGCAGGCGCAACAGAGCTTTCGCCAACTCGAGCAGTCCGTGGTGCAGAGCATGGGCTCGGTGTCTTCCAAGGTGGAAGAGAGTACCCGCAAGAGCGCCCAGGCGGCATCCGTCCTCGAGCAACGGTTGACCCAACTGCAACCGTCCCTCCGCAAGCTTGGTGAGCAAGCGACCCAATCGTTCGGCGCCACTTCTTCGGCGATTAATGCCTTTGAACGTGTCGCGACCCAGGCGCTCAACCAAATTACCCAGGCCACCTCTGCCACCGCTCGCGCCACGACCGCCATGGCGCAGCAGATGCAAGCGTCCACGCGCTCGGCCGGTGCCTCGACCACGGCGATGGCACAGCAGGTCACGTCCTCCGCGCGCACGGTGGATACCGCGAGCGAGAACATGTCAGGCGGGTTCACGGCCTTGGCGTTGGGTGCGGCGAAACTCGCCGTGGCGTTTACCGCCCTGAATGTCGTCAGAACCGTCGCCCGGTCGTTCCTCGAAAATGCTCTGGCGATGGATAGCGTCCGTGCCACCCTGGTCGCTGTCAGTGGGAGTACGACACAAGCCTCCAAGGAAATGGCCTTCTTGCAGGGAGTCGCCCAGCAAACGGGTGTGGCGGTCGGCACACTCGCGCAACAATGGAGCGGGCTCTTCGCCGCGGCGAATCCGGTGCCTGGTCGTTTGGAAGAGGCACGACAAGTCTTTACCGCCTTAACCGAGGCGGGCGCCAGGATGGGCAAATCGACCGATCAATTGGGACTCGCCCTCTACGGCTTGACGCAGTTGGTCGGGGGCACCACGGTCCAGATGCAGGAACTCCAGCAGCAGATCGGTGACGCCCTCCCTGGCGTCCTTCCAGCCTTGGCGCGTGAACTTGGAAAAACCGACACGGAGCTGAGGAAGATGATTGCGACTGGGCAACTCATGGTCGCAGACACCCTTCCGGCCCTCACGCGGGCCATTCGGTCGATGGCGGGCGGTGACGGCGCGGTGGCGACGGCCTCCTCTGAATTTGGCCGCATGCACACGGCGTGGACGAACCTCATGGACTCCATGGCCCAGCTTGGGATTCTCGCGGCCGTCGTCCGATCGGTCCAAGGGGTGACATCTGTTGTGAATGTACTCAGGGAGGGGGTTGAACGCCTGCGTGGCGCGCTCACGACGCTCCCAGCCGGAACCCCAGAGGGGATTCAGCAGCGGCTCGATGCTATTAGAAAAGAACAGGCCCACCTGCAGAACCTCCAACAGCCCACCGGGCGGCGCACTGGGACCACCTCGGCGAGTGAACTGAAAGCCCTGGAGCGCCGGAATGAACTCAACGCAGAAGCGATAAGCCTGGAGAAACAACTCTACGCCTTGACTGATCCAGAGAAAGCGCCTGAGCCATCGAGGGCTGATCAGGCACTCGAGCAACAGAAAAAATTCATCGATGAGCTGACGAAAACCCCGGCAAAGATCCGCGCCGAGATGGAAAAGATCGACAAAGAGCTTGCCATCGTGCGCGGGAAGAATGTGGCCCAGCTTGGTCAGTATGGGCTTGATCCACTCCTTCAGGATTTCCCGCAAGCCCGCGCCGCCAGAGAAAAAGAACTCCTAGATGCCCGTCAGAAACTCAACGATGAACTCCTGGGCATCGACCGGAAGGCGGGGGCACAAGCCGTCGGGATTGCCGGGAACGTCGCCGCCGAGCGGGCGCGCGAGGAAGTCGCTGCACTGGAAGCCGGGTTAGCCCGACAGATCCAGGCGGCCAAGATTGGCGCGGATCAGCAGCGGGTCTTACTCGACCAGGAACTCTCCGACCGCCTCACCCAGCAACCCGATGCTTACGAAGCCATTGAGCGGGAAGCGCAGTCCCGTCGCCAAGCCATTGCGAGCGAGGAGGCCAGGAGACTCGAGGAAATAGAGGTCGCGGCGATTACGCAGATCCGCGATAAGCGCCTCCAAGTGCTCGATGCCGAGATCCGTGGGGCAGGAAAGAATCAGGTCCAGGCGGCGACATTCGAGCGGCAGAAGGTTGAGGTGGTTGAGGATGCCAGTGCCAAAATCGAGGCCGCTCATGCCAAGCGTACCGAGGTCGAGCAGGGGTTGAGTAAGAAAACACTCGACGCGCGCCTCGATGACATCAAGCGCGAGGTGCAGGCGGTTGAGGCGGCGCAGGATCGCATGCTCAGCGCACGCCAATCGATGTTCGCCGCCGAGGAAGCCCTCATCCGGTCGCAACAAGAGGGCCGGCAACTGCTGGGGATTCCTGACGCGGATGCGTACCGCGCCGCCGACAGTCAGATCAAATCGATTCAGCAGCAGCGGTTCGCCGATGCCGAAGCGGCGTTGCAGAAACAGGCACAGGATGAAGCGCAGCAAGCCATCACCCAGATTGAGAATGGCGAGAGGCTCGCCCAGACGTTGACGCTCATCAACGAGGAGTACACGGCGAAGCGTCAGGAACTCGGGTTTCAGCAGGCGACTGATAACCAGGAAGCGCTCAACAGGCAACTCCAAGATTATGAGCGGTTTGTTGAGGACGTGGAGAATACCCTCGGCGACTTCTTGTATGACTGGTTCTCTGGCCAGATCGAGAGCATTGAAGAACTGTTCGACAGCCTCTTGAATAGCTTTCTCCGCATGGTCGCCGACATGATCGCGTATGCGTCGGCTCGCACCATCGTGATCCCGATTATCACGTCACTCGTCGGGGGTGTGGGCGGTGCCGTCGGCCTTGGTGGTACCGATGCCGGGAGCCTCCTTGATCTCCTCGGCCTCGCTAATGTGGCCAAGCAAGGCGCGGATCTTTTTGGCTTTGGCTCTCCCCTCGGCTCTGCCATCGATTTCCTCACCACGTCTCTTGATGATGCGGCGGTCGGCATCGGCAATGCCTTCGGCGCCACGGTCTACCCCTCCAGCTTTGTCGGACCCGTACCCACCTCGGCGCAACTCGGGCAGGGCACCTCTGTCGTCTCTGGCGTCAATACGCTCGGCACGGTGGGAGGCCTCGCCGCTGTGGGAGGAGGCATCTACGGCGCCCTCAACGCCAATAACACCGCCTCCATGGCCGTCTATGCCGCATCGGCCGCGGCCGGAGCCGCGTATGCGGCAGGGGCGAGCGGTCTCTTGGCTGCGGCCGGTGCGACGGCGGCCACGACGGGCTGGACGGGGTTCGGGCTCATCGCCGCGGCCGTGCTCGGGGCGATCGGCCTCATCCTCGATCAAGTCATCTCCCCTGGCGGCCCGTCCTTAGCCGTGGGCGATTTTAAAGGCCTTGGCATCGGCACCGAGGGCGGGCAATTGACCGTGACGGGTGCCGTTGAGGCCGAAGTGCAGAAGACCGAAGGCGTCGGCAAGGAAGTCGGGCAAGACATCGCCGACTCGCTCGAAACCTCCCTGATGAAGACGGCCTCGGCGATGGTGGGCGCCATCAACGCCATTGCCATCGACCCCACGGCGTTAGCGGACTCGACCGAGGCAGCCCTCCAGCGAGCGT
>WUUC01058046.1_pt1 | contig 10612 bp, 8 predicted proteins | sample 6278441 | NCBI WGS metagenome assembly WUUC01 (sample SAMN13675441, study PRJNA597444) | soil metagenome | isolation source: soil | place: USA: Washington | collected 2017-10 | reverse complement strand
GGTAATCCTGCGCCTGCATAGCGCCGAGCCACCTCACCACCTCTTCGGGCTTCTCGAATTTCTCGCCTTCGATGCGCTGGTTGACCAGTCTCTGACGGGCGATGTCCGTATCTGTCACAACTCCCCCGACTATACGTCGCCTCAACGGTCTGATAATTCTACCGGCGACAGGTGCCGCTCCCACCCTAGATCTATAGATCGCGTACATCGAGGCGAAGTCTGCGAGCATGAGGACTAGTGGGCGACTTTGTACTCGTGAACCCTGCCCACCATCTCGGGGGCCCGGAAATCCACCAATTCATCGCCTGCTCACCTCGAGGCCCAAGGAAGACCTTGACCGGGTGTGAAAGAGCACTACTGAGCCTCTCCGGGTCCCTGGACGACTCAGGATCTCAAGCGGCCGAGAAGGCCCGTCAGCGGTCCCTGGAGAAAGTTAATTGCCACGGTACTCGTCGCTCCGACCGCTATCGCCGAGAGGTAATCCTTCAGCGTGCCGAAGGCACCCGCCGGATAGACCTGGACGATCAGGGCCAGCAGAGTCACGAGGGAGGCCACGATCAAGCTGGACACCACTCCGAAGCCGCCGAACAGGCGGCCAGCCTCGGCCCCGACCTCGACCCCGATCTCGGGGCGCGGGCGTTGGATCTCTGCGCCTCTCTTCCAGCGGTTGATCACCGACTCCGGCGACTCACTCAACGCCGCGACGATCTCTCGCCGCGTCTCGGTGGAGAGGTCAAACAGATCCACGTGCACGTCGCCCAGCCTGTCGGCCTCCCGGGAGCGCCGCTCTCTGGGCTTTTGCGTCTCGGGCGGCTCCCATACCCTATGCCAGGCACCCAGGTAAGACAACGTCTTGTACGAAGCCTTGAGATCCTCGGCCGCCCCGAGCTCAGCCAGGGCTGGGGCATCTCGCGCGTCCAGCAGTTCGTTGTAGGCCTCGAGCGCCTTGGCAGATGCGTCCTGCAGCATCCTCCGGTGCCTCTGCGACGGGTTGATTCGGGCGAACCTCTCGTTGAGCCTCACGGCCCACAGAGCGTAGCGCTTGATGTCCGCAGAGAGGGTGCGCCAGTTGCCGATGAGGCCTACGTACCCCTGGGCTTGCTCCGAGATCAGCTTCGCCGCCCCTACCGCGAGGGGACCGCCCTTGAGCAAGGCGGAGGCCGGCTTGACGAGGGCGGGGTCTCGGGCCGGCCTCACCTCGTCCCGCAAGAACGCCGCGAACTTCTTCAGGGTGCCCTCGAGATCCTTCAAGGCCTTGGCGAAACCGTCCGGGTCGCCCAGGTGCTGGGCGTCGGCTTCTGCGGTTTCGTACATTTTCACAACATCCTTGAAGTCTTGCGAGGTCGTGTCCGCCAAGGAGAACCGGCCGAAGTACGCTCTGCGGGCTCTCGTTAGCCGTCTCTGGTAGGCCTCTATGTCGGCCTCGTCGGGTCTGTAGAGCTTCATGTCCGGCGAGAGCCCCGCGCGGTCTCCCCCAGCGGGTGGAGGCCGCCGGCCCACGTCAACCTGTTGGTCGAAGCTCGTCTTGGCTCGCCTGTACTTACCCTTGAGCCCGAGAGCGCGAGTCCATAACCTGGAGCGCAGCGCCACGTGCCTGGTGAGATACAGCAGCAAGGCACCCACGATGAGCCCGATGGCCACTGCCAGCACGGCCCACCACAGGCTGTCGGTGACGAGGAGCTCCGCCTCAAGATCCTCTCCGTCCACGTTGAGAGTACCCGAGTAGCTGCCGACCCCATGCAAACCCTCTACCCGGACGGGGAGCTGAACGATGCGCCGGCCCGCGTCTTCTGCCTGGGCGGATACGGGGACGGCCCTCACTCCGTCGATGCGCAGCGTGGACCGGGTAGCGGCGCCCGCCTGGTCTGGTGCGGGGGCTTCCGCAGCGCTGACGACGCGAACGTAGCCTGGCTCCGGCCCCCCCGAGAGCGTGCCCAGAAGATCCCCGCCCTTGACGGGATCCAGCGTGCCATCGCTCACCAGCACGGCGATGTCGAGCTCTCGCTGCGTCGGTTCCCTGTAGAAGATCATGGGCACGGCGTTGGTCGAGGTAATCGGTTTGGCCGCAATCGCGAGATGTCTCTCGAGTTGTTCCGCCTCGACGACCACCGCCCGGACGATATCTGCGGTCTGTTGGGCGAAGAGCACCAGCAAGCCCCGGTGCTTACCCGGCTCCGGATCGAAGCCGGCCTCGGCCTGCAGGGAGACCTGCTTGCACTGGTCGGACGGCAGCTCGCCCGTGAACCGACTCGGGGCCTGCATGCCCTTGCCCGGTGGGAAGTCGAAGCCGATCAGGTGGGCCTCGAGGCCGGTTAGCGACTCGTCGCCGAGGTTGCAGGCCCCCACGCTGACTCCGTCCAACGCGTCTTGCTCGGTGAGCTCTAGCGGGGTCTCGTCTACGAACACCAGGCCGCTGTCTTGCTCGGTGAACTCCATCGGGGTTTCGTCGACGAAGACCAGGGGGCTCCCCTCGGGCCCGAAACCCAAGGCGAAGGTCGCCGCCAGCACGAGGACCACCGGCGCCACGCACCGCTGCCACGCGCGGTTTCGTTGCCTCATCGGCGGCTTCCCTTCGCTAGACCGCGTCGACTCGGATCGGCCCGCAACCCTGCGTGATACCGGGCTCCAGAAATCCCTGAGCTGCTTCGAGCGCGTGCGACGCAGCTTCTACCCTCCTCCAGGGGAAGGCGCGGCATCAAAGCGGGAACTCGTAGAGTCCACGTCCGTGCGTGGTCGCGCGAAGAAGGCGGCGCGTCGGATGCATCTGGAGGTCGAAGACCGGCGCATCTGGGAGACCGTTGGGTAGCGGCTGCCAGGTCTGTCCACGGTCTGGGGAGTGCCAGACACCGATGTTCGCCCCGACGTAAACGTTATCCGGCGCGTCGCGGTCCACGACGATGGAGTTGTGCTCGACGTCGAGCAGGTTGTCCACCCCGCTGCCAGCCGGACCGCTGGCTGCCTCCCAGCGTGTGCCGTCGAAGTGCCAGACATGCCGGTAGTCTCCTATGCCGCCGAAGGCGATGTAGATCGAATCGAGCGAGGCGTCGGCCCAGTCGACCGCGATGTCCGAGATCGGACCTCCTCGCAATCCGAGGGGGCCGGCGGTGGCGTCGTCGAGACGATTCACCTCCCACGAGCTACCCGAGCGGTCCACGCGGAATACCTCGCCGGCCGTCGTACCGGTAAAGAAACGTGTCGTCGAAGCGAAGCTGAGGGCGAAGATGCCGGCGCCGGTGGGGATCTCCACCTCTGTCGTCCAGGTCTCGCCGAAGTCCTCAGACAGAAATACGTTCGTCCCGGCGCCCAGGGCAACGATCCTGGCGTCTTCCGGCTCCGAGGGGTTGTACGGCGGGCCGACGATGGGCTCGGTCATCATGGCCCACGGGAACGACCTCCGTGTCCAGGAGTTGAGTGTCTGCCCGCCGTCCGTGGCCCGGTAGACGGAGCCGTTCGCGAAGACGAGAACCTGCCGGGGATCGGCCCAGTTGATCAGGCAGTAGCCGCCGTCACCCCCCACAACGCGCTTCCAGATCGGCCCACCGCGGGTCCACGCGGTGCCGTTATCCTGGAGGCCGCAGAAGAGGATGTTGGGGTCCGTCGGGTGCTGGGCGAAGAAGTTGGGGCAGAGACACGCAAGCCCATCGTTCCGGCTGGCGAAGTTGTCTGACCCGCGAGGATGGCGATTCCAGAAAAGGCCTCCGTCGCATCCCACCCAGAGCACATTGGGATCGCCGGGCGCATGCACGAGGACATGAACGTCCGCATGGGCGCGAATGCCGATCGAATCGCCCCTCATCTGGTAGCCCGAACCGCTGGCCCGGACGCGACATCGCCATACGGAGGCTGGCCAGAAGCTCGGATCGCTGTAGTAACTGCCCCCCAGGTAGATCAGGTTTTCATCCTCGGGATCGACCGCTATCGCAAGATCATAGTCACCTTGACTGCCGCCACCCTCGTCGATCGGGAGCACATCAACCTCAGGCGGAATGGAGACTTGTTTCCAGGTACCGTTCACGCCATCGAGACGGTAAACGCCGAGGAGGGCACCACGGGTGTTCGCGACCAGCGCGTAGACGAGATCCGGGTTATCCGCCTGCACACCCAGCGCGATGCGTCCGACACTGGCCGTCGGAAATCCCGTACCGAGGGGCGACCACTGAGAGCCATCAGACGATCGGAACACGCCCCGGCCCCACTCGGCCGCGAAGAAGCGAGTGGTGCCGTTGGCGGAGGCGACGACGCTGGAATGCACGCCCCGACGCCGCAGAACCCATTCACCTTCGCCTTCGGGTACACGCTGGTAAAGGCCCGCAGTGGTCGCGCCGATGACGTTCTCTCGGTTGGCTGGATCTACCGCCAGGGCGAAGAACGCCTTTCCGGCGAGGTCCGGTGAATCGGGGTCAGTCGGCTCGCTGACCCACGTCTCCCCGCCATCGTCGCTGCGGATGGGCCCGATCCCGCGGTAGGCCGGCAGGGCGGAATGGATGCGGTTTTCGAACAGAGCATGCGTGTCGCCCTCCCCCGTGCCCACGTAGATCCGGTTCGGGTCATCATTGTCGATGGCGATGGCACCACAGGCGAGACTGGTGCTCGCAAAGTTGGTCGGGTCAACGTCAAAGGCGTCCATGAGGGAGCGCCAGGACATACCCCCGTCGGTGGAGCGGAACACCCCTCCGTTCGCGGACGCGACGTAGACGATCTGTCCTCCGGGAGCAACAGCAATCCCCGAAACCCGGCCGCCGACCGAAGGGAGTCCCACGGCCTGTCCGTTCAGGACTACGGACGGCCCCAGAGGCATCCAGTTCTTCTGTCCGGGTATCGCAGGGCCCGGCAGGGCCGCGGCTTCTGCGGCCGCCATAGTCTGGACGCTCGCGGCCTTGCGGCGCTTGTAGTCCGCAAGGCGGTCCACCCATAGATCCTGGGAGACCGCGGCCAGGACGTTCTCTCCCCGGCCCGGTTGTAGTGTGCTCCTGAAGGTCTCCGCCCCGTCGGCAGCGGCCGCCGACAGCCCCGTGACGTCGTCGGGCTCCTCTGCTTGATCGCGTGGGATCAGCCTCGTGTAGGCGGATTCCAGGATCGGGAACAGCCACCCCCGTGGTCCTTTCTCCCTTTCGACCACGATCGTCTCGTCACCGCTACCGGGGTTCTGGGGTTCGTTATTGCTCATGTGTAGATCTAGCCTCCGTCTCGAAACCGGAATCGCACGATAAAGAAGAGACTGCTTTCACCTCGATGCAGTGTGCGCTCCTTTCTATAGGCCTCCCGCCAGGCGAGCTGCGTCTGGAGGTCGCCGCGTGGACTAGTCGTTGGGGTAACGAGCTGACCCACGCTGCCACCAGGAGACGAGTACCATCGTCACGAGCCCCGCGATCAACACCTGGGCGGTGTCAAAGACAAGATAGGCCCAGCTCTCGAACAGCTCGCCGCTGACAAAGCTGATGAGGGCACCGAATACGATGCTGCTGCCAACCAGTGAGGCAATCCTCGACCTGGGGGCGTCAATCCTCTGCACTACCAGCGCGGTCAAAACGCCGGCTATGATAGCCAGGAGTTCATACACGGCCATTTCTCCCTTCTAACACCGGGTACCTTTCCGGCCTCACCGCTGTCGAGCGCCTTGGCCGTCTCGCAAGAGGTTCGCAGCTTGTTGCCCTCCTCTCCTTGACGCAGACTCCCCTTCTGTCTACTACATAGCGATGAATTGTGAATGAATTCGAGCCGGTCCACGAGGGGCCGATGCTCGAGGTGGATGTAACCGGGGGGAGCCGGGGTGCCGTGCTTCTCGTCCCGGATAGGATCGGATACACTACTTGCATAGTTTGACGGAGTGGAGGAAAGCAGGCCATGTCGCCATCGGATGAAGGGACCTCGCGCCGCCCGGGGATGCCCGAGCAGAGCGTTATCGTGACCGAGAGTAGCCTTACGCCCGGGCGCAGGGACGCGGAGACCCTCGCGGCGCCGACGGGCGGGACCAGAACATACCGGATCCTCAGAACCAGCGAGACGGATCCATACGATACCCCCCTGCAGCCAGAGGAATTTGCTACGCTCGGGGTGGAGAGGTTCGCCGGGTTCGACGACGCTTTCGAAGGCACGGCACGCAAGGCGGCGAAGATATTCATCGCCGATGCAGCGGTCGAAGATTTCGATGACGTCAAAGATCTCATCGAGACCCTGCCCGCAGAAGACGACATGACCTCTCTCCAACCTCCACTAACGGACGATGCTACATCGGGCCGAGTGGAGGAGGAGAACCGGAACGTGCGGGTCCGGGCGTTTCTCTACGCCGCGAGCAGAGAAGACGACAACGATTTTCACCTCATCGTGGGGCGCGACCCGAGCCTTGAGCCGGTATACATGACGATGGAGCTATCCGGCTTGCCTCCGCAGGACAGCGATCACTTCCCCAGGCTGGAGGCTGCCCGGGATGCGTACAAGGAGTTCTTCGGTGAAGACCTGCCCGGCGCTTCGTACGATTTCTACGATCCACCGATCCCGGTCGAAGTCGAAGGATCGCTATTCTTCGACGTGGGCCATGTCTCCGGCTCGAGACCCGGGCCCGCCAGCCTGCGCCCCGATATGCCCACCGTCTGGGAGATCCACCCCATAACGGACATTCTTTTCGAGCCGTGAGAGGTGTCTGCCATGCCTCCCCCCGATAAAAAGGATCGTGCGTCGCATACGGGCAACGGCCCGCCGGAGTCTGCCGGGAGCAGAGGTCGCCCCGGCATGCCGAACGAGGCGTCGGTCTTGTCGGAGAAGGAGTTCACGTCACCCGGTGGGAGACAGTACCGCATCATAAAGACCGACGAGAAGGACCCGTATGATGCTCCCGCGCCCCCCGGGAAGAGGCGCAAGAGGCGCAGAGGGCGGCGCTAACCTACCTCGAGGGGAATCCGGGCAGTAGCGTCTCGAACCAGAGGGCTTGCCTCCGGCCTACGGCGCGTCTCACGGTGACCGGGCGGGTTTCCTGTATCCGCGGTTCATGAATTCATTCTGAATTCATTGCCCGGTGCTGTACTTCTCTGGAGCAACAGGGAGGTCAGCCGCTTGCTCCGGTGCCATCCGAGGCCCAGCAGAGGTCCAGAGAGTACGAGCTATGCTACGGGGGGGCTCTCCCTACTCGTCGCCGGCTACTACTGCCGGATCGACGCGCGATCCAGCGCCTCGAACTTTTCTGGCAGAGCGTCGATGGTCGGGGAGGGGAACGAGGCCGGCGGACGTTTGACGCCCCGGGGCGCCGGCATTAGCATGGGCGCGCCGGGCGTTGTCAACCTTATTGGGGGGCGCCACCTCCGCGGGAGAGCCTGTGAGCATGGACCGCCAGAACCCTTCGCCGATCTCGGCCGAAGCCATACTCAGGTCCCGAACCGGGCGTTCTCTGGCCCGTGCCGACGAACCCGTCACGGCGGAGAACGTCGAGGAGTTCAGCCCATCGGAAGAGACGGTGGCGGAGGCGACCCGGCGGTTCGAGGAGCTCGGCTTCGTCGTCTCGCAGTCGGGCGTGACGCTGACCCTGCTCGGGGAACCGTCGCTCTTCGAGAAGGTGTTCGGGGTGAAGCTCGCCGTGGAGGAAGACGAGCGCGGGATAACCGTTCGCGCCGAGGGCGACCCGGTGGTGCCCGATTCCCTCGAAGACGTCGTGGAGGGGGTCGTGTTCCCGGAGCCGCCCGAATTCTTTGCCTGATCCGCCCAGGGATCATAACGGTGTACGCGAATCGACGGGGAGAAGGCCGCGCGACGCGGCGCGAACAGCAGTGACCGGCATCGAAAGGGGGCAACATGGCTGAGGAGCAGAGACGCGGAGGGGGCGATCCCGCCGAACTACCGCCGGTAGTTTACGCGGAGGCCTCCGTGCGCTCTCGTGGAGGGGTGTCGCTCTTCTCGAACGAGGTTCCCGCCACGGAGGAGACGGTCGACGGCTTCTACTCGGATCCCGGTCTGGTGAACGCGGCGGTGGACCAGCTGCGCGACGCGGGGTTCGAAGTGCTGCAAACCGCCTCAACGACCGTGACCATCGAGGGGCCCGCCGAGCTCTACGAGGAGGTCTTCCGGACCACCATCGTGGCCGAAGAGAGGGAGACGGTCAAGTATTACGGGCAGGTGGACACGGCGACGTTTCTCGAGTGCCCGGATACGGACATCCCCGGTTTGATCGACCCGGCGGGGAGCCCCTTGATCGAGACCATCGAGGGGATAGCGCTCAACGAGCCGGTGTACCCTCTGGCCTCCGCTTCCCCGCCGCCCACGGCGTACTGGCACCTCGACGTGCCGGCGGACGTGTCGCTGGGAATCAACGCCGACCAGGCTCACCGAGCTGGCTTCACGGGACGGGACGTCCGGGTAGTGATGGTGGATACCGGATGGTACCGTCACCCCTTCTTCGTCCAGCGCGGATACACGGCCAATGCCGTCGTCCTCGGTCCGACGGCGATGAACCCCGACCAAGACGAGGATGGTCACGGCACCGGTGAGTCGGCGAACGTGTTCGCAGTGGCGCCCGACGTCGAGTTCACGATGGTCAAGATGGGCCGCCTCAACTCGGCCGGGGCGTTCAAGGCCGCCGTCGCGCTGGACCCGGACGTCATATCGTGCAGCTGGGGCATTAGCAAGCCGAACCCACCCCTCTCCGCAGCCGACCAGGCCCTCGCCGCCGCCGTGGCCGCGGCGGTGAGGCAGGGTATCATCGTAATCTTCTCGGCGGGCAACGGGCACTGGGGTTTCCCGGGTCAACACCCCGACGTGATCTCGGCCGGCGGCGTCTTTATGCACCCGGATGGTTCCCTGGAGGCGAGCAATTACTCCAGTGGTTTTGCGAGCCAGCTCTACCCCGGGAGGGACGTTCCGGACGTGTGCGGACTGGTCGGCCAGATACCGCGGGCCCGGTACATCTTGCTGCCGGTCGAGCCGAGTGACAAGGCGGACGCGACCTCTTCCGGGGGTGCTCACCCCGACTCCGACGAGACCGCTGGCGACGACGGATGGGCAGCCTTCAGCGGCACCTCTGCGGCTGCGCCCCAGCTCGCCGGCCTCTGCGCCCTGATAAAGCAGGCGGCCCCCCAGTTGTCGCCCACCCAGGTGCGGGATGTCCTCGTGCGCACCGCGCGCGACGTCACTCAAGGACAGTGCAACCAGGCGACGGGGGGACATCAGGCAGTCACCGGTCCCGACCTGGCTACCGGATCCGGCCTGGCGGATGCCCACCGGGCCGTCGACATGGCTCTAAACCCCGGTCCGTGAAGGCTGGCCGCGTACTCTGGCGCGCCAGAGGCGGGTACCATCGGCGAACGGGAGAAAAAGGTGCCCTAACGTCGGCGCCCGGCCTCGCATCGGCTTGCCGCTATCTCCCCGCGAAATCAGCTGCGCGGTACTGACCTGTTTATTGCGGAGGGACAATGCCGGGCCTCGCCTTCCGCGCGGGGGTCAGATCCGGTGCAGGCCGGTTGGTACAACGCCAGGCCCGGATGGTTGGTTCTGCACCTCGGGGCAAGCGCCCCAGAGACCGGCTCCCCGAACCTCTGCCTCCTCCCGCAACCGCTCGAATTCACGGCGGTAGGCGTGGGAGAAGTCCGTGGTGCGGGCCAGCCCGATCTCGATGAGGTCCTCGTTGAAGAGGTGCTCGTACTCCCCGTCACCGTTCGTGTCGAGGTAGACGTATGCGAGTGTCCTGCCGTAGGCGTCCTCGGAGTCACCGATTCGGGGTATCTCGAGGCGGACGATGCGCTCTGTGAGGATCCGCTTCGTGTAGGCAGATGCCCGCTCTCCGAAGCAGCCGATTGGCTGGCTTGGAGCCACGGTCTCGGGGGTGTCCACGCCGATGAGCCGCACCGGGGTGCTCCTTCCCCCTACCAGTACCGTGATGGTGTCGCCGTCGGCCACCTTCGTTACCCTGCCGTAGAGTTGATCTTCTCCTCCGAGGCGGTAGACGAGCCCGTCGAAGCCGACCCTGGAGACGGGGTAGAAGAGCAGGGCGAAGACGAGGGCGAGGGCCACGAACACCCTCTCGGAGTTGTCCCCCGATACGACGCGGTACTCGTCCCGACCCGGGAAGACGGCGATGAGGCGAGATGGCCAGAAAAGCTGGACGCCCCCGAGCGTCATCATGTCGGCGAAGAGGTGGGAGCCGTAACCCACGAAGACGGCGATCATCGGGGAGGGGCGTCCGGTGATCCACCACAGTGGCAGGCCAAGAACCAGGGTGACGAGCATGAGGGCGAGCAGGGAGTGGAGGAAGCTGCGGTGCCCGAAGAGGCGGTTGAGGTCCTCGGAGACGCTGCCGAGCCGGTGTCCGAGCCAGCTCTTCGGGTAGTCGGCGTCAGGGAGGATGGAGGACCCCGCAGCGGCGAGGACAGCCGGGATCTCGTAGTGGACGTCGAAGACGGCGGATGTGGCGAACCAGCAGCACTCGGCGAAGATGAGGTGAGTGGCGACCTTCACCCGTCCCTGGGCCTCTGCATCTTGAAGAAGAAGGGCCTCAGGCCGTACATCAGCGCAAAGAGGATGCCGGCCAGGATGTAGAGGTCCTGGTCGTCCAGTCCAAGGCTTATGTAGCGGATGGCCATGGCTATCGCCGCGAAGACGAAGATGGCGGGGGTCATGTCTATGTAGCGCT